>Ga0181561_10002713_pt1 | contig 15583 bp, 11 predicted proteins | sample 011ome_19_FD_133760 | JGI IMG/M metagenome (GOLD analysis project Ga0181561, IMG submission 133760) | Coastal salt marsh microbial communities from the Groves Creek Marsh, Skidaway Island, Georgia - 011510BT metaG (megahit assembly) | ecosystem: Environmental > Aquatic > Marine > Intertidal...
AAGGTGCTTCGATGACTACCCGGGCACCCCAGTCTCCCATGACTATCCAGCATTTGCTGTGCCATACCGCCGGATTGACCTACGGTGGTTTTTTGCCGGGTTTGGAACTACCTGTAGATGCGGCCTATGGTGCTGCCGGCATTTCGCGTCGGGGCGCAGATACGCTTGAAACATTCGCCGAGAAACTTGCAAACGTGCCATTGCTCTACGACCCAGGCACCCGCTGGAGTTATTCAATGGCAACCGATGTCTGCGGCTATCTGATAGAGGTGATTTCCGGCCAGCCCTTTGAGCAGTTTCTACAGGAGCGCCTGTTTGAGCCCCTGAACATGCCAGATACCGGATTTTCAATTCCCGATGAAAAACTCGACCGATTCGCGGCCTGCTACGAACGGGATCCCAACAAGGAGCTCAAACTGCAAGATGATCCCGAGACCAGCCGTTATCGCAACCCGCCCACAGCGCCGTCCGGTGCAGGGGGCCTCCTGAGCACGATGAGGGATTACAGCCACTTTTGCGACATGCTGCTCCAGCGAGGAGCGTTTAATGGAAAACAGCTGATTTCGCGCGCCACTCTGGCGCTGATGACCAGAAATCATCTGGGGCACTCCTCGCTGGCGCAGATGGCGGTGGGCGGTTTTTCAGAAACCAGTAACGAGGGCGTGGGGTTTGGCTTGGGCTTCGCTTCAACGATGGATGCCGCGGCGTCGGGCACCGTCGGCGAAGGCGACTTCTACTGGGGCGGATTGGCCTCCACCTTGTTTTGGGTCGATCCTGTTGAAGACCTCTACGCCATTTTTATGGCCCAACTTATTCCCTCCTCCACTTTTAACTTCCGAGGTCAGATCAAGAATATCGTTTACGGATCGCTGTGCGAGGGTGCTCAATCCTGAGTCGGCGAGTTACGACGCTCGGCGGCGAGCACAGTGACTGAGGAGAAGGTGATATCGCACACCTATCAAGACTGAAATAGCTTACGCTCGGGGGCAAAACGAATCATGTAAGGGGCTCACCTCGAAAATACACCCCTTCATGGCGCGAGACATGCTGACTCGGGTGACGACCTTTGATGACAACCAATTTATAGGGTGAGTGCTTTCAGGTGTGCCAGCGCTGAATCGGCAAGTGCCTGCAGGTCGTAACCCCCCTCAAGCGTCGAGACGATACGGCCCTGAGAAAACTGATCTGCCAGTGCCACAATCTCGCCAGTGATCCATGAAAAATCCGATGCGTCCAGATTAATCTGTGCCAATGGGTCCGCCTGATGCGCATCGAATCCCGCTGAGATAAAAATAAGATCAGGTTGATGTGCCTCGATCGCCGCCCACCAGGTTGCTGAAATAGTTCGCCTGAAATCATCGCCGGAGGACCCGGCGTGCAGCGGGGTATTGACAATATTGGGTGCCACCACATCGTGAAGCCGATGGGGGTAATAAGGGTGCTGAAAGCTCGAACACACCAGAATCTCGGGGTACTTGCGGCACATATCGACCGTGCCGTTACCGTGATGCACGTCAAAATCCAAGATAGCCACGCGCTCAATATTCGGCAAATTGAGCGCGTTGATTGCACCAATCGCCACGCTGTTTAGCAGACAAAACCCCATGGGCGACTCAAATTCCGCATGGTGTCCGGGTGGACGCACGGCACAGAACACTCTCGTCGCCTCCTCCAGCATTACATCCTGAACCCCCTGCCAAACGGCACCTGCTGCGTATCGAGCCGCGGTCAAGCTTTGCGGGCCCATCCAAGTATCGGGATCCACCGACGTCAAACCGGTTGCAGGAACCAGCTCGGTCAATTGACGAAACAGCGCACCATGATGGGCAAGCGCAATGGGCGCCTCCCCTATCTGGGGTGCCACATGCAAAGGGTAATCCGCAGTAAATCCCACTCGCTCAAGATACTGGAGCAAAAACGAGAGACGAGTGGGACGCTCGGGGTGGTGCTCTGGCACCTGATGCGCAATGCAGTCCTCGTGTGTGTAAATCCGCAGCATGACTTCGCACTTCTCTCCCGTGGGCGTTGCTACTCTAACCCGTTATGTCGTTCTGGGACGAATATGGCTTTCGGCTCCTGAAATGTCGCATTTTGGGGTTGTATTGGGGTAGTGACTCGCCAAAACTCTGATGTAGAGTGGTATTCCATAACGTGTGTTAGACAAGGGGCCCCTAGCGATGGATAACCGCGACGACGAAGAAAACAGTCTTGAGCCGTTGACACCTACCGATAATGACGACTGGACTGACGATGAGGAGGGAGATACCTACTCCAGATCGTCAGGGCTTCGCGATGACCTGTCAGAGGCCAATGCGATGGACGCCGACGCGTCACGCTGGTCAGGTTCAGACACCTCCGACGAAATGCAGGATGAAGATGATTCAAGCGCAGCGCCCGAGAAAGACTGGCTGGTAGATAGTGGTCTAGCCGCGGCTATTCGCCCAGATACTGCCGGGTCGGAGCCGGCTGCGGATAGCGACCTCGAGGAGAGCACGGAATCGTTGAGCGGTGAGTCACTGTGGCCGGATGTCGAGGGGGAGCCTGCAGGTCGGGAAGAGGATATCGATGACGATGATCCAGACACCGATGAGGACTTCGACGAAGACGATTTCGATGACGAGGATCCTGAAGACGATCCGGATTTCGAGGACGATGAGCTGGAGGATACGCCCGCCGAGAATGATGAGGCTGAAGTGGGTGACCGCAACACCAGCCCGTACAGCGATCGAGACGGCGATAGCGGCGCCGTCGTCCCCGATGCCTCGAGCGAGCGCCCGGTATGGCCCATGTTGGTGGGGCTGGTCGCGGTGGTGTTGATTTCAGTGGGTGGTTGGGGGCTCTTTGAGGAGAGAGCAGTGCTGCAAGCCAGAATTGCGGAATTGGAGCGCAGCCAGTCCCAGGCGAGTGCCGTCAACGCGGTGGATGCCTCTGTCTTATCGGGGCTGGAGGCGGATAACGCCTCACTGAAGCTACAGTTAGACGGTTTGTATCGAGACTACGAACTGGCAATGGCGGAAATAGCCAATCTGCAGGACGCCACCGAGATAGCGGCACAAGTTACTGTCAATGCCACAGAGCCCGCCTCGACAGATACTGAGAAACCCGCGGCTGCGGCAACGGCACCCAATGCCCTCGCTACGTCCGATGCCAATCAAGCAGCAGGTAGTTGGTTCGTTAATGTCGGTGCTTATTCGGTCGCTCAATCGGCAGAAAACCTAGCAGAAACACTCAATGGTGGCGGCTTCGATACCATCGTTCAGGAAGTTTACACTGACGATGGCAGCGTGCTGTTACGGGTGCGAGTGATCGGACTCGAGGAAAAAAGCGACGCCCAGCAGGTAGCAGCAGAATTAGAAGCCAGCTACGGCATAGGTCCGGTATGGGTGGGGCGAACGCCAAGTACCCCCTAACCTATACTGGCACTGAGGCAGCAACTGGTACTGTCGCATCCATGCACCAAAAATGCCCCGCCTTGGCGGGGCTAGAGCGTTTATCGACCTCGGGCACTACATGCCGGACTGGCCATCTTGACGGGATTTTTGTCCACGAAACGATCAGAGGCTGCATCAAAAATCACTAAGCCATCCAGGTCGACGGGGGCACTGACCAAGGTGTCGTAGAGCCCATCTTGCAGGGGAATGGGATAACTCGACCGAAATACAGCGCGATCAACTTCCTCCCACTGCAACGCTCCTTTTTCCAATTGGTAGGCAATATCGCTGGTGCGTGCCAATCGAGCCCCTTCGCCATAAGTGTCCTGACACATTGCTGACAGATTCCAGAAAGATGGCATCGCGCCGTCCTCGGCCACCATCATCTCGGCAACACCCACATATGAATACCGGTACAGATTCAATTCGTCGCGCAAACCCTCTATTTCTGCGGCCAGCTCGTCGAAATCCAATGCACTCAGTCTGTCGATCAGCTCCTGAAAATCCAGAGACTCGGCCAGCGCCAGCAGCTCCTCCAGAAGCGTCACTAATTCGCCGGAATCGGATACGTTGCTTTCGAGCCATTCCTCCAGCATGCCTCCCACGTCGTTGCTCGCGCTCGCCTGAGCAGGAGCAGTCGGTTGCGCAAGTGCGACGGTGGAGCCGAAGCCAATCAAAATGGCGGTAATCAATCCTTTCATCATTTTTCTCTCCATCAGAGTTGGGACAACGCGATCATTAAATGGGATTCCCAAAGCGATGAATTGACTCAAAATGCCAAAGGCTTGACGCCTTCCGCCAGCAGAAGGTGGCTTTATTAACCGCTAAAAAAGCGCGCGGAACAGTGCGTCAGACGGCACAATCCAGCTCGAGCGAGCATAGGGTTATCGATTAAGAGTGAGTGCAACCCGTTGCCGCGCTTCATCCGGTGCGTCATTGGCCATAAAGATATATTGCCGCCCGTCAACCGAATAGGTCGAAGGGGTACCGGTTTGACGTTGCCCCGGGTCGATTTCGGCAACGACCTCTCCGGTCTTTTTGTTGTGTGCTCAAAACAGCGGGCTGCGTCACTGCCGCTGAGCGCCGCACCATGAAAAATCGCGCAGGGATTTGGTACACCGCCCTGCCTTCCAATGATTAATCCACCCTTTAGTTCACCGCTCGAGACTGCTACGCAACCGCAGGCATCGCCAGAGCAGACAACGTCAGAAAAGTCGCTAGGGGGAATGTAGGGCATCGACACGCACTGTTGCGGTTCATGTCGGCACCCAATAGATGCTCACCTGTTAGCCTCTGCAGTCCCATTGGCAAGGCGTGCTTTGGTTCATAACAAAAAACCCCGCCAAATTGGCGGGGTGAGGTAGCCCTAAATGCTCGCTCAGTCGGCCTTTCTTACCCAGACCTGAAGCAACTGCATCACGATAATTGATGTAATAAAGGCCATCTGAAATGGGTTCATCGAGGGCACATTGCTGGCCTCGGCGATAAAGGCCTGCGCAGCCCCTGACAGCGCTGCGGTTTCACCGACACTGGTTAAGCCCGCTGCCACATCCCTAAACAAGCTATTGGTGTTGACCATCAAAATGCACATGAATGCACTAACGCTCAGGCAATAAACAGAGACCAGTATTTTTCCAATAATTGGGCCTCCACCACTCGCGTAAATATTGTTGGTCATGCGAAAACCCAGCCAGGTCGCCACGACATAACCGAGAAACCACATTGCGTTACCCGCCATGAAAGCGGCCAAGACGTTCCACAGATCGAATTCAGACATACTTCCCCCTTTTTTTATTTGGATGCCTCACGGCTCGGCCAGTGTCTCATCTCGATTGCAATGACTAAAGTGATGCCTAGTGTTTTGACGGGGCGTTTTTTATTAGAAACCAGTGCCACTTTGCAACGGCGGATGGCGTCAGGATAAACACACATCACACCATCGACTCATTAAGTATCCAGTCTCGATTGCCTTTGCGCGATACCCGGTGACAGTCGTAACTGAATGAGCCGAAAGCCCCAAGGCGCGCATATGGGGAGGAAGCCAGGCAACTGATACAGGTGACACCGACTACGACCGAAGAGATCAGCTATGAAAATACATTTAATTTTTCTCGCCGCTATTTTGGCGCTAACAACCATGACTGCAAGGGCAGACTGGCAGTGGGTTGAAGGAGACACCGCAGACAACGACCTGCCTGAGGACGAAAATGCGGCAGTGTGGGCTGAGGATGACTGCGATCTCATCAGTGAAGCCGCAGGCGCCTATCTGTATCACTCTGGAGAAGTCGTCAAAAAATCCAGAGAGACGGACCAAAAAGAACGAAAAGCAGCCCTCTTTAAGGCAGGCGTGGCGCTGAGCCAATTGTCAGTGAATCACGCTGAGGTCTATCAGGTGTTCTGTAAAGAGTGACTTAAACAAACAAGCCCGTCGTTGGCACATGGCATTTTACTGGGCATGAGACAGCATGGCGGCAGCGCGAATGACGAGCAACTGGAGAGTTTTCCGTGGTAATCCGGCTAGTCGAAGTTCACATAAAAGGTGAGCCGCAGGTGAAGATCGTCGTCGGGCTTTACGCCAGACGCATTGACGCTGTAATGAGTCCAAACAATATTAGGGCTCAAGACAAAATGATCATTGACACGGTATTCAAATCCGGCAACCAAATTAGTCGCTTTCGCGCTAGGATCAAACGGAATGTAGGCAATATCATTGCCTTTTACGCTCGGCTTGAACAGACGATGTAACTGTCCCATCGTACTCCACGCTCCGCCCAGCTTCACAACGGCCATCACCGTGGCAAGTTCAAGATCAGGGTCTTCGCCTCTGTCCTGGTTGGTATATTCAAAACCGAGGGTGTAGCGCTCAGTTTTTTTACCCACTAAAAATTGCGCGGTAGATCGGTCATAAGGCCCCGGTCGAGATTCCCAGTCGACATAGGCGTCTATCAAAAAACCGGACGGTCCTCGCCAAGTGACAGCCCCCATAGCTTTGTCAAAAGGGTTTTTGTCGGCTTGCCAGGTGGCTTTGGCACCATACATCACGCGATAGCTCAAGCCATCCACCAATGATAACGGCCCCATCAACTTCAAACCCACATCACGTGCCGCAATGCCCTGTATATCGGGCGCGGTGCGCACCAGATAGCGCTTGCCCCAAAACGCTTCCATCACATCGTAGGTGATGGTCGGAATGAGCCCTCCTGAGACCTGATGACGACCGACTTTTCTTGTTAACCCGAAATCGAGCACTCGATGGGTCATTTGGTAATTTTCAAACGCGCCCTCGTGATATGCCTCTACTTTGGCTTTACCGGACCACCTGTCGCTAAAAACCCCATCCGCACTGAGAAGCAGGCGGCGTAGAACCGCGCCTGAAGCCCCGTCGCCCTCGGCGGTGTGGTGGCTGGGAACGTGGTAAAGATCGCCGAAGAAAAAACCACCGAAAGCTACGCCGGGGTATTCGCTGGCCTCCAGCAGCGGCACCACCAAAAAATAGCAGCAGCAAAAGCGTGCCATGCGTGACAGCCATGCCGCTTCCACCCCATCAGGGCCGTTAACGTTTTTCACCTGCTCATGCTCTCACCAATTTGCGACCTCAACATCCATAAAAGAGGAACTGACTAGGTCCCTTATTCTATGCATGGGGGAGAAGGAGAGAATACCCAATACGGCTATGAACTGGGATGACCCTGCGGGCGTCGCGCTGACTTTGGCCTCTGCCAAGCCGAAAAGTCTTTGGATGCAGTCTCCCTAAATCGATCTCTTTGTAATGCATGATGTATGATTGGAGGGGAGCGTATGTGGAATGAAAATATGAAGAGTGCAAGATGGAAGCGTGTGTTAAAGCCTGCTATTTGTTTTCTTATGCTCATTTTGTGGTCTGCTCAGGGCCTCGCACAGGCAGTGAGTCAAACACCCGAGAGTCGGATGCAAGGCAAAATTTCCAGCGCGACGCTGAAGCGTATTTTTTCTGAGTCCCCCGAAAATTTACAATTAACAGTAAGTCGGTTAGATGACTCGAAAGCGAATTTAAATTTAAAGAAATACTCGCCGTTTACATCGACCAGAAAGGTCTGGATGAACGGCGAGGCACTCTCAAAAGAGCAATATGGTGGTGACCATATCTACTACCGTGGTGAGGTCGTAGGGGAAGCAGCTTCCTACGCTTTTGTCATTCTGAGAGAGCGGGGCGAAAGCGTTGATTTTTTTGTCAGCAGTGAGGGAGGGATCGTTAAGGGAGTTTGGGAAGGCAATGAAATTAAGTGGCAGGTGCCTGAAAAAGGTGAGTATCAGACGCAGCAGCGTAGCGAGTTAAAGCGGGATTACCCCGATTATGAAGTGCCGCCCACCCGAACTCCTCCGGCGCCGAAGGCGGGCAAGCTCCCTGTGGCAGGGGGCACAACGGTGCCGCTGCGGGCGCCAAGCACGAGTATCACGATGGATGCGACGACTGGTTGGAAAGGACCCTACAGCATCGAAGTGCCCGCCGGAGCTAATTATGTGGGTGCTATTGCTCGTAAGGGCGGCAGTGCATCGGTATATGTGTCCACCAACCCTAATCCGGCTTCGATATCTGACGAAATCACCTATTGTGCGTATTCCAAATGCTTCATTGCTGATCCACAACCGGGAACTTACTATCTATCCGTATACGTTTTCGACGACGAGCAGGCTACGGTGGATTTTGGCTACGGCACACCGTTAGCCTCTGATGACCTTTATTTAGCCACTATTGCGGTCGAAGTTGACGATACCTTGCTTGCTGATCTGGGCTCAGCGGCTGCCGCAAGCGACTATGTAGCGCAGCTGTTTGCATACAACAGTGTTCTGTATGAGCGGGAGGTGAAAACCCGACTGGCGGTTGGAGATCTCGTACTCATTACCTCCGAGTCAGATCCTTATCAGGATACCGACTCAACCAAAACCAGATTAGATGATTTCCGGAATTATTGGAGGTCGAATAAAGGTGGCGTAGAACGCTCTCTTGTCGCGCATTTATCCACTGCAATCAGCGGCGGAAGAGCTGCCCTTGACACCCTGTGTTCTGACACTGAGGGTTACTCTGTAAGCGGGGTCTATGGGAGCGTGCCCACTGACCAAGTCGCTATCAACTGGGATGGCATCGTCAATGCTCATGAGCTGGGCCATAACTTCGGTTCGAGACACACACATTGCTATCGCGGCGTAGAAGGCAACGACCAGCCCATCGACGGTTGTTACGTTGATGAAGACGACAAGGAACAATGTTTTCAAGGGACAACCGCCCTACCGTCCAGTGGTTCACTAACCGGGGGGGTCAGCGGTGCTCGAAATGGCACCATCATGAGTTATTGCCATCTTTGGGAGGACGAATCAGGAAACTACGGCGGCACGACCAATATTGCGAATTCTTTAGGGCTGAATCATCCCTATGGTATCGAGCCAGATCGGGTACCGACACTGATGCTGAGAAAGACGACTCAAGTTTCGGCCGCCTCTTCAGCGTGTGCGCCAAAGTTGAGCGAGAGCGGCAAAACTTACATTACAGTCACGGGAACGGCCAACGCAGGAGGAGCCATTTCACCCAGCGCCTTAAGCGTTGTTGCGGGTGGTAACGCCAGTTTCACGGTGACTCCAGATGCGGGGTATAAAATCAGCGCAGTGACAGGTTGCGGGGGCACCCTGTCTGGGAGCACCTTCACCACGGGCGCGGTGACCGCAGCATGCACAGTGGTAGCAACTTTTGTTCAAGGCTTCCCCGCGCTGAGTAGTGGTGTTCCAGTGCCGGGATTGGCGGGCAGCTCTAGTGGCGACCCCCTTGATTACTCGATCGACGTGCCTGCGGCCTCGACCTCCCTAAGTGTTCTGCTGAATGTGTCAGCGGGTGACCCCGATCTTTACGTGGATACCGTCTATCCTCCTCGAACCGGCGGCGACGCCCTCTGTATAAGCTGGAACAGTCGGGGTGAGGACGAAATTTGTGAGATCAGCAATCCGTCAGAGGGGCGGTACTATGTGAGGATAAAGCCTTACGAGGATTTTTCTGGTGCCACCCTCACAGCGACGGTGGCTGTATCTTCTGCGGCAGCCACCAATTTTATAGAGCGTTTTTATACGAACATACTGGGCCGGCCGAGCGACGAGGGTGGGCTTCAGAACTGGCTGAACGTGATCCAGACGCAATCTGCGGCCGCGGTTGCGTTGGGTTTTTTGAATTCCGCGGAATTCCTCAACAAAAATCTGGACGATAGGGCGTTTGTGGATATTCTTTACCAAACGCTGTTTGACAGAGAGGGCGACGCTGGCGGGGTGGCCGTCTGGATGGATCAGCTTGGCGGAGGCAAGCTCCGTGAGATGGTGATCTGGGGCTTTCTGAGAAGTGGGGAGTTCAAGACCCTGTCGGACAGCTTTGGAGTGACAGCCCTGAGTGCGGCGGATGAATCGGCCTATGGCGTGCGGGCATTCACCGAGCGCTTTTATACATTGGTATTGGGAAGGCAACCGGACAAGGCCGGGTTTGATGGCTGGGTTTCGGCCTTGGCAAATGGCACTTATTCGGGTGGTGACATAGCAAAGGCATTTTTTCTTTCGGCAGAATATCTCAATCAGAACACGAGCGACTCCGCTTTTGTGGAGACATGCTATCAGGCATTTTTTGGGCGGGCAGCTGACTCAGCGGGCAGTGAGGGTTGGTTGAATGCGCTGGCGCAGGGTCAGAGCCGCGATTATGTGCTGAACGGGTTTATTGGTTCGGCGGAGTTTGCGGCACTAGCTGCGTCATACGGTATCAAGCCTTCCAGAGTAGCGGCGAGCGTAGCTGAGCGTGCTGACGCGGGCTTTGCAGGCGCGCAGAGAGTTCAAAGAATATCGAATGCAGAAGCCATCCCTGCGCTGCCCATACTGGCCCTGTGCATCTTTTGTGGGCTACTGGGGCTGTTGGGGGTCAGGCGATTGACAAGCCGATAGTCCCCTGCACATTATCAGGGCGGTCTGGCTGGGTGTGACTTGGGACATCAATGAGAGTTAGATGAAATTAGCGCTTCTTCGCTGTTAGCTCTTCGGCTTCTCGCTGGCACAAAAAGGGCGTGTGCGGCGCCCTTTTTTTTTAAATTTGGCGGAGAAGGAGGGATTCGAACCCTCGATACGCTATTAACGTATACTCCCTTAGCAGGGGAGCGCCTTCAGCCACTCGGCCACTTCTCCGTATTCTCTCTGATTCCCCTTTTCGCGATCTTCCTTTTGGAACTCCTCGGTGGCGCGCTAATGAGCGGCACCCGCTACCTCTTCAGCCCTCCCTGCGCCCTTTCGCTGCCTTCGACTCCTTAATACACCGCCAGGCCCAAGCTCTATGGTTGTCGCTAACACTCACACCCATTTTAACCTATCCGGCGGTGTCGGAGCGCGCCGTCCGCGCGTGGCCCCGAAACAGAACGAGACTGAAGCTTAAATGCCCCGCGCAAGCAAAAAAAACACGATTCAGTGCAGGCTACCACAATGCCCCCCACATACAATATTCGACCTCCATTACAAGGAAGCTATTAAATCCAGTAGTAACGCAACATGGCTGACTTCTGTCGGAAAAGCAGCTGATCTCTCATTCTCTATGACGTCCCCAGATGATGACAAACCGCAATAACAATGCCCCACCCAAGCGCCTCAAATCTCCCTGACTCAAGCTGAGAAGCGCTCCAAAGAAAGCATTTTCACCCACTCATCGGGTCTTAAAGAAAACCGTCGCAGTATTAACCAATACTAAATTAATAGTTATGCCATCCCGATACTTTGGGGCCGCTCTTTACTGTACCATTAACTTTCTTTCGCCAGCTCAATCAAAATGCCTCTTAAAGTTTATACCGGATTACCTGGTTCGGGAAAAACCAGCGCCTTAATAACCGAAATGTGCAAGTACAAAGATGCTGGTCATCAGGTCATCTTGCTACTGTCATCGGAGCACAATGCGCTGACTGAACGCCCTAATGTGAAGCCAGGCGGCCTGATGGGTTGCCGAGACAAGAACAAGAGTTTTCCGATAGACGCGGTACTAAACTCTGAAGAGGCTCGCACCCTGCTGGAGTCTCTAGAATCAGGCGTGATGATCGTTTTTGATGAAGCACAATATTTTCAACCCTCGCTGGCTGATGACTGGTTGCGAGTCGCTCAACGAGGTGTCGAAGTCAGGGTCGGCACACCCTCAACTGCTCAATTAGAGCTGCTGAATGGAAAGCCACATGAGCGCATCACGCTCTCCGTACAATGCTCCTCTTGCGAGCGAGAGGCGACCAAGGTCATCTATAAGAGCAACCTAACTTTTCCCGACTACTACTGCTCAGACTGTTATGAGGAGGGCATACAAATGTCTATTGATTCGTTGATGGAGAAGGTGAGAGAGGCTAAACCGTTCCCGGGGGATCTTCACACTTACCAACCGTTTTTCGGTGTCGAAATGGACGAATGGAAGTTAGTGCGGAACGATTGTTACGCGAGACTGAATATCGTTTTAGATGCTGCATCGCGATGCGAATCGATCAACGAACAACTCGCCAACAACGTGCAGCCTCCCTCCTTTATCGATCTCGGCTGTTGCTCGGGCTTCTTTTCCGACGCTATGGCCAACCATGGCTTTCAATCACACGGTGTAGACGTGAGTAAGGACTTCATCGATTGGGCCTCGCAACTTTCTGCAATCAAAGCGCAAGACATATCCTACGTTCAGGAAGATTTGTTGGAGCACTTAGTCTCGAACAGACGGCATTACGACGTAGTGTCCACCTTTGCAACGGTGCAGTGGGTAATGGCACAAAAAGGATACGACGCTGGCGTGCAATGCTTCATGGAAATCTTTGAAAAAACCGATTCAGTCTGCGTAATAGAGATGGGCTATACCAGCGAACCAATTTACCAAGATAAAATTCAAGATCGCCCTACTGAAATCGACCGAGCATGGTTAATGAATCTCATGGAAGAATTTGGCCAATTCGATACGGTGGAGCTGCACCCCGCTGGTGAGCACGGAATCTGGAGGGACATTTTTGTGGGCTTTAAAAACAGCCCCTCCGCCCCGCGCACTTTTGACAATTTCCCCGTGACAGCGGCTAAACAAATATCTAACGCCGAAGAATTTTGGAATGACAACTGGGCTGGCAAAACTCTCAGAGTCAGTCTGCAAACTGAAAGCACAGTGTCCTCTATCGAATTGAGAGGTTGGTGTCCCAACGAATGCAATGGAGCCACGCTCACTGCCCGCATGGCAAACGAGGTCGTTGCGACAAGTGAAGTTAAAGCCGGCCGATTCAAAATTAAATGGTCAGCGAGTTTAGAGAAAGGCGTCAAGTTTGATCTTCGAGTCTCCTCGAATCGCACCTTCCTGCCCGAGGGAGATGATCGCAGACTAGCTTACATTATCGAAAGTTTAGCGCTCAAATAAACGGCTTGAGCGCAGCCCCTCGCTTGCTTAGAGACGATCACTCGGCAAAAAAAAATCTCTACCGCTGGGTAACGACTCTTCACATTAAAGCTCTAGAAGGGTCAATATCGAGCTACCCCAGAGACTGTGTGTCGGCGCCCTTTGATGTCGGATGAGCCTCCTCTGATGCGGCTTCTTCAATTCGATTGAGTATTTCTTCGCGATGAACAGCCACTTCTTTGGGTGCCTTGACACCGACTCGCACCTGATTGCCTTTGACGCCGAGCACGGTGATGGTTACATCGTCACCGACCATTAGCGATTCCCCCACACGTCGTGTCAAAATCAACATGACTCACTTCCTTGTTGTCTGGGACGAATATCTGCTCCCGTACTGCACTAAGCGCGTGTCGGGTTACCCCGGTGCGTCTGCGCCGACTGTATCAAGTCCGAACGCAGAATGCAGGCTCCGAACCGCCAGTTCAAGATATTTTTCTTCGATGATCACCGAGATCTTAATCTCCGAGGTGCTAATCATCTGGATATTCACCCCCACATCGGCGAGCGCTTTAAACATGGTCGCTGCGACTCCAGAGTGGGACCGCATCCCGACACCCACCACCGAGACCTTGGCGATATGATCGTCGGTCAGCACTTCGCCGGCCCCCAATTCCGCCACTACCGGTAACAGTACCTTTGCCGCGTTATCCATATCGCCTCGCGCCACCGTGAAGGTGAAGTCAGTTTCATTTTCACCGCGGCTGTTTTGCAGAATCACATCGACCTCAATATTGGCGTCACCGACGGGACCCAAAATTCGATAGGCCATACCGGGGTTATCTGGCACCCCCACAACCGTGAGCTTGGCCTCGTCGCGATTAAACGCGATCCCTGCAATGACTGGCGCTTCCATAGAGGCATCCTCCTCGGTAGAAATCAGTGTGCCCGGTCCTTCCTCAAAACTACTCAGCACCCGCAGCGGCACTTTGTATTTACCCGCAAATTCTACAGATCGAATCTGTAACACCTTCGAGCCCATGCTCGACATCTCGAGCATTTCCTCAAAAGTAATATGATCGAGCCGTCTGGCGCCATCGACCATGCGCGGATCGGTCGTGTAGACACCATCCACGTCGGTGTAGATTTGACATTCATCTGCCTTGAGCGCAGCAGCAAGAGCGACGGCGGTAGTGTCGGATCCCCCTCGACCCAACGTTGTCACGTTGCCTTCTACATCAACACCCTGAAAGCCCGCCACCACGGGCACACCACCCGCCTCCAACTCAGTTTTGAGCGTGTCGAGCTGGATGTCCTGAATACGCGCCTTGTTGTGGGCGCTGTCAGTGAGAATCCCCACCTGATTGGCGCTGTAGGACCGCGCGCGAACCGCGCGCTCATGCAAAGCCATGCTGAGTAGCGCAGTGGTCACCTTTTCTCCGGTGCTGAGGAGGGCATCTAACTCTCGCGGGGCGGGCTTGGCTTGAATCTCTTTGGCCAGGGCGAGAAGCCGATTTGTTTCACCGGACATCGCAGACACCACCACGACGACATCATGGCCCTCGCTTTTGAAGCGAGCCACGCGATCTGCGACCGCGCCAATCCGCTCCACCGAGCCGACCGACGTTCCGCCGTATTTTTGAACAATCAGCGCCATGCCTGAGAAAGGTTGCTATTCCGAGGGCGCGTATATAACACGATTCGGCGCCCGGTGAGAACCGGGTTTGGTGATAGTGGCAAGCTTTGCAGTGATCCTCTACGCTATCACACAGACGATAAAAATAGTTTTAACAGCCCATGACACTAGCTGACCCGCTCTACAATGACTGGCTCCATCAGCAAATTCGGGTGCAGCCAGATAGCCTCGCCATCTGCGATCTTTCGGCCAACCGTCCCTTTACCTGGAGACAATTTGATCAACGCGTAGACGCGCTTTCGCACTGGCTGGGTAACGCCGGGATCTGTGCGGGTGATCGCATTGCTTATCTGGGGCTGAATAGCTCGGATGTGTTAGAGATTTTTTTCGCCACACTCCGGATCGGCGCAGTCTATGTTCCCCTGAATTTTCGACTCACCGCACCCGAGCTCAGCTTTATTGTGGGCGACTGCACACCCGCTGCCATCTTCTATGACCGGGATTTCCGCGCCGTGATTGGCGCAATCGATGCCGCTGTTAAACCGCCAACGCAGATAGAAAGCGGCCTTGATGGCTCGGATAGCGCTTACGAGCGTTGCTTTGGATCCGACCTCCCAGCGCTTGAGCCCCACGCCGTCGACGCTGACACCCTGTCAATGATCATGTACTCCTCGGGCACTACGGGTAAACCCAAGGGGGTGATGTATACACGGCGCATGATGCTTGCCTCCGCCCTGAATTTGTTGCAACCCAGTGAAGCCAGCCCCAATAGTCGAGTGCTGAATGTCATGCCGCTTTTTCACATTGGCGGCATGCAGTTTGTATTGATGGCCGTGAAATTTGGCATCCCTCACCTCATGATGCGCGGCTTCGATCCCGAAGCCATGTTGAGCGCTATTGACGATCCTAAACTGGGGATCACTAACATCGGTGGTGTACCGGCAATGTGGGGAGCCATGTCGCTCACACCCAGTATCGGCCACATCGATTTCAGCCGTATCAGAGTCGCCGCCACGGGTGCGGAGTCGGTACCCGAACCCATGCTCCAAGAGTGGCAACAACGCGGCATTTTGCTGCAAGAGGTCTACGGCATGACCGAGACCTCGGGCGTGATCTGCATGGCACAAAAATCGGATC
>Ga0181561_10002716_pt1 | contig 15580 bp, 17 predicted proteins | sample 011ome_19_FD_133760 | JGI IMG/M metagenome (GOLD analysis project Ga0181561, IMG submission 133760) | Coastal salt marsh microbial communities from the Groves Creek Marsh, Skidaway Island, Georgia - 011510BT metaG (megahit assembly) | ecosystem: Environmental > Aquatic > Marine > Intertidal...
CGAAAACATGCGCACCCCATACGCGGTGGTGGGCAGAAACAGCGCGTCAATCGGTTCTAACAACCCCCGGAATAGAGACACCGCGCTCCACGTGGCGACCGCGTGGCGGTGAGTTCCCATCGTCGCGACGCTGCCCAGTTGTCGCACCACAGCGCGCCGTCGCCGTTCAGAAAAGGAAGCAATCACGACACGGTGGTGGGAGGCCGTTCTCTCAATCGCACTCACTGTGGGGCCCACCGCTTCGGGGGATTTCACGTCGATGCTGAACCGAGCGTCGGGCAATGCGTCGAGCGCCTCCTCCAACGTCGGCATCGTCTCACCTCCCACATCCACTCGACGCAGGCTCTCGCTGGTCATCTGCGAAATCAGCCCGTTTTGCCCCGCCACTCGCAACAAACCAGGATCGTGAGTGATCATTGCCACTCCATCGCGTGAACCGTGCACGTCGGTCTCAATCACATCAGCCCCGGCCGAGAGCGCCGCTAAAAAGGCCGAGAGTGTGTTTTCCGGGTGGTTCAGCGCAAATCCGCGATGAGCAGCAACGAGGGGTAGGTTGCCCTCGAAGAAAGCTGACAACTCACCCACCTTTCGCCACACGAACGTCTGCCAACGAGGATAAACCTCAACCGGTTGCTAGGGTGTGGGCCATGTCAGAAAACCCCCTTGCTCCCACCGATTTGCTGGGAAAGCGCGTTCTTGTCACTGGTTCATCTCGAGGGATTGGAGCCCAAGTGGCGCAGTTCTGCGCGGCGGCAGGAGCGCGAGTAGCCATCAACTACCGCAACAAAGAGGCTCGGGCCAAGAAAATTGTGGATGGTATCGCCGAAGCCGGGGGAGAGGCCATCATGGTCGGCGCCGACCTCACCGATCCCGTGTCAGTCATGAAGATGATGAACCAGATTCGCGACTCTTTTGGCGGGCTTGATGTTCTCGTGCTGAATGCCTCAGGGGGAATGGAGGCCGACGTCGCTGAGGATTACGCGATGAAGCTCAATCGCGACGCCCAGGTAGGGGCCCTCACGGCGGCACTGCCTCTTATGTCCACTGGTGGTCGTGTGGTGTTTGTGACGAGCCACCAGGCTCACTTTATCCGTGAAACCGACACCATGCCGGAGTACCGCCCTGTGGCTCTCTCGAAGAGGGCAGGAGAGGACTCATTGCGCGCCATGGCTGATGAAATGGCGGCTCGTGGCGTCGATTTTGTTGTCGTCTCGGGCGACATGATCGAGGGCACGGTCACTGCCACCTTGCTCAATCGCATCTATCCGGGTGCGATTGACGAGCGCAAAGAAGTAGCGGGCAAAATCTATAACGTCGGAGAGTTTGCAGCCGAAGTGACTCAGGCCATCGTCGATGACGTGCCAGAAGACCACACCCGCCTCGTGGGTGACGTGAGCTCTTTTCAGCAATAACCGACGTGTTCGCGGGACCTCGTCACACCAGCCGAATCGTTCTACTGGCGCCCACTGGGCGCTGTTTACTGCTGTTCACCCGCGTTCCTGACTCATCGAACTGGCGTCGCTGGGTGACACCAGGAGGGGGAGTTGACCCGGGGGAGAGCCACCGAGAAGCGGCGGTGCGGGAGCTTGCCGAGGAGACGGGATTGCGCATCGACGGTGTGGGGGAGATGGTCTATTCAGAAACTATTCCTCTTCCCTATGACGAGGCCATTTATCCAGAGGCCTACCAAGAATTTTTCGTCTACCGGGTGTCGTCCGAGTTTGAACCCGATACGGCGGGCTGGACCGACTCGGAACGAATCGATGTGACCGGCTGGCAATGGTGGAGTCCTGAAGAGCTGCGAGCGACCAGCGAACCCTATGAACCGGCCGGGTTGCCCCAACTTCTGCGTAGGCTACACACAGACGAAATGGCAAAGGAGCCTCACCGTGACTAGTGGCGGCGTGGTGTCGATTGGCGAAGCGCTCGTCGACATGATCCAGTTGGATGACGAAGACAGGCCAACCTATCTGGCGGCGTGGGGCGGTAGCCCCTTCAATGTGGCCGTGGGAGTCGCGCGACTGGGCTCACCGACCGAATTCGCTGGTTCATTTGCCGATGACGCTCTGGGTGCCCAGCTGAAGAACTTCCTGCATCAGCAGGGCGTTGGTCTCGACCTATCGGTGACAGTCGACGCTCAAACAACAATTGCGATGACATCCTTCGTCAACCACGAACCCCGATACAACTTCTACGCCAACCCAGCTTCCTACGGGTTTGTTCCCCCGGCGATCGGGGCGAGACAACAGGTGGCGGCAGCGAGCGTCGTGCACGCGGGTTCGTTGGGTGTACTCGAGAACATGACCTACGAGGCCATCCGTGAAGCGTTTTCCGCCACACCTGGAATTAAGACGTTTGACCCCAACGTGCGGCCACGAATGGTGTCCGACTGGGATGACTACCGAGAGCACCTGGGCCACCTCATTCACGAGGCCGATTTCGTGAAGTTCAGCGTCGAGGACATCGAAGCGACCTATCCCGGGCAAACAGAAGACCAGATTGTGATGGCGACGCTCGATGGCAAGGCGAAAGCCGTGCTAGTAACGCATGCGGGTGACCCAGCGACCTTATATACCGCCTCATCTCAGTCCACCATCCCGATTGCACAAGGCTTTGAACTCGCCGACACCACGGGTGGCGGTGACGCCACGATGGCGGCCATGGTCCACCAATTGCACCAAAGTGGATTGCCGTTCAGTCACGAAAGCTGGGAACACTATGTTCGACAAGCGCTGATCGTCGCAGCAATCGTCTGCTCCCGCCGTGGTGGGGCAATCGCGATGCCCACCGGGAAAGAGGCACGGACGGCTGGTGCCGAGCTCTAGCCCTGCCGTCTCACCCTCTCGAAGTATCCGATAATCATTATTATGTCAGGTAACGTTTTTCAGCGGCTTTGGGTTGCGAATAGTGCCACTACCCTGCCGCCCGGGCAATTACACCGCGTGTGAGGCGTCAACCCAGGCATCGAGGGTGCGCTGAGCAGCACCCGAATCAATCGCGTGTTGGGCACGCCCGATGTTGTTAATCAGTCGCTCCTTAAGCGCAATGTCCTGTTGATGCGGGTCGTTTGATAGGTCAAACGATGTGAGCCCCGCCGCGGTGTTGAGAACAACGATGTCTCGCACGGCTCCGGGCTCGCCAGCGAGGACCGATTTGGCGAGCGAGGCGTTATGGGCGGGGTCTTTGCCCAGCAGATCCTCAATTGAGGCCTTTGCCAAGCCCACTTCCTCGACGTCGATGACGTGTTCAATAACATCGCCTCGGCTGACCTCCCAGACCCGGGTGTAACCGGTGGTTGTCATCTTGTCGATGCCGTCATCACCGCGGTACAGAAGCGCTGTGGCGCCACGGGTGCGGAAGACCCCCGCCATCTGGGGAACTCGCTCCAACGACGACACCCCTACCGCTGAGGCTTCCGGGCGAACCGGATTGCACAGCGGCCCCAAGATGTTGAACACCGTCGGAACACCGATTTCTTTCCGGGCTTTTGCTGCGTGGCGGAAGCCCGGATGAAACTTCGCCGCGAAGACGAATGTGAGCCCTACCTGGTCAAAGACGGCTTTTACTTGGTCGGGCTCAAGCTCCAAATTGACTCCCAACTCCCCCAACAGATCGCTCGCACCCGAGGATGAACTCGCCGCACGGTTTCCGTGTTTGACCACGGGAACACCCGCTGCCGCGGCGACGATGGACGCAATGGACGACACGTTCACCACCGCACCGTAAGGGTCACCTCCGGTGCCCACGATGTCTAGGACCGTTGGCGGAATATCAAGGGGAACGGCATTGTCCAGGATGGCCGCCCGAAACCCCACTACCTCGTCAACCGTCTCCCCCTTGGCGCGCAGGGCGACGAGGAACGACGCAATCTGGGCATCAGTGATTTCCCCCTCCATGATCTGCGACATCATCTGAGTGGCCTCAGCAACTGACAAGTCAGTGCCAGAGAGGAGTCCGGAGAGGACGTCCGGGTAAGAACGCTCGTGTGCCATAAAAAACCATCGTAGTTTGCCGGAAGACCCCGCCGTGTGGCGCAGGGCACGACGGGGAATCGGGCATAATGGAGGTTGTGACTACTGCCGCGCCTATGACTTATTCGCCCACTGTTAATCGTCCAAACACCACCGCTGTGGGCACCATTGTCTGGCTCGGTAGCGAAGTTATGTTCTTCGCCGGTCTCTTCGCGATTTACTTCACGCTGCGCAGCACCTCCCCCGAAATTTGGGATGCTGCCGTGGAAAAGCTCAACATTCCTTTCGCCGCCGTGAACACCACGATTCTGGTTCTCTCAAGCGTCACCGCCCAGTTCGGCGTCTTCGCAGCCGAGCGTCTGCAAGCGCGGGCCACCGGTTGGAAACCGACTCAGTGGGGAATGGTCGAGTGGTTCTTCCTCACCTACGTCATGGGTGCCATCTTCGTTGCCGGACAGGTATACGAGTACGCGATGCTGGTGTCTGAAGGTGTAGCCCTGAATTCAGACGCCTACGGCTCCGCGTTCTACCTGACCACAGGTTTCCACGGTCTTCACGTGACCGGAGGGTTGATTGCGTTCTTGTTGGTGATTGGACGCGCCTACGCGGTCCGCGTCTTCACCCACCGAGAAGCCACCAGCGCGATCGTGGTGTCCTACTACTGGCACTTCGTCGACGTGGTCTGGATCGGACTCTTCCTCGTCATTTATGTCTTGCAATAACCAAAAAATTTGAGCTGATACGACACACAAGGAAACGATGACTCACTCCACCCCCCTCCCCCGTAAGCGCGGCCGTCGCCACCCGCTCGCAGGCGTGGCACTGATGATTCTTGGTTTGTTTGTGACCGGCGGGGCCTACGCTGCGACCACGGCCGGTATTGCCAGCGCTCAGACTGAGACGGTCGACGCAGCATCGCTGGTTGAAGAGGGTGGCAAGTTGTTCCTTGCGAACTGTGCGAGCTGCCATGGCACCAACGGTCAGGGCACGGACGCTGGGCCAAGCCTTATTGGTGTGGGTGCACTCTCGGTGGAGTTTCAGGTGGGCACCGGGCGCATGCCCATGGCCGCCTCGGGCCCTCAGGCTGCGCGTAAGCCCGTCCAGTTCACCCAGCCTCAGATTGACGCGATGGGTGCGTGGGTAGCGTCACTGGCCCCCGGTCCTGGTCTGCCCGACCCCCGCTACTACGCGGCTGATGGCGACGCCGCGAACGGCGCGGAACTGTTCCGCATCAACTGTGCGATGTGCCACAACGTAGCGGGTGCCGGTGGTGCGCTCACCGAAGGCAAGTGGGCCCCCGGCCTAAAGGGCGTCGACCCCATTCACGTCTACGCCGCGATGGTCACCGGCCCTCAGAACATGCCGGTCTTTAGCGACATGAACCTCACCCCGGAGGAAAAGAACGACATCATTACCTACCTCGCCTACATCGACGAGAACCCGTCGGTAGGAGGTTTCAGCCTCGGTAGCCTCGGGCCCGTGGCGGAGGGATTGTTTGTCTGGATTATTGGGCTTGGTGTGTTGATTGCCATTGCAATCTGGCTCACCGCGCGCTCGAACTAGCTTTTACGACGAAGAACACAAGAGGAGATCTCGATGGCGGTAAAGGCCAGCGGAACGGCTGACGAGTCACACGAGCACGAATACGAACCCGGCTCGGCCGTCGTGCCCAGTGACGGAGTCTCGAACCCGGGGCTTCCCCCGGAACGCTCCCGTATGACCGACCTGGATGCGAAATACGAAAAGCAGGCAGAGCGACGGATCGCCATGTTCTTCGGACTTTCTATTGTTGGCAGCATTATTGCCGCGGTGTCCTACAGCGCCTTCCCCATTACCCCGGGCGACATCATGTCGACCCGCATTAACAACCTGACGATTGGCCTCGGAATCACAATCGGTCTTCTGGGAATCGGTTTTGGTGCAGTGCACTGGGCGAAATCGTTGATGCACGGACACGAGCTCGTGGAAGAGCGTCACCAGACCCGTGGCGACGAAGAGACGCGTCAAATCGCCGCCAATGTCTTCACTCAGGCCAACAAGGAATCCGGCTTCACCCGTCGTTCTCTGGTGCGCAACACCATGATTGGCGCACTACTCGCCACCCCTATCCCGGCGGTGGCACTCTTCCGTGATCTCGCTCCGGAGGAAGACCCCAATGTGGTGCTCAAGCACACCATGTGGGAAAAGGGCATGCGCCTTACCCGTGACCCCTCTGGCGTCCCGATCAAGGCATCCGAGGTGACCATCGGTTCGGCATTCCATGTGATTCCTGAAGGTCTTGCTGAGATGCACGAGCACAAGCTCGAAGAAAAGGCCAAGGCTGCTGTCCTGCTGATGCGTCTCCCCTTGGAAGACCTCAACGAGGCAGAAGACCGCAAGAGCTGGTCATACCAGGGAATTGTCGCCTACTCCAAGATTTGTACCCACGTAGGCTGCCCGGTGGCTCTGTACGAGCAGCACACCCACCACCTGCTGTGTCCCTGTCACCAATCTGAGTTTGACGTGTCAAATCACTGTGAAGTTATCTTTGGGCCCGCGGCGCGGCCCCTTCCTCAGCTTCCTATCACCGTTGATGAGGAAGGATATCTGGTAGCACAAAGCGACTTTAACGAACCCGTAGGACCGAGCTTCTGGGAGCGACAGCTATGAGCGTGACAACAGCGACCCGCACCGAAACCCCGAGCGCAGGCATGCGCTTCACCGGCGCAGCCGCGAGTTACATTGACGAACGCACGAGTATTTCCACCGCGGTCAAGACCCTCGGTCGCAAAATCTTCCCCGACCACTGGTCGTTCATGCTCGGTGAGGTCGCTCTCTATAGCTTCGTTGTGATTTTGATTTCAGGTACGTTCCTCACCTTTTTCTTTGACCCCTCGATGACCGAGGTGGAATACGAGGGCTCGTATCTGCCGCTCAAGGGCATTGAAATGTCGGTGGCGTACCACACTGCGCTCGACATCTCATTCGACATCCGCGGTGGCCTGCTGATGCGTCAGGTCCATCACTGGGCTGCTCTGTTGTTTGTGGCGTCGATTGGTCTGCACATGCTCCGCGTGTTCTTCACCGGTGCGTTCCGCAAGCCGCGCGAGCTCAACTGGGTCATCGGTTTCGCCCTCTTCGTGCTCGCCATGGCGGAGGGCTTCACCGGTTACTCACTGCCTGACGACCTGCTCTCCGGCAACGGTTTGCGCATCATCGACGGAATGGTGAAGGCCTTCCCGGTGATTGGAGTCTGGATTTCTTACCTGCTCTTTGGTGGGGAATTCCCCGGCACGGAAGTGATTCCGCGGCTTTATGTTCTGCACATTATGTTGCTGCCTGCGATTTTGATCGCCACCCTGGCGATCCACATGGTGCTGCTCGTGGTGAACAAGCACACCCAGTTCGCTGGCCCCGGTCGCACTAACGACAACGTCGTGGGCTCCCCTGTGATGCCGGTATTCGCGGCAAAAGCAGGCGGATTCTTCTTCATCGTCTTCGGGGTGATCATGCTGGTCGCCTCGCTGTTCACGATCAACCCCATTTGGAACTACGGGCCCTACGACCCCTCCCCCGTCTCCGCCGGTACCCAACCGGACTGGTACATCGGATTTGCCGATGGTGCTTTGCGTTTGGTGCCGCCAGGCTGGGAGTTCACCGTAGCGGGCTACACCTTCGCAATGAACGTATTGATGCCGACCATTGTGCTGATTGTGTTCATCGCCCTGGTCGCGCTGTACCCCTTCTTCGAAGCTTGGGTCACTGGTGACAAGCGCGAGCACCACATCGCCGAGCGTCCCCGCAACGCCCCCACCCGTAGCGGCATCGGTGCAGCCGGTGTGACCTTCTACGCCGTGTTGTGGGCTGCGGCCAGCTCGGACCTAATCGCCACCCACTTCCGCCTCTCCATTGAGGGCGTCATCACCGGCCTTCAGGTGCTGCTGATTGTGGGGCCGATTGCGGCACACATGATTACCAAGCGCACCTGCCTGGCGCTCCAGCGGAAAGACCGTGAGATTGCTCTCCACGGTTACGAGTCGGGACGCATTGTGCGTCTGCCCGGTGGACAGTACGTCGAGGTGCACGAAGAGCTCGACGAGTACGAGCGCTGGAAGCTATTGGACTACACCGAGTACAAGCCCGTCACGGTCCGACCGAACGACCAAGGCCGCATCACCGCAGGAATCCGTCTGCGCTCCTCGATGTCGCGCTGGTTCTTCGAAGACCGCGTGGCACCGGTGGAACACCGCGAACTGGAGTCGCAGAAGCACTAACAGCGACAGAGCGTCCGAAGAAACCCTGGCTATAGCGTCAGGGTTTCTTCGTATCCAGGGGTAAATGCCTTGACCCCAGTTGCTTCCTCAACGACGGGGGCCAGTTTTTTGCGCTCCTCGTTCTCGCCATGGATTAACACGATGCGCTTGGGGGCAATATTTGCTGAGCGAAGCCAGGCCAACACATGGTTTCGATCAGCGTGTACCGAGAAGAAACCCAGGTCGTGGATTTCCGCTCGGACCCCCACGTCCTCGCCATGAATCCGTAAATGAGAAGCTCCGTCGCGCAACTGGGCACCCCGCGTTCCACCGGCTTGGTAGCCCACGAGGATGACGCTATTAAGGGGGTCAGGTAACAGCCGTTTGAGGTGGTGTAGCACCCGGCCACCGGTGGCCATTCCAGATGCGGAAATAATGACGCAGGGAGGCGCGCCGTTGATGCTCTTGGATTCTTCAGGGGTCCTCAGGGTCTCGAGCGTGCCCGGGTTGAACACGTCCGCCGCGCTCAAATGCTCCCGAATTTCTGGGCGGATCTCGGTGTGGTCGCGGTCGATGGCGTGTCGATAGACCGTGAGCGTCTCAATCGCCATCGGCGAGTCCACGTAAATCGGCACCCGGGGAATCTCCCCCGCCTCCACCGCCTCGTTGATGGCGTGCAGGAGAACCTCGGTTCTATCCACCGCAAACGCGGGAATGAGCACCGTGCCGCCTCGTTTGATGGTGCGTGAAATCACTGTGGCTAACGAGTCATCTCGGGGCGGGTGTACCCGATCGCCATAGGTAGATTCGACGAGGATGGCGTCGTACTCGACCTCCGGAACCACGTGCGGGCCGACAAGAAGGGGATGCTCACCCTGACCTAGGTCTCCCGAGTGCAAGATGCGCACTCCCCCGCACTCGATATCGACGATGGCCGCGCCCAAAATATGTCCAGCGGGCAAGAATCGAACCCGACCTCCTTCGGGAAGATCCTGCCAGGCAGAGAAGTTCACCGGTCGAAACAGTGAAATCGCGCCCTCCGCGTCGTCTTGATCGTAAAGCGGCAAAGGCGTCTCATGTTTCGAATAGCCCTTCTTCTAGGCATAGAACGCGTCTTCCTCCTGCAGGCGCGCCGAGTCCCTCAACACACTGGACGCGAGATTCGCGGTGTCCGGGGTCAGATAAATCGGACCGCGGTATCCCTGACGCCAGAGTCTCGGCAAATACCCGCAGTGGTCGAGGTGGGCGTGGGAAATCACAACCGCATCAAGGTCTTTCGCAGGGACTGACAGGTCATCCCAGTTGCGCTGGCGCAGCTCTTTGGGCCCCTGAAAAAGGCCACTTTCTAATAGCAGCTGCGAGGAGCCGTATTCGATGAGATACCGGCTACCAGTGACGGTGTCCGCCGCGCTAAAAAACGTAATGCGGGGGCGGTTAACCCTCGACATGGCCTAGAACAGCCTCCGCATGTATTCGGCCTGCTGGCTATATCCCAACCGGTCATAGAAGCCCCCTGCGCGGCGTGACGCGACCGTGAGCTGGGTGACCCCGGCTTTCTCGCAGGCGTCCTCCACGGCCCTCACGAGCGCCGTTCCGACACCGGCGACTCGGGCTTCCTCATCAACCACAATCTCTTGCAGTTGAGCGGAAGGCCCATTCGAATACAGAAGGGGTGAAATCGTGGTGAGGCAATAACCGACCACCTGGCCCTCGGCCTCCGCTACCAGAAGAAGCGAGCGACCAGGATCGTCCATCACAAAATGGAAGGTTTCCGAAAATTTGCCCGGGTCGACCTCAAAGAGGTGTCCGAGTTTCCCCACCAGCTCCAGCACGCGGTCGTGGTCCGCAGCCGCAGCCGGCCTCACGACGACGTCGTTAGCGGCCAAAATATCCTCGGTAGTACTCGTAGGTCCAGCCCACGATTCCGATCAGCACCAGCGGTAGCGCATAGAGCGCCACCCAGACACCGACAGAAAATCCCACCATGGCCAAGGCCGCTCCTCCTGCCAGGAAGACAGGCCACCAGCTCCAGGGGCTGTAGAACCCCAATTCGGGATCACCGTCGTCAATTTCGGCGTCCAGGCGGTCCTCCGGTAGAAGTCCACCAGCGTTGCGTTGCTGGACTTGGAGGAAGAACGCAATTAGCGCCGTCAATCCGCCGCTCAAGGCGATCGCAAGGGTTCCGACCCATTCGATGTGCCCTTTGTCGATTACCGACCACACCGAATACACACCAGCGAGGATGAAGAAGTAGACGGTCATCACCCACAAGACCCCGATATTGGTCTTCACGACTAAGCCTCCGTCTTCGCCGGCTTGCGCGAGTTGCCCACGGCGAGGGGAAGGTCGAGCTCGGGGTGGTTGAGATCGAAGGCCGGTGACTCGGAGCGAATACGCGGAATTGAGGTGAAGTTGTGACGGGGCGGCGGACAGCTCGTTGCCCACTCGAGCGAACGACCATAGCCCCACGGGTCATTCACGGTGACCTTCTCGCCCTTGCGGTGAGTGAGGTACACGTTGAGCATGAACGGAATCATCGACAGCGCCAAGAAGACTGAGCCGATGGTGGAGAGTTGGTTCATCCAGGTAAAGCCGTCTTCGACCATGTAGGTGGCGTAGCGACGCGGCATACCCATCACGCCCAGCCAGTGCTGGATGAGGAAGGTCATGTGGAAGCCAATGAAGAGAATCCAGAAGTGGATGTGTCCCAACGACTCATTCAACATTTTTCCGGTGAACTTTGGCCACCAGAAGTAGAAGCCCGCGAACATCGCAAACACCACGGTTCCGAACACGACGTAGTGGAAGTGGGCGACCACGAAGTACGAGTCTGACACGTGGAAGTCGAGCGGCGGTGAAGCCAGGATGACACCGGTCAGGCCACCGAACACGAAGGAAATGAGGAAGCCCAGGGCAAACACAATCGGGGTTTCAAACGTCACCGACCCTCGCCACATCGTGCCAATCCAGTTGAAAATCTTCACACCGGTGGGAACCGCAATCAGCATCGTCATCAGGGCAAAGAACGGCAAGAGCACCGAGCCCGTGACGTACATGTGGTGCGCCCACACGGTCATCGACAACGCCGCGATGGCGATCGTGGCGTACACCAGCGTCTTGTATCCAAAAATCGGTTTGCGACTAAAGACCGGGAACACTTCGGACACGATTCCGAAGAACGGCAGGGCGATGATGTACACCTCGGGGTGGCCAAAGAACCAGAAGAGGTGCTGCCACAGAATCGCTCCCCCATTCGCAGCGTCGTAGACGTGCGCCCCAAAGACACGGTCAGCACCCAGCGCCAGCATGGCGGCAGCGAGAACCGGGAAGGCGAGAAGCACCAAAATCGAGGTCACCAGGGTGTTCCAGGTGAAAATCGACATACGCCACATGGTCATGCCAGGCACGCGCATGGTGATGATGGTGGTGATGAAATTCACCGCGCCCATAATGGTGCCGAAACCACTCAAACCCAGACCAAAGACCCACAAGTTTCCACCCAAACCGGGGGTGAAGGTTTGGCTGGAGAGTGGCGCATAGGCGAACCACCCGAACGATGCTGCACCCTGCGGGGTGAGGAAACCGGCCACCGCAATGAGCGAACCGAAGCTAAAGAACCAGTAGGCCAATGCGTTCAAGCGCGGGAATGCCACATCGGGCGCTCCAATTTGCAATGGCATCAACACATTCGCAAAACCCGCGAACAGTGGTGTCGCGAACATCAGGAGCATGATTGTGCCGTGCATGGTGAAGAGCTGGTTGTACTGCTCCTTCGTGGCGACAATTTCAAGACCCGGAGCAAACAGCTGGGCGCGGATGACCAGCGCCATCACACCACCGAGGAGGAAGTAGAGGAACGACGTCCACAGGTAGAGGTACCCGATCTTCTTGTGGTCAGTGGTGGTTAACCACTCCACGAACAGGTTTCCCTTTCGAGCCACTCGTGCGTTGGAGAGACCGGCGGGAATCTCCGTCACACTGGGGCGGGGTGCGGTCTGAGTCATGACTACTCTCCCTCTGCGCTTGCCGTCGTTCCAGGCAGGTTTTGCAATACGTTGAATTCCGGCCCAAGGCGACCCACGTTCCCGCTGTCGCGCAGCGCCTGCATCTGCCGATCAAATTCTTCTTGGCTCACCACATGCACTTCAAAGAGCATCAGCGAGTGATATTCCCCACAGAGCTCAGCACATTTGCCGCGGTACACACCTTCTTTTTGCGGGATGAAATACCAATGGTTAGTGCGCGCCGGAATCATGTCTTTCTTGTATAAGAAGTCGACCACCCAGAACGAGTGAATAACGTCTCGCGATTCAATTGTGATTTCGACCTTCTGGTCCACCGGCAGATACAGCTTCGGCAAACTGGCCGCGTCAATCGGACCTTCAGGAAGCTCCTGGGCTTGAATACCCGAGTAGTACACACCTTCGTTGAGGTAGTTGAAGTCCCAGGCCCACCGCTTTCCGTAAACCTCGATGCTCACATCCGGGTCTGGAAGGGGCTCCTCAATAATCGCTTGGTCGCGCGCCGTGAACGCGAAGAAGCCCAACACCAAAATCAGCGGAACCACGGTGTAGAAGGTTTCGATCGGCATGTTGTAGCGCAACTGAGCAGGAGTACCGGTCTGGCCCTTACGACGGCGGTAAACCACGGCCGCCCAAATAATGAGCAACCAGGTAATGATGCCGACAATAAACAGCACAATCCACGAGACGTTCCACAAATCAATCACACGGTCGACCTGGTTGGTCAAACCGCGTTCTGTCGGGAGCCAGCCCAACATGACCTGGTCGGTGCAGCCTGCTAGCACGAGAGCCAGACCGGCGAAGAGTGCCGAAACCTGTAACGACCGTTTGCGAACCCGACTCACGTAGTGCCTTTCCTTTGCTCTCGCACCCTCATTCTACGCGACCCGGTTAGACCTCACGTCACGGGCCACGCAGACGATTGACTAGCTAAAACTGTCTCCACAGGCGCAGCTTCCCTGCGCGTTGGGGTTGTCGATGGTGAACCCTTGTTTGTGGATGGTGTCTTCAAAATCAACCGTCGCCCCGTCGAGATACGGAGTGCTCATCTTGTCGACGACCACCTCAACTCCGGAAAAGTCGACCACGAGGTCGTCATCCATCAGGCGCTCGTCAAAAAACAGCTGATAAATCAGGCCCGAGCAACCCCCGGGTTGCACGGCAACTCGCAAACGCAAGTCGTCTCGGCCTTCCTGGTCAATCAGTGACTTGACTTTGGCGGCAGCAGTGTCAGTGAGCACAACGCCGTGAGCGGCGGTGTCTGTCGTCTTCTCAACAGTTGACATGAGGCATTCACCTAAACCTTTCGAGCTTTATTCTATCCGCCCGGCGCTGGGTGCTTCCTCTACACGCCGCGGCACATCCGACCGAGAAGAAGGGCCTGTGAGACGACCGCTCGCTCGACCATCGCGAGGTCGACGGACTCATTGGGGCCGTGCGCGGCCGAGGCTCGGTCTTCCACGCCGGTGACGGCGATAGCCGCCTTTGGGAAGGCGTGTTGCAGGTGGGCAATAAAGGGAATCGAGCCGCCAAGACCCTGGTGAACCACTTCGGCACCAAAACCATCTGCCAGCGCCTGCTCTACTGCCGCCACCATCGGATGGCCCGCTTGGTGGAGGAAACCCTCGCCCTTCTCCCAATGCTCAAATCCGATGTCAACTCCCTGTGGGCAATGCTGGCGAAGGTGATTCTCCAACGCCACCGCTGCTTCCTCCGCGGGAAAGCCCGGTGGAATTCTCAGGCTCACTTTGGCGCGCGCTGAGGCTAAGAGAGTGTTCGATGCCTGTTCTGGTTCCGGGGCGTCGATACCGGTAATCGTGATGGCCGGATTTGCCCATACTCGCTGGTTGATACTGCCCTCCCCCCACAGTGGAATCCCCGGAAGTAAACCCGACTCGTGACGAAGGGAGCCCTCGTCCCCTCCATCGATTTCGAGCTGCGGATACAACGCCTTGATAGCGACTCGCCCTTGGTCATCGTGGAGGGCGGAGAGTAAACGGATTAGCGTGGTGAGCGCGTCAGGGACAGGTCCACCGAAAAGACCCGAGTGAACCGAAGAGCTAAGCGTCTTCACGCTCACCGTGACTCCCACGACACCCCGCAAACTGGTTGTGAGCCCTGGGGTAGAGGGAGAGGGGTTGTCCGAATCAGCTACCACGATGAGATCGGCGTCGAGCAGGTCACGGTAGCGCTCGAGCAGGCTGGTGAAGGTGGGTGATCCACTTTCTTCTTCCCCTTCGATAAACACCGTCACGCCAATGGAAACCGAACCCTCGAAGGCCTCATAAACCGCGGCAAGAGAGTGCAGGTGGACAGCAATCCCTGCGCCATCGTCCGCCGAGCCCCGCCCGTACAGTCGCCCCTCACGCACCTCGGGCTCAAACGGGGGCGACAGCCACAATTCGGGATTTCCGGCGGGTTGGACGTCGTGATGGGCGTAGAGCAGGACGGTGGGGAAACCCGGTTCTGCCGTCTTTCGGGCAATAATCGCCGGGGCGCCCCCTGACGCCTGAACAATCTCAATCGAATCCCACGGCAAGACGTTCGCAAACAGCGTTTTCACCGTCTGCGCCGAGTGGGTCAAGACGTCGGGGTCGGAGCCAGGAAGGGAAAGTGAGGGAATCCTCACCAGAGTCTCCAAAGTGGAGCGAATATCTGACGAGCGGTTGTGGGCACACTCCCTCAACGTTGAATCGTCGGGCAAGGAAGCGTGCTGGGAGGTCATGCCGGTAATCTTAAGGCTTCACGATTTTGAGGAGAGCCCCAGTGGCCGACAAGACACAACAGGAAACCGCCCCTGAGGGTAAGGGTCGCCCCACGCCGCGCCGCCGTGACCGAGAGCAAGAGTCGAAGAGGCCGCTGGTTGCCAACACGGCAAAAGAGCGTCGGGCTCGTGCCCGAGAGGTGCGAGAGCGCGCCCGGCTGGGTTTGGCCGCGGGAGAAGAACGCTATCTTCCGCTGCGCGATAAGGGGCCCCAGAAAAAATTTGCGCGCGACTTTGTCGATTCCCGTTGGAACTTCGGCGAATTCCTCATCCCGATGATGTTTGCCGTGATTATCGCAACCTTCATTCCTTCAGCCCAGGCCCAAATTGCCTCTGTGGTGGTTTTGTGGTTGTTCTTCCTCTTTGCCGTTATTGACTCCTTTTTCCTCGGGTGGCAGATCAAGAAGGCTGCGTCAGCAAAATTTGGCGAGGACAAGATGGACAAGGGTCTTCGTTGGTATGCGGCAATGAGGGGCTTGCAAATGCGAGGACTGCGTCTTCCCAAGCCCCAGGTTGGCCGCGGGGAAAAGCCGGTCTAAGCCCGCAGGGCCTGAAGTTCGCGGTTGACGTGATGAGCGAGTAGCGGGCCCC
>Ga0181561_10002721_pt1 | contig 15575 bp, 11 predicted proteins | sample 011ome_19_FD_133760 | JGI IMG/M metagenome (GOLD analysis project Ga0181561, IMG submission 133760) | Coastal salt marsh microbial communities from the Groves Creek Marsh, Skidaway Island, Georgia - 011510BT metaG (megahit assembly) | ecosystem: Environmental > Aquatic > Marine > Intertidal...
ATGGCAACATGGGGGGCCGAAAGTATACCCGGCAGCTTTGCGTCGCTAATACCCGCGATGCTGGGGTATGCCTCTGTATTTTTAAGTCTGATTTTTGACCCGGATTCTTTCTATTTTGGCGTCCTGCCAGTGCTCGCCAATGTGACAGACCAGTATGGAATTGCCGTCGATGCAACCGCTCACGCTGCGCTGATGGTGCAGAGTACCTTGGGCTTTCCCGTCAGCCCCTTGACCCCGGCAACATTTCTATTGATCGGACTGGCCAAAATCGACCTTGCGGATCACCAGCGCTACACCTTGCCCTGGCTGATTTTGATCTCATTCACTATGACGACGACGGCCATATTCATAGGAGTCATTCCATTATGAGCAAGTCAGATCTTTTGCGTATCGGGGCAGGGGCAGCCTATGCCGGCGACCGTATTGAACCGGCTTTAGAACTTGCCGAGAAAGGTGGGATTGATTATCTGGTTTTCGAATGTCTTGCTGAACGAACAATCGCGCTGGCCCAGTTAAGCAAACTGAAAAATTCCCAGCAAGGCTACGACCCTATGCTTGTCAAACGAATGCAATCGGTTCTGCCGACATGCATCAAGAAAGGGATTAGGATAATTTCCAATATGGGTGCGGCCAATCCGGTGGCAGCGGCTAAGAAAATCATTGAACTGGCACCCTCGCTCGGCATTGATCGCATCAAAGTTGCCGCAGTTGTTGGAGATAATGTCCTTTCTTTTTTCCAGTCAGGTGCCTACCCACTTCCCGATCCGGTGTCCTCTGATAATCTGGTGTCAGCAAACGCCTATATTGGCGTTGAAACCCTGGTTGAGGCGCTTGAATCAGGGGCAGACGTCATCCTTGCGGGCAGGGTGGCAGACCCATCTCTTTTTCTTGCCCCCATGGTTTATGAATTCGGCTGGGAAGCCGACAACTGGCCGTTGCTAGGTCAGGGAACCGTAATCGGCCACTTGATGGAGTGCGCGGGTCAGGTAACAGGTGGCTATTTCGCCGATCCCACGAGAAAGGACGTGAATGATCTGGCCCGGCTGGGATTCCCGATTGCTGAGATTTCCTCGAATGGCGAAGCCTGTATTACAAAAATTAAGGGCACGGGTGGTCAGGTAACGACAGCTACATGCCGTGAGCAGCTTCTCTATGAACTGCATGATCCGTCTTCTTACCTCACGCCTGATGTCACTGCTGATTTTTCCCAGGTGGTTTTTGAAGAGGCGGGGCCAGATCGGGTTATGGTGCGCGGAGGTACTGGAAAACCAAGGCCTGAGCAGCTAAAGGTTTCGATAGGCTATCGTGATGGATACAGGGGTGAAGGACAAATTAGTTACGCGGGTGTGGGCGCCGTAGACAGGGGGCAATTGGCACTTGAAATTGTTAAGCAAAGGCTGGCGATAACCAATGTTCCCGTCAGGGAGCTAAGGGATGAACTCATTGGCATGAACTCCATTGCGCGCGAACATTCTGTGCCTGATCAATATCAGCCTTACGAAGTCAGGGCGCGCATTGCGGGACGAACCTGGACAGCAGAAGCCGCCCAGGCCATCGCGGATGAGGTAGAAACACTTTATACCAATGGCCCGGCAGGTGGAGGCGGGGTGAGCAAAGATATCAGGGAAGTCATTGCGATCGCCTCATCCTATATCGACCGAAAAGTGATTAGTCCAGAAACCGTTCTGTTGGAGAAATAGTATGAAGCTCTATGAGATTGCACACTCCAGAACTGGAGACAAAGGAGACATCGCCAATCTTTCCGTTATTGCCTATCGGGCAGAAGACTATCCATTGCTGGAAAAAATTCTCACCACGGATCTGCTGGCTGATTATTTTATTGGTCAAGTGAAAGGGCCGGTATATCGATACGAAGTGCCCTCCCAATGCGCACTGAATTTTGTGTTGCATGGAGCACTTGATGGCGGCGTGACGCGCTCACTGTCACTCGATGGTCACGGTAAATGTTTAAGTAGCGTTCTTCTGGACATTGACCTGCCAGTTGAGAAGAAAGGGTTTTATGGATAAGCCAATCTGGTCGCCCTCACAAAGTCGTATTGAACAGTCCGGGATACATCGTTTCTGCAAATACGTAGAATCAAAATACGAAGTAAGTTTTGATTCTTACAAGCAATTCCATCAATGGTCTGTGGAGAATAATGAGCAGTTTTGGCCCGCTCTTTGGGATTTCTGTCAGGTCATTGGTGATCAAGGGGACAGGATTGTTTCTCACAAGAAACAAATGGAAAAATCCGAATGGTTCCCGGATGCAACACTAAATTTCGCTGAAAATCTTCTGCGCAGGAAAGGCGCTGATCCGGCCATCATCTCTCGAACAGGCTCGCTGCCTCGGTCCGAACTTAGCTGGGACGAGCTAAGCGACCAGGTCTCAATTGTGGCGCAGTATTTAAGAGATGCGGGTATCAAAAAGGGCGATAGGGTTGCTGCCATTATGACCAATTGCCCGGAAGCCGTGGTGGCGATGTTGGCAACGGCCTCGCTAGGCGCAATATGGACGTCCGTGTCGCCAGATTTTGGCGAAGAGGGAATCGTTGAACGTTTTTCCCAAAGTGAGCCGGCTATTCTTTTCTCGATCAATGAGTACCGTTATGGCGGTAAGCGTTTCGAGATAAGCAAAAAAATAGAGAGCGTAGTAAAGCAAATTGAGTCCATCAAACAAATGGTATTGGTATGCCATTACCAGGAAGAGATGGATCGTACGCCAATAGGCAAGCATTGCGATTTCTGGGATGAAGTGCTCGCCCGTTACGCGCCTTCCGATATTGCATTTGAACCTGTGGGATTTAACCATCCCCTCTATATCCTTTATTCATCCGGTACTACTGGCAAGCCAAAGTGCATTGCTCATCGAACGGGTGGTGTACTTCTGCAGCATTTGAAAGAACTTCATTTGCACTCTGATATCAATTCAGGCGACCGGGTTTTCTTTTTCACCACCTGCGGGTGGATGATGTGGAACTGGCTGGTCAGTGCGCTCGCGCTGGGTGCAACGCTGATGCTTTATGACGAGTCACCGTTTTACCCTGAAAAAGATGTCTTGCTTGAATATGCCGACAAGGAGAAGGCGAACCTTTTCGGCGTTTCTGCAAGTTACTTGCGACAACTGGAAAAGTTGGGGATTAGTCCAAAGCAAAAATTCAATCTCGACGCATTAAAATTCATTTGCTCCACAGGCTCTGTTTTGGCCCCGGAAGGTTTTGATTACGTCTACGCTGAAATCAAGGAAGATGTTTGCCTGGCCTCTATTTCTGGTGGCACGGACATTATTTCCTGTTTTGCACTAGGAAACCCGGCACTTCCGGTCTATCGAGGTGAAAGCCAATGTATTGGTCTGGCAATGGATGTCCAGGTATGGGACTGGCAGGGAAATAGGTTGCTGAATGACCGGGGTGAGTTGGTCTGTTGCAGTAGCTTTCCAAGCCAGCCCTGGGGGTTTTGGGGTGATAAAGCGGGGGAGCGCTACCACAATGCCTATTTCTCTCGCTTCGAAAATGTTTGGCATCATGGAGACTATGTAAGTCAGAGTGAACATGGGGGAATCACTTTCCATGGCCGCTCAGATACCACCCTAAACCCGAGTGGTGTAAGAATTGGCACCGCCGAAATTTATCGCTATGTGGAAAGTATCCCCGCCGTTCTTGAGTCAGCGGCGGTGGGGCAAAATATAGATAACAATGAGCACATTGTTTTGTTCGTAAAGCTGGCAGAGGGTGTGAATCTGGACGAGAAGCTAACATGTGAAATAAAAGCGGGTCTCCGCAGCCAATGTTCGCCCCGACATGTTCCTGCCAGGGTTGTTCAGGTAACGGATATTCCTAAAACCAAATCCGGCAAAGTTGTGGAATTGGCCATTAAACAAATAATTCATGGCAGGTCGGTTGAAAATATTGAAGCATTGGCTAACCCTGAATCACTGGATCAGTATGTGATCTGGAGTGATTTAAACCCTGGCGACAATAGTAATTCTGATAAAGCCTGAGTAATTCACCCTCGTGAAGCTGTTGAATTAAAAAATTCAGGGCGTCCTACATAAATATAGTCTGTTATTCCCTTGACCCTGTATGGGGTGGTTCCTATAATGCGCGCCCTTCGTTGCCCGGATTACTTTTGATTTCGGTTGAGCCCTTCCAGAGAGCTCGTAAAACAACAACCCAATTGATGCGGGGCGGAGCAGTCTGATAATTGTCGGGCCCCCAGCCCAAAAAAGTCCGAAGGTCGAAACGACCTGCGGTTGAGCCCTTTCCAGAGAGCTCGTAAAAACAACAACCCAATTGATGCGGGGTGGAGCAGTCTGGTAGCTCGTCGGGCTCATAACCCGAAGGTCGTAGGTTCAAATCCTGCCCCCGCTACCAACAAAAAAGCCCGAATACCAAAAGTATTCGGGCTTTTCTTTTTTCTGCCAATAGAGCTGTCTAGCTCAATTACTTCTTAAGCGTTGGCCAAAACCTCTTTAATCCTTTTGGCAACGATCCTTTCCTGGCCGGGGTCCATCATCCAGGTGGTTATCCGTACCTCTTCTCTGTTCCCCACCGTTTCAATGGAGGGGTGCCCATCCCGGAGTTTGTTGCGCACGTCCTCTGCAGTCATGTTGATTTTATTTTCGTCCCATCGAATACGAAGACTAGGCACATGGTTGGCATAGGGCGGCACATGTATTTCAGTTTCGACACCATCAACTGAAAGGGCGCTTTCACTGATCAGGTTAATTTGGTCTTCCCAAAGTTTCCATTCCTCATCGTGGTCCCGGGCCAAATACAGTTCCAGTGCAACCATCATGCCCAGTACTTCTTCCTTGTTGACTTTCATACCTCGGCCAATGGTTGTCCCTCTGGGGGGAGTGTGAAGACGCGCTGCTTCGATATATTTTCGATTGCCGAGCAGTAGACCCGCACTTTGGGGGCCTCGCAGTCCTTTTCCGCCAGAAAACGCGACAAGGTCAAAACCCATTCGGGTGAACTTGAACAGGTTTTCAACCGGTGGCACATCGGCAGCACAATCAATGAAAGTGGGAATGCCATGTTTCTTGCCTAAGGCAATGAATTCATCGTACTTGATTTCACCGTCATCCGTTCTGGAGTTCAAAAACCAGAGCATGGCGGTTTTTTCGTTAATGGCATTTTCCAGATCGCGGGCAGTTTCTACCCAGACGATTTTTGCACCGGTATTAATTAATGCATGCGCGTATCCCACTTCATGCGACTTTTGGATAATGACTTCGTCCTTAAGACCGGTGGTGTCCGGTAGTTGAGCTACCTTCTCTTCATCCATTCCACACATGATACCTGCCAGGCCGATGGTCATTGCACCAAAGGCTCCGGAGGAAACCGTGGCATATTCACAATCCAAAAGCTCGGCAATGCGTTCACCCACCTTGTCTTGTAGTTCATCCAGATTGACGTATTCGGTGGCGCCATAGGTGATCGCTGACAGGACTTCATCGTGCATCAGGGATCCGGTCATCGACGTATACGTGCCGGCGGCATTGATGAATGTTCGCAGTCCCAACTCTTTAAAGAAGTTTCTGCCGGCTACTCCGGCGGCGGCATGTTCCGCCGCTGTGGCGGTTGATGCGCCCGTCCCAAGTAATCCGCCAGCGAGAGGGAGTGCTGATAGTGATTTAAGTACGTTTCTTCTGCTGCTCATGGTTGCTGCCCCTGATGGTTTAATCGTTAACTGCGGCGATACAGTCTATTTCAACCAGCGAATTGCCTGGCACACCGCCATAGGTGGCAACTGTGGTTCGCACGGGAGGATTTGGCCCGAAACGACCTCTAAAGACTTCGTTCATGGCGTCGTAATCTGCCAAGTCAGCGAGATAGACATTGACCTTTAATACCTGCTCCATCGAAGAACCATTTCTTTCAAGCTCCTCCTGTATTTTCTGCAGGACAATCTCGGTATGTGCCTTGATCTCAAAAGGTTCTACGTGAGCGCCTTTACCAGCAATGTAAAGGGTATTGCCGTGTTTAACTGCTCCTGAAAAAAGAGGGACTCGTGCATTTTGGGTAACTTCGCCAACAACTTCCTTTCTGGCATTCGAAGAGTTGCCTTGTGCTTTAAGTGATCCGGCACCAAAGAGTGCGGCCAATCCCAGTCCAAGTTTTTTGAAGGTTCCCCTTCGAGTGGTTTGATTTTCCATTGGTTATTTCCCCTGTCTTGATGATTTGTTTGATTAATTAATGCTTGTTACCAAGTGCGTTCCTGAAGTAATTCCTGTATCTGTTCTCTTGGAACAGGTAATTCATCCATATGTTCAGTGAGCCATTCTGAGAAGTCTCGTTCGATGTCGTCGGTCCACTTATTATCTATCTGCCCCGGAGTGTATGTGCCTTCTTTTAATCTCTCGACCCCAAACATATCACGAAGCCTGACGACTTCAGATGTGACCACAACCTGTTCTGCCAGGTGCGAGGGTATAAAGATCACCCCTGATTTCTTTGCCAAAACAACGTCGCCGGGTAAAACAGCCGCTGCCCCGATACGGATGGGGTCATTGATGCTGAGTAACATAACCTCGGTTAGAAAGGAGGGGTGCCAACCTTTTACGAAGGCATTGAACCCGTCTATCTGGGAAAGACCGGCCATATCCCGGCTTGAAGCATTGAACACCACGCCTGTTTTTGATTTGGCGTAAATGGCGTTGCCCAAGTTATCACCTATCAAGGTGCCATCCACTATTTTTCCGAAGCCGTCCGCAACATAAACGTCATCTTCCTGAAGCATATCTATGGGCCAAGAATTGGTGTTCCCGATTTGGCCTTCTTCCAGTCCCTTTTGCGTTATTTGTTCGGACACATCTGGACGATTCGGCATGTATTGAACGGTTAGTGCGCGACCAACGAAAGGAGCATCTTCGTGTAAAGGCTGCCAACCACCTTCGTACTGGTTGTGGTATCCCTCGTTTCGCAATACCACCCATGCTTCTTCGATGGAGACACTCTTCATTCGTTCCAGAATATCTTTAGCGACTTTTGGTCTTCCATCTTCAAATCGCTCCCCTTCCCACTGGTGAGTAAGGAAAACAATATCTTCTTTCGATGCCGTTTGGGCTATGGCTGTGTTGCAAACCATGGTTAGTATTAGTGCCAGTTTTAAATAGTTCATTGGTCTGTTTTTGGGTCTTGTTCTTTTGTATATGAGAGTGAACAATACTACTAAATGAAATTGAGTTTTCATCCAATATATGATTTTTGTAATTATTTGCATGCTCGACTACCGGCCGTTTTCCAGTGGGAAAACGCCGGGTAGTTTGTCCAAATAAGACTGCATCAACGCCTTTAGTTCGTCCAGTTTTGCCGACATATTTTCCTCATTAATGACATTCACCTGCTCATCCGGGTCCGTATTTAGATCGTAAAGCTGGTCGGGGTCGTTGTAGTTTGGGTGTGAGTTAATCGCGCCTTGTTCCGCATCCTGCCCTCCCGGAATAGGCGTCATATGGCCAAAAGGAGCCATAGGATCCAAATTGTTGAGGGGGCGCCCGCGCTCTGTCAGGTTATTATTCATTCTGTCCAGGTTGGCCTGCCGTCCTTCCAGACTCAGGTTTTCAATATTATCGGGATAACGAATTGCCAGATATTTGTAGTTATCCTTGAGCACGGCCCGGGTGTAGCCTATTTCAAAAAACAGGGAGTCGCGCACGGAGTCAGCCTGATTTTCGAGAATAGGTAAAAAACTAATCCCATCGAGCTGATCCGGTTTTGGTGCTCCGGCAAGCTCAAGAATCGTTGGCGTGAAATCAATATTGGAAACCAAAGCTGAAGACTCATTGCCAGCGGGCCATGGCTCATTTCGCCACACAATGCTGGGGTCGTATGCGCCTCCCTGATACAGAGAGCCTTTGGCGGATTGACCGTGGTCGTTGAAGAAGAAAATGATGGTGTTGTCGAGCTCGCCGGTCGCGTCCAGCTTGTCCAGCAGAGCGCCGATTGCATCATCCAGCCAGATAATGGTTTCTTTCCCTTCTACATCATGTTCCCGGGCGCGTCGGGCGATTGAGTCGCTGTCGGGCTGAACATCCGGTGCGTTTTCGAGCCAGCCATTGGGTGTTGCTCTTCGGTCTGCATCCCAGGATCGATGATCGTCAACAGGGATGTGCGGTATGGTGGTGGCAAAATAGAGGAAGAAGGGGCGATCGTCCTTCTCGTCCAAAAAGTTGAGTGCCCCCTCGGTAATCCAGTCCTGATTGTGTACCGACAACGTCATGCTGCCGTTGTAGTCGGGATTGTTTGGGAAAATTCGATCCACATACTCGAAACCTGCGCGATGGATAGCTGTTTCGCTCGCAACACGGTTTTCTTCCATGATTTTTTGTATTTCAGGATCTTCCACATTGGAGGACCGGCTCAACGGTTGCCTGCCAGGCGTATAGATAACGTGGTCTTTGCCCACGAAACCGGTTCGGTACCCGGCATCGGTTAAGTGATGTGCAATGGTTTTTTCCTTAGTGGGCTCTATATATGAATTCCACTGAATGAGGGATTGCCCGATTTGTTCGGTCGTATTTAAAAAGGCAGGGGCCTGTGATCTGCTGGCGTAGCGGCCGGTCAGTACGCTGTAACGGCTGGGTGTACAAACCGGGGAGGAGACATGCTGGTTTCGCATAATGGTTCCCTCGCTCGCCAGTCGGTCAAGGTTCGGCGTGTAATTACTGCCCCTTCCTTGCGGCATAAAGTTCATCTGATAAGGGTACATATCGTCTGTAATGATGAACAATATGTTGGGTTGCTCAGCTGCCCAAAGGGAGTGAGATCCAAAAAGGCATGCAAAAAATATCAGTAGAGCTTTATTCATTTTTATACGTTCTAATTCACAATCTTTTTTATGTTGCCAAAGTGTATTCTGTATACGTAAATATATAAAACAATTAAAGAAGCAATACGCGAAACATAGATCAGAATAAAAAAGGGCTCCTGCTGGAGCCCTTTTATTATTTTAGTGCTAGGTTAAAACCCTTCCGTACTGATCCAGAAGCTTTCTTCCCAGGATTCACCCGGTTGGATGTACTGGAGTTCGTCGTAAAGGCCTTTCTGGGCCATGTTCATCGAGTTGGTAATACCCACCATCGGCTCAAGCGCAATAAACCCACGGCTCCATGGAGCTGGCTCGCCCTCGGTGGCACTCAGCGGAACATCAGGCCCTGTACTGATAGGGGTGACATCTGATGGACGGTTACCGCCACGCCCCTCTCTTGGTGGCTGTGGTGCGGTCGAATACACCAGCATGGTTTTGTAATTTGGCCCAACTGTGACAGAGATACTCTGTTCTTCGCCGCTCATTGTGAAAGTTGCACGGCCTTGGCTGTCACGTTCCAGATCAGTGAAGACATCGTCGATACGCTTATCCGAGAAAGCACTCAAAGAGATGTTGTGCGGATCAGTTCCCCAAAAGTCTTCAGCTGGCTGGGTTATTCCACTGGGCACGTTTCGGTTGTCCAGCAACCAGTGCGTCTTCGCCGGTGCGTTCAATGTCCAGTCGTTTCGACCAGAGTCAGTAAGCTGAAAGTAAGGGTGATAGCCAATGGCATTGGGCATAGGCTCTGTGCTCAGGTTATCGATGCGAGTATGCACCTCCAGAGCACCACCGGAGAGTCGATAGGTGACGGTTAGGGTGTGGGCAAACGGGAACTGAGCCATGTAGTCTGGCACTTTGTAGTAATCCAGCTTGCTAGTCACCCAGGCACTATTTGCATCGGCGCCGGAGTCGATTACCTCCCAGGTGCTGGCGTTCATCAGGTACCCGTGAATAGGGATGGGTGCACGGATATTGCCGAGTTCCGTATCAAAATAGTACTTTTTGCCATTGGCATAAAATGCGGGTTCATCAAGGCGGTTGGCAAAAGGAGCCATAAGGGGCACACCATTAAGCCCCGGGTTGGCGCGCATGTCGTCGACGGATTTAACGTTGTTCATACGAATGACGTTTTTGCCGTTCACCACCATTTCATAGGGGTTGTTCACAGGGGTTAACACCGAAATTACCGTGTCATTCCCGGTATCCCTGAGTTGCACAACGTCTCCGTGGGTTTCGATAGAGTAGGGCTGGGCGGCACAACCATAGCTGGTTGCCATGAAAAGCACGCACAGGGAAAATTTAAGTCCAAGTTTCTTCACTTTTTTCTCCTTGGTTTTTATTTGCTGTGTCTGAATGACTCAAAGAGCCCTAAGAGCAGCGTATTTAATGCATGTATTTATAAGTAATTCGGAACTGTTGGCGAATTTAAAGTATTGCATAAGCCGCCATGCTTAATGGTATAGCTCTGACAATAGTTTTGATTTATTCCCCCTAATGCCAACTAAGGCATACACCTGTTTATTGTATGCAGCTTGTCGGTTATGAACAATCAATGCCTATGGGCTTTTTATGAAGACTAGTTCAGCTAACAGGCTTTATTATCCCGCCATATGGTTAAAAACCTTCGGTACTTATCCAAAAACTTTCTTCCCAGGATTCGCCGGGTTGTATGTACTGAAGTTCGTCGTAAAGCCCTTTGTGAGCCAGATTCATCGAGTTGTTAATGCCAACCATAGGCTCAAGCGCAATAAACCCACGATTCCAGGGGGCGGGTTCACCCTCGGTGGCACTTAGCGGTATATCGAGGCCTGTGCTTACGGGTGTGACGTCGGTGGAACGGTTTCTACGAGTACCTTCCCTTGGTGGCCGTGGTACGGTCGAATAGATCAGCAAGGTTTTGTATTTTTCCCCGATCGTTATAGAGACGCTTTGTTGTTTTCCGCTCATGGTAAAAGTTGCCCGACCCTGGCTGTCGCGTTCCATGTCGGTGAAAACATCATCAATTAGCCTGGTCGAGAAATCGCTAAGGGGGATGTTATGCGGGTCTGTTCCCCAAAAATCTTCAGCCGGTTGTGTCACGCCGCTGGGAACGTTGCGGCTATCGCCCGGCCAATGGGTTTTTGCCGGTGCATTTAGCGTCCAGTCGTCGCGTACGGAATCAGTCAGCTGTAAGTAGGGATGGTAACCAATGGCATTGGGCATTGGCTCATTGCTCAGGTTATCGATGCGGGTATGCACCTCCAGAGCCCCCTCTGATAACCGATGGGTTACAGTTAAAACATGGGCAAATGGGAACTGCGCCATGTAATCAGGCTCTTTGTAGAACTCCAGTTTGCTGGTTACCCAGGCGCTATTTGCATCGGCACCGGCGTCGATCACTTCCCAGGTGCTGGCGTTCATCAGGTACCCGTGGATGGGAACGGGCGCACGAATATTGCCGAGTTCCGTATCAAAGTAGTATTTTTTGCCATTGGCATAGAAGGCGGGCTCATCAAGTTGGTTGGCAAATGGAGCCATCAGGGGAACGCCGTTAAGGTTCGGTCTCGCCCGCATGTCGTCGACGGATTTAACGTTCGCCATTCGGATGACGTTTTTGCCGTTTACCACCATTTCATAGGGATTGTTCACGGGGGTTAACACCGAAATTACGGTGTCATTCCCGACATCCCTGAGTTGCATAACGTCTCCGTGGGTTTCGATGGAGTAGGGCTGGGCGGCACAACCATAGCTGGTTGCCATGAAAAGCACGCACAGGGAAATTTTAAGTCCAAGTTTATTCATTTTTTCTCCTTGGTATTTTGTGAGCTGCAGCAGCATAAAGCGGAATTATTTTGCAGCTTTAGGTTCCCCGATGGATGCCAAAAAAAGGCGTTTAGATGTTTATTGTATTCAGCTTATCCAGCTTGAACAATCAACCCTTATTACCATTTTGATCAATTTCAGCTTCGGTTGTTTTGGAAATCCAGCATGTCGTCGAAAGAAGCATTAGTTCGTTTGCCAGATTTTATTTTGTGGCGAAGACCTTTTTTACTTTAATTCAATAAGTTATCTGCTTTTTTGAAATGATTTTTTATATAAGTGGAAAGGCCGGGATCACTGGTATTTATTTGCGAGTTGCACTAGAATCAGCCCCTCTGGATTACAGGCTCCGTTATCACGGCAATGTAACCAGGGCATTTGGTCGATATGCTCGACCTTATGAAAGGGTCATGAATGTACACAGGCGGGTACATTGCAAGCTCAACGAGAGCTTGATTTGGCCACATAGGTTTTTTATGTGAAGTGGGCCTTAGGGCCCATTTTTCGTTGTTCAGGGCGAAAAGAGCTGGTTAGAGGTTTTTAGTTTGGAAAGAGAAGCAAAGATTACTGAGTTGCTCAGACCAACGATTGCCGCACTAGATTGCCAGCTTTGGGGTATCGAGTATGTAACCCAGGCCAGACATGCAATATTACGTATATTCATCGACAAGGAAGGTGGCGTTGATATAGAGGATTGCGAACGTGTTAGTCGGCAGGTGAGTGCGGTACTGGATGTGGAAGACCCCGTGGGTACGGCTTATACACTGGAAGTATCTTCTCCCGGGATGGACAGGCAACTGTTTCAACTTGAGCAATTTAAAGATTTTGTTGGCAGTCTGGTTAAGATTAGGCTGAGAAGCAATTACGAAGGGCGCAGAAACTTTAAAGGGCGTCTGGCTGGGGTAGAAAATGATGAAATCATTCTTCAGCAAGACGGCGAAGAGTATCTGTTTCCATATGAGTTACTGGATAAGGCGCAAATAGTGCCTGAATTTAAGTAGTCAGCATTAGTGAGTTAATCAATGGCGAAAGAAATACTTCTGGTCGCGGAAGCGGTATCAAACGAAAAAGGCGTCGAGCGCGCAGTAATTTTCGAAGCAATCGAGCAGGCGCTCGCTACGGCAACACGTAAGCGATATAACGATCTGGCCGATATTCGGGTATCTATTAATCACGAGGACGGCTCTTACGAGACTTTCCGTCGCTGGTTGGTGGTCGACGATAACTTTGAAGAATTCGATAATGCCTTGCATCTTTACGAAGATCAGGCTGAAGAGAAGGATGCCAACCTTAAGCTGGGTGACTACTACGAAGAACAGGTTGAAAACGCTGACTTTGGTCGTATCGCTGCACAAACTGCGAAGCAGGTTATTGTCCAGAAAGTAAGAGATGCCGAGCGCGAGCAAACTGTTTCCCAATTTGAACATCGGGTGGGCGATCTATTGTCAGGCACAGTGAAAAAAGTCACCCGGGATAACATCATTGTTGATCTGGGTAACAACGCTGAAGGTGTCCTGCCGCGTGACCAGTTGGTCGGCCGTGAAATTTTCCGCAATAACGATCGTATCCGTGCCGTACTGGATCGCATCGACCGTGAAGGTCGCGGGCCACAGCTGATGTTAAGTCGTAGCAGTGAAGGCATGTTGACCAAGCTGTTTGAAATTGAAGTTCCGGAGATTGCCGAACAAGTCATAGAGGTTCGGGCTGCAGCACGAGATCCCGGTTCACGCGCCAAGATTGCCGTTAAAACTAACGACCGTCGCATGGATCCTGTCGGTGCATGTGTCGGTATGCGCGGCGCACGGGTTCAGGCAGTTTCTAATGAGCTGGACGGTGAACGTGTGGATATCATTCTTTGGGACGATAATCCCGCGCAGTTGGTTATCAATGCTTTGGCCCCGGCTGAAGTCGAATCCATTGTTGTTGATGAAGACTCACACACAATGGATGTTGCCGTAAAACAGGATAACTTGGCTCAGGCAATTGGCAGGGCAGGCCAGAACGTCAGGCTGGCGTCTGAACTGACTAGGTGGAACATCAATGTAATGAGTGAAGAAGACGCAGAATCCAAACAAATGGAGGAAGCGGGACGCTTTGTTCAAAACTTTATGGATCGACTGGATCTTGACGAAGATGTCGCCACCGTACTGGTCGAGGAAGGTTTCTCCAGTCTGGAAGAAGTTGCTTATGTGCCTCTCGAAGAGATGGCAGGAATTGAGGGCTTCGATGAAGACATCGCTGAGGAACTACGTTCACGTGCAAAAGATGCTTTGTTGACAATGGCATTGGCCAGTGAAGAGCAACTGGAAGGCGGAGAGCCGGACGAAACGTTGCTAGGAATGGAGGGGATGGATAAGGAAACAGCGCTTTCGCTGGCTGCTTTAGGCATCTGTTCCATGGAAGATCTGGCTGAACAAGCTATTGACGATCTTCTGGAAATTGAAGGTATAGATGAAGAGCGAGCCGGGCAGCTGATTTTAGCGGCCAGAGCGCCCTGGTTCGAACAGTCCGAGTCAGAATAAGCAAGACAGTTAGACCCAGGCATAGCAAAAAGCTCAAATTTCGGAGTAATCCATGGCAGAAGTAACAGTTAGTGATTTAGCCAAAAGTGTCGGCGCCTCAGAAGAGCGACTGCTGACACAGATGAAAGAGGCTGGTTTGAAACATAAATCGGCAGACGAACTAGTTTCCGATGAAGAAAAACAAGTCCTGCTGGATTATCTTAAAAACCTGCACGGCGCTGCACCTCGTGATACTAAAAAAATCACGCTCAAGCGTAAAAAGGTTGAAACCCTTAAAACGGGAGCAACGACTGGCAAGAAAACGGTCAGCGTCGAAGTGCGCAAGAAGCGCACATACGTCAAGCGCTCTGACGAAGAGATAAAAGCGCAAGCAGAAGCGGAGAAAGAAGCAGAGCGCTTGCGAGAAGAAGCGCCAAAAACAACGTCTTCTGACAAGGCGGTCGATGATGCAGAGCAGCGCCGAATAGCCGCGATGGAAGCACGTCGAAAAGCTGAAGAGGCAGAAAAGCGGGAAGCTGAAGAAGCGAAAAAGCGAGCATCAGAAGCAAAAACCAAAGCACCAGAAAAAGATCCGGTTAAAGAAGTAGTTGATGCTGAAGTTGATGCAGAGGCTGCCGCAGTTGCTGCAGAAAAAACCCGGTCGGCATCACCCAAGTCAGCGAATAAGAAAACCGTTGAAGAGCCAGAAAAAGAAGTTGATGGCCCGGTAAGCAAGAAAAAAGCCGGTCGTGGTCGTGCCAAGGTTAAGTCTGAACATGACAGCAAGGATTGGCGCAAACACTCCCATCGTCCCCAGGATTTTGCCCTGCATGAAGATGAAGAATTTGAAGCAGAAGAGCGAGCACGAGAGCGTGCCGCAGAGGTAGCTAAAATCCGCGCAAAAAACAAACATACATTTAACAAGCCGACCGTAACCCAGATATACGAAGTTGAGCTTCCCGAGACTATTACGGTCGGTGAGCTTGCCCAGAAAATGGCTGTTAAGGGCGGCGAGCTGGTAAAACAGCTGATGAAAATGGGTGAAATGGTGACGGTTAATCAATCAATTGATCAGGACACTGCATCATTATTGGTTGAAGAGATGGGCCATAAGCCAGTACTGGTTTCTGGTACAGAGCTGGAAGACAAGCTTGTCGAGGAAGTGAAATCGAGTGCCGGAGGTAATGAGGTAGATAGGGCCCCGATCGTTACGGTCATGGGTCATGTTGACCACGGTAAAACCTCTTTGCTGGACTATATTCGTAAAAGTCAGGTCGCTTCCGGTGAAGCCGGTGGCATCACACAGCACATTGGTGCATACAGTGTAACGACCGATCACGGCAAAATTACTTTCCTGGATACACCGGGGCACGCGGCTTTTACCGCCATGCGCGCACGCGGTGCAAATTGTACGGATATCGTTATCCTGGTGGTGGCGGCAGATGATGGTGTTATGCCACA
>Ga0181561_10002741_pt1 | contig 15540 bp, 6 predicted proteins | sample 011ome_19_FD_133760 | JGI IMG/M metagenome (GOLD analysis project Ga0181561, IMG submission 133760) | Coastal salt marsh microbial communities from the Groves Creek Marsh, Skidaway Island, Georgia - 011510BT metaG (megahit assembly) | ecosystem: Environmental > Aquatic > Marine > Intertidal zone...
CGGCCAGCTCCTTCTCCGTCTCCGCCAGCTCCTCCCGCATGCCGCCGCCCTCCCACGCGAGCAGCGACTCGTACAGGCTCCTGCACCCGAAGAAGAAGAACAGCGCCACGGCGAGGTAGTGCGTGTAGGTCTTCGAGATGAGCGCGGGCGCGGCCCACCCCAGCGCCGCGCTCAGCGCGGTCATCACCCCGAGCGCGCCGACGGCGCCGGCGAACACGGTGGCGCGGGAGTGGCGCATCGCCATGATGGCGGCGATGAAGAACGTCTTGTCCCCGATCTCGCTGATGAGGATCATCGTCCCCGACTTCACCGCGCCCTCGAAGAACTCGGCGGTGGAACTCATCGTGCCGGTCGAGGCAGCGGCGGTGCGCGCGGGTGTCTCAGAGCATTGCGAAAACCCAAAAAAACCTCAAAAAAGTTCGGCCGGAGCCTCGGAGATCGTCCATGGATCGTCCATGTCGTGGCGCGACGATTTCGCGGCCGGCAATCGAGTCCTCCCGTGACGCGGAAAAAGTTGTGTGGGTGTTGGAAAACCACGGCGCGCCATTCGTCGGGGGCGCGGCATGGGGGAGCGCGCCGGGGAGACGAGCGCGTTGCTGCCTCGGGGCGGCGTCGGGTCGGGGGTCGAGGTTCACGCGGAGACGCGCGAAGGGCGCGACGATGCGCCGGTGGTGTTCCAGTCGTGCTACCCGAACAAGCGGTACCGCCGGTGGGTGCTTCTGCTGTTGTTCCTCATCGCCACCCTGCAGACGACGGATCGGAACATACCCGCGATCTTGCTCCCGAAGATCGGCCCGGAGTTCCACATGACGGACGCGGACGCGGGCATGCTCAACGGCGCGGCGTTCGTGCTGATATACGCGCTCGCCACCATCCCCCTCGCGAGGCTGGCGGACATGTGCGGCCGGAAGTACCTCCTCGCGGGCTCGTTAGTGGTGTGGTCCTCGCTCACGTCGCTCAGCGGGCTGTCGCGGAACACCTCGCAGCTGTGCTTCCTGCGCGTCGGCATAGGGCTGGGCGAAGCGGGGTGCACGCCCGCGGCGCAGTCGCTCATCGCGGCGATGTACGGCCCCGGCGAGCGCGCCAGCGCGATGGCCGTGCAGCAGCTGGGCCTCGCCGCCGGCGCCGCCGCCGCCAACCTGCTGGGCGGGCTGCTGGTCGACCGCCTCGGGTGGCGCGGGGTCTTCGGGGTGATGGGCGTGCCCGGGTTCGTGCTGGCGGGCTTGCTGCTGCTGACGCTGGAGGACCCGCCCACGGCGACGCGCGGGAAGTACGGCGACGCGCGTGGCGTCGGGGCTTCCGGGAACGGAGCTTCTGGGGACGGAGCTTCCGGGGACGAATCGGAGGCGGCGCTCGCGGGGCCGGGGCCCGCCGCCGCCGGCGCGACGCGCGCTTCGTCTTCGTCGTCGCAGGCGGCGGCGAAGGGGAACCGGTCCGCCGGGAGTTCTTGGTCGCGCGTGATCACCGACGGGAGCTTCTGGCGCGACATGTGGGACGGGATCGTCGAGTGCGCGACGCACCTCGGTCGGAAGCCGTCGTTCATCCACCTCTCCGTCGGCGTGATGATCCAGGTTGGCGTCGGGCTGAGCATCATGGCGTTCCTCCCGATGTTCCTCGTACGCGTGCACGGCATGTCCACGAGGGACGCGGGCGTGCAGATCGCCGAGATCGGGGGCGTGTTCGGTGGGGTCGGGATCGTGGCGGGCGGCGTGGTGGGCGACTACCTGGTGCGCACGTCGGGGGACCAGCGCTGGATGCTGTGGTTCATCCTGGGGTGCAACGTGGTCGCCGCGCCGCTGATGGTGGCGGCGGCGCTGGTCGAATCGACCGAGACGTCCGTGTACATCTCTTCGGCGGTGGTGGCGCTTTTCATGGTCATGGTGGGGCCGCCGGGCGCGATCGTGCAGTCGTTGGTGCCGGACCGCATGCGCGCCACGGCGGCGGGCTTCTTCGGCGTGGTGGCCAACCTGGTGGGCGGCTCGCTCGGGCCGCTCGCCATCGGCAGCCTGTCCGACGCGCTTCGCGGCCGCTACGGCCGCGAGAGTATTCGGTACGCGCTCGCCTACTCCATGCTGTTCTGCGTCTGGGGCCAGGTTCACTGGTACCTCGCGGGGCGCGCCATGCCCGGGGACGTGCTCGAGACGAACGTCCATGTAGTGACGGACGGGGCGCACGAGGAAGGGGAGGAGGACGAGGAAATGGGCGAAGAGACGCGACGCGCGAGGTAGACTGTAGACGTACAGTACATACCGTAGTTACGTAGATTCCTTTCGTAGTTCCTTTTCGGCGTCGCCGCGCGCGCGCGCTTTCGTAGTCGCTCACGCGCTCGCGGCGCTCTCGGTGCTATCACGGCTTCTCCCGCAACCACGGCTTGAGCGACGCGAACGCGCCCTTGTAGGACAACCCCGGGTGTTTGGCGAAAACGGCCGAGACGAGCGCCTGCGCGCCCGACTGCGTCAGGCCCGCGCGCGCGGCGTCGTCTCCGTTTGCCGCCAGCTGCATGACCACGCCGCCGATGCAGTGCGCCACGCCCTCGTGCTCCTTCGAGTCCTCCCACTCGTCCTCACAGTGCTCGAACAACCCGCGGTCGATCAGGCGCTTCTCTAGCTGCGTACCGGAGCGCGAGCCGAGGCGCAGCAGCGCCCACAGCGTCGCCAAGCCGGCGTGCTGCACCTGCACCACGCCCGGGGTCTCAGCCAGCACGTCCAGCAGCGTGTGCGCAGCCGAGCCCGAGGCGACAGCCTCGGCGTCGCGGAGCGCGCGCACGACGCCCGCGCTCGTGCTGGTCGCGAGTACGCGCAGGAGCTGCAGCGCGGCGTCCGGGCCGGGCTGCAGCATGGGCTTGCCGTCGCCCTTGGTCTTGCGCTCGACCCACATATCCATCGCCGCCGCCGCCGAGCCCGGCGCGCCCAGCGACGCGACGAGGAACGGCCGCCCGCCGCCCTTCGCCGTCAGGTTCAGCAGCGCCGCGTGGCACCGCAGCCGCCGGCGCCAGTCCAGCCGCGCGTCCGCGGACATGTTCACCAGCGCTTTCAGGCAACGTCTACGCGCCAAGTACAGGTCCGCGTGGATCGTCTCCGCGGACTTGACGTTCCGCGTCGCGGCGCCGGGCGCCGCGGCGGCGCGCCCCGAGAGTTTCGCCGCCGCTTTGGCGGTGACGTTGGAGGTGCCGGCGTCGGCGTACCTGCGCGCCGGCTCGGGCTTCGCCTTCGGCCCGGGCTTCTCGAGCCGGCGGCGCAGGTCCGCCACGCGGGCCGAGACCGCCTCGAACGCCCTCCTGGCCTTGCCCCCGACGCTCACCACGGAGTCGGCGTCGTCGTCGTCGTCCGCGTCCTTGGTGAGGTCGTGCTCGAGCTTGCGGAACGAGTACGAGACGGCGAAGCTCAGCGTCGCCACGAACGCGCCCGCCGCGGCGGCGAGCACGCCCCAGCGCGAGAACGTGACGTTCGTGACGAACGCGACGAAATCCACGGGGAACATCGCGATCGCCGCGCCCCAGGAGCGCTGGTTCGCGCGCTTCGCGGCGAGCGCCTTCTGCTTGCGCAGCAGAGCCTCGCGCTGGCGCATCTTCTCGGCGAGCTCGCGCTTCGCCGCCGCCAGCTCCGCCTCCTCCTCCGCCTTGAGCTGCGTCTCCTCCAGGTCAAGCAGGTAGTCCGCCTGGGGGGTCAAGCCCGCGTTCGAGTCCGCGAGGGCGACGTCCGCCGCGAGCGCCTCCAGCGCGTCGTATTGCTTCTGCTCAGCCTTGCTCCTGCGCCGGCGCCCGTCGCGGCGCGCCTCGGCGCCGCCGGCGGCCATCCGCGCCTTGGCCTCCGCCAGCCGCCGCTTCAGCCGCGCGGCTTCCGCCAGCATCTCCGTCTGCGGGTCCGCGGTGGTGTTGCACAGGCCGGTGGTCTGCAGCACGAACGTGGGCGCGACGCAGCACGCGCCCTTGTCGTCCCGCGCCGCGGGCGGGTCGCGGCACTTGCCGTCGCACCCAAACGCGCTCGAGCCGCCGCACACGCCGCGGCAGTCCACGGCGTCCGCGCCGCGGCAGCGCCCGGCGCAGTCCCTCACGGCGCCCGAGTCGCACACCTCGTCGCAGCCCATGACGCCCGGCCCGTCGCACCGCACGATCTCGCGCGTGCCGCAGTGGTTGACGCGCGCGCGGTAGCCGGACCCGCACCGCGCGCTGCACGCCCCCCAGTCGCTCCACAGCGTCTTGCGGCACTTCTCGCCCCAGCGCAGGCGCTCGAGCGTCGGCGCCTCCGGCACCTCGAGGTCGCCGCGCAGCTCTGGGTAGGTGCAGAAGTACACCGCCGGGCGCACGACCGTCGCGACGAAAAACCTGTAGACGTTCACGGGGAACATGTACACGGGGCGCGCCGTTCGCGCCCACGAACGGAACGCGGGGCCGAGCTCCTCGCCGACGGATTCCTCGAGCGTGAAGTAGGCGTCCTCGGCGGCGTCCGTGACGGCGTCCTTGGCGCCGACGAAGACGGGCTCGAGCCCGTCCCAGACGAAGTCCCAGAACGGGAGCACGAACACCACCACCGGCCGCACGATGGTCCACGACAGAAACGCGACGTTCACGGTGTTGCGCCAGGTGAACGCGGCGGACGCCGCGACCTTGGCCCAGGCGACGTCGAGCTGCAACTCCGTCGCCGCCGCGTCGGCGAAATCCTTCGCCAGGGGCGCGGAGGTGTCCACGGCGTACCACGCCGCTTTCTGCGCGACCCAGCCCGTGCCGGCAACGGCGTCGAGGGACTTGCGGCAGGCGAGGCGCGTCAGGTGGTGGCTCGTGGACGAGACGCCGAGGAAGCGGTCGAGGTTGTAGACGTCGGCGAGCACGCCGTCGCCGAAGAGCGCATCCTTAGCGAGCTTGAACGAGTCATGCTGGTTCTGCACCGTCTCCGGCACGCCCGCGTCCGAGGCGAACACGGAGTTGTACGCGGTGAGCACGAGCGCCACGATGGCGTAGGCCTGCACGATCGCCCACACCGCGGTGAGGGGAGACGTTCCTTGGGTGCCTTCGTCCCCGGGGCGCACGTTCTCGCGATGGACGTTCTTGCGTCCCAAACGCGCGAGCACCGTCTTGGTCGCGCGCGAGGCGACCGTCGGGCCCGCCATCGTCGCCGCCTCCGGTCGGCGCGGGCGAGGGGCGGGGGACGGCGCGTCGAACGGGCGACGCGCGGGGAGTTGTGGCTGCGGAGGCAGACGCGACGCCGGTCGAGCGAGCCATTTGGAAAAAAACACGGACACTAGCCTGTACAGGCTAGCGCGAGAAATCCAGACTGTTTGTGCGTTAACTATACCGGCAACACCCTTGTGAGACTAAATAGCTATACGCATTGACCCGCCTCGCAAACATCGCGAACCGGCACTCCACGACTCTTCGGAATTCGGCACTCTCGATCGAGATCGGGCAATCGGCGGGCCGCGTCCCGATCAGATCGGGCAGCGCAACCCACCTTTGATTCGCGAGCGATGGGCGCCAAGGAGACGCACCCGCTTGCGAGCGCGCTGGGCGCGCTCGCGCGCGTCCTCGGCTTGGCCATCGCCTGTTTCTTCGCGTACGACATCCGGCTCTACGCCGTGCGCGAGTACGGGCGCATCATCCACGAGTTCGATCCGTGGTTCAACTTCCGCGCGACGCAGTACCTCGCGGACAACGGCTGGGCCAAGTTCAGCCGGTGGTTCGACTACATGTCGTGGTACCCGCTCGGGCGCCCGGTCGGCACCACCATCTACCCCGGCATGCAGGTCACCGCGGTGGCCATCTGGAGGACGCTCGGCGCGCTTGGCGAGTCCTTCCGGATGTCGCTCAACGACGTCTGCGTGTTTTTCCCGGCGTGGTTCGGCGCGGTTGCCACGCTGCTCACCGGACTGCTCACCGCCGAGTGCAGCGGGGACAAGAACGCCGCGGTCGTCGCGTCGCTCGTGATGTCCATCGTGCCCGCGCACACCATGCGCAGCGTCGCGGGCGGGTACGATAACGAGAGCCTCGCCGTGACGGCGATGGTGCTCACCTTCTTCGCCTGGTGCCGCGCGCTGCGCGACCGGAAGAGCTGGCCGATCGGCGCGCTCGCGGGTTTGGCGTACGTTTACATGGTCGCCGCCTGGGGGGGGTACACCTTCGTGCTGAACATGGTGGGCCTGCACGCCGCCGTGCTGGTGCTCGTGGGCAAGTTCGACGGCGCCACGCACAAAGCCTACTCGCTCTTCTGGATCGTCGGCACGCTCGGCGCGATCCAGTTCCCGGTCGTCGGCCTGGCGCCCATCAAGAGCATGGAGCAGCTCGGGCCCGCGCTGGTGTTCCTTGGGTACCAGGTGCTTGAAATCACCGAGCGCGTCGCGAAAACGAAGGGGCTCGTCGGGCACGCCAAGTGGCGGTTCCGGATCCGGTGCTACGCGATGGCGGCGGCGTGCGTGTTGGCGATGGCGGCGGCGCTCGCGCCCACCGGGTACTTCGGCCCCCTGTCCGTGCGCGTCCGCGGCTTGTTCATCAAGCACACCAAGACGGGTAACCCGCTCGTGGACTCGGTCGCCGAGCACCAGCCCGGCTCGGCGGACGCGTACGTGCGGTACCTGAACTTCCCGTTCTACGTCGCGCCCGTCGGCTTCGCCATCGCCTGCGCGCACTTCCTGCGGACGAAATCCGCGGCGGCGCTGTTCCTGCCGCTCTACGCGGTCGTGGCGTACTACTTCGCGAACCGCATGGTGCGCCTGATCATCTTCCTCGGGCCTATCGCGTCGTGCCTGTCCGGCGTCGCCGTCGGGCACCTCTTGGAGCAGGTGGCCGGGAACCTCGCCTGGTTCGCGGCGGGGGGACGCGAAGACGAGGCGCGGGAAAAGACGCCGTCTTCGAAGCCGGGAAGCAAGGGAGGCAAGGGAGGCAAGGGAGGCAAGGGCAGGCCGGCCTCTTCTTCCGCTTCCGAGACCGCGGCTTTGGTGGACGCGTACGAGCTCAAGATCGCCGAGCCTGTGCGCCGACTGTGGAACGGCAAGCCCACGCGCGTCGCGCGCGTCGCGGTGGCGCTGACGTTGCTGTCTTTGGGGTCATCGCGGGTCGCGTCGTTCTGGAGCTACTCGCACGACATCGCGCGGGGCATGTCCCAGCCCTCGGTGATGTTCAAGGGCCAGCTCAACGACGGGCGCACGATCATCGTCAAGGACTACGTCGAAGCCTACCACTGGCTGCGCGACAACACCCCCGAGGACGCGCGCGTGATGGCGTGGTGGGACTACGGGTACCAGATTGCGGGCATCGCCAACCGCACCTCCATCGCCGACGGCAACACGTGGAACCACGAGCACATCGCCAACCTGGCGCGCACGATGACTGCCACGGAGGAGAAGGCGCACCGCGTCATCCGCCACCTCGCGGACTACGTGCTGGTGTGGTCCGGCGGCGGCGCGGACGACATGGCCAAGTCGCCGCACCTGTTCCGCATCGGCAAGAGCATCGGCCACGACACCGGCACCGTGGACATGCACGAGATCCAGAGCAAGTTTGGCGTGGACCAGTACGGGCGCCCGACGCCGCTCATGGCGCAGTCGCTGCTGTACAAGCTGGTGTCTTTCCAAGGCTCCGTCAGCGACCAGCGCTTCGAGGAGGTGTACACCAGCCGCTACCGCAAGGTGCGCATCTACAAGGTGGTCAACGTGAGCGACAAGTCCAAGCGCTGGGCGGCGGACCCCGCGAACCGGCTCTGCGACGCGCCGGGCTCGTGGTACTGCCCGGGGCAGTATCCGCCCGCGCTCGCCAAGTTCACGGGCATCATCAAGCCCGCGTACACCATGCCCGCGTTCCACCAGCAGCAGCAGGCGGAGCGCGAGAAGCAGGAGCGGGTGGAGGCGCAGAGGATGGCGGACCGAGCCGCGGCGGCGGCGGCGGCGGCGAACGCCGAGACCGAAGCGGAGTTGTGAGTGGCGTCGGCGTTGAAATCCGAATCAATTTTTTTGTGTCATGCGTCTGGTCATGAGTCTGTTTGGTTCTTTTCGCCGAGGATAATCGATCGATCGATCCGAGACGCGCCACAACGGCTCGCCCGGGAGCGACGTGTCCTCTCGACCGCCACGCCGTCGTCGGCGCGCGCAGACATGGCCGGCGGCGAGAAGCGCAAGGCTTCGTCCTCGAACGCGCCGAAGGGCGCGTCGAGGGGATCCGAGAGCGACGCGCGCAAGAAACCGAAGGCGAAGACCGCCGCCGCCGCCGCCGCCGACGATTTCGCGACGGACCACTCGCCCTCCGAGCTCGCATACCTGCGCTGGCTGCGGTCCGCGGGCGTGCGGCTGTCCGGCGTGACCATCGGGCGTTTCCCGAGCACCGGCCGGGGCTGCGTCGCGACGCGAGACCTGCACGTCGGGGACGTGGTGGTGGAGGTTCCCGAAGATGCCATCCTCACCGCGGACACATCCGTCGCCGCCGACGCGCTGCGCTCCTTCTTCGGCGGCGACGGCGCGTCGCCGCGGCTGGATCGCGAGGCGCTGGTGCTCGCGGTGATGGCAGAGATGGCGCGCGGCGATGCGTCCCGAGTGAATGCCTACCTGGACGCGCTGCCTTCCCTGCGCGCGACGCACTCGCCCCTGGGCTGGACGGCGGCTGAGCTCGCCGAGCTCGAGGGCACGTCGTGCGCCGAGCGCATGTTCGCCGAGGACGAAGACTGCGAGCTCCCTTGCATGACCGTCGAGCACTGGAAGCACGTCGCCGCTCCGTTCTTCAGACGCTTCCCGGAGTTCGCGGTTCGCGGTCCCGCGGACGCCGCGGACGAAACCGAAAGGACAGAAACCGCGACTCTGCGCAAGGCGTATCTGCACGCCGCCGCGCTCGTGGCTGGCTTTTCCTTCACGCTCGGCGAGGAGGAGGAGGAGGAGGAGGAGGAGGAGGCGCGCGAAGTGCCGTGCCCTCCCGTCGACGCGCGGAGCGACTCCGACGCGCACACCGGCACGCAGGCGATGGTCCCGTTTTGGGACATGCTGAACCACGCCTCGCCCTCCGCCGCGAGCGTGCGCCTGGAGCACGACGCGCGCGCGGCGACGCTGAAGATGGTGTGCGTCCGCCCGGCGCGGCGGGGGGACGAGGTGTTCAACACCTACGGCGCGCTGGGAGACGACGAGACGCTTCGGCGGTACGGGTTCGTCGCGCGCGCGAACACGCACGGGGGCGGCGCGGAGGTGACCCTGCGCGAGCTCGTCGCGGCGGCGGCCAAGGCGCGGTTCGTGGTGCAGGGCACGTACGACGACGAGGAGGGGTCCGAGGGCGGGAGCGAGTCGGACGGCGACGATATTTGGATCAGTTCGCGGAGAGCCCCCCCGACGTCCGACTCTGAGGACTCGGAGGAGGACTCGGAGGAGAACTCGGAGGAGGACTCGGAGGAGGACTCGGAGGACGACGCTTCGCGATCGGTGGACGCGCCCATCGAGCCTGATGGTTCGTTGAGCGCACGCGAGACCACGGAGCGTCTGCGTCTGCTTCGTCGGTTCGGCGTCGCGTCGCGCTCGACGGATCGGTTCGCGATTTCGCGCACCGGGAAGCCCAGCCTGGCGCTGCGCGCGGCGGCGCGCGTCCTGGCCATGCACGCCTCGCAGTTCCAGCAGCTCGCCGCCGCGGACGCGTTCGAGCGCGGCGACAGGAACGACCAGTCGGGCGTCTGGAGCGACAGCGACGACGAGGGCGCGTTCGCGGGGCTCGCGCCGGCCACCACGGAACGCGTCTGGGACGGACCGGCGGCGACGGAATCGGACGGCGAAGGTACGCGAGCTCGGAAGGCGTTCGGGTCCGTCGTCGGTGACAATCGCGCGGGGGTTTTCTCTTCTCGCCGCGCGCTCGACTCTTTTTGTTTTTCGTGAAACCCCTTCCGGGGCGAGCCTTTCGCGACGGTCGCCGAGTGATCATGACACCTTTGTGGGATCTCCTAGGGACTGAAAAGTTCCCTTGACGAGAAACGAAGGAGCGCGTTAACGCGCGCGACGTTCTGACGGCGTCCTTCGCCCCGAACCGACGCGCGTCTCTTTTTTTAGTTTCGTCGACTTCGGTGCCGACTTTTTTAGTCTTTTTTAGTCAACGCCGACTGACCCGAACGACGCCGTTTCCCGAAAAACGCAGGCGTGGACTCGGACGACGACGAGACGGAGGACCGCTCGGACCAGATGACCCGCGTGGCGGCGACGCTGCTCATCCTCGCGGAGGACGCGCTCGAGCGGAGGTTCGCGACCCGCGGGCTGGCGGAGGACCGGCGCGCGATGCGCGCGCTCGGCCCGGAGGCGCCCTCCGAGCGCGCCGCCGCCAGCGTCGGCGGGTGGAACCGGCACGGCGCGCGCGAGAAAACGAGCTCGAAGCACGCCGTGAGCCGGTCCACGCACAGGCGGAGAATGGCGCTCGTCGTCCGGCTCCGCGAGAAAAACGCGCTCGACGCTTTGTCGCGGTGGGCGACGCGCGCCGCGCGGAGAGAGCAGGAGCTGCTTCCGCCGTTACGCGAGCGGTGAGAAATCCGCGTTTTTCGTAGCGAGCTCGACGGTAAGAGCACCCGAGACTACCGAGCTCGTATTCATAGCTCCTAAAACGATCCATGTCTATCCCTCTCTCCACCTGATCTCCGCGGCGTCGACGTCGGCCATGCTCTCGCGCAGCCCCCGCCATGCGTCTCGCCGGCGCGCGCGGGGCAGACCCGGCGCGGCGCGGGCGGCGGCGGGGTCGAACGCGACGCGGCATCGGCGCAAGGTCACGCCCACGCGTTCGCCGACGGAATCGCCGGATCCACCGCCGTCGCGGGCGCTTTCTTTTTTTTCGCGCGTTTCACTATAACCCGCGGTCGTCGCGCTCTGTCCGTCTTCGTCCCTCTCCGAACAGCCATCCTCATCCTCACGGCTCTCGTCCGAATCTCCAACATCTCCAACGGAGGAGGTGCGTACGGAATCCGTGCGTACGGATTCGATGGCGTGCGTCCACCGCTCGTTGAACGCCATGTTGAAAAAAACCGCCGAGCCGTGCTCCAAAACGACGCGAAACGCCTTCGCGTCCGCGTACGCGCGCCATGCGCGACGCGCCGCGTCCGCCGCGGCGGCGGCGGCGATCACGTCGGGATCACTCTGACGAAGCGCAGCGGCGCGCGCGTTTTCGCGCGCCGCGGCAGCTTTCTTCGCGTCGCTGCGCGGCGGCGCGCGCGCCTTGGCTTCGCTCGCGGCGAGCCACTCCGGGTCCGTACGCAGGAGACGCGTCAACGCGCGGCGCGCCGACGTCACCGTCTCGGGACTAGGGGTACCCAGGGTTCTTTTTTCTTCGTTTTCGACGCGAGCGTTCGCGTCGCGTACCTCCGTCACCGCCGAACCTTCCGTCTCGTCCAAAGGCGTCACGTCTTTCTCGTCACGTTCACTTTCACATGAACGCACACGCGACTCTTCTTCGTCGAGGTTCCGTCTGGGCCGGAACGTCATGACCCGCTCGGCGCCGAAACTGGCGCTGACCACGAACGAGCCGCGCTCCAGGTCCAGGTCCTTGTCCGCGTGCGCGCCGATGCCGTCGTCCCCGCTTTTGTACCGGTTGATCACCGCGTGGTTGCAGGTCTGGCCTGTGGCGCGCGCCACCTTCGCGGCGAGCGCCAGAAGCCCCAAAGGCGGGTCGCTCGAAGGGGTCGGCTGTTGCGTCCGGTCCGGGTTGTACCGGTAACTCGCGAACCAAGCGCGAACGCGCCGGCGGTTTTCTTTCTCCGGCGCCTCCGCCTCCGCCTCCGCGTCTTCGCGCGCGACGTACCGCGCGGCGTAGTACGCCTGGTCGCGGGGCACGGCTCTTCGCTCGCCTTTCCTGTCCGCGGGGGTCACGAGCGGGTGGTCCCGCGGCAGGTACGCCGCCTCGAACGCGGCGAGCATCGGCGACACCAGCGCGGGGTCGCGGAAAAAGTCGCGCGCGTAAAACAGCGCCGCGCCGGAACGCGCGTCGGCGCGAACCGCCGACGCGCCGGCGGGGACGGCGGGGATGGTTTCGTTCGGCGCGGAGTCGTGTCCCGGCGCGCGCTTTTTCGTCTCCGAAGCCGCCGCCTTCGGGACGGACGCCACGGACGCCACGAACGCGCGCACGTCGTCTCGTTGCCACCGCTCGGCCTCGAAGGCGAGCCGCGCGAGCGCGTCCCTCCCGCGACGCGACGCGCCGGAGAGGTCCACGAACGACGCCGCCGCGCGAACCGCCGCGACGTGCCCCCACCGCGCCGCCTCGGCGGCGGCGGAAACCGCGACGTCTCGCGTCGCGCGCGACGCTTTCTTGTTCTCGCCGGGAGCGTGACGTGGAGAACCATCATCCGTGCCCGGAGGCGTCGTATCCCCGTCGGAGTCATCCGCGGTCGTGACAGCGACCGATGTCTCCTCGAGCGCCTCGAGCGCGGCGGTGACGACGTCGGCGTGGCCACGCCGCGCCGCGGCGAGCGCGGGGGTCCGGCCGGAGTCGTCCTCGCCGGCGAGCGCCGCGGCGAGGCTCGACGCTTTCCGCGTTTTCCGTCGGTCCTCCGCGCCGCGGTTTCCGTCTCGCTCGCGGCAAAAGTCGAGGAGCAGCCGAAACACCTCGACGTGCCCGCGCTCGGCGGCGGCGTGGAACGCGGTCCCGCCGTTCGCCGATACGGGTCGAGTCACAAACGGGTTCCCGCCGCTCCGCAGAAGCGCGGCGACGGTTTCGGCGGCGCCGCGCTCCGCCGCGCGGTGCGTCGCCGAGCGCCGACGCGCGTCCGGGGCGACTTTTTTGTCACTATCGCCGTGATCGCCGTCCGCGTCCGCGCCGAGATCAAGCAACAAAGCCACGACTTTGTTTCTCCCGTACATCGCCGCACACGTCAGCGGCGTGTTGCGAGCCCCGGCGGGCTCGCGCGCGTGCAACACACGTGACACGCGCGCTGATTCCAAAGAACGCGATTCTTTGTTTTTTCCTTCTTCTTCGCTTTTTCCTTCTTCTTCGCCATCCGCCTTCGGTGAACGAGAAAACGAAAGCAGTCTCCGCGTCGCCGCGACGTCCCCCGTCCAGGCGGCGCGCCAGATGTCCTGGCCGCCGCTCGCCGCGACGCGCCCGTGGTTCTCGTTCCGGCGCAGCATGCAGTGCATGACGAGGGCGGCGGCGCGCGCCTCGTGCGCCGCCGCGTCTGTGGCCTCGCGGTCTCGGCGCGCGGCGGCGGCGCGCCGCGTATCGTCTCGGCTCGCGTCTCGGCTCGGGATTTCGGCGCGGAAATCGTTTCGCGTCAAGACGTACAGCGCTCTCTGGACGCCGGACGCGCGCGTTTCGGCGGCGCGTCGCTCCACCTCGAACCCGAACGAGGCGCACGTCGCGGCGACCCGCGCCTCGGACATCGCGCCTTCCACGAACGCTTCGTCTTCGCCTCCTTCGCCTCCTTCCACGGCGCGCCGCAGCCAGACGGCGACGCGCCCGCTCGGTCTCAGCGAGCGCCTCGCCAGGACCAGCAACGCGTCCAGCATCGACGCGGGGGTCGCGTCTTGTCCAGGCCCGTCGCCCACGCCCGCGGCCGCGGAGCGCACTCCGTACGGTAGGTCCGTCACGATCGCGTCCACGGCGTTTTCCAGACCGCCGTACGCCTCGGAGACGCGCGGGTCCTCCAGGAGCGACGCCTTCGCGAACGCGACGCGACGGAAACCGCCGCGCGAATCCTCCGTGACGTTCGCGTTCGCGTTCGTTTCGCCGTTCGTTTCCGTTCGGAAGAAGCGCCTCGCGGCTTCCCTGGCGGCGTCCAGCGCGCGCTCGTCCACGTCGCAGCCGAGAACCGTGGTGGCGCCGAGCGCGGCGGCGGCGAAGGCGACGGCGCCGCCGCCGACGCACGGGTCGACGACGAAATCACCGGGCTTGACCCGCGCCGCGTTCACCGCCAGCGTCGCCTGCTCGGGAGGCATCGCGTTGGGCGCGTCGATGGCCCGGAAACGCGCCCGCGAGTCCATGCCCCACGCGGCGACCTCACCCATGATGCCCTCGGGGTACACGTAGTAATGGGGGAGCACGGGAGGGAGGTTGGGCGTTCCTTCGCAATTCGTCGTCTCGTTGTCTCGTCCGTCTCGTTCGCTCGTCGCATCCGCCGCGGTCGGGCGGGATCCCGCGAGACTCTCGAGCCAGGCGCGATTCGCCGCGATGGCGCGACCGACGCCCGCGTCCCAGAGGCGCGCGCCCACCGCCTCCAGCGCGGGGCGCGAGACGCCCTTGCGCCCGGGCGCGAGCACCTGAGCGGCGCACGTCGCCGCGCGCGAAGCCCCGAGCGCGGCCGCCACCTCCTCCGGGGACCCCGCCGCGACCGGCACGAGGGCCGCGCGAGTCAGCGCGCACCGCCGCACCGCCGCTCGCAGCGCTTCCAGAGACGGGAACCGAACGCCGGGGACCACGGTGGCGATGTGGCGCGACGAAGAGGCGGTCCCGCCGGAACACGCACGAGGAGGCGTGTCGTCGATCCAATGCGGGGCGCGGCCCAGTCTCCCCGGCTCCAGACGAGAGGCGGCTTCGTCGGCACCGTCGGTCGCGGGTGTCGAGGCGCATGCGTGGCTTTCCGCGTCGGACGACGTGACCGCCGCTAACGCCGAACCGAGCTCGAGCAACGCCATGCCCCCGAGCTCATCGCCGACGCGCCCGCCCTCGAGCACGAGCGTCGCGACGACGGGCCCCATCTCGCCCGAGGTCCCATGCGCGCCCGCGCCCCGCGCGAGTGGCCGGGCGAGGTTCGTAGCTTCTGTCATCTCATGATGAAGTTTTCTTTCTCGTCCTCGACTGGCACATTTCCCGACGCACGCGGGAGATGACGTGAGGGGGGTGCGGGGGTTGCCTTGAGTGAGTCTTCGCTCGAGGGAAGGTGGGTTGGGAGATATCAAGTAGACGCAGACGCGAGCTACCAACTTTGGGTACCACCGCGGTAGAGTGAGACAGACCCAAGTACGTGCTTTCACAATAATAGCTACCTTCGCCCGCGGTCAGATGGCCCCCAGCGAGTCCTCCTTGTCCAGCGGCGGCGGCTCTTCCGCCTCCTGCTCCTCGCGCATCGCCTCCACCTCCTTCCTGGCCGCCTTCCCCCTGTGCGCGGCCTGGATCTTGATCGCCGCCCTGGTCTCCTCCTCCGCCTCGCGCATGCGCGTCACCTCCTTGCGCGCCGCGCGACCGCGCGCCGACGCCTGGATCTTCAGCGCCGCCGCCGTCAGCTCGGGGTCATCGGCGAATGCTTCGGGCGCTTCCGAGCCGAAACCGCCCGCCTCGAGCGCGCGCACGCGCGCGTCCCGGATCTGAACCGCCAGCCTCGCCTCCGCGAGCTCGACGCGCAACGACTCGATCTCGCGCGCCGCGTCCGCGCTCAAGCCGATGTCGCTAGGCGCCGCCGCGGAAGCGCCGGCGCCGGCGCCGTCTCGGGGCGTGGCGCGCGCCGAGGAAAGCGTCGCCGCGCCCGTCGCCGACCGCGCGGCGGCGTCGCCGCCGGTCACGCCAGCCACGGAGAACGCCGCGCTCGCGACCGCCTTCTCGCGTTGCCTGGCTTGTTTCGCCTCGCGCCTGAGCTCGTTCACCTCCTTGAGCAGCGCGACGTTCTCGCCGAGCACGCGCGCGAC
>Ga0181561_10002755_pt1 | contig 15492 bp, 14 predicted proteins | sample 011ome_19_FD_133760 | JGI IMG/M metagenome (GOLD analysis project Ga0181561, IMG submission 133760) | Coastal salt marsh microbial communities from the Groves Creek Marsh, Skidaway Island, Georgia - 011510BT metaG (megahit assembly) | ecosystem: Environmental > Aquatic > Marine > Intertidal...
ATTAACTCAGCCAAGCCCTCGGCTTGGCTGACAGTTAGCGCTTGTGCATGTACTTTGAAGAAACGCTCGATGAACAAGTCATTTTCTAACAGACCTCTGCGGCAGCGCCATTGCAACTTGCTCAGTTGTCTGGCGTCGAGCAGAGGGTCATGGGTAGACGTGTTCATGCGAGTGTGTTTCGATCAGACGGCGCGGCGCACCATCAGCTCTTTGATTTTGCCAATTGCCTTTGTCGGGTTCAGGCTCTTGGGGCACACGTCAACGCAGTTCATGATGGTGTGGCACCGGAACAAGCGGTATGGGTCTTCCAAGTTGTCCAAGCGTTCCGCGGTGGCCTCGTCGCGGCTGTCTGCGATGAAGCGGTAAGCCTGTAACAAGCCCGCAGGACCCACAAATTTGTCGGGGTTCCACCAGAAACTTGGGCAGCTTGTTGAACAAGATGCGCACAAAATGCACTCGTACAAACCATTCAGTTCATCGCGCTGCTCGGGCGACTGCAGCCGCTCTTTTTCAGGCGCCTGCGTGTGGTTGATCAAGTAGGGCTTGATCGAATGGTATTGCTTGAAGAACAGCGTCATGTCCACGATCAAGTCGCGCACCACGGGCAAGCCCGGCAAAGGCTTGAGGGTGATGGTCTGTGGCAGCGTTCTCAGATTGGTCAAACAGGCCAAGCCATTTTTGCCATTGATGTTCATGGCATCTGAGCCGCAAACCCCCTCGCGGCAGGAGCGACGGAATGACAAGGTGGGGTCAACGGCCTTGAGTTTGATCAAGGCGTCCAGCAACATGCGCTCGTTGCCTTCGAGTTCAATCTCGATGGTCTGCATGTAGGGCTTGGCATCCTTGTCAGGGTCGTAGCGATAGATTTTGAAGATGCGTTTTTCCATTTGAATTTCCGTTCTCTATGCTAGATCAGAAGGTGCGTACCTTGGGCGGCACACTGGCGATGGTCAATGGCTTCATGCGGACTGGCTTGTAGTCAAGGCGGTTGCCTTCGCTGTACCACAAAGAGTGCTTCATCCAATTGACATCATCGCGGCCAGCGGGTGCCGTGGGGTGGTCAGCGTCGTATTCGTAGTCGCGAACCAAATGGGCACCGCGACACTCCTTGCGAGCGGCTGCGCTCTCCATGGTTGCCTGCGCGGCTTCCATGAGGTTTTCGACTTCAAGGGCTTCGATGCGTGCTGTGTTGAACACTTTGGAGTTGTCCTTGAGGCCGATGTTGGCCACCCGAGCGCGCAGCGCAGCGATCTGGCGCACACCCTCGTCCATGGTCTCTTGGCTGCGGAATACGCCGGCGTAGGTTTGCATGATTTGGCGCATGTCGTTGGCCACATCTTGCGCGTACTCGCCATCGGCGTTGTTGTCCAAGCGAGCCAGGCGAGCCAGGCTCATCTCACCAGCATTGGCAGGCAAATCGCGGTGCGGCGCTTGAGGGTCAACGTGGGCCACAACGTGATCACCGGCGGCTTTACCAAACACCAGCAGGTCAAGCAACGAGTTGGTACCTAGGCGGTTGGCGCCGTGCACGCTGGCACAAGAGCACTCGCCCACGGCGTAGAGGCCGGGCACGGGCTCGTCGTTGTTGCCATTCTTTTGCTCCACCACCTGGCCGTGAATGTTGGTGGGGATGCCACCCATTTGGTAGTGGATGGTGGGAACAACGGGAATGGGTTCGCGGGTGATGTCGACGTTGGCGAAGTTGACGCCAATCTCATAGACCGAGGGCAAGCGCTTGTGGATGGTTTCCGCGCCCAAGTGGTCAAGCTTCAACAAGATGTAGTCTTTGTTTGGCCCACAGCCACGACCTTCAAGGATTTCTTGGCCCATGCAACGTGAAACGAAGTCACGAGGCGCCAAGTCTTTCAGTGTCGGTGCGTAGCGCTCCATGAAGCGCTCGCCTTCGCTGTTGAGCAAAATGGCTCCCTCTCCGCGGCATCCCTCAGTCAGCAGCACGCCAGCGCCTGCCACACCGGTGGGGTGGAATTGCCAAAACTCCATGTCTTCGAGGGGAATGCCAGCTCGTGCGGCCATGCCCAAACCGTCACCGGTGTTGATGAAAGCGTTGGTCGACGCTTGGAAGATGCGACCAGCACCGCCGGTTGCCAGCATGGTCGCCTTAGCCTGGAGGATGTACGTTTCGCCCGTTTCCATTTCGAGTGCAGTGACACCCACCACCGCGCCTTCGTCATCGCGAATCAAATCCAATGCCATCCATTCGACAAAGAAGTTGGTTCCGGCTTCGACGTTGGCTTGATAGAGCGTGTGCAGCATCGCGTGACCGGTGCGGTCCGCGGCCGCGCAGGCGCGCTGCACCGGCTTTTCACCGTAGTTGGCCGTGTGGCCACCGAAGGGGCGCTGATAAATGGTGCCGTCTGGGTTGCGGTCAAAGGGCATACCCATGTGCTCAAGTTCATAAACGACTTTAGGCGCCTCGCGGGTCATGTACTCAATGGCGTCTTGGTCGCCCAGCCAGTCCGAGCCTTTGACGGTGTCGTAGAAGTGGTATTCCCAGTTGTCTTCGCTCATGTTGCCCAAGCTGGCAGAAACACCACCTTGAGCGGCCACGGTGTGGCTGCGGGTGGGGAACACCTTGGACAGGACGGCAACTTTGAGACCGGCGCGAGCCAGTTGCAACGAGGCCCTCATGCCAGAGCCGCCGGCGCCCACAATGACGACGTCAAAGCGCTGTTTGATGAGTTGAGAGGTTGTTGTCATATTTAGAGTCTCCACAAAGCTTGAATTGCCCAGCCTAGGCAGGCAAGGAGCCACACGATGGTTGCGACGTGAAGGGCGAGGCGAATGCCAACGGGTTTGACGTAGTCCATCCAGATGTCGCGCATGCCCACCCAAGCGTGCCACGCCAAAGCGATGAACGTGACAAACGTCAGCGCTTTCATCCATTGAGCGGCAAAAATGCCAGCCCACACCTCATAGGTGAGCGGGCCGCTGGTAAACAATAAATGGGCCAAAACAATGAAGGTGAAAATCGCCATCAACGAGGCTGTTGCGCGCTGCACCATCCAGTCGCGAAGGCCGTAGTGCGCGCCGACGACCACGCGCTTAGAACCAAAATCTGAAGACATGTGTTCGACTCCCAATTAATAAATGCCGAAAAGCTTGGCACCCAAAGCCACAGTCAATGCGATGCTGACGACCAAGGTGAAAACCGCAGAAGATTTGCCAAACGCCTTGTCAACCTTGTGCGTTCTGTCCATATACAGGTGGCGCAAGCCAGCGATCAAGTGATGCAGGTAGCCCCAAATCAGGCCCAACACGGCCAGCTTGAGAAACCAGCCGGCATACATCCCAGTGCCAACATTGAAAGCGCTTGTCAGGCTCGCATGGCTAATTTCAGACGTGATGGACTTGTCAAACATCCAAACCAAAAAAGGCAGGAGGATGAACATCAACAGGCCGCTGACGCGATGAAGGATGGATACCCAGCCTGCTGCCGGAAGGCGGTAGGTGGTCAAGTCCTTGAAGGCATTGATGTTGCGGAATTCAGGCCGCTTTTTGCTCAATTCACTCATGGTCGCTTGCTTTCAAATTGAGGTTGGTAACTGGTTTGTAACTTCGGGAAAACCCGCTGATTCTATTGCAACGCAATATGCGTACACGTCGCTGACGCGCATATAAGTGACAGTACCTAATGCATTTGGGTCAAGGATTCTTTTGTGTAAGCGCTTACTTTTCTGAGTCATGTCAACTCAATTCGTTTCGGTAATGGTGGGTATCGGTGCGATACAGGCCGCGGCGCAGTTCCATAGGCTGGTCGTTGTAGGTGTAGGCGATGCGCTCAACGCTGAGCAGGGGCGTGGAGGCCTCTACTTGCAACAATGCCGCGGCCTCAGCGTCGGGGTTCACTGCTCGGATTTTTTCTTCAGCCCTGACCATTCGAACACCGTAGGAAGACTCAAACAGGCCATACATCGGGCCCTGGTGCTCTGACAGTTGCTCAGTTGTTAAACCCTTGAAGGGCGATGCAGGTAGCCACAAGTCCTCACAAATAGTGGGGACTTGATTGAACGAAAGCACTCGCCTTACTTGAAAGACGGGCTCGCCCGTGGCCAAGCCCAGCGAGCGAGCGACTTGTGCGGACGCACGCTGGCGCTTGCAGGAGACGATTTCACGTCGTGCGGGCCCTTCGCTTTGGATGTCACCCTCATCGGGTTGGAGGCGTAAAAATCGGTATTGAATGTGGGCTTCTGTGTGCGTCGCCACAAATGTGCCCTTGCCTTGGCGGCGAACCAGCAGGTAGCCGGCGGCCAACTCGTCTATGGCTTTGCGCACCGTGCCTTGGCTCACGCGGTAGCGTGCGGCTAGCTCAATCTCGCTGGGAATGACTTCGCCAGGCTTCCACTCGCCGGCCTGTAGGCTTTGCAAAATCAGAGCCTTGATCTGTTGGTACAGAGGGCTGAACGCTGGGCCAGCACTCGAGTCGCCCAGCGAGGATGCGTCGTTTAATGCGGAGAGATCAGAAGTCAAAGGCGTGCCAATCGTTTGCCTAACAAGGCTTGGGTTGGGTCAAAAATGGACCATCGCGATGTCGCAATCATATCTTATATAAGACATAAGACAAGTTGACTGATCAGGGTTAACGCGAGTAAACTTGGGGTTGATTCTTTGGGTGCTGGTCCTGACAGAGGGTTGGTGCCTATCTTTTTATTGTCTGCCCCCTCTGGAGTACTCATCATGAGCAAAAAGCCCGTACGTGTCGCTGTCACAGGCGCCGCTGGTCAAATCGGTTATGCCCTCTTGTTCCGCATCGCATCAGGCGAAATGTTGGGCAAAGACCAGCCAGTTATCCTGCAGCTGCTCGAGATCCCCGATGAGCGTGCGCAAAAAGCCCTTAAGGGCGTGATGATGGAGCTCGAGGACTGCGCGTTTCCGTTGCTTGCAGGCATGGAGGCGCACGATGACCCTGTGAAGGGTTTCAAAGACACAGACTATGCGCTGTTGGTGGGTGCGCGCCCCCGTGGGCCTGGCATGGAGCGCGCTGATTTGCTCGCAGCTAACGCTCAAATCTTCACTGCGCAAGGCAAGGCGCTCAATGCCAGTGCAAGCCGCGACGTGAAGGTTTTGGTGGTCGGCAACCCCGCCAACACCAATGCCTACATTGCCATGAAGAGCGCGCCTGATTTGAATCGCCGCAACTTCACCGCCATGCTGCGCTTAGACCACAACCGCGCCGCGTCACAAATCGCTGCCAAAACAGGCAAAGCGGTTGCAGACATTCGCAACTTGGCTGTGTGGGGCAACCACTCGCCCACCATGTACGCAGATTACCGATTCGCAACCATCAACGGTGAGTCGGTCAAGGACATGATCAACGATCAAGATTGGAATGCCAACACATTCCTACCCACCGTGGGCAAGCGCGGCGCGGCGATCATCGATGCAAGAGGTTTGAGCTCCGCGGCATCCGCTGCCAACGCTGCAATTGACCACATGCGTGACTGGGCCCTGGGCACTCAAGGTGAGTGGGTCACGATGGGCATCCCTTCTGACGGCTGGTACGGCATTCCACAAGACGTCATGTTTGGTTTCCCCGTGACTTGTGAAAACGGTGACTACAAAGTGGTTGAAGGCTTGGATATCGACGCGTTCAGTCAGTCATGCATTGACAAGACTTTGGCGGAGTTGGTTGGCGAGCGCGACGGCGTTGCCCATTTGCTGTAAGCCATATGGACCAGTCCCATCCTCGCGATATTTTGCTCGGCGCACAGGCCGGGCAAGTGGCCTTGCCTGTGTGCGACCACTACTGTGGCGTTGAAGTTCGGATGCGAAAGAGCCTGGCGCTGCAGTCTGAAATGCTGGAGCGTTACGGGGCTTGCGTATTTGACGTCAGTCTAGATTGCGAGGACGGGGCGCCAGTGGGTGGAGAGGCAGAGCACCGCGAACTCGTCTTGGAGCAGCTGAAAGGTGCTGCACCCGCAATCGCGCGTGGCGCAAGGGTCGGCACAAGGGTGCACCCTGTCGATCACCCTGAGTTTCCCGCGGACATTGATACCTTGGTGCGGCGTGGGGGCGACTTGTTCTCGCACGTCATGGTGCCCAAGGTTGACACCTTGGCTGACATCGAAACAGCTGTTTCAGCCATCGACGCAGCAGGCGGTCACAGGTTGCCACTGCAGTGCTTGATTGAGTCACCACTGGGTGTCCACCATGTTCACGAAATTGCGTCCCACCCGCGGGTTCAGTCCATCAGTTTTGGAGTCATGGATTTTGTTTCTGCTCATGGTGGCGCGATCCCTGCCAGCGCCATGGGCGTGCCTGGACAGTTCGAGCACCCCTTGGTCGTGAGGGCTAAGCTTCAGATTGCATCGGCATGCCACGCGCACGGCAAGGTGCCTTCACACAGCGTGGTAACTGAATTCAAGGACAAGGACGCATTGCGCGGAGCAGCCACACGTGCTGCACGCGAGTTTGGCTTTACCCGTATGTGGAGCATTCATCCCGATCAAATAGAAGTGATCTTGGAAGTGTTTGCGCCGAGCAGCGCGGACGTCGAACACGCCGCTGAAGTGATTGAAGCGGCCATGGCCGCAGACTGGGCGCCTGTCCAAGTTCGTGGCCGCTTAGAGGATCGCGCCAGCTACCGTTATTTTTGGCAGGTTCTCGAGCGTGCGCACCAAACGGGCGCGCTTTTACCCTCAATTTTGCAACCCTATTTTTCTTCGCCAGCTCAACTGAGCTGACGTCACTTGGAGTAAATCATGTCTGACTTTTTGAGTACCTACGAGGCCCATGTTGCTGAGCGTGCTGCACTGGGCATCCCCCCACTTCCGTTGTCGGCCCAGCAAACCGCCGAGGTCATTGAGCTGATCAAGTCACCGCCCGCTGGTAAAGAGGCGTACTTGCTTGACTTGCTGGTGCATCGTGTCCCCCCTGGCGTAGACGACTCAGCTAAGGTCAAAGCCAGCTTCTTGTCAGCTGTCGCCCATGGCGACCTACCCTGTGCCTTGATCAGCCGTGAGCGCGCCACTGAGTTGCTCGGCACGATGCTGGGTGGGTACAACGTCAAGCCACTGATAGATTTGTTGGACCACGACGAGGTTGCAGCAACCGCGGCTGAAGCGCTCAAGGGTACGTTGTTGATGTTTGATGCATTCCACGACGTGGTCGAAAAAGCCAAGGCTGGCAACGACAAAGCGAAAGAGGTGATCCAATCTTGGGCCGATGCCGAGTGGTTCAAGAAGCGCCCAGAGGTTGAGAAAAAAATCTCGGTGACAGTGGTCAAAGTGCCAGGTGAGACAAACACCGATGATCTATCACCCGCGCCCGATGCATGGAGTCGCCCCGACATTCCGATGCACTACTTGGCGATGCTCAAGAACACCCGAGCCGACGCGGCCTTTGTGCCAGAAGAAGATGGCAAGCGTGGCCCCATCAAATTCATCGAAGACCTCAAATCCAAAGGCAACTTGGTGGCCTACGTGGGCGATGTGGTTGGTACGGGCTCTAGCCGCAAATCAGCGACCAACAGCGTGATCTGGGCCACTGGCAAAGACATCCCCTATGTGCCCAACAAGCGCTTCGGCGGTGTGACATTGGGCGGCAAAATCGCCCCGATCTTTTTCAACACCCAAGAAGACTCAGGCGCTTTACCCATTGAGGTGGATGTGTCCCAGTTTGAAATGGGTGATGTGCTCGATATCTTCCCTTACGACGGCAAGATCGAAAAGAACGGCCAAACCGTCGCTGAGTTTGAACTGCGAAGCGATGTCTTGCTTGACGAAGTGCGCGCTGGCGGACGGATCAACTTGATCATTGGCCGAGGCTTGACTGCCAAGGCACGTGAATTCTTGGGCCTGCCCGCTTCGACCGAGTTTCGTTTGCCACAAGTGCCAGTGGACTCTGGCAAGGGCTTCACACTCGCGCAGAAAATGGTGGGTCGAGCATGCGGTTTGCCCGAAGGTATGGGGGTTCGTCCCGGCACCTATTGCGAGCCCAAGATGACCACAGTGGGTTCTCAGGACACAACCGGTCCCATGACCCGCGACGAACTCAAAGACCTGGCCTGCCTCGGCTTTAGCGCGGACTTGGTGATGCAGTCTTTCTGCCACACGGCTGCCTACCCCAAGCCAGTCGACGTCAAAACACACCACGAACTGCCTGACTTCATCAGTACACGTGGTGGCGTGTCTTTGCGCCCAGGCGACGGCGTGATTCACAGTTGGCTGAATCGTTTGCTGTTGCCAGACACCGTCGGCACAGGTGGCGATTCGCATACGCGCTTCCCCATCGGCATCTCATTCCCAGCAGGTTCAGGCTTGGTTGCTTTTGCTGCGGCCACCGGTGTGATGCCACTGGATATGCCCGAATCGGTTTTGGTGCGCTTTAAGGGCGAGATGCAACCAGGCGTAACCTTGCGTGATTTGGTACATGCCATTCCGCTGTACGCTATCAAGGAAGGGCTTTTGACGGTCGCCAAAGCAGGCAAGAAAAATATATTCTCTGGCCGCGTTCTTGAGATCGAGGGCTTGCCTAAGCTCAAGGTTGAGCAGGCGTTTGAGCTGTCCGACGCATCTGCCGAGCGTTCAGCTGCGGGCTGCACCATCAAACTCGATCAAGAGCCGATCGCTGAATACATCCGCTCAAACATCGTTTTGATGAAAAACATGATCGCCAATGGCTACGCCGATGCACGCACATTGCAGCGCCGCATCGAAGCACAAGAGGCTTGGTTGGCCAATCCTCAACTGCTAGAAGCCGATGCAGATGCTGAGTACGCAGCCGTGATCGAGATCGATTTGGCTGACATCAAAGAGCCCATCGTGTGCTGCCCGAATGACCCGGATGACGCCAAGTTCATGTCAGAAGTGTCAGGCGCCGCGATCGATGAGGTTTTCATCGGATCTTGCATGACCAACATCGGTCATTTCCGTGCTGCCTCCAAAGTACTGGGCGGGGTGCGGGATATTCCAGTCAAGTTGTGGGTTGCACCACCCACCAAGATGGACGAGTCTGAGCTCATCAAAGAGGGGCACTACGCGAACTTTGGCGCCGCGGGCGCTCGCACTGAAATGCCAGGCTGTAGTTTGTGTATGGGCAACCAAGCCCAGGTTCGCGAGGGTGCGACAGTGATGTCGACGTCAACTCGCAACTTCCCCAATCGCCTAGGCAAGAACACCCAGGTCTTTTTGGGGTCTGCAGAATTGGCCGCTGTGTGCTCCAAGCTGGGCCGAATCCCCTCATTGGCTGAATATCAAGAGGCTGTGGGCGTGGTGAATCAAGACTCGGCCAATGTTTACAAGTACATGAACTTCAACGAGATTGAAGAGTACGCATCAGTCGCTGATCAATCTTAATCTGCGTAAGGTCTCAAAATCGCGTCTTGCAAACGGCTCCCTCGGGAGCCGTTTTGCATGGGCATTCATTCTGGGTACCATCGGCTGCCATTGCGTGAGGCCGGCAGCTGTGCGCCCGGTGAGCAGGTGTAGGCGCAGCGGATAGCCTCAGTCAAGGCCTTTGTGGCGCCGCCAATCACTTGTGCAGTATGGACGGCGCTGCGCGGTCGAATTACGGCACAAGGAAGTACTTAATTGACTTGTCCAATGTCACGTTTTCGGTTGTCGGCGTGGCGTCCTCAACGTCTTCTTTCATGAAATAGAGGTCGGCATTAAACAAGGTGCGATCGAGCGTTGCATAAATCCATGAGGTTGTCTCATAGTTATCGTTCGTGTACCTGCGAAATGCATTGAAAGAAACACCAATTTCCCCGACTGGAATCAGCTCAATGCGATACGCGTACACCCCTGCGTCGTTGCTGTTGATATCGTTTGGAATGTTGACGAGCGCGTCGTCTTTGTTGCGCGCCCTGATAGGGCCGTAGGTGTGGGTGCTGACGGGAGAGGCCTGGCAAAACTTGTCGTCTGGTGCGTAATGGTTATGGGTGACTCGGATGGCTGCAAATACGGCTGCGGTCTCGCCCTGGGGAGTCTCATATCCGAATGACACGGTTTCGACGGTGTTCACTGGCCCATCGGGCGTTGCATCTTGGCGCCCATCGCTGACCCACGTCTTTGCGATGGTGAAACTTTGCTGAAGGTCTGGTATGAGGTCAACCAGTTCACCCGTATCGCCCTCGTCAGGAAAGCATTCACTGCGGTATGAGGTGTAGTCGTAAGGATCGGTCGTGAGTTCACCACCACCACAGGCACTGAGTGCCAGCGTTGCGATGGTGATTTGCAATGGCACACGCCAACCCATGCTCTTCAGCTGGGTCAGGGGCCACACGCTCATGGTTTTATCCGTGCTTTGGACGCTTGCAATTTTGTTGGTTTGCTTACTAGAAGTACTTTGATATGAAGACATAGGTTGATGTAGGAAGTAAAGGCTCGAGGTTAGGGCGGTGTGAAGTCGCAGCGACAGTGAATCCCAATGCTTGCTCGACAAAGTGAATCTGCGCGGCAAAGTGGACTGGCACCTTGGGTAGTTGGCACAAGGGCTCTTATGTGCATTGACGGGTAGGTTCATGAAAGCCTGCTGCGCCACCACCAGTGGCCATGCGTGCGGACTCATGTTGATTCATGCGGCCTTGATCAGTGTGCGTTGCCATTGAACATGCGCACTTGCGTTTGGGGTATTGAGTGCCAGTTGCGCGAAGCGGGCCCCGCGCGCCGTGATTGCGGGCTCGCGCGCCTGCCCCGCAGGTTTGCGCCGACCAGCGTTCGAGACTTCAGTTGAGACGAGGCCGCGCAGCCGCAGTTGCTGCACTGCATCGACCCAAGCATCAGGGTCTTCGTCTTGAGCGCTGGCACAGTCTCGATGATTCGCCAGGCTTTCAAGTAACTTGCACTCAGACAAAGTCATGCTGCTGAGGGCGTTTAGAAATGCAAGGCGGGTGTCGTAGTCGCCATCAATGGGGTCGACCAAAAGTGTTCGGTAAAAATGCGCTAAATAGTCCAGCTTCTCAGGCTGGGGCTCCATTTCGGCTAGTCCATGAATCCGCTCGATCAAGGCTATGACCTCAGCACCGATGCTGTCCGCGTGTTGACTGATCAGCGATGAGTCACGGGAGTCTCTGAGTGTTTCTCGCACCCGCTCATAAAACTGCTCTAGTTTTTCAAACCGCCCTTGATTGGCATGGGTAAAGTATTGATGAGCCAAAGGCTCGCCCACGTGCGGAAGGTCGCGAATTCCTGCGTGGATCACCATTTCTTTGTAAATCATCTTTGCGCGCTCCGAAAGTCCGTCCCAAATCGAACCATTTCAATTGGTTTAGATGGAAAAGATTGACATTATTAGTTAAAAGGTTGTATTTTTGAATAGCTACAATTTATTAATCAAACCTAAATGTGATTTTGGTCACGCAACGCACACAAAGGCGCCAGGGCTAGGACGTTGAGCACGCCAAAGGCCTCAAGTGCTTGCGTCATACAAAGTCGTCTATGAGGCGTAAATGACATGGCCACATGTCGCTAGCGGGCACAAAAAAGCCACCCGAAGGTGGCCCTTGCCGCAGTGTCGTTGATGCCGTTAGAACATGCGCGCCAACAATCCTCCAGCGGCCGGTCCTTCGAGTTGTACCCAAACTTTGGTGGGGCTACCCAATGACACCTCAATGGGCTCACCCATTTCACTCTTCATGGCTGCAAGTTTGATCTTGCGGTTACCGGCTGGGTGAATGACTTCAATGGTGTCACCGACACCAAACTTATTTTTGGTTTCAACCAATGCCCAACCGTCCTTTTCTTCTTGCACTTCTGCAACAAATTGGCTGCGTGTTCCCACCGAGCTGCCCGTTTCATATGACTGATAGCTCTGGGCCGGCCTGCGCTGCAAAAAGCCAGTTGTGTAGCCCCGATTGGCCAGACCATCTAACTCGGTCACCAATTCTGGGTTGAAGGGTCGGCCAGCGATGGCGTCATCAATGGCACGTCGGTAAACCTGGGCTGTGCGGCTGACGTAGTACTGGCTCTTGGTGCGCCCTTCCACCTTCAGCGAGTCCACGCCGATCTGACACAGACGCTCGACCAGCTCGACCGCACGCAGGTCTTTGCTGTTCATGATGTAGGTGCCATGTTCGTCTTCCATGATGGGCATCAGCTCACCTGGGCGACCCAGCTCTTCGATGAGGTATACCTTGTCAGCAGCGGGGTGGCGCTGGCCATCCCCAGTCCCAGAAAACAGGCGGTTGGCCTCTTCTTGCTCTTTCGCAAAGTCAAAATCACTCTCTAGTTTGAGGGGCTGGACTTCGCCGGTATCGGTGTCTTCGGTACCCTCGTGGGTTTTGTAGCCCCAGCGACAGGCGTTGGTGCAGGTGCCTTGGTTGGGATCGCGCCGATTGAAGTAGCCCGACAACAAGCAGCGACCCGAATACGCGATGCATAAGGCACCGTGAACAAAAACTTCGAGTTCAATGTCTGGGCATTCTTGACGAATCTTCTCGATTTCATCCAGGCTTAACTCGCGCGACAAAATGATGCGCTTGACCCCGATTTTTTGCCAGAACTTAACGGTGGCCCAGTTGGTTGTGTTGGCCTGAACCGAGATGTGAATCGGCACTTCGGGCCATTTCTCGCGCACCATCATGATCAAACCCGGGTCAGCCATGATCAGCCCATCGGGTTGGAGAGCGATCACTGGCTCGATGTCGCGCAAATAGGTCCGAATCTTGTCGTTGTGGGGCAGCAGATTGCTGGTGACAAAAAATTTCTTGCCGCGCGCGTGAGCCTCTGCGATGCCTTGACCAATTTGCTCTAGCTTAAATTCGTTGTTTCGTGCGCGCAAACTGTATCTCGGCTGGCCAGCATAGATTGCATCGGCGCCAAAATCGTAGGCGGCGCGCATTTTGGCTAGCGAACCTGCGGGAAGGAGAAGTTCTGGGACTTTGATTTGTGTCATTTTGCTATTGTCGCTTCGTTTAATGACCTTTGGTGGGCTGGCACAATCCTTTGCATGAATACGAACTCTATTGCGATTGCTGGCGGCGGAATAACAGGACTTTCTACTGCGTTGGTCTTGGGGCGGAATAAGCTGCGAATAACCCTTCTAGAGCAGGCCAAGCAGTTTAGCGAAGTAGGTGCTGGGATTCAATTGGCTCCAAATGCCGTTAGGCGCTTACAGAGTTGGGGCGTTTTGGATCGCGCCAAGTTGCAACCCTGTGAACCCGAGGCCTTGCAAATTCATCGTGCACATGATGGCCAACCCCTGGGGCGGCTGAGGTTACGCGGCCGTGCGGGTGTTGTTTACGGAGCGCCCTATCTGACTGTGCATCGCGCGGATTTGCACGGCGTTTTATTGAATGCGGCGCGACAAGTGACGGGCGTCGAGGTTCGGTCTGGTGCCACCGTGCAGGCCTGTGAGCCGAGTGGCAATGTGCACTGGAGCGAAGCGGGCGGTGAGCATGTGCAAAGCTTTGACGCGGTTATCAATGCGCAGGGCGTCTGGAGCCAGATTCGCACCCAGTCCCAAGACGGGGTGCAGCCAAGTTGGACCGGTCATGTGGCGTACCGTGCTTTGGTCCCGATGGATGCGCTGCCTTTGCCGCTGCAAAAACACGAAGTAGGTTTGTGGCTGGGTCCTGATATGCACGTGGTTCACTACCCTGTGCGAGCCAACACCATGTTCAACATCGCGCTGATGGTCCGCGAACCCAGTGCCCAACCCACTCAAGATTGGGCACAACATTGTGACTCAGCCCTGGTGACGCAGCGGGTTGAAAAAATGCACCCATCGCTGCGCAAATTGTTTGACTCGGTGATCGGTGCCTGTGCTCAGTGGCGCCAATGGGCGCTTGCAAGCCGACCAGACGTGACCTCGCCTCAAGAACTTTTTGAGAACCGTTTGCTTCATGTGGGTGATGCTGCCCATCCCATGTTGCCCTATTTGGCGCAGGGGGCCAGCATGGGAATCGAAGACGCCGAAATGTTGGGCATCATGCTGGGACGCTATTCGCACAATGTTCCGTTTGCATTTTTGCAGTTTGCTCGCGAACGCTGGCAGCGCGTTGCGCGGGTGCAGGCCAGGGCCCGACAAAACAGCAATATTTTTCATGCGACAGGGCTCACCGCTTTTGGAAGAGACTTGGCCATTAAGTTCGGCAAAGATCGCGTGATTGATATGCCCTGGCTTTACCAATACTAGGCTAAGGTTGATCGACGCCGCAGCCGTGCTCATTGGACCAGTCCCGTGCGCATTGGCCGTGGCGGTGCATTCCTCTTTGTAGAGTGGCCCAGGTCAGTCTTGGTAAACCTTGGCGAGCAGCTCTAAGAGCATCGCAGACTCCGCAGCGGACAAGTTTTTTTGCCAATGCACTTGCATTTTGTGAGCCGACAGCGCCGCCTGTTTCATCAAGCGCTCGCCCTCTGCAGTGAGTTTCACGTGCTGACTTCTGCCATCTTCGGGGTTGCGTTCTCGGCGAATCCAGCTGCGCTCTTGCAGGCGATCCAACAACATGGTGAGGTTGGGTGACGTCAGTGCCAATGCCTTGGACAGTTGTTTGGGCGAAAGCGATGCATTGGCATGCAGCAACATGAGCAACGAATATTCGACTTTCCTGAGGCTCATCGGACGACCCACACAGGCCTCGAACGCAGCATTGGTGATCACACTGGCCTGCGCCAAGTGAAACCCGAGTTGGTTGTGCAGGTCACCCAGTGCAATCTTGGCAGGTGCTTTTGCGGCAGCAGGCATTGGTGGTCCTCCTATGAATCAACTTGGATGGAAGCCAAGTGGCTGGGCGCACGGTGTAGGCGCGCCCAATGTGGAAGGGCATCATCGAGCAAGTAGTTGATGCCATGTTGTGCACTTGCTAGTCGAGCCTCGAGCTCTGAAGTTGGTTGTGTCTCCGCGCACTTCATACAAGCCAAGGCGATTTGTGTCCACGCCCATGCCAGCATGGTGTGTCCCGTGGCTTGAAGGTAGTCGTCAGCCACCTCCAAAACGTGTTCGATGCCATGGGTGGCGCGCAGCAGTATGGCTTCGTGTGCTGCTCGCCAATGCTTGATTTGCAGTTCCAAGGACTCGCCAAAAGGGCGAGTCGGCGTTCGCGCGCAGGCAATGGCTGCATGCTGCGCCATGCGGGTGATCAGGTCTTCAGCGTGCGCCCCACCGTCTGCCAAGAACTTGCGCTGTATCAGGTCAATGGCCTGAATTTCATTGGTACCTTCGTAAATCATGGCAATTCGGCTATCGCGCACTGTTTGCTCGATACCGAACTCGCGCACGTAGCCATAACCACCCCACACTTGCAGCGCTTCATCGGCACTGCGGTGACCCAGATCTGTCAAAAAGGCTTTGGCCACGGGGGTCAAAAAATTCACATCGCTCAAAGCGCACTGGCGCTCTTGTGCATCTGGGTGGTGGTGAGCTTCGTCTAGTCGCTGCGCCAACCAATACGCAAATACGCGTCCGCCGTCCGTGCGAGCGCGCAAACGCCACAAGACTCGCCGCATAGCGGGTTGGAAAGCGATTGGATCGGCCTCTCGCGGCATGCCTGCGGCGCGCTGAGGAGCACGCATTTGCAGCCGCTCTTTGGCATAA
>Ga0181561_10002758_pt1 | contig 15488 bp, 5 predicted proteins | sample 011ome_19_FD_133760 | JGI IMG/M metagenome (GOLD analysis project Ga0181561, IMG submission 133760) | Coastal salt marsh microbial communities from the Groves Creek Marsh, Skidaway Island, Georgia - 011510BT metaG (megahit assembly) | ecosystem: Environmental > Aquatic > Marine > Intertidal zone...
ACGAGAAAAAGAAAAAGACGCACGAGCGTTGGCTCTGGGCGCTGTCGTGCGTGCGATCGCGCGCGATAGGGCTCACCCCGGAGGGCGGCGGCGCGAAACAGGTCATGCTCGTGCCTCTGGTGGACATGCTGAACCACGCGCACGAGGACGCGTCCGTCGCGTGGTCGTCCGCGATAGACGACGACGACGTCGACGCCGACGAATCGAAATCGAAATCGAAAACGAAAACGAAAACGAAGACGAAGACGAAAACGAAGACGGACGCGACCGAACCCCCCCCCGCCGGCGGACGCGTCACGCTCGTCGCGCGGCGCGACATCGCCGCCGGGGAGGAGCTCTTGATCACGTACTCCGAGAAGTCCCCGACGGACCCGTTCACGCTGCGAATGGGCTTCGTCGGCGGCCACAACCCGCACGACTCCGTTCAGATCTTCGTCAATCTCCCGCACGCGGCGGGGTGGTACGCGGACACGTTCAAGAGCGAGGGCGGGGAGGACCTCGTCGACCGCGCGGTCGCGATGCACGTCGCGGAACAGATCGAGGCGTCCATTCGGACGTTCGCGCCGGAGGAGTCCGCGCCGAGGCTGGGGTACGGCGGACAGTGCAGCGAGTACTTGGTCACGATGTTTGAGCGATTTAACAAAGAGGTGGCGCCCGAGGAGGATCCGCACGCGTTGGCCGCGCACGCGGTGCGGCTGCGGTGCGAGGAGCTGCTGCTGTCGTACCCCACGAATCTCGCGGAGGACATGGAGCTGTTGGACGCGCCGGAAGGGTCAAGCTCGCGGCGGTTCAAGCTCGCGGTGGAATTTCGGCTGCGGAAGAAGGCGATCTTGCAGCACATGTTGATGGCGGCGGAGGACGTCGCGGAGGAGGAGGCGGCGCTCGCGGCGGCGGCGAAGGCGGAGAACGGCGCGGGAGGGGGGAAGGGCAGAGGGAGAGAGAAAGAGAAAGAGAAGAAGAAGGGCGAGGGCGAGCGGTGAGAGGAGCCGCGTTTTCGTGCGCGGGCGTTGAAAACGCGTCGCGGGTTCCGTTCGTCTCGTCTCGTCTCGTTTCGTTTCCACGTCTCAATTTAATCGCTCGCTCGCTCTTCTTACTTCGGCCACCTCGCCGGATCGATCGGCGCGAAGCAGTGCCGCGTCGGCGCCGCCATCGCCGCGTCCCTCACCACGCTCGCGCGCTCCTCGTCGCTCAGCAAATGCAGCGGCGGCCCGTCGCTCCCGGGCTCTCTCCGCGTCTCCCTCGCGTGAAGCTCCCCCGCGTCGATCATCGCGTCGACAACTTCCGTCGCGCACCGCGGCGTCAACGCGGGCGTCAGACGCTTCGCGAGGCTGGCGATCGGTATCCCGGGGAACCGGATCACCTCCGCGAGCGCGCGGCGTTTCAGACCGGCGAGGAACGCGTCGTTCGTCGCCCCGCTCGGGGTCACCCACGGGCGGATCTGCGGCGCCTTCGCCTTCGCCTTCGCCTTCGCCGCGCCCGCGCCCGCGGCATCGGCGTCGGCGTCGGCGTCGGCGTCGGCGCGCGCAAACTTTTTCGCGTGCTCGATCGTCGTGAACCTCGCGCCGTGGAACGCGTTCACCGCGACGCAATCGCACGTCGCGTCGTTCGCGAGCCGCGTCAAAACCTCCTCGCACGCGTCGACCGGGACCACGACGCCGCCGGTTTCGGCGGTCGAGAGGTCGGCGGCCGAGGACGTGAGCGCGGCGGCGAGCACGCGCGCGGAGACGCCGCCCGCGCCCGCCGCCGTCACCGCCGCCGCCGCCTCGTCGCGCGTCGGCGCGCGCGTCGCGTACGCGCGCCCTCCGACTTCGATCGGCGGCGCGGACCCGGGCGCGTGCCCGAAGCTCGCGTACGGCGTCCACCCCGACGACGCGGACGCGGACGACGGCTCGCGCGAGGTGACGCCTTTGATCGCGACGCGCAGGTTCACCGCCGCGTTCGGAAGGTCGCCCGGCGCGGTTCGATCGTTCGCCGCCGCGTCGTCGTCTTCGTCGTCGTCGTCGTCGTCGTCGCGTGAGGGAACGCGTCCGAAGTGCTCCGATAACGCCTCGAACGCCGCGGGGGTCACCGCGTCGAGCTCGACGACGCCCGCGACGACGCCCGCGAGGATCGCGAACACGTGCGCGGAGCTCGGCGCGACGACCCTCGCGGCCTCTCCGCGAAGGTCGCCGGCGCCGGCTCCGAACCGCTCCGACAACGCGGCGGCCACCTTCGCCGCGTCCGCGCAGCCGCGCGCGCCGAGGACGGCGTCTTCGTCGTCCGCAGCTCGAGCGAACCGTTCGGACAGCTTCAAGGTCCCGAACGCCGCGTCGGTTGACGTTCCGTCTTCCCCCCCCGCGTCAACCGCCGCGGTCGTCGTCGCGTCCTCTCCGTCTGGCTCCGGCTTGACGCTCGCCAACAGCTTCGCGCGTCGTAACATCGTCACCGCGTGCTCGACCGCGTCTTCGCCGATCGCGACGATCGTTTTCGCGACGCGCGCTTTCACGTCGCGGTCGAGCGCGACCCCGGGAGGCGCGGACAGAAGCGTGGATTTCACGAGCTCGAGCGCGTTCGCGCAGCGGGTCATAAACTCCGGGTCTCGACGAACCGCCCTCGTCGCCGCCGCCGCGGGGGAGCGCGGCGCGAAGCGCTCGAAGGACGCGCCGCCGCCGACGTCGGAGTCGGAGTTGGAGTCGTCGCCGCCGTCGCCGTCGTCTGACGTGTCATCGTCCGACACGTCCGACGTTTCTGCTGACGTGTCATCGTCCGACGTGGACGCGGCGGCGCCCCGCGCGACGATCGCCGCGAGCGGGACGTCGTCGTCGGACTCGTTGAGCATCCCGCCGCGCTTCTGCTTCTGCTTCTTCGCCCGCGCGACCGCGCGCCTCGCGCCGCCGTCGGAGTCTCCGAGATCGCCGTCGGAGTCGTCGGAACCGATCGCCCTCCTCGCGTCGCGTCGCCGTTTTTTGCCCCCCGCACCCAAACCCGGACCGGGACCCGAACCCGAACCGGCACCGGCACCGGGACCGGGACCGGCACCCGAACCCGAACCGGGACCGGGACCCGAACCCCGGACGTCCGCCGCTTCCCGTGTCGACATCGGGTGCCGCTCGAGCACGCGCGCCACCTCCGCGACCACCTCGGCGTCGATCTGCGCGCACCACTTCCCTTCGCGGTCCCACAAGTTCGAGGCGGCGTTCGAGCACGCGCCCTCCGCGCCGCCGCCGTCGGCGGCTTCGGGGGCGGCCGCGGCGGGACCCGCGGCGGGACCCGCGGCGGGACCCGCGCCCTCGATCTTTTTACGCAACATCGCCTCCGCGGCGCGTTGGTTTCGCGCCGCCGCGCCTCTCGCGGCGACGCGACGCACGACGCTCGCGATCTCCTCCGATCGCTCGCCCGCGTCCATGGCCTTCCACCGGCGCGAGCACGTCTCGCGCGCCGCGGGGAGTCGCTCGCCGACTTCGACCGCGGCGCCGACGAGCCTTCTCGTGCCGCGCTCGCCGTACACGATCCGCGTTCGCACGAGCGCGAGCAGAAGCTCTCGGTCGTCGCGCGCCGTCCACGTGTGCCTCGTCCGGTACGGCGGAAACGCGAAGTTGACGCGACGCTTGCGGCGCCCGAGGTCCGCGAGGGCGACGTCGTCGTCGTCGTCGTCTTCTTCTTCTTCGTCCTCCTCTTCTACTTCTTTTACGTCGTCGTCGTCGTCGTCGTCGTCGTCGTCGTCGACCGTGAAGTCCGGGTCGTCTTTATCGCCGTCGTCGTCGACGGCGGCGGCGGCGGCGGCGGCGCCTCCGCGGCGGCGTCTGTACGCTGCCGCCGCGGGATTCTCTTTCGACGCGCGCGCGGCGATGAGCGCTCGTCGATCCGCCGCCCACTTGTGTCTATCCGTGGGGACGCCGTCGACGTCGACGACGTCCGAAGAAGCCACGGCGTCGGCGCGTTTCACGCGCTTCGACGCGCCGCCGCCGCCGACGGCGCGCAGCCGACCCGTGACGTTCTTCCGGTTCCGGACCACCCCGAGCCCGCGACGCCGGCTGTCGTCGTTGTCGCGCCCTCCTTCTCTCTCCAGCTTGTCCTTCGCGATCCGCTCCGCGCGGCGATTCGCGTTCGCCTCGAGCGCTTCCTTCTCCGAGATCGTCCCGTCCACGGTGAGGTCGTTCAAGATCCGCTTGCAGTCTGCCTCGTGGAACTGTCGAATCTGTTCGACGGACAAGTCGAGCTCGCGCGCGAGTTTCGAGACTTGCGGAAACGTCAAGATCGGTTGCGCCAGCGCCGCGGCTCTGGCCGCCTTACGAAGCTCCACCTCCTCGGCGTCGTCCTCGGTGGGCGTCGCGTCTTTCGCCGCCGCGGTCGCCTCCGCGATCTCGAGCGTCTCTATGTCCTCGGCGACGACGTCTCCCCGCGCCTCCGCGGTGAGCCGTCGAATCTCGCGCGTCTCCATCCTCAAGTCGTCCAACCGTTGCAGCAACACGATTCTCTGCTGAATCGTCATGTCGCGGACGCGGCTCCACGTCTTCGTCGAGCACAACCCGTGCGTGGACGAGCTCAGGATGTTAATCGTCGAGGACGCGGGAAACGCACAAATCATGCACTCGTCCGCGCGCACGAGCGGCTGGTGCTTCCGTTTAAACGTCGCCTCGAGCCTCGACCAAAACGCTTCGCACGCCTCCGGATCGTCCACGTTCATCGAGATCCACGCGCTCCGGTCCGTCGCCGACGGCGACGGCTGAAAGCGTCCGACGCGAGCGAGTTTGTGCGATCGCATGTTCCCGCCGGTCTCGCTCGTGCGCACGACGAGCTCCATCGCGCACAGGAGTCGAATCAGTTTCGACAGTTTGGCCTCCGCGTCTTTAAACACGGAGCGCATGTGCTTGCGATCGCCGTTCGCGTCTCCAATCACCGCCCTCGACGCTTCGTCGTCCAGATCCCCCAACGTCTTCCCCGCGATCGCGAGCGACTGGAGCTTCGCGAGGACGCGCGAGTTTTCATTCTGGAGGTGCCAAGGGCAGCCCGCGATGCGAAGGAACAGCTCGAGCGGCATGTGTTTCATGACGACCTCGCCCGCGTTGAACCCCGCCGACTGCGTCGTCGACGACGACGCGTCCTCCTCCTCCGCGCACTCGAGGTTGACTTTCCGCGTGAATATCGTCTTCACGAGAAAGCCGTGCATGTACCGCGCGCGCGTCATGATCGCGGGGATGAACCCGCTCTGAAGCACGGCGATGTCCCTGAACGTTTTGAACGGTTTTTTCGCAACGCGGCGCGACGCGTTCGCGCCCCCGGCGTTTCCTCCGTCCTCCCCCTCCGCGCTTCCGAACCCTCGCGGCCTCAACACGTTCTCCAGGTCCGCGGTCCTCATCCTCGGGACGAGCCCGGCGGTCTTCACGCGCACGGTGATCGCCGGTGTCGTCGCGGCGGCGGCGGCGGCATCGGCGGCGGCGTCCGTCGCGAGTCCATCCGCCGGGACCACCGCGAGCGCGAGCGCGTCGTTCTCGTTCGTCGGCGCCCCTTCCGCGGCTGGGGTTCCCCCGGGCGGCGTCGTCTTCGTCGCTTTCTCCTCCTCTTCTTTTATCTTCTGGACCAGGATCCCGCCGCCGCGCCGTCTGCCCCCCCCGGGCTTCGCGACGTCTCCCCCCGCCCGCTTCGGCGGCTTCGGCGGCGGCCAGACGTCGTACACGTCCTTCTTCTCCTGCCAGAACGGCAGCCGCATCGCGAGGTCGGTCTGCCGAATCTCCTGCCTCACGTTGTCCAGCATCTCCGGCGTCGGGTCGGGGAAATTCGTGTCGTACACCAACACGTGCGCCTTCTCGCCCGCGTCCAAGTGTCCGTGCGTGCCGACGGTGAAAGCGTGCGTCTTCGCCATCCCCTTCGCGGTCATGTGCTCGAGGACGCGATTCACCACCTTTCCGTCGACGCGGTCGATCTTCCCGCCCTCTTTTTGCGCGAGCCAGCGGCCGATGTACGCCTTGATGAGGTACCCGCGCTCGCCGAGGTGGGCTTTGATCGTGGCCGCGCGCGCGTCCTTGAGCGCCTCCGCGGCGGATTTTTGCTTTTTTTTATTCTCCGCCGCCGCCGCCGCGCCCTGCGCTCTCTTCGCGGCTTTCGCTTTCTCCCCGCCCGCCGCGATCGCGGCGTTTCTCTCGGCGATCTCCGCCGCGAGCTTCTCGTCGTACGCCAGAACGATCAGACGGTATTTCCCCTCCTGCACGGCGCGACGCGTCATCCCGGGGTACTGGCTCGAGTCGACGAGCATGAGTTCGACCCTCTTCGCGATGTTTTTGTTCGTCATCCGAAAACGATTACCCAGCTCCGAGAGTTTGATGCCCGTCTCCCCAGCGCGCTTCAAGAGTTCGAAGATCTGGTCCTCCATGCGCATCTCGAGGAGGAGCTCGCCGCCGCCGAAGCCGATGAGGCTGTCGTCGTCGACGACGTCCCCGGCGCTCGCGTCCTCGCCCGCGACCGCGGCGGCGCCGCCGTCCGCGATTGCGAGCGGCTCCGGAAGCAACCGGAGGCACTCCGCGATCGCACCGGCGCCGCCGTCGCTCCCCTCGATCGCGCACTGCATCCGCTCCACGATGCCTTTGGCGATCATCTCCGCGCGGATTTTGAGGTACAGGCGCCCCGTGCGCCGGCCGGTGAGGCCGCCTTCGCCGACGTCGTCGCCCTTCTCCCACTCCTCCTTTCGCAAGCGTTTGTACACCTCCGCTCTGAACTCCGCTTCCATGAGGACGTTATCCTTCGCCGCGCGCAGCATTTCCACGAACGTTCGCGTCAGCGCCTCGCGCTCTTTCGGCCCGACGTGGGCGATCTCGTCCAGGTCCGGGTCGTTCCCGAAATCGCCCCCCGTCTCGCGAGCGATCCACGACAACACCAACACGGTCGTCTTGTTCACGCACGCCTGAGACTTCTTCACCGTGGTCTTCTTCGTCTCCGTCACCCGCATAATCTCGCGCGACGTCAAGAGCCCGAGGAACTCCAACACCTTCACAAGATGGTGGCACGCCTGCGGTTTCGCCGCGGCCGAGCCCTTCGGGAACAGAGACGGCAGCTCCGACGCGAGCACCCCCGTCGCGCGCGATCTCGCGACGGCTTCTAAGATCTTCCTCTGATCGACGGTGACGCGCATCGACCACGTCGGCTCGTCGTGGAGCCCGAGCGAGAGGTCGCGCACGCGCAGCGGGGCGATCAGGTGGACGTTCTTCTGCGTCGCGGTGACGTGCGTCCTGACGAGGAGGAGGAGGAGGAGGAGGAGGGAGAGAGGGAGGGGATCGTAAGGCCGGGCGTTGTTAGTTGAATTCGCGGTGTGAATTCGCGAGAGACGTGATTCGACCGCGCGCGCGAGGCGACGACGGACGGGAGGCGCGCGACGCGGAGTCGGTCGGACGCGCACTTCAACGCCGCGTCCGTCGGCTTCATCGCGAGCTTCTCGAGCATCTCGCGCTCGGCGACTTCCTCCTCGTCCACGGTCGCCTTCGCGGCCCCTCGCGCGTCGGCCGCGACGGGACCGCGAAGGATGCGAAGCTCCTCGTGCGTCGCGTGGTCGACGATCCGCGTCCACAGCCCGCGCTTGAACGTCTCCGACAGCGAATCCCCGTCGCCCCATTCCTTCGCGAGGAGGTTCCACAGCGTCTTGAGGTCGCATCCTGCGGGGTTGGTTCGGGAAGGGGGGGGTAGGACGACGAGGTCGGCGACGGCGCGACAACGAGCGGAGGGCGACCGACGGCGAGACGACGACCGATGTGCGAACGCGAGGGCGCCGCGCGGAAGGTCGCGGGACGAGTCGAGCGGCGACGCGACGCGCCTGACGGTCCCTCCAAGGACACCTCGTTGAGGACGCACGGGAAACGCGCGCGTCGTCCCATGACGTCGCGACGCGCCGCGGCCCGCGCCCGCGACAGTGGAGGCTGTGGCGCGAGAAGAGGCGAGAGAATTGCGTCTGCTCGGCGTCGAGCTACGACGCGCGCGCGTTCGCGTTTGACATCGCCGATCAAGACGAAAATTCACCCGCGGCGGTGTGAATTTGAAAGGGGCGCGCCGATCAACCGTCGCGCACGTTTTCGCCCGTCGTTTGAACGAGAACAGCGCGACTTTTCCCGTGCCGTGTTCTCTCGGGCGACTACTCTCTCCGCGCGCATCGACGCGCAGGGTCCACTTAGGGACCGTCGTCCTCGTCGAGCGCATCACCGCGCGCGCTCGGAGGAGGGAACCGCGCCGAAAGCGGAGGGTGAACGCGTCCGGCAGCGCTCGCCGAGGGGGTGAATCTAGATTGGTTCGAACGTCATGGCGGGATCGGGACTGGACGTCGACTCCGTCATCGAGCGGCTGCTCAGCGTGAGAGGGCAGCCGAACAACCGCACGGTGCAGTTAGCGGAGGGAGAAATCAGGGCGCTCTGCGCGACCGCGAGGTGCGCGCTCGCTCGGTTCGCATTCGTTTCCGGCGCGCCACGCGTCGTGTCCGAGATTTTTAGGCGCCAAACTAGGGTTCGTGTGCCGCGATGGACCACCTCCGGGGCCGCGCCATCGCGCCGTCGGGGCGCTCCGTCGACGTCCAAGCGCGCGGGGGACGCGTTCTCGACTATATCGTGGATTCGAAACCCGCGTCGTCGGGCGCGTCTCGCGTTCGCGTCGCGCGTCCCGCGTCGCGCCCAAAGGGCGCGGTGTGCTGTCTTTGGCACTCGCCTCGCGCGCTCGCGCGCGACGGGTGGCATTGGTGACACACATCTGGGGCGACGAGACGCGAGCGCGGGCGCGCGCGCGCGAATCCCGGCGCCGCGCTCGACCGCGCTCGCTTCTCCGACCTCGTGTGGACCCGCGCGCGTCGATCGCGGCGTCGCGGCGGCCGCCGCGACGCCCGATCGCGCGTCCGATCCTCGCGCGAGCGATTTCAAAAAAGTGCCCCTTCGCGCACAGCTGTGTCGTGGTCGTCGTCGTTTTTTCCATCCGCGACGCGGCGAGCGCGTCTTCGACCGTTCGTCCCCCGTCTTCCCCGTCCACCCATCTCACGCGCTGACGTCGCGTCCATCCCCCCGGCGCCGTCCTCTCGTTCGCGTCGCGTCTTCACAGGGAGATTTTCCTCGGGCAGCCGTGCCTGCTCGAGCTCGAGGCGCCGTTGAAGATCTGCGGGGACGTGCACGGGCAGTACAGCGACTTGCTCCGTCTGTTCGAGTACGGAGGGTTCCCTCCCGAGGCGAACTATCTGTTCCTCGGCGATTACGTCGACCGCGGGAAGCAAGGCCTGGAGGTGATCTGCCTTTTACTGGCGTACAAGGTGAAGTACCCGGAGAACTTTTTCCTGCTGCGAGGGAACCACGAGTGCAACTCGATCTCGCGGATCTACGGCTTCTACGACGAGTGCAAGCGAAGGTATAACATCAAGCTGTGGCGAGTGTTCTGCGACGTCTTCAACTGCCTCCCGTTCGCGGCGATCGTGGACGAGAAGATCTTCTGCATTCACGGCGGCCCGTCCCCGGAGCTGAAGGATCTGCAGCAGATCGTCCAGATCAAGCGACCGACGGACATTCCCGACATGGGAATGCTGTGCGACTTTTTGTGGTCCGATCCGGACGCGGATCTGCAAGGGTGGGGTGAGAACGACCGCGGGGTGTCGTACACGTACGGCACGGACGTCGTCGCGGACTTCCTCGCGAAGTTTGATTTCGATTTAGTCGTCCGCGCGCATCAAGTGGTGGAAAACGGGTACGAGTTTTTCGGCAAGAGGCAGCTCGTGACCGTGTTTAGCGCGCCAAACTACTGCGGCGAGTTCGACAACGCGGGCGCGATGATGACCGTAGACGAGAACTTGATGTGTTCGTTTCAGATTTTGAAACCCGCGGAGAGGAAGCTCATGGGAGGGTTTGGGAGCATGATGGGGTCGCGGCCGAGCACGCCGCCGCGGAACAAAGCCGGCGGGAAGTGATCGACGCGAACAAAAACGTCGAGAGCGAGAGCGCTTCGAAGGCGAGGCTGGCGGCGAGCGGTGCGGTGCGGGGATGGACGGCGCGGCGCTGCGCTCATCGATAGGATGAACGCGACGCGGGCGGGAGCGGCGGTGGTTCTCGAGAGGGATGAAACTGAGGAGGTTGGCGTATGTTGTGCTTTGGTGTAACAAAAAAATACCATACGAGCACGCACGGGTTTTCGAAAAAACAAGAAGGACGCAGTCCACAGGTCGTCGTCGCGTCGTCCGAGGAACGCGTCCGCGGCGCGCGCAGACTGACCGTCGTAGGTCGTAGTCGACCGCGACGCGCGTATCCGTTCCGGCCGCGCCGCTTTTTTCCCTCGTCCTCCTCGAGGGTTCCCCAGCCAGCTCCCCAGAAGCTCCCCGCGCGCGCGCCGTATGACGCGCGCGGACGCGGCGCTCGCGGGGGTGAACGTCGACGTCGGCCGCGCGGTGATCGCGTCGATCCCGCGCGAGAGCGTGCGCGCCGCCAAGGCGCTCATCGACGAAGCGATAGGGATCGTCGGGCGATACGCCGTGGCGCGTCGCGCCCTTCGGTCGTCGCGTCCGGTGCCGCGCTGTTTCTCGCCGTCCGCGCCCGCTCCTCTCCCTCGCGGCTCGTCCGCGTCGTCGCGCCGTCGTCGCCGTCGCTCCCACTCCCGCGCCTGACGCGCGCGCGCCCGCCGACCCCGGATCTCCGCGCAGCAATTCCCCGGGCGCGAGCGCCTGAACCGAGGCCTGCAGAGCCGCGGTCTTCACCTCCCAGGCGCGCGCGACCGACGACGACGACGACGACGACGAGCGACGAGCGACGACGAAACGCCGTCGTCTCGTTTTTTTTTTTCTTCGCTCCCCCCCACCCCTTGTCTTTTCGCCCCTCGCCGACCGCCCGCACCTCGCGTCGTCGCGCGCGCAGGTCAATCGGACCCGTGGAAGAAGACGATGAACGTCTTCAAGCGCGCGGGCGCGGTCGTCACGACCCCGAGCAGCGGGACCTACGTCATAGAGGAAATTGGCAACCTCGGCGGTCTGTGCGACCTCCTCGACGAGAGACTCGCGGGGGAGGAGGAGGAGGAGGAGGAGGAGGAAGTAGAAGAACCCGCGGGCGGGGCGGCGGCGACGGCGCGGTTCGACGTCGGTGCCGCGGGCGGGGAGATCGAGGAGGAGCTGGAGGAGGAGGAGGAGGAGGAGGAGGAGGAAGAGGAGGAGCTGGACGATGAAGAAAAGGCGGCGGCGGCGGCGACCGCGGGGGGCGCGAGGAAAGGCGCTCGCGGCGGGGGCGCGGGGACGAGGCGCGCCGCCGCCGCGGTCGCGAGCGGGAAGACGATCGCGACGACGCTGAAGAGAGAGCGAACGACCCCGGAAGATGAAGATGAAGGCGTAGGCGAAGGCGAGGAAGCCGAGGGCGAAGAAGAAGCGGAAGAAGAAGCGGAGGCGGAGGCGGAGGCGGAAGCCGCGAAGGACGAAGAAGCCGCCGCGGCCGCGGACCTCGCGTCGATATCCCGCCCTCAACCCCCCGCCGCGCGCGAGATCCCCGTCGCGCCCGCGCCGCCGACCCAAATCGACCTGCGCCTGCCCCCGCGCGAGTACGAAGCCGCGCCGCCGACGGGCGCGGACGCCGCCGCGTCGGCGGCGGCGGCGCCGCCGCCGCGCGCGCAATCTGAAGCCGCGCGCCTCGCGGACTCCCTGCGCAAAGCGCGCCTCGTCATCGGCGGCGTGTACGCGTTTAACCCGCGCGAGGCGGCGCTGTGTAAGCTCGTCGGGTGGGACGACGTCAGGGAGTGCGTCATGCGGAGGATAACGCGCGCGGGGGTCGTCGTGTCGTGCGTCACGAGCGCCACGCCGCCCGGGACGTTTCGCGGGGAGTTCGTGGTCCCCGCGGAGACCGCGTTGCGGGTGCTCGGGACACGCCGACGCGACGTGGGAGGAGGTGCCGTCGGGGGTGCCGTCGGGGGTGCCGTAGAGGTGAGCGCCGGCGGCGTCGCCGCCGCGTTTCCTTCCGGGGGCGTCGCGCGTAAACGCGCCGCCGCGGAGGCGACGCCCGCGGGCGTCGGCCCGTCGAAGGGGCAGCTCGAACGGCGGAAGAAGGCGGCGACGGCGACGGAGCGCGTCGCCGCCTCCGCGATCGCCTCCGCGGGGGTCAAGCCGAGAGGCCGCGTCGGAAGACCTCCCGGGCCGACCGCGGCGAAGAGGCGGAAGAAAGCCGAGGCCGACGCGGCGGCGGCGGCGGCGGCGGCGGGCGCCGCGGGCGTCTCCGCCCGACCGCGCGTCGCCGTCACCGCGAAGAGCCTCCGCGACGCCGCCGCCGCGGGCGCGGCGGCCGCGCGCGCGTTCGCCCGCGAGGACCTCCTCGCCGCCGCGGGCGCGGGACCCGCGGGACCCGCGGGAGGAAGAGAGGCGCCCGTGAAGTCCGAGGACTCGGACGTCCTCTCCCGCGGCGCGGAGGTCTACGCCGGATTCCCGGCGACGCTCGCCGGCGTCGCCGTCGAGCTCGCGTCGTTCCGTCGGGAAGTCCGCGGCGAGATGGCCGCCGTGTGCGCGTCCGTGGAGCGCCTGACGTACGAGCTTCGTCTCTCGCGGCACGCGGACGACGCGGGAGGAGGAAGAGGAGGAGGAGGCTCGCTCGCGGCCGCGGCTGGGCGTATTCCGCCCATCGCGCCCGTCACGCCGACGGACGACGCCGCGGCGGCGCGCGCGAGCCTCCGCGCGGACGAGCGGTTGCTGTCGACGCTGCGCGCGGAGCGACGCGCGGAGCGCGCGACGTTATCGTCGGAGATCGCGCGGCTCAGGAGTTTCGTCGCCGAGGCCGCGAGGGGGGTCCCGGCGCCGGCGACGGCGACGACGCCGCCGGCGACGCAAGCCGCCGCCGCCGCAGGCGAGGACGCGGAGGGCCCCGCCGCAAGGCGGGCGCTGCGCGACGCCGCGGGGGGAGGAGTCGCGAGCGTCGCGGACGAAGCCGCGGAGGCGACGGGGACGATGCGCGACGACGTCACACCCTGACGAAGCCGCGGAGGCGACGGGGACGATGCGCGACGACGTCACACCCTGAGGACGACGAATGAGAGGAGAAAGAGGAGACGGGGGAGGGGAGAGAGAGGACGTTCAGAGAGGACGGAAGGCGCACGACGATTGGAACGAACTGTCCGACAATTTTCATCGCGCACATCTCGCTCGCCGGGGTCAAATTGAAACCGCTTGGGGTCACGCTCGAAACCGCATCGCGATGAATAAAAAATCTTTTTTTCGCGCCCGATGACCTGTCGAGAGAGCCGCCAGGCGAGACGACGGCGATCTGCTTCGGTCGTCGCACATCGCACGGCGTCGCGCACCCCAGCGCGCGTCTCGAAGCGAACGCGCGGCCGCTCGTCGTCGCGTCCGCGGCTCGGCGCGTCCGCGCGTTTCCCTCCGCGCGCGCGCGCGCGTCGACGTCGAACGTCGCGGACGCGCGCGCGCTCCGCGCGAAGAATCGCGAGCGGGCGGCGCAGGAGATCCTGCTCGCACAGCTTGCTTGGACCGTCGCGCGCCATCGTCAATCATGGTGATGGCGTCCGCGCTCCTCGCGGACGCGAAGCTGGACCCGTCCACGCCCATCCCCGGGCACGGCGACTCCGACGCGAACTCCTCGCGCCGCCGAAGCGGCCGCCTGCGGACGATCCACGCGAAGCAGGCGGAGCTCAAGGCGAAGCAGATCGCGTTTCGTTGCCACGCGGCGCCGCACGCGGAGGTGCGCGTCGTCGCCTTGGGATGGGCCAGGGAGGATCCATCTGACGCCGCCGCCGCCGACGAGACGACGAAGCCGCCGAGCGCGGCGACGCCCGGCGACGACGCGTCCGCGGCGCCGTCGACGCCGAAGAAGGAGGACGACGACGAGACGCCGCCGCCCGCCGTCCTCGTCCCGCTCGGGTACAGGGCCGAGGGCGTCCTGTTCAACGAGCCCCTGCGCGCGTGGATCGATCGCGGCGGCAATCACTTCGTGTCGTGGGGCGCCGCCGGCGACGGCCGCGCCGCGGTCTCCACGCCTCCCGGGGGCGCGTCGTCCACGAAGGAGGCCGTGCGCTGCATCGTGGATGAGCTCAAGCGCAGGGTGGACCACGGCGTGTGCGCGGTGCTGCCGCCGCTGCCGCCGCCGGTCGCGCCGATCGCGCCGCGCCGCCACGCCGGCGACGGATCGTCGATCGGCGGAGGCGCGCGCGCGAAGAACAATCGCGCGTGTGGCAACTGCGGCACGACGTCGCACGCGACGCCGCTGATGCGACGCGGCCCGAACGGCGTCAGGTCGCTGTGCAACGCGTGCGGGCTCTGGTTCGCGCGCAGGGGGACGATGCGCCCGGTCGAGGGCGCGCCCGCGGCGCCGGAGAGGCCCGAGATCGCGGCAGCCGCGCAGGACGAGGAAGGCGCGATCGTGGCTCGAAAGGACGCGCGCGACCGCGCGAATTCGGACGATCAAAAATCCGCCGCGGCTAACGCGGGCGGGGTCTTCGACGCGTCGCCCCCGCAGCCGGCCACCAGCGGCGGGTCGCTGCCCCCCGCGCCGGCGTCGCCGTCGAGGACGACCGACCCCGCGGCGCCGCCCGCGTCGGAGAGCTCCGGCGGCGACGGCGCGACGGTCAAGTCCGAGGGCACCGTCGCCGCCGCCGCCGCCGCCGCGGCGACGCCTCTCGCCGTCGACGCGCAGCTCGCGGCGGCCATGAAGGCGGAGAACGACGCGTACGTCGCCGCGATGGCGAAGCACGCCGTCGCGCTCGCGGCGCACGAAAAGTCGGAGAAGGAGCGCGCGTTGGCCTACGTCGCGTCGGCGTTGCACGCGATGTCCGCGGAGACGACGACGGGGGACGGCGTCTTCGGCTACGCGGACGCGCCGGTGCAGCAGGCGCTGCTCGCGCTGAAAGCCGCGCGGGAAGACGCGGACGAGGAGACGATCGAGAAGGCGGAGAAGGCGATCGCGGCCGCGACGGCCGCGACGGAAGCGCTGAGGAAGACGGCTGCGGCGTGGGATAACGTCGGCGCCGCGAGCTCGCCCCCGGGCGCGGGCGGAGGGACGAAATCCGTCACGCGCAATCCCACCGGACGCAACGGTCGCGGCGGCGGCAGAGGCGCCAAGCGAGAGCACCCTTCTGGCGGCAGAGGCGGACGCGGGTCGGCGGGAGGGTCATCGCACGCGATCAAGCGCCATCAGCCGGACGCGGCGTTCCAGGCGCGGCTCGCGCTCGCCAAGCGCAACGCGGGCGCGCAGTTGCGGCAAAACAGCAGCAGCAACCTCGTCGGGATGGGTCACGCGTACGCCGATCACGGCGGGGCCCGCGCGGGCGTCGGCGCGGTCGCCGGGACGATGCCGTACCAGCCGATTTACGCGTTCGGCGTCGCGCCTCCGGTCGGAATGCGAAGCTCCGCGCACGGGCGCTCGTCCCCCGCGCCGATGGTCAACGGATGGGGCGACGACGCGGGACCAGACGCGGCGGATGCGTTTAAAGACGAGAGCCTCGGCGTCGTGGGCGGCGGGATGATCTCGTTCGACGCGGATCTGTCCGTGTCCGGACAACCCCAGGGCGGGTTCGGCGACGCGCTCGCGGAT
>Ga0181561_10002770_pt1 | contig 15454 bp, 7 predicted proteins | sample 011ome_19_FD_133760 | JGI IMG/M metagenome (GOLD analysis project Ga0181561, IMG submission 133760) | Coastal salt marsh microbial communities from the Groves Creek Marsh, Skidaway Island, Georgia - 011510BT metaG (megahit assembly) | ecosystem: Environmental > Aquatic > Marine > Intertidal zone...
ACCCCCGCCGACGCCGCAGCCAGCGCCGCCGCCGCCGCCGCCGCCGCCGCCGCCGTTGGGGCAGTCGCGCGCCCCGTGGCCGGCCTGGTTGCACTCGAAGCCCACGCCGGTCGCGCCGCCACCGCCGCCTCCGCCTCCGCCTCCGCCGCCACCGCCTCCGCCGCCCTGACGCTTGGGGCAGTCGCGGCCCCAGTGGCCCGACTCGCCGCAATTGTAGCAGTTCCCGGACGTCCCGCCGCCGCCGCCGCCGCCGCCGCCGCCGCCCTGGTTCCATCCGCCGGCGTCGCCGCCGCCAAACCCGCCGCCGCCGCCGCCGCCGCCGCCGCCGCCGTAGGCACCGCCGCCTCCGTAGGCGCCGCCCCCTCCCATGGAGGGCGCGCGCGCCGCCGGCCTGGGTTCGTCGATGCTCTCGCCCGCCTCGAGCTTCTTGATCTGCTCGAGCATGCGCTTACTCTCGGCGACGAAGGCAACGGGCTCGATCTTGGCGATGGAAACCTTGACGCGCGTCTCGTCGTTGTAGGTGTCGTCGGCGACTTTGAACTTCATGGTGAACTGCTTGAAGTTGGCGTCCAGCAGCGCCTGCTCGTACGCCTGGAAGTCGTCGTCGCGCAGCTGCTTGAGCGCGTTCGCGGGCATGCCCATGAGCACGTCCCCGGCGTCCCCGAACGCGCTCACCCACTGCTGGCCGGTGTGGTCCGCCACGGTGGCGTTGATGATGTACCGCCACTCGCAGTGGGGCACGGTTTCGCCCTCGTGGCGCGCGCAATGCCACTGGCCGGTGGTGTCGTCGAAGCGCAGCTTCTTCTGGCACATGCGCTCGCCGTTCTTCAGCGGGCACGCGGGGTAGAACGGCCCTTCCTCGTTCACCTTGAGGTACGTCACGTGGCACCGGCACTGCACCCAGAACGCGGGGGTCGCGCCCTGGCGCGCCATCTCATCCTTCAGGTGCGCGACGGTGACGAAGCGGTCGCGCGAGGCGCCGCCGCCGCCGCCGACGCCGCTGAACGCCTTCACCTCCGCGGTGCTCCCGCCGCCCTCGTCGTACCAGTGCCGGAGCTGCGCGCCCTCCACCAGGTCCGGCTCGATGTCGATGTGCGAGCTCCCCACCGTGCCGATGTTCTTGCCCTGGAACTCGCCCACGCGCCCGTTCTTCACCGCCAGCACGGGGTGCGCGCCGCCGCTCGTCATCGCCTCGAGCTTGCCCCCGATGTCCACGCTCTGCGGCGCCCACATCGTGAGCTCGATGGATGACCCGCTGTCGTCGCGCAAGGTGATCGAGCGCTTGCTCGTCTCGCTCCCGTCGCGCTTCATGATCGTCACCAGCTCGCCCACCGCGTGCACCACCGCGACGACGTCCACCATGGCGCCGGAGGGAATTTGCTCCAAGTCGCTAATCTTGCGAAACGCGTAGTTGATGCGCTTGATCCGCGAGATCGCGGCTTGATCGGAGCACTCCTCCACCACCGAGCCGTGGTCGAGCCGGATCTCGAAGTCGTGGTTGCTGTACTGCTTGTTCCGCACGCTCTGCAGCTGCGCCTTGCTCACGTCGTACACGACGCCGGCGCGGAACTTCTCCGCGTACAACTCGGCGGTGTCGCCGAAGCACACGGCTTTGATTTCACCACCCTCGGCGTCGAGCAGGTCCACGTTGAGCACCTTGCCGTCGCCCTTGGCGTTGTGGTACGTCCGCAAAATCGGTTGGTTCGTGACGCGCGCGCGGATCGTCCACCGGTTCATGTACGGGTTCAAACTCGAGATGGGGTTGATCTTGACCGGCGCGTCGTTGCGCGAAACCGCCGAGCGGCCGCCGTACGAAGGCGCGGGACCAGGGTTACCGTACGAAGGCGCGGGACCAGGGTTACCGTACCCACCGCCCGCTCCCTGCGCGCCGGTACCGTACCCACCGCCCGCTCCCTGCGCGCCGGTACCGTACCCGCCGTACGCGGGCGCCGCCGGGGGCTGGCCGCCGGCGAGGTTCCCGTTCCCGTTCCGGTTCTGATCCGCCGCGGGGGGCGCGTTCTGGTTGCTCGCGGACTCCACGGACACGGGCTGGCCCTTGACGTCCGCGGCGTGGTACAGGGGCTCCATGTCGAGCACGATGATGATCCTGCGTTTTTTTTTTTTTTTAAGTGCATTAAACGGGGTTCAGGGTCGCCGGTCAGCCGACGGCGCCGCGTTCGGTTCGCGACGCGCGCGCGTGCGCGAAACGAGAAAAGGGGTGCCTGCATTTTCTCGGCGCGCGAGGGGAAAAACGACGTGGGTGCCAAGATTGTCGAGATGTCGCCGTGGGGCGACGCGATGAGTGCGCGGGCGGGGACGCACTTCCTGTTGTTCACCTCGTTGGCGAAGTAGTCCTTGAGCTTAATCACGGAGAACTTCTTGAGCTTATCGTCCGCGACGTACTGGTTCAGCGACGACGTGAGCATGGCGGTGACGTAGTGCACGCCGTCCGAAAGCATCACGCGGTAGCGCTTCTCAGCGCCTTCGGTCTTGTTCTCGAGCGCGCGAAGATCTGCGGGGGGGCGGTATCGGGGGGGGGCGGTCAGCGGATCTGGGAAAGCCACACGCGCTACGTACGCGTCGGGAGCGCTGGAGCCGTCGGGGGTGCGCCGCGCGTGTGACCCGCGCGCCACGGAGGGTCCCGAGCGGGCGGGCCCAGGCGAGGCGCTTTGTTTCTCGCGCGAGACACGCACCCGCGATCTGGAGCACGGGCTGTAACCCGACGTCTCCCTGGTACAGCTGCATGGTGGACCCCATGGTGAGGTCGAATTCATTGTCGCCCATGGCGGAGCGTACTCGAGTCGCGGAACGACCGTCGCGGTGCGGCGCGGCGTTCTCTCGATGTGATCTCGAGCGCGACGCGACAGCTGTTTTAACGCGCCGACCGCCGAGTTCAAACCGATTCGGTTCCACCGTCATCGCTTTTCTACTTGAAATTCTCGTATGGACGCGTAGTCTTGAAATAACGCGCCGCTCGGATCCGCGGCGTCCGATTCCGTGGCAGGCGTGCGCCCAGTTCGCGCTCGGTTTTCTTTGCGCCGCTTCGCGGGACGGTCGCCGCCACTCCTACTCCGCGATGTCGCGGAAGTGAGCGATGACCTGCGCGACGACCGCCGTATTCGCATCGAGAATCCTCTCCCGCGTCCCCCCCCCCGTCCTGCGCCGCGCGACCGCGTTCTCGAAGCCCTCGAGCGCGTCGGTCGGACATCGGCGCGACGTGTCTGCGCGCTCCGCCGTCTCTCGAGCCACCGCGCGCGGACCCGCGCTCGCGACGGCCGGCGCGCGCGCGCGCGTCGCCGCGACACCTCCGGCGTTTACGTGTCCGAGTCACCCGCGCGCGCACTCGTCGCTCATCCCGAACGCCGCGCAGGACGCGACCGTGCAGGACGCACGAAGTTCCACGGAGACGATGATGGCCACGCCGAGTGCCTCTCCCGCGACGCTCGCGCACGCCGCCGATCGGTACGGCGGCGTGATCGTCGACCCGGCGGGTTTGCCGGACGACGTCGACGCGTTCGTCGCGTCGTTGGCCGCCTCGTTGGCCGCCTGGGAAACCGCCGGCGTGCGCGGCGTGTGGCTCCAGATCCCCATCGAGCAGGCGCAGCTGGTGGGCGCCGCCGTGAAGGTGGGCGGCTTCGAGTACCACCACGCCGAAAAGACGCACGTGATGATGACCAAGTGGCTGCCCGGGGATTCGGAGGAGAACCACCTGCCGCCGAACGCGAGCCACCAGGTGGGCATCGGCGCGTTCGTGATGAACGGCGAGGGGAAGGTGTTGCTCGTCCAGGAACGCCGCGGGCCCGCCGCGGCGGCGTCGCGGCCCGATTTCTGGAAACTGCCCACCGGCTTGGTGGAGCAGGGCGAGGACGTGCCGGATGCCGCGCGGCGCGAGGTGTTTGAGGAAACCGGCGTGCGAACCGAGTTCGTCTCCATCCTGGGGATCAGGCACGGGCACAACGCACCGTTCGGGAAGAGCGACATGTTCTTCCTGTGCGCGCTGAGGATCGCGGACGGCGAAAAGACGCACCCGATCGCCGTGCAGGAGGCGGAGCTCGCCGCCGCCGAGTGGCGCCCCGCGGAGGACGCGTTCGAGTCGGCGCACGTCGAGAAGGGGTCGCACATGGACCACATGTACGGGCTGTGCAGGCTACACGCCGCGGGCGAGTACCCGGGCATGGGGTGGCAGGCACTGCCTGCGGGGTTCGGCAGGGCCGGGACGGTGGTCACGTACAGCAACGCCGCGACGGAAGAGGTCCGGGCGAAGGCGAACGGGGAGTAGCGCCGTGAGACGTTTTTTTCGCGCGTTTCCGTTTCGATGATGAATGCAAGCGATGCAACAACGCTCCATCTGTCAATGTCGATAAACGACTCCGCGTCGTTTTCGTCGCTCCACAACGGTCCGCGCCCTTCGGGAGTCGCGCGGCCGCGATGTCCCCGCGGCGGGCGGGCCGGGATCCTCCCGCGGTCGCGGCGGACCCCCCCGTGTTGGAGCCGCCACCGATGGGCGCGACGCCCGTACCCGTCGACCTGCAGGAGTACCCCGAGCCCGTGCCGAGGCACGTGGTAGAGAAAGAGGGCACGAGGTTCGCTGGATTCGTGTCGACCAGCGAATGGAACGAGCTGCAGGCGAGGCGTCGGAAGCAACGCGCGCGGGCGGCGCACGGCGCCACGCTGGTGGGCCTGCAGTTTCTCGCCGAGCAGCTCGGCTCGACGACGCACGCGGTGGCGCTCTTCACGGGCCTCGCCGCGCGCGTCGTGTGGTTACGACGCGCGCGGCGACGGAGGGGCCCGCTCGTCGCGGCGCTCGTTGCGTGGGCGTCCCAAGCTTCGGTGTTGCCGGACGGGCCGCGCGCCGCCGCGCGCGCGCTCGTGTCCCCCGCGCCGCTCTCCCCCCTCGCGGGCTGGAGCCTGCTCGCCGCGGGCGCGGTCGCGCCGCACAGGGCGTTCGTCAAGATCGGCAGCCGCGTCGTCCTGCGCTTCGCGCGCATACCCAAGATCCGGCGCATCCTTCAGAGAAAGTGGCCCATCTGGGGCAAGCACTTGTTGCGGAACAAGATGCGCGCCGAGGTGACGTCGTACCGGCTCGCCATCAACGAGGCGTGGGAGGTGCTGGAGGGGACGCTCCCGAGCGACACGCTGCGCGCCATGCGCGCTGCGGAGAGCTCGCTGACCAAATACCCCTACGGGAGCCGCGCCGCGCGCCGCGACGACGACGCCGAGCCGGAGGATGGCGGCGCCGACGACGACGCCGCCGACGACGCGCTCGCGCGGCGGGGCGTGCCGTACGACGACGCGCCGAACGCGTCGTCGTCGTCCGCGGCGGAGGCATCGAGTCACGCGGCCTCGCGCGCGAACGAGCGCGGATCGTCCACGTCCGGCCGGACGGGGTCGGGGTCAGGGTCGGGGTCGGTATCCCGGGGAAAGGGCGCGGGGGCGCGAGGGTCGCTCATCCGCGAGGGTCGCTCATCCGAAAAAATCGTCGGGCCGTTGGCGCGCGTCTCCGGGGCGGTGGCGCGAAACGTAGGGCACGCCTCGCGCGTCGCCGCGCACGCCGCGCTGGTGTGGACGCCATCTTCGCTGTTCGGCGTGCTGACCGGCCGCGAGTTCGGCGCGGAGCTTCTGTGCCCGCCGCGCGACGCGCTCGACGGGTTGCGCGAGGCGCTCGCCTCGAATCTCGAGAATCTCGAGAACCAGGCAGACGTCGCGTCCCGCTTCACGGAGGCGCAGCAGTGCGCGTTTCTGCTGCAGTACAACAACGACCCGAGCAAGGCGTCCGCGGCGATGCGGCGCAGCGTGCGGTGGCGCGAGACGTACGCGTTCCTGCCGCGCGCGCGGCTGCGCGCCTTCGAGGACGTGGTTTTCGTGCACGGCAAGCGGCGCGCGCACACCGGCGGCGTGCACCTGGTGCTGCGCCTCTCCGAGGTGCACCGCATCCAGTCTGAGCTCGGGTACGACGCCGTCGTCGCGGCGATCGTGTCGCACGTCGAGCAGCAGTGGCTGAAGCTGGGCGTAGCCGGCGGGTCCAGGTCGTCCGCGCGCCGAGCGGGCGACCGGGGCCCCGGGAAGCTGCGCGGGCGTCTGGTGGCGCTGGTGGATTGCCGCGGGGTGACGCCCGGGACGTTCCCGGCGTCGCTCGTCGCCACCACGCTGGTGACCCTGGACAGCAACTACCCGGAGCTCGCCGCGGAGGTACACGTCGTCAACGTCTGGTGGCTCGTCAAGCGGTTCCTCACCACGCTGCTCGAGGCCACCTCCGCGTCCACGCGCCGCAGAGTGCGCATCTACCGCGGCGACGACACGGGCGCCGAGAAGCTGGGCATCCGCTTCGCCAGCCACGCGCTCCCCGCGTGCTTCCCCGGAGGCAAGTGCGCGTGCCGCCAGTGCCGCCGCCTCCTCGCGTCCGCCGGCATCGACGAACCGGCGGAACACGGGCGCCCCGAGTTCGCGCACGGCGGGCTCCTAGGGCGGTACTACCGGTGGGAACGGATGTCCGCCGCGCAGCGGCGGCAGTACCTGCGCCACTTATTTTTTTACTACGTCGGGCTGATGACGTTCTGGCCCGTGCACCTGCTTCGGCTCAACGCGCACCCGTTCCTGGTGGGCATCATCCGTCTCAGGAGCGCGTTCGGCGCGTTCCTGAAGCGGCTGCGACGAGGCGACCCGACGTGCGTGTTCGTCGCGTTCGTGGCGTTTTTCACGTGGTCGGCGTTTCTCGTCGCGTCGCTGGCGTGGTGGGCCGAGTTCGGGTCGGCGCTGCTGATGCAGTCCGCGCGGCATCCGCCGAAAACCTGGGAGGAGGCGTGGCGCATGCACGGCCTGTTCAAGCGCTCGATCGGCGCGTCGCTGGAGGGGAGCCTCGGGCTCGACCGCGGGACGATATTCGCGGGGGGGCACGACCTCGCCGCCGCGGAGGACTTCGAGCGCTTCAGGGAAGAGCTGTGAAGGAGAAGAGGCGGAGGTTGTTATTAGCGTTTGTTCGTCTGCGTCGTACGAGCAAACAGTCTGAATGCTTCCGTTTTAGCGACTTTAGTCTACTGCTTTTGTATGCTTTTTTCGAGCGCGCGAATCTTGAGGCGAACTCTCGCGCGCCCGCCCGGCACTCGCGACGACCCGCGCCCGACCGCCGCGCGCACGATGGCCGTTCGCGACGTGCCGATGTCCGGCACGGTGGACGTGGACGAGCTGCCCGACGACCGCGACGAGGTGGACACCGAGACGTTCGCCAAGCGGATGATGAAGCCCGAGCCCACGAAACCGCTCTCGGTGGACCAGACCCACTACACCGCGAAGAGCGACTGGTCCACGAAGCAGCGCGACGCGGACATCGACGACGCGCTCGCCGCGCGGGGGTACGCGCTCGCGGACTTGGACGAGAACGGCGAGCCGCGAGGACGCGAAGACGACGACGCGAGTATGCGCGCGTCGAGGAAACCATCGAAAGCCGAGAAGGCTGCCGAGAAGGCGAAGGCGCGGCGGATGCGCGTGGCGGGCGCGCGCGACGCGTCCGGGAAGAAGTGGTTCTCGGACCAGTTCATCCGCAACGCCTCCATCTTCGCCGGCGCGTGCCTGGGCGCGACGTACGAGGTGGCGAGGATGCCCGCCACCGTGCAGAACTTCAACAAGGCGGTCTACGCCACCACCGGCTACGTCGCCGAGAGCCTTCCCAGAAACGGGCTCGCCGGCAAGGCGCTTTCCAACATCGACTTCTACGCCATGGTCATAGACGTGCTCTCCGCGGTGGCGTACTTCGCCGCGATCGTGGGCGTCGCCATCGCGTGCGTCGTGGTGGTCGTGCGCATGATCGGCATCTTCACGGGCATGGGCGAGAGCGCGCTCAACTTCGTGTGCATCCCGTTCACGTGGACCTACGCCAAGAGGTTCGTGGACGAGTGTTTCGCGCGCGTCGGCGCCTTCGACGCGCCGACGACGACGCAGCGGCTCGGCGCGTCGCTCGGCGTCACCGCGGTGGTCGTGGAAACGTTCGAGACGGTCGCACCAGTCACCACGCGCGGTTTGTGCCTCGGCCTCGCGTTCTCCTTCTTCGCGACGGAGATGATGCAATTCGCGAGCGGGTTCGTGTGGATCGTAGGGCTGCTCGTCGCGACGTGGGTCGCGCGCGTCGCGCTGAGACTCGTTTTGAGCGTCGTCTCCAAGGTGTTCCCGCCCATGGAGCGCCTACGCGACGCCATGCCCGCGGTGCACGTCGTGCCCGGCCTGCGGAAGGCTGCCGAGCACCTCGGCGTCGGCGCGGGCGCGGCGCTCAAGGCGGGATCGGCCGCGGCCAAGGTGGCGGGCGCGGGCGCGGCGCGCTCGGCCAAAGCGGCGCGCAAAGCCGGCTCTTTGGCCAAAGACGGCGTCTCCGTCGGCGGCGGCGCGGGCGCCGCCGCGGCTGTCGCCGGCGCCAAAGTGGGCGCCGCCGTGGGCGCGGCGGCGGCGAAGACCACCGTGTACGGCTTCCTGGCCGGCGCCAAGGGGGGCGTGCGCGCGGGACTCGCCGCCGGAAACCTGGCGCTCAGAGGCACCGCGGCGGCGGGGACGGCGCTCATCGGAGCGCCGACGTTCGCGTGGCGCAGCGCCGGGAAAGTGCGCGCGTTCGTGCGACTCGCCGCCGTGCAGGCGGAGGTGTTCGTGGACCCGGTGGCGCCGCGCGCGCGCAGGGCGACGCGCGAGGGGAAGATCGGGCAGGGAGCGGGCGGCGCGCGCGCTGTGAGAACGCAGAAGCTCAGGCTGTGAGGCGTGCGCGCGTACCGCCGCGAGACGTGTGGTCTCCTTGTAAAAGAACGGTTTTTTTCAAGAACGAAAATTGCATCGACACTTCCGATTTGCCGCACCCCGTGTCAAGTCTGATGAATCTCGCGTCCGCTGGACGGAACGCGCCTCGCCTCGATCGCCACACCTCCGACGCGCGTGAGACGAACCGAACACCCTCTCGCGACTGACGCTCGGAACATGGCGATCACCAACTTCGTGATGACGGCGGCGGCCGTGGCTGTGGTGGCGAGCCTGATGCGTCACGACGTGCGGGGCTCGACCTCCGTGCTGCGACGCAACATGCGACAGATGCGCGTGTGGATGGAGGAGGCTGCCGCGGACGTGAAGCCCGGCGAGCAGACCAAGCTCCCCGGGGCGGACAAGAAACCCCCGCATAAGGACCCTTCCGCGTGAACGAGCCGCGACGGAGTAGACAGTAGACATAGGACGTGGGCGACGCGGCGAACGGGGATTCTGTCAGGAGCCATCTCCCGGCTGCTGGAGACTGGAGGACGCGTGCCTTTCGAACCCGAGAAGACTCGCGGGGTCGGACGCGCGCGTCTCGAGGCGCGTTCGCGTTCGCTCGTGGCGAACGCCACGCACTCGGACTCGGTCGAGCCATGCGGTCTCCGCGCGAGGACGACGCGGACGCCCTGGCGCGGCACCTCGGGACGGGCCATCATCATCACGGCTCGCGATCCGAACTCGCGCCCGCGGAGAAGGGACGACACAAACGCAGTCGCGCGCTCGCCGTCGTCCTCGCGCTGGGCCTGCTGCGCGCCGCGCAGGTTTCCTACGCGCGCGCGGACGAAACCACCAGGGCGCTTGTACACCTGTTCTACCAGGCGCCCGCCATCCTGATCGCCGCCGTCTGGCTGTGGGGCGCGAACCTCTTCCTATGGCGTCGCCTTCGCTTCGACCCGCACCCGCTGGCGGTGTTCCAGCTGGAGGACGCGCGCGCGCACCTCACGCACGCGCGCGTCTGGGGCGTCGCGCGCGCCAGCTCGCTGCTCTACCTCGCGAGCCTCGCCGCGTTCCTGCGGCTCGCGAACGGCGCGGCGCGAGAGGAGGAGGACTGGGACAGAGTCGGCGCGACGAAAACGCCGCGCGGCTTGGTCGCCGCGCACGTCGTCGCGGCGGCGACGTACGTCGCGCCCGCGCTCGCGCTCTGCGCGCCGGTCGACCGCTGGTACCCGCGGACGCGGCGGCTCCTGCGGACCACGATCGCGCGGTGCCTGACGCCGTGGCGCCGCCCCGTGTCCTTCGCGGACTTTTTCCTCGCCGACGTGCTGTGCTCGCTCGCGAAGACGCTCAGCGACGCCGAGCGCTCGGCGTGCGCGGCGCTCGCCGGCCCCGCCGCCATGTTCGCGCGCCACCGCGACGTGCGGTTCGGCGCGTGCGGCTCGACGTCCTGGCACGTCCCGCTGGTTCTGGCGCTGCCCTCCGCGATCCGGCTCGCGCAGTGCCTGCGGCAGGCGCGCGACGGCGGCCTGCTGGCGGAGGCGCTGCGCGGAGAGAGGGCTCCGGCGGCGGAGCGGAGAGAGGGCTCGGACGCGAAGCGCGCCGCCCGGCTCAACGCGCTCAAGTACTTCAGCGCGTTCCCGGTGGTGCTTTTGTCGCACCTGAAGTACTCCGTGTCGAGTGAGACGTGGACGGCGACGGTGCGCCCGTGCTGGGTCGCGTGCGCGGCGGCCAACACCGCGTACTCCCTGTACTGGGACGTGACGCACGACTGGGACCTGCGCCTGGCGCCGGCGCTCGCGCGCGAGTGCTTCGGGTCCGCCGGCGCCCACGGCGGGGAGACATCGACGTCCGCGGAGAACCTCGTTGATGACCGCGACGGCCGCGTCGAGAGAAGCGACACGGCGCTTCAGAGGAAGTACCTGCGTCCGCGTCTGCTGTACGGGGACCCGAACGTGTACTTCGCGGCGGTGGTCGCCAACGCCGCGTTGCGGCTGAGTTGGACGTACAAGCTCTCGTCGCACCTGCGGCACAACGCGGGGACGGTCCTGGCGTTCACCGCGATGGAGATCACCAGGCGGTTCCTGTGGTCGATGTTCCGCGTGGAGAAGGCGTACCTCGCGCGTTGGGGGGCGGGGACGCAGGGGATGCCCAGGTAGCGTGAGGTGGGCGCGGCGCGGCGAGCCGGCGCGCAAACCAAATCACGACTCAACACAACGCTCTTCACAACGAACGCGCCCAGCACAAGAGTTTCTTTCGGATCATCCGACGCGTTCGCGCGTTTGAGGATTTTAGCGGAAAAAGCATCGCGTCGCGCCAAATCTTCGTCTGGAGTGCCGCGGCGACAGCGCATCCAGTCTTGTGTTTCCGATAATGGAATCGAATCCCGCGAAATATGCGGCTCCCCCGCTTTCCGCGTCGGATGGAAGTCCAAGAGGCTGCCGCTTCACACCAGCGCGCGCGCGACACCGTCGCCGCGATCGATCCGGCGACGGTTCCCGACCTCGCGATATGATCGCGCACGTTCTCACCGCTCGCGGAGGCGCGTTCGCGCCGCCCTCGGCGCAGGCGGCGCGAACGAAGGCGACCCGTCGCGTCCCCGATTTCGCGCGAAGCAACCGTCGCGCCCCGCTGTCCCCGGGATTTCCCCACGTGGTTTCCCGGCGCGCCGCGACCGCGGCGCGCGTGCTGAGCAGCGGCAAAGACTTCGAGCTGTGCGACCCCGCGCCGCTGCCCGGCCCGAGCTCGCCGCTGTTCACCATGGACATCAGCACGCCCACGGTGCTCACCTCGGACTTGGCGTCCGTGATGGAACCGCCGATGTGCCGCCTGGCGCCCAAGAAGACGCACATCATCTGCACGCTCGGCCCCTCGTCCCGGACCGTGGAGGACCTCGAGAACCTGCTACAGGCGGGCATGTCCGTGGCGCGCTTCAACTTCTCGCACGGCACGCACGAGTACCACCTCGAGACGCTGGAGAACCTGCGTTTGGCGAGCGCCAACACGGGGCGCGTCTGCGCGGTGCTGCTTGACACCAAAGGTCCGGAGATCCGCTCGGGCGCGCTGGTGGACGGCGAGCCCGTGCGGCTGAGCCGCGGTTCGAGGATCGAGCTCACCACCGATTACGCGCACGTGGGCACGAACGCGAAGATCGCCATCTCGTACGAGCACCTCGCGAGGGACGTGAAGCAAGGGGACACGATTTTGATGTCGGACGGGAACGTCATGCTGGAGGTTTTAGAGACGGATGTCACAAACGGAACGGTGGCGTGCGAGTGCCTCAACGACGCGACGCTCGGCGAGCGGAAGAACTGCAACTTGCCCGGCGTGAAGGTGGACCTGCCCACGATGACGGAGAAGGACCTGCACGACATCGTCGATTTCGGGGTGGCGCACGACGTGGACTTCATCGCGGCGTCGTTCGTGCGCAAGGCGAGGGACGTGGCGCTGATCCGCGAGACGCTGCGGGACGCCGGCGGCGACGCCATCAAGATCATCTCCAAAGTCGAGAACTACGAGGGTTTGTGCAATTACGACGAGATCCTCGACGCGAGCGACGGCATTATGGTCGCGCGAGGCGACCTCGGCATGGAGATTCCGCTCGAGCGCATCTTCTGGGTGCAGAAGATGATGATCCGCAAAGCCAACCTGTTGGGGAAGCCCGTGATCACCGCCACGCAGATGCTGGATTCGATGATCGCCGCGCCCCGGCCGACGCGCGCCGAGGCCACGGACGTGGCGAACGCGGTGCTGGACGGCACGGACTGCGTGATGCTGTCGGGGGAGACCGCGGCGGGCGCGTACCCGCGCGAGGCGGTGGAGATCATGGCCGGCATCTGCGAAGAGGCGGAGCAGTGCGTCGACAACTACGCGCTCTCCAAGTCGCTGCTCAACGTGACGCTCAACGGCGTCGGCGGCGCGCCGCTCAGCACCATCGAGGCGCTCGCCTCGAGCACCGTGATGACCGCGGCGAAGACCAAGGCGGCGTGCATCGTGGTACTCGCGGCGAACGGCGAGGCGGCAAGGATGATCGCCAAGTACAGGCCCGCGGTGCCCATCGTGGTGGGCGTCGTGCCGCGCGAGGCGCGCGGGAGCATCGGGTTCGCCGAGACGAGCAAATCCGGAAGGCAAGTCGCGCGGCAGCTGATGCTCACGCGAGGGCTCGTTCCCACCGTCGTGAACGTCCCCGAGGACCACGAGCGCGCGTTTTCGGGGGATAACGCGGAGAGTGAAGCCCCGGTAGCGGCGAAGAAGTGCGTGATGGCGGCGGTGCGGCACGCGCGCCGGCAGATGCTCTGCCGGCCGGGGGACAAGGTTGTGGCGATGTACAACGTCGAGCGGCGGTGCGCGGTGATCCGAGTCATCGAGGTCACGGACGACATGCTGGACGAGCCCACGGGAGCGGAGGCGCTCGTCGGCGAGCCGGCGGGCGTAGACCCGGCGGTCGTGCCGGTGGAGTAGGCGAACACGATTTGCGTCTCGTGTCTGTGTCTGTGGGGAAACGTGAAGCGTTCAAAGTTGTATCACCATCACCGCCGAAGGCGCTTTTTCCACGAAGTCGCCGTCGCCACAAAGACTCTCACCCGGCACCCAGGTCTCCGACACCGCGACACGACGCCGGTTGTTTCCACTTGCAAAAAGCCTCTTCCGCGCCGTGTGATTTCAAAACGCGTCGCGTCTCGAGACGCCGCTCCTTCCCGGCTGCGCTCCGGTCGAACTCACTCCACGCGTTTGATGGAAGGCAAGCCGTATACCTTGTGCGTGCGCCTCGATCGACCCCGGAAGACGGCGAGGTTTCCCACGCGCGCGTCCGCGAACCCGCGCGCTCGCGAAGAGAAAAACTAACCGTCTCTCCGTGTGTTCCGCAGCACCACCTCTGTGCCCTACGAGACGGAAGCGGACGCGGAGGCCGTGCGCGCCACCTTGGCCGTCGATAACGAGCTGCAGCCCGATAAGGTGGTGAAGAAGCTGAAGGTGGAGGGCAAAACCCTCGTCGCGTACGTCCCTCGGTCGCGCCCGGCTCTTCGTCGCGTCACGCGCGATCGCGCCATCTTTTTCCCGCGGTCGACCGTTCGCGATCTGACCCTCGCGTCTCCCCGTCTCACCCGCGTCGCCTCCCACCGCAGCGAGTTCTTCGCCACCGAGCCGAGGCTCCTGCGCGCCGCGGTCGCGGCGTTCGTGGATCTGCTCAACCTCAGCACCAGGACCATCGAGGAGTTCGGCCACGTCCCCGCGCAGGCGGCGTAGGCGGACCGCGTTGTTCCTTTTCTCGGCGTAGGCACCCTGTTTCCGCCGCGGCGATGGACCGGTACCACATCTACGAGGCCATAGGCAAGGGTAAGCACAGCACGGTGTATAAAGGCCGTCGCAAGAAGACCATCCAGTACTATGCCATCAAGAGCGTGGACAAGAGCCAGCGTCCGCGCGTGCTGCGCGAAGTGCAGGTGCTTCGCGCGACGGATTCGCCGCTCGTGCTGAAATTCCACGCCTGGTACGAAACCGCGAATCACCTGTGGTTGATTTTGGAGTACTGCGTCGGCGGCGACTTGCTCGGTGTCTTGAAGCAGGACGAGCGTCTGCCCGAAAGGAGCATCGCGCGGTTCGCGCTCGACCTTGTCTCCGCCTTGCGGGTCGCGCACGAGGCGGGCGTGCTGCACTGCGACCTGAAGCCCTCCAACGTGCTCATCGACGAGGACGGCCGGCTGAAGCTGTGCGGGTTCGGTTTAGCGCGGCGGGTCGGGGACATAGAGGTTCCGATCGTCGACGGCGACGGCGACGGCGGTGTCGGTCGCAAAATCGGTACCACCGCCTCGTTGGCGAAGCGAGGCACGCCGTGCTACATGGCTCCCGAGCTGTTCCGCGCGGACGGCGTGCACTCGTACGCCTCGGACGCGTGGGCGCTCGGGTGCGTTTTGTACGAGTGCGCGGCGGGCGCGCCGCCCTTCGTCTCGGCGTCGCTCACCGAGCTGATGGAGATGATCCTCAACGACGAGCCCGACTTTTCAGTGCTGGAGAATCGCGAAAATCGCGAAAATCGCGATGACGTTGATGATAAAACCGGGCCGCTCAGCGCTTCCTTCCTCGACCTGGTGCGCGGCTTGCTGCGGAAGGACCCGGCGCGGCGCCTGGCGTGGGACGAAATGCTGGCGCACGCGTTTTGGAGCGTTCCGCTCCAAAAGGGCGGCGAAATTGGAATCGCGGACGCGGCGGCGGACGCGGCGCGCCTGGCGAGGAAGGCGCTGCCCGCGCAGCCCGCGTTCGAGGCGGCGATTCGCGCGGCGAGCGTGTGCGAGCGGCGCGCGGGCGCGGGGGAGGGCGACGCGCGTGCGGACCCGCCGGGACGCGCCGGGAGCGACGACCGGCCGGCCTCCCGAGAGACGCGCGCGGAGAACGCCGCGAGCGTCCATCGCGAGACGACGCGCGCGAGCCCGGAATCGTCTTTAGAGTCTTCCCCCCGCGGCGCGTCAGCGCTCAGCCGCGAGGTGGTTCGGCTGTCGCTCGCCGCGCGCGCGAATCTCGAGCGTGAGCAGGGCGGCGCGTACGACCAGGGGCGCGCGGGGCGCGAGAGCGACGGCGACTTCGCAAACGGCGACGCGGCGACGCGGGGGGATCTCGAGGGGCGCGGCGCGAGTGGCGACGAGAGCGCGCGCGGCGGCGACAAGGCGTCGGCGAGCGCCGCCGCGGCGGGTGACGTTTCCTTGGCGGACGCTGACGCGGAACTCAACTTTGCCGAGACGGCGGA
>Ga0181561_10002772_pt1 | contig 15453 bp, 10 predicted proteins | sample 011ome_19_FD_133760 | JGI IMG/M metagenome (GOLD analysis project Ga0181561, IMG submission 133760) | Coastal salt marsh microbial communities from the Groves Creek Marsh, Skidaway Island, Georgia - 011510BT metaG (megahit assembly) | ecosystem: Environmental > Aquatic > Marine > Intertidal...
AAGAGAAGACGGCGAAGAAGACGTACCTGGCCGTGTCTGTGGGTGTCGTGCCGCCTGATTGCGGCGACAGCTTCATCGTAGACGCGCCCATCGGTGACCACGGAATCGTGCAGGAAGCGCGCACGGTTGATTTCAGCGGAGAAGGAAAAGACGCGAGAACGACGTGCGAAATCATCGCTCGTGCGAGTACTTCGCTGTTCGATATCAAGGACGAAAGCGTGGCCGCGATGACGACGCCAAAAGGGGTGTCGCCTATGACAGCGTCGCCGCGAGCTCCGCCGGCCGCCGTCGCCGCGCTCGTTCGCGTGACGCCGCTGACAGGTCGAACGCATCAGATTCGCGTGCACTTGGCGCATGCAGGCTTGCCTATTGTATCCGATGCGCTGTATGGGCCGCACTTGCGATGGAGTGCGCAAAGCGATGAAGAAAAACCGAAAATGGTTTGGAGTGCGGCGCAACTCGCCGCGTGCAACTCTGAAAATCCGACGCAGATGCACCAACTGACGCCTCCGGACAGTCGAGACGCGCGAGAACCGTACGACAATTGGGGTGGGGCTTTGAGTATTCGAAGACAAGCTCTTCACGCGTTCAATCTCGAGCTCAAGCATCCAGAAACAGGTGAATCGCTTACGTTTCAGGCAAAGATGCCGAGCGACATGCGAAGCGTGTGCGACGCGCTTGGGCTTTCCACGTCGGATTATTAGTTATTAGTTATGTGTAAGTCTTGAATCAATCAATAGGATTGTATTAATCAGAATCACTAGTGGGAGCTAAGCCACCGACCATGTAATCGGCCGGCTTCGTACCGTTCCAATCTTTAAGAAGCTTGCGGTCCGTCGCAAACGCGCTCGGAAATTCTTCGTCGTCGTAAGGCATGATAGCGTGCTTGTCGATGATCGCCTTAAGCTCTTCCGCCTGCACAGTCTTCTTCTCCATAACTACCTTCGCTACAGCATCGATGGCGTCTTTTTGTTTTTCGACGAAACGCCTCGCCGCGGCGTATTGTCTCTCCATCAAACGGCGCACCTCTTCATCTGCTCGGGCGTAACGATCATCCGTTGTCGATGGAAGTCGGTATTCTTCGCGTTCAGCACGCAAGAAGTCAGTCACTTCAATGACGTTGCCAGTAGGATAGTACATAAACTCGCTATTTTCATCACTCATCGCTGCATTGTGAACGAAGAAGTTCGCGATTTCTCGCGCACGACCGGTGTAAGGCGCAGTAACCTTCGTGCAGTTGTCGAAACCGTAGAAGACCTCCTCAGCGATGGATGGGACGAAACACGCGCGCAAGTGACGTCTCATGAAACCCTTGGTAAACGCTCCAGGACGCAGTGCTACGGGGTTTTCAGCGAGAGCCAATTGACCTTCGGCGTTGCTTTCTCGAGCCACGATCGTGACAAAAGAAATGTCACCCATGTCATTGCACAAACAACGATACGCAACCGCCGCCGCGGAATGGATGAGCGCCAAACGCTTCTCGTTTTCCTCACCGAGACCTTGTGGTAAAACCTTGCCTAACGTCTCCATCTCAAGCGCAGTTTGAAAATCGTCCATTGTCACCAACTCCCGCGAACTTTTCGCCGCCTGAAGAGCGGCGAGATTCACGACCGATGCGAGGGCTGCTCCGCTGAAGCCCTCCGTTTCTCCAGAGAGCGCATTCCAATCAATATTCGAATCGACCGGTTTACCTTTGCAGTGAACTTGTAAAATTTCTTTACGGCCGGTGTAATCGGGCTTCGGGATGACGATTTTGCGGTCGAAACGTCCCGGGCGAATGAGCGCCTTGTCGAGAACGTCAACTCTGTTCGTCGCTGCAATGCACACAATTTGCGTGTCACTACCAAAACCATCCAGCTCCACGAGCAGCTGGTTTAACGTCTGGTCGCGTTCATCGTTACCCGAGCCACCGCCGCCTCTAGGTCGACCGACTGCATCTAGCTCATCGATGAAAATGATCGAGGGCGATTGCTTTTTGGCTTGTTGGAACAAATCGCGCACGCGAGCCGCACCAACACCGACAAACATCTCCACGAATTCAGAAGCCGCCAAGGAGAAGAAAGTAGCACCTGCTTCGCCTGCGACGGCTCGCGCAAGAAGCGTTTTACCACAGCCCGGCGGACCCGTCAATAAGACACCCTTCGGAACCTTGCTACCGCTCTCTTTGAATTTTTCCGGCTGCAAGAAGAAATCGACAACTTCTTGAAGTTCAACCTTCGCCGTGCCGATACCCGCGACGTCGTCAAACTTCACGACTTCGCTTTCGTCGCGAAGTTTCATCTTGGTGTTCACACGACCTTTCTTCGGGCCTTTGTTCTTAGCCTTAGCTTTGGCTGGGTCTATCAAAGCCTCAACTTCGTCTTCTTCGTCCGAACTCAACTCTTCCTCCTCAACTTCCTTCTTCTTAACTACCTTGACGCCAACTCGCATGAACGCATTCGCGGCACCCATTTGGTCTCCATCGGCCGCCTTCGCCGCCGCATCCTTCTTATCGCCGTTCGCACGCGCGATAGCAGACTTGCGGTTGCGAATCTCGCGCTTGACTTGGTCGCGTCGCGGATCATTCTCATCCATCTTCTGTAACATTTCCACCAAAGCGTTGATACGCGGATCGCCCTTTTCGGCTTGCCTCTGCGCCTCTTCAGCGCGCTCGAGCTCGAGAATCTTTTGACGATCTTCCCAGTCACCTCTGAAACGTTGCATGTAAAAGACGATGGCCCATATGAAGAAAACGCCTAACGAAGGAACACCGTAACCAGCAATAAACGTCCGAATCTGCGCCCCGCGATCGCCAACGGCTGCCAACGTATGGCTCGATGCTTCTGCCATCGTTGGGTTGATTTCTAATCCGACGCTTTGCGTCAGATTGTAAACCTCAGTGTTGTGCGGCGCCACTTGACAATACGCTATTCGCCCATCCTTGTACACGATAGCGTACCTCGCCACTGCATCCACGCTCACGTAAAGCTCCTTGATTTCTTCATTCAAGATGCTGTGGACAAAACGGTTGTACGCAATATGCTGGCGTGCCGATTGTATCTTCGCCCGCCCCAGCGCTGTGTACTTGAGCTCGTCGATGCTCAAGGGTTTGCCCGCCGCTTGCCCGGGTTTCGCATAATCCTCCACCGGTTTCCGCGCCGTCTTTCGCAACTCTCTGCTAGCTTTATTTTGAATGTCAATCTTTCTCTGTCTCTTCCACTCCTTGTACCACGCTTGTGTCCCCGGCGTGAGCAAAGGCTTCGAGCTCGCTCCCAATCCGTCCGGGCGCGCATCCTGCGTCGTGGCGTTCCCCTTACGAAACCACACCCCGCGCCCCGGAAGCTTTCTCTCCAGCTCCCCGATCGGGCTCACATACGTGTCTTTCACCGCTATCCTCTTCTTTTCGACGAACGGCGTTCCCTTGGGCGTTCGAGCCTTCGATGACTTCTTCTTCGTCCCGCTCGAACCTTCCCTCTTCCCCGTCGTCGACTTCGTCTTCGTCTTCGTCTTCGTCTTCTTCCCTTTCTCATCTCCGGTCTTCGCGCGTCGATCACCATCCGATGCTTTCGCGCGCACGGTGACGCGCACGCGTCCCGCGGTCGCGCGCGCGGGGCGCGGCGTCGCGCCGATTGGCATCGGCGACGCGAAGGCGCTCGACGACGAACCCAGCGCGGGGTGCGCGCGCGCGATGCGGGCGCACGACGACGCGGAAGACGACGCAGGGAGCGCGCTTCGCATCGCGGCGACCGCGGTGACGTTCGCGGCGGCGAACATGTCGCGGGCGTCGGCGAATGCGGGCGGACCGTTTTGAGGGTTTCAACGTCGACTCGGTTGAAATATCGACGCGACGGTTTGCAGCACGAATGAATGAACGCTAGGCTAAAAGCTAAAATTCGTCCCCGTCGTCGTCGTCGGAGAAATGATCCGGGTCGTTTGGTCCGCGCGCAGCCAAGGGATCGTCCTCGGGAAGGGCGCGCTTGACGACGTCGGTGAAATCGTCGTCTACGAGATGGGTGAAATCATTTTCTTCACTCGCGGGCCAGTTTTGAAGGGAAATCGTCACGAATTCGGCAGCCGTCAGTCCGTCAATCATGTCTGAGGGCTTCATGGAATCCACGAGCTGGATAGCGCTGCGAGCGACGCGCTTGGCCCAATGTAAGATGGGATCTGGACGCCAAAGTAGATGGTGGCGGGTGGCGAAAATGTCGCTCACGTGTTCGAGACTTCTGGAGTCGAGCGCGCAGTTGGAAAAATCGAAATGCTCATGCGCGAGGATTTCTTTCCAATCTTTGTCGCTCGAGACGGCGGCTTCGAGACGCATGAGTGTCGCGGTGAGGGCATACGGATATGTAAGCATCGCCTTCAACAGCTCGGCATCAGCGACTTTGATGTCGTCGGCGATGGTGTACAGAGCCATGGCTTTGCTGTATGCAAAGTCTGGGAAGTTGAGCAAGCTACCATGCAATTCCCATTTCCCACCGACCCAACGCTTGTGCCCGAAATCTTCGACAAATCTGAGCAACAACTCTTCTTCCCCGCTTCGGAGTGCAAAGTACGAAATCATGTGTAGCATGCCTTTCGGGTCGGTGTGGTCCAATCCGAGGCATAGTTTCGCGCATTCCAACGCAGTTTTGTGACATCCACGACGAGTGAGCGCGATGACGTGCCGAAACAGTGCCTCGAACATCGGTTTGTTTTCAGGTTGCGACGCATCCAAGTGCGCAAGCCCACTCGAAGCCGCGGCGGTGAAATTCGGATGCCAAGCTCTTTCGCACGCGTACAAACATCTTTCGAGAATTTCCGAGCTTTCTTGCGCTTGTCCGCTGTAATGATAGAGCTCGGATATCCGCAACAGCGTTTCTAAGTGCCACGGATAGTGGTTCAACAAACTAAATAACCGGTTGGGGTCGTGCGAACCGACGGCGATTTCAAAGTCAAAGTTTGCCTGCGCGTAGTCATCTTTCCAAGCGAAAGAGAAGTCAGACATCCCAGATTCGGCATCGACGACGCCAGAAGTCACCATATACAACCCCCCACTTCGATACGTCGACCACTGGTCGCGATACGCGCTAAACGTGCACCGCCGCTGCAGCTTTGCTCGAAACGCCGCCGTCCTCCCTCCTAGCCTACCGACCTCCTCCGCCTCCACGGCGCTGATGACTTTACCACCGAATATGCGTTTAAGCTCATCCTCCGCCTTCATATTGCGCATATCGACGCACAGCAAACTCGACGCCGCCTTCGCGCCGCTCTTCCCTCGACTCACCGTCGCGTTCTCCGCCGCCGCCGACGACACGTCCAGCCCCGTCACCTCTCGCACGAGCGCGTCAAATTCATCATCGCTCCCCCCGCCGTCCCTCTTGCCCGCCCGTTTCTTCCCTCCGCGCCTCCGCGCCTTCTTCGTCGGTTCCCGCGTCGGTTCCCGCGTCGGTTCCGCCGCCGCCCGCGTCTCGTCGTCCTCGTCCTCGTCCTCGTCCTCGTCCTCGTCCTCGTCGCCCAACAGCGCGGCGAACGGATTCCCCGCCCGCGTCGCCGCGCCCGCGCCCGCGTCCTCGCTCTCCGCCCCCGACGCGTCGTCGTCGACGCCCGCGATCGCGTCCTCGCGACGCCGCGCCGCGCGAAGCTGTCGCGCGCTCATCGCCGCGCGCGCCGCGCTGTGTCGTCGTCCGCGCCCGCACTCCGCCGCGCGCGAATCCGAGCGCGACGCACCGCGCGCACGCGACGGCGCGCCCCGCATCGCATCGCATCGCATCGCGCCATGTCGCTCGCGCGCGCCGCGCCGCGCGCGTCCGCGCTGACGGCGTCGTCGTTTCGAGACGGCGCGTCGACGCTTCGTCGTCGAGATCGTGCGATCTCATGCGCCGCGCGCGCGCCGCGTCGCGCGCGAGGCGCCGTGGTGACGCGCGCGAACCTGTTCAGCCGGTTCACGCGCGTGATCTCGTCGTACGCCAACTCGCTGATCACGGCGGCGGAAGACCCGGAGAAGATTCTCGATCAGACGGTGAATGAGATGCAGGGGGATTTGATCAAGATGCGGCAGGCGACGGCGCAGGTGATGGCGTCGCAGAAACAGCTTGAGACGAAGTATAACGCGGCGACGAAGGCGGCTGATGATTGGTATAAGCGCGCGCAGTTGGCGATGGAGAAAGGCGACGAGGACCTGGCGAGAGAAGCGCTGACGAGACGAAAGTCGTACGCGGAGAACGCCGAATCGATGAAGGCGAACCTGGACGCGCAGAGCGAAGCGGTGGATAAATTGATCGCGAATACGCGCTTGCTCGAGGGCAAGATGGCGGAGGCGAAGAGTAAGAAGGATACGTTGAAGGCGCGCGCGGCGAGCGCGAAGACGAACAAAGCGGTGAGCGATATGGTGAGCGGAATGTCGACGTCGTCCGCGCTCGGCGCGTTCGAGCGCATGGAAGAAAAGGTGCTCGGCATGGAGGCTGAGGCCGAAGCCATGGGCGTGTTCGCCGCTCCCGACAACCTCGAGGCCCAGTTCAAGGCTTTGGAGGCTGGCGGCGTCGACGACGAACTCGCAGCTTTGAAGAAATCCCTCCCCGGCGCCAGCTCCAAGGGCGCCCTCCCCGAGGGCCGTCCCGTGAGCGAGGCCATCGAGAGCGAGCTCGAGGCTCTTCGCAAGTCTCGCGACGACGCCTGAGCCGAGCCCGGTAGCATTTAATCGCGGCATCGCGCGTGTGCCTTCGCGCGCTCCCCACCAATTCATGAATACAACACAAGCGACCAAACGCGACCCGTCCCGTCGTCCCGTCCCGCGCGCGCCGAGCTTTATCCAAAGGCGCCGCCCGCGTACGTCACTTTATCGCGCACGCGCGCGACTTCAGAGCGCACGCGCGTCCGCCGCGCGCGACGACGACGTCCGTCAACTAACGCGCGCGCATCGCCATGTTCGCCACCTCGCGCGCGTCGCTGAGCGCCGTCGTGCGCGCGTCGACGACGCAAAAGACGCAAAAGATCCAAACGACGACGACGACGGCGACGGCGAGAGACGACGCGAACGTCGACGAAACTCGACGCGGACGACGGATGGCGCTCCTGAGCGCGTCGGTGACGCTCGGGGCGATGTCGGTGACGCTCGGCGCGGACGCGGCGCGCGCGGTGAAAGGACCAGGGGAGGAACTCTTGGCCAAACGCCTGGAGGAGGAGGCGAAGTCGCGCGAACGCATCGACGCGTTGTATCGTGAATTGCGAGCGGAGGAGGCGAAGGCGTTGGAATTGAGACGGGAGAAGGAAGGTGAAGCGCAAGAAGAGTTGAACAAGTTCCGGGAGGAGAGTGAGGCGCAGTCGAGACAACAAGTGCTGGCGGGGAAGACGCTGTGCGTGACGCCGTTTGGCATCGACATCGTCGGCATCACAGAGTTTGTTGCTTTAGCGGGTGCGGTGGCGAGCGGGATTTCCGCGAATCAGAAGAAGGAGGAGATTACGATGTTGAACGATAAGCTGCGTAAGATTAACGCGAGTTTGATGTCGACGTCGAGAGCTTCCATGGGCACCGACGCGTCGGTTTTGGAAGCTGCCAGGGGGGGCGCGGCAAAAGCCGCCGCGGCCACGATGTCCAGCGTAGACGACTGGGACACGCTGTCGGAAGACATGAAAGAGCTCAAGCTTGCCCTTCGTGAGGGACGTAAGCTTTTGCGGGCCGACGAATCCGCGGCCGCATTGAATGCATTTAAGAAGTCTTTGATGTTGGCGCGCGTCACCGGTGACTTGGTCTCTGTGCGCCGCGCTACGCGAGGTCTCGGTGCCGCCAAGCGTCAGCTCGGCGACCGCGTCGGCGCCATCGCCGACTTAAAGGAAGTGTTAAACATTTCGCAGCAGTTAGACGACAACACTGGGGACATGGATGCCCTCGGCGCCATCGCGGATCTCTACACCGAGCTCGGCGACTTAGAAAACGCCGGTCGCTACTACGATTTGTACCTCAACCAAATCAACGACGAAACCGTCGAAATCGAGGACTAGTCATCGTAACCGTGACGATTTTAATCATCCACCATCACTCGCATCCTTTACCGTCCGTCGCTCGCGCGCATCGCGCGAGATCTCTTCGTCGGACCGCGCGCGCCGCCTCCTCTCTAAATCTGACGTCACTCCCGACGTCACGACGCGACCGGCGCGTCACTCGACGACTTTCGCCGAATCTCGCGCTCGACACCGCGAGCGACGACGCGCGCGATGGCGAGCGATGGATGTCAACCGATGGAGCGGTTCATGAAGAAGGAATACGCCGGCCACGGCGCGGGAAGCGCGCAAAAGTCGTGGGCTTTTTGTCCATCGTCCCGAAACGCGAGCTCGGGACACGACGCGAACGCGAACGCGAACGCGCGAGCGCCCGCGTACGGTGGGTACAGCGTGAGCGGATACGTGAATGGATATAATCCCACGCTGCCGGCGTATCCGCCGACGCGAGCGCAGATGGAAGCGATGGGACGAGGCGGAGGGGCGTCGGCGCCGCCGGGGCAAAACTGGGGCGCGCAGCGACGCCCGACGGCGGTGTGGGATGGACCGGCGCCGAGAGGTGATCCGAATAAGCCTGCGCCTGGAACGCCGTATTACGTCAAGGAACCCGAGGAGGATGTGTTCGATGCGGCGAAAGAGGCGAAGGATGTGCCGGTAGTCGGCGGCGGACGACTGCCGACGGTGGGGTGCGATTCGAGCGCGGCGAAATTTGGATTGGAGAATGGGGTCAAGCACGTTCGATGCGGATCTTCGAACGATGCGGCGCTCACTGAAGCTGGTAAGGCGATTGCTGCGCACGGCGCGCGCGAGAGCGTGTTCGTCAGTGCCAAGTTGCGCCCCGACGAGCACGCTAACGTTGAAGGCGCGCTCGCGACGATTCTCGCCGCGTTGGGAACGGATTATTTGGATTTGTTCTCCATCGAGTGGCCGGTGCAGCACAAGGCTGGAACCACCGAAGTGGACTCCGAAGGAAGTTTGGAAGCGACGTGGACCGCGATGGAGAATTGCGTGGCGGCTGGCAAAGTGAAAGCGCTCGGCGTCGCCAACTTTTCGGTGCCCGCGGTGGAGCGTTTGATGAAGCACTGTACCGTAAAACCTGCGGTCAATGAGGTCGAGTTACACCCACTTTTGGCGCAGCGCAAGCTTGTCGGCGTCTGTCGACGATATGGTCTCACGGTCGTCGCCCATACTTCGCTCGCAAACGGTGACGAGCAACTCACCAAGCACGCCAAGCTCGTCGAAGCGTGCGCCGACGCCAAGAACCCTCAGAGCGCCGAAGCTCTGCTCACGCGTTGGTCCATTCAGCGCGGTGTGCCGTGCATCATTAATGCCACTTCACCGGTCGCACTCGCGGAATGTTTGAAGGCTCGCACGTTCAGATTAACGAACAAGCAAAAAGTACTTCTCGACGACATCGAACCGAGCCCGAAACTCGGTGGCGTTCGATTCCACCACCCGGCGTTCGACTTTACGTTCGACGATCCGTTCCTCGGCGGGTGCGCTCGACCTGGTCTCGACTTGGTGCCGAATTAAATCACGAATTAGTAGTTTTTGTTACACATTCTAAGGTCATATCCCACTCTATAAAACTCTACAACGCTCGACGTCCCAGGCGTCTCACTCGTCATCTGCGACATCACCTTCAAGCGAGCCCCGAACAGATCAGTGCTCGATCCCGCGCTGTTTCAACACGCATCTATGAAGCTCTAACTCACTGTTCAAAAAGAACCCGAGGAAGAACGGGCTGACGATGAGCGCCGTCTTCGCCGAAACCGTCAAGCGACGGATGGTGAGAAACTGATGGTTCAACGCGAATACGGTCGGAACAGACGCGGCGAGACCGTACGTCGCACCGCGCACGCCACCCCAGAAGGCGGCGTCGAGACACTCGGCTTTCGCAGCCTCGCGCACGGCTTCGTCATTTGGCGCCATGGTCTGGTGTCGGCCGAGGCGAACGGCGCGAATCGAACCACACGCAAACTCGCGGACAGGAAGCGAAGTAGATGCACGTTACTGCGCTTCGAATCCAACGCGTTTCGAATCGTTTCAAAAGTTTACTACAACTCTATTGCTAAGAATCGCGCTCGCTCGCGCGGAGTGCGTCGAGAAGCGCTGGCACATTGTTGACAGAGTACGGCGCACGCTCGGCTGAACTGAGAAGTATGCGCTCGTGATTCCAGCCTTGTTTGCTCAAATCAGCGGTGAATCCGTCAATGTCGCGCCTGGCTAAGGTTTCGGATTCCTGTAGAGCCCACACGTAAGCCTCATCGGCGGTCAAGTCTGGTCGATAAGGCAACGAACGCATGTGCGCGACCTGAAGAATTGCACACAAGACATCCTTACTTGAAGCTTTGTCACTCAAAGCGAGTAAAGCACGACCTTTCAGACCCGTTCGCTTGCGGTGCCAAGGGAATCTGAACTTCCTTCCATTCTTTTGCCTTCCGTTCGCTCGCTGCTTCGGAGCGCTGATCCTTCGCCCGTTCAGGATGACGCGCTTTTTTGACGCACCAGGTTCATACGCTAAGATGTATGGTCGCGCCGCGCCGCGTCCTTTTTTACTCGACAGAGCGTTGATGAGCGACTTTGGCGTGGGGCACGCCTCGCCAATAGAAGTTACGGATAATGGCAGGTTGGATTTATCCAAGCGAGCCGGTATAAATAACCTTTCGGCGTCAGCGACGTGTGCTCTGCTCGGAATTTCGCGTTCCTTCACGAAAGCCTCGGCGATGATCTCAGCGCGCTCCTTATTGATGGTTCGCAGCTGGACCGCTTTGAGTTCCTTGTAGATGCAAATCAAGTCGAGCGCGGCAAGAGGCCCGAACGCGAAGACGGGCAACGCGCGTCGAATCTCGGGTCTCACTGTGGCGACTTTGGAAACCGCCTTGGCGGCGCCGACAGCAAGAGCCAAGCCGATGTTATCCGCCAATACTTGCTGTGCGCTCGTCTTCGCCGCGACTTCGGCCAAGTTTTCCTCCAGAATGAATGTTCTCTGTATGGGCGCGCGAACGACGTTCGCCGTGGTGATACCGACTGACTTTCCAATGTTTGCCACCGTCGCCAAGGGTAAGAAGTGCTGCGGAAAGTACGGAGTGATAATCTCTATGAACGAGCTCGCGTCGTATACGACGCTCGATGTGAATCGGAACCGTTTCACGTCACTATCGAACGTTCTCCCAAAGTTTGCCGCCACCGAGAGTTTCCCCAAACGTCCTAAACCATCCTTCAATACCCAGTTCACCGCCGCCGCCGCCGGCAGCGTGCGACTCGCCCCCAATCCGACCGCCGTGAGCATTTGCTGCGTCGCGAACACCGAAATACAGCTTGACGCGATGCGTTGCGCGAACCTAAACTTGGCGTACTCCCAGTAATCGTTCGTCACGCTCGACGGTTCCGGAAGCAACGCGTGCTGCGCGCGTTCGACGCACCGTCGCGCGGCGTCCCGCAGCGCCTTGTCCATCCTTTGCCCTCCGTTCCCGCGTTCGGCGTCGTCGTACTCGTTCAATCGCATCACGCGCAGCTTGCCGTCCACGCATGCGTACCGCAGCGTCGCTCTGGAAGCGCCCGGACGTCGTTCGAGCAGTGGCAGCGGGATGAGCGAGCCGCCGCGCGAAGCGCCACGTTTAGACGACGACGCGTCGCCGACGTCGCTCGCGGACGCGATTTGGCATCGCTCGTTGTAGAAAGTGATCGTCGCCCGCGGCCTAGGCGCCATCGCGCGCGCGAACGCGATCGCGACGCGTAATGGTGCGGTCGCGAGCGGCTCGGACGCGTGCAGTGCGAGAGCGACGAGCTCAAAAATCGTTTCGGCTTTGGATTAAAAACTGTCACGAGCGAGTCGTGAACGAACGATGCTACCTACGTCGTGTATTCGGCGTTGATTTTGACGTAATCGTACGATAAGTCGCAGCCCCAGGCTTGGCCTCGGCCAGATCCGTTGCCGACGGAGATGTCGACGACGCACGTGCCGTGAACGCCGGTGACTTCCTTGAGGTATCGGCTGGCGGCGACGGCGTCGAAATCGAGCGGTTGACCTTTATCCATGAGCTGGTGCGGGCCGAGTGAGAGCTTGAGATCATTTTGATCGAATCTGTTCTTCACCGGCGCGGCGTACCCCGCAGCGCAAGCCAATCGCCCCCAGTTTGGATCGTGTCCGAAGATGGCTGCCTTAGCGAGCGAGGAACAGACGACGGAACGCGCAATGACGCGCGCGTCTTCGTCGTCTGCGGCTCCAGAGACGTTGCACTCGATCAAACACGTCGCACCTTCACCGTCCCAAGCGATGGCTTTGGCGAGACCGCGGCAGACCGCGGTGAGTGCTTGTTCGAGAAGCTTGCCTTCGGCAGAATCGACGCTCGTGATTTTGGCGTTGCCGGCTTTGCCACTGGCGAAACACACCAAAGAATCGTTCGTGCTCGTATCGCCATCGACGGAGATTTGATTGAAAGACGCCGCCCCGGCGCGGGAGGTGATGTTACGCCAAACTTCGGGCGTCACGTCCGCATCGCACGTCACTACGCCGAGCATGGTCGCCATATTTGGATGAATCATCCCGCTCCCCTTGGCCATGCCGCCCATGCAAACGGTTTTACCGCCAATTTGCACTTCAATCGCGACCGTCTTTCGCACGAGATCGGTGGTGCATATCGCGGTCGCCGCCGCGTTTGCCGCCGCAGTACTACTTTCCACGTTCGCAGACAAAATCGGAATCGCTGGCATGAGTTTGTCCAGCTTAATTCGCTTGCCAATGACGCCCGTGGACATGAGTAAAATGTCCTCCTCGGCGACGCCGAGGGATTTCGACAACTCCTCCGCGGTCGCTTGCGCGTCCGCAGCGCCCTGATCACCTGTTGCGGCGTTCGCTTGTCCAGCGTTGATCAACAGCGCTCGCGCCGTCGGTTTCCCCGCCAACTGTTTCTTACAGTACGTCACCGGCGCGGCGCACATGATGTTTGTCGTAAAAATCCCCGCGCACGTCGCGTCTTCGTCCGCGACGATGAGCGCGCAATCGGCGCGCGTGCCCTTGGCGCGCAATCCCGCCTTATATCCCGCGACTTTAAATCCCTTCGCCGCGCACACGCCGCCTTCGACAACCTTCCACGGCCCCTCCGGAAGCAACGCCTCCGCCACCGGCGCGTACGGCAGCTCGAAACACCCAGCGTCCGTGAAATCAATCTTCCCCGAAGCCACCACCGCGCCCCGCGCGCGACGACCGCTCGCGCGCGCGCGTCCGCGACTCGTCATCGTCCGCTCGTTCGTCCACCGCGTCGCGCCGATCGTCGCGCGCGCCGCGAGCGCCATCGTCCGAAAACGCGTCCCTCACAACTTTCGCTCGCTCAGCGCTCTCACGCCCGCCCCGAACGCGCCGTCGATCGCCGCGTTCCACGCGCGCCCGATCTCCCTTCGCGCCGCCCGGCCGAGGATCGCCTCCCCGCGCTCGCCCGGCGTCTCGCTCGACGTCGAGGCGTCTCGCGCCGTCCCGAACACGTCCCGCGCCGTCCGCGCGTCGACGACTCGCACGTGCGACGCCGCGCACAGCGCGCAGGCGACGCCGACGACCGCGCTCGACGTTCGCGCTCGAAACGCGATGGACATGCGCGCGCGCCGTCGACCGGCGCGGTGTGCCGTCGGCGGACGCGCGCGCGCGCCTTTTCCGAACGCCCGCGCGCGCGCGGCGCGGCACTCGACGACGCGTCGCGATGCCGCCGAAGGAGACGGTGCTGGACCTCGCGCGGTTCATCGATCGCGGCGTGCGCGTCAAGCTCAGCGGCGGTCGCGAGGTCACGGGGACGCTCAAAGGGTACGATCAGCTGCTGAATCTCGTCCTCGACGAGGCGATCGAACATCTCAGGGACGCGGAGGACGCGCTGAAGATCTCGGACGAGACCAGGGCGCTCGGGCTGTTGGTGTGCAGAGGGACGAGCGTGATGGTGGTGTCGGCGCTGGACTCGATGGAGGAGATCGCGAACCCGTTCTTGGCGGAGGACGGGGGGGCGATTTGATTGCGCGCGGGACAAACGCGGGACGGGATTATTGGGTTCAGAGCTAGAGAGAGACGGAGAGTCGCGGGCGCGAGTGTTTTAATGCGAATAATAAATAGAATGAAATCGTGCGCGCGCGCGCGTGAGCGATGATTTTTACAAGGGTGTCACGGGCGCGGGATATTATTTTGCCCGGCGCGGCGCTTGGCTCGAAGTTGCTTCTCTTCTTCCTCCTTGGTCGGCGGAAGCGGCGCCCACGTGGAAAACGACCAAGGTTTGCGCGTCAGTTTGCGTTCTAATTCAGCGGCCGTTGTCTCGTCCTCGCGGATCTTGCGAAGGTAGGTCGCGACGCCGGCGGCGCCGGTGTCTTTGAGTAACTGCAACGCCTCGCGCACGGCGGTGTCGAGCTGCGGGTCCTCGCGGCGAGAATATTCAGCGGGAGATATGTCAACTGTGACGTCCGGAATGACGCCGCGGTTTTCCACCGCGTTCGTGTACGCTTGTGTCGCGTCGGATCTCGCGTCTACGCCCTTCGCCTCGTCGACAAGGAGCACATTTTGTGAAGGCAAACTCAACTCGGACCCATCGATGAGTTCGGCGACGCCGTTGATGGCGAGCAAACCACCCCAAGTGCGCATCCCAACGACTCGTCCTAAACCTAGTTTTCTGAAAGATTCCGCCATGAGCTCAGCATCAGAGCCTGTGCGTTGATCGACCAGCATCACGAGCGGGCCAGGCGTGTTGGATGGATAAACTTGCACCTCGCCGCGTCGCGGGATGTCCCAAGCCAATGCGCGCTGCGAGAGCTTAGCGAGCAACAATTCACTAATGTGTCCGCCTGTGTTACCTCGCAAGTCGAGAATCAAGCTTCCCTTGCGAACTTCAGACGCATAGTGACGCCAAAATTCGGAGTACCCTGTGCTTTCCATGTCTGGAATGTGCAAGTAGCCGACGACGCCATCGCTCAGGCTGTGGACTCGCTCCGTGCGCTTCTGAATCATATCGCGATACCTCGCATCGATTTCAGAGTGCATGGCTCGGACACGCACCGGGATGACATCACCTTTCTTCGGTGCGTTGTCATCTCTCTTGTCCTTTTTCTTGTTCTTTTGTTTTTTCAGCATGAGTCTGTCGAGCGCTTCGTCAATACCACCTTTGCCGTCGCTATCAATTTTGACCGTCAACAGAACTTCAACGCCACCCTTCTCAATCAACAACGCAGCCGGCGGAACATCTTCGGTGAGCGGTACTCTATCGATCGAGAGAAGTATGTCACCCTCGTGGATATTGACGCCCGGTTTGCTGAGCACACCACCTCGCATGTCGTCCCATATGTCACCCTTCACGATGTTCAAGATGCGATAACCGCCGACTTTGCCGTCCCAAGTGAAGTCAGCGCCGAGATACCCAGCAGAGTGTCTGCGATGGGAGCGTCCAGGATCACCAGACGTGATAGCCACGTGCGAGTAACAAACGCCAGCGGCAATTTCACGCAATAAATCCCCAAACTCGGTCCGCG
>Ga0181561_10002774_pt1 | contig 15449 bp, 13 predicted proteins | sample 011ome_19_FD_133760 | JGI IMG/M metagenome (GOLD analysis project Ga0181561, IMG submission 133760) | Coastal salt marsh microbial communities from the Groves Creek Marsh, Skidaway Island, Georgia - 011510BT metaG (megahit assembly) | ecosystem: Environmental > Aquatic > Marine > Intertidal...
AAATTATTAGAAAAATCACCGCGAGTAAAGTCTTGACGAATGTCAGTAGCGTTAAAACGGTGCTGGAAGGCCTTATCCGTCTTTATTTTCCCGGAGATCACCAATGAACTGCGGTCGCCTGAAATAGCAAACCCATTGGTGGGTCTAAAGTCCCAACGTCCGGACATTGATAGCCTTCCTGCATTAACGTCTCCTGCGGCATAATAGCCAAGCTGATTAATACTTCGTGGCACGACTGCTCCGGGGGAGGTTATTTCCCCTAAATAATATGTGGCGCCAACACCCAATCTTAATAAACGAGATACTGGGGTTTTAACACCTGCTTCGAATGCACTTACATTGAAATTATTATTTCCAAAGGTTGTAGAATATCCTATGTTGAAAGGTAAAGCAAGTGAATTGATGCTTAGCGAAGTACTGGACACATATGTGTTGGGTAAGTAACTTTTACCCGCCTCCGTGGCGAATACGATTTTTTTTCCTTGGTAATTATATCTCAACCCCTGATATCTCAAAGGAATATGCTTATTGTAAAAATTACTGCTCAAGTCAACACGGCTCAATCCCCTCCTAATTCCAAGTCTATACTGGTAAATACTTCGAGTCGTTCCTTCTCCTAGTGATGCAATTCCAACCTGACCTAGGTTAAAACTTCCTAAATAATAATTAACATCCGTTTTGGCATTTAATTGAAGCTTGCCGCCTGCAGCAGACATGTAACGCTCTCCACCCGGATTGCCAATATTAAATACTCCTGCAGTTATGTATAGAGGTGAGAGCACTTTATAGGTTTCATCTATTAAACTTGATTGATAGTTTTCAATTAAAAAGCTGCCTTCTATTTGGCGGCCTGATCCATATATAGAATATTTTAACCTTTCTTGAGGCAAATTTTCACTTCGCAACGAATCCGTCAATACTGTCCGCTTAAGTTTAATAAGAATCACAGTGTCTGATTTTGCTTTTAAGTTGAAAGAAGTTGAAAAACTTGTGACAGGTGCAATTAACTTATAGTCCAAGGGATAGTTAAATGAGAGATTGATATTTTCACTCACATTACCTTGATTAATGATTCGTATTCCTGTCTCACCAGATAACTCTATCGGATTGATAAGAATTGAATTATTTTGATTTATCACACTCAAGTCAAAACGGGCTGTTTTTTGGATGTATGCATAAGCCTTTATTTTTTTATCATCATCAAGACTCACAGTGGCGCCTATTATGTAAGATTTTCCCCCTTCCATATTTTTAGGAGCAATCAATCGCATTGGAATGTAAATAGTCTCACCGGGATTAGCCATAAACTCCAGTTGCTGGGAGACTAAATGAATCCACCCGTTTGGTAATTGCAAATTGATCTTGCCTGAAACGAGCTTATTCGTTTTATTTACAAAAACCAAGCTATTAAAAACAGAAGTTTGGTCGTCAATATCTTGTTTATAAATCGAAAATTTCAACTCTTCCCCAATGCTATCGGATGAGTTGATTGAATCTTGAGGATTTAGACCATTCGATTGATCAAAAAATGGGTCAACAGATTTAGCAATGCTATCTATAAATGACAAACTGTCTGTTGCAAGATCATTCAACGAGCTGTCGTTTAATTCAAGAACATTGTCGTTAACACCTTGCGAAAAGGCAGGAAAAAACACAGCCGGATATAAAATGAACAAGGCTATGATATGACCGAGTCGCATCCTTCAAAAACTATTTAATATGACACGTCTGTGCATGTTGTGCATTCCGGAACTAAAGTGAAGGAGACGGTTACATAGTATGAGTCAGGCACATATCCTCCCGCTGCATCTATGAAAGGTACAGCTAGAGCACACCCACCAATCCCCGGAGCTACTCCCATAAAGTAATCGATGCTTATTTGGTCAGTTGTCCAAAATCGATCAGTAATCACATTAACTCCATTATCTTCTTTAAAGATTGCCCCCCCTACATTTGGTATTTGACCCAAAGCCACTTTGGTATTAGAAATCGTAACTGCAGAGGCTGCGAATCCCGATGATATATTTGCTAATGCTTCAAGGGCGCAAAGTGGGAGTGAATTTGAAGGACTCAAACCTGTGAATTCTGCATCATCGGTGTCAAAATATATTGAATACCCCGTAATGGTCGAACCACCTACAGGGTCTAGAGAGGTCCCCCCCTCTGAATTACAATTACAAACCGATATACCCATAACTGTACTATTGGTTTTTGATATTCCATTCTTATAGTCATCTATGGTCTGAAAATTGAATTCAACACTTGAACCAGCGAGCACACTGATTCTGGCACTATTAAAATCAATAATACCAACCGGTGCAGGATCATTACATGGAGAGCATTGACCAAAAGCCTGGTTTATCGAAAAAAGTGCAAAAACAAAAATAGAGTGACGGAGACAAATCATTGTTAAAACAAAGGCGAATCAATTAATTGGTTCGCCTTTATTTTGAAATGTTTAGTCTGAAATCTTTAATTCGAAAAGTACGTTTACTACGTATCTATCCGGATCAATACCTGTTTGCTCTAATAATGAAACTGTATTCATGTCACCTTCAGCGGTTCCGCATCTCCATTGGATAGTAAAATCATTATCTGCCTCGTCTCCTGCATTGGAATCCCCAGCGTTATCCCAACCAAGTAATTCTTGAGGATATGGGTCTAAATCAGCCACAACAGTACCGTCCGTGGTGGGGCCACTTATGATTTCATCTGTTGCAAAAGTGTGGGCACCATTTTCAACAATCTGTAATCCAACATTATTCAAGGCTAGAGTATTCGGAGTTGTTCCATCATCTACGCCAATAAAATCTCCATTTTCAGCTCCGTACACTAAATCCCATTCAGTGGATGATGAAATTGTAAAAGATGACTGATAAAACCCGATAGACGCTGCATCATTAGCAGCAGCGGCAGAACCTGAAAGACCATTACGGTAATCATCTATGGTATTAAACACAAACTCAATGTTACCCCCATCGTAGATTGACATTCTGAGTACTTGATTGAGATTCACCGCAACCGGAATTACATTTCGGTCACGCACCGCTTGAGCTTTGGAGCTAACTCCCGAAAACATTAAGGCTGCTGCTAAAACTAATAGCGTAATTTTTTTCATTGTTTGATGTTTTTATAATGTTTATCAAATGTAATACTTTTGACCTTTTAATTTCTTTAAATCTGGTTTATGAGATATTTTCTCTTTTTCTTCCTTTTTTCTCAAACGCTGTTGGCGCAAGACTTTGAGGTGAGTCCTGTATTGATAGAGGTTAATGCTAGCCAAGGGCGTTTTGTAAGAGATGTTATGATTTTTAACCATACCGACTCCCCGAAAATTTTTAATGTCAAGGAATATGATTTTATCATAGAGGAGGGAGGGGAAAAGATACCAGCCGAGTTTGGTTCGACATCCCACACATTAAAAGGTGAAATGAATATTTCACCTTCAACCATTTTATTACAACCAAATGAAAAAGGTTATTTTACGCTCTCTATAGAGCCTATAATCGCATCTAAGATGAAGTGGGCTAAGCTCTCAGTAATTGCTGAAAACGAAGTTTCGGTCCTTGAAGAAGTTACTTCGTTGGGGGCGGGCGTCAAAATAAAACCTGCAATCTCGATAATGGTTTATATGCACAGTGATGAGGCTCAGCCTGATGCCGAAATTTTCACCCCTGAGAAGACCGATTTAGGATATGACGTTAGGATTGCAAACACCGGTGACGCAAGAGTAAAGGCAAAGGTTACTTTTCTTCTAACAAATATTTTGACCGGGGAGGAAATGGAATTTGATGAAAAGGTGGTTAATTTATTGCCTGGGGCAGAGAAGACTCTTTCTATTGTGATTCCTGAACACGACTATGCTAAAGCGATGTTAAGCGTTTTGATGGATTACAGTCCAAATGCTGATTTAAAAGGGGTACAAACCATCTTGAATTAATGTCTGTTTTATCCGTTTATTTTGGGATATTGTTTTCCGCAATTATTCCAATGGAACCCGACACCATAGTTGTACATTATTCAGGGACCGCTATAGTGAGGGAAGTTTATTTGGCTAAAATAAATTCAACAGGAGACACAATCCGCTCCGGCTTTTATCATTCGTTTTACAGAAATGGATCCCCTGACCAAAGGGGGTGTTACAGAAAAAACAAACTCTCGGGGGAATGGATACTATCGGATCAAAATGGGTTTGTTGAGCAGAAGTTGACCTATAAAAAGGGTAAACAAAACGGTCCTTTTGAAAGGTTTTATCCGCAATCGCAAAAACTGAGGTATACGGGTAAATACCGTAAAAATTTACTCCACGGCAAAGTAATCTTCTATTATGAAACTGGCGAATTGATGGAGAAAAGCAGCTATAAACGTAATGTAAATGAAGGAATTACAATAAACTATTTTAAATCTGGAAAAATAAAGGAGGTTTCAAGGTTTAAAAATGGATTAAGAGACGGAATACGCTCTTTCTATTCAGAATCTGATTTTCTATTGAAAACCGAAAACTATCATCTTGGTTTGCTCGAAGGTCAATCATTTACATACCATATTGACTCAAAAATTATTTCTCAAAAATTGAGTTATCGAAATAATCTTCTTCATGGCCCGCACTTGACCTATTATCCGAGCGGTCAAATCAAATCTGAGTGCAATTACATAGAGAATCAAAGAATAGGGAGTTATGCCTCGTATCATGAAAATGGCACATTAATGGAAAAGGGAAACTACATCAACGGAAAGAAGCATGGAGACTGGGAAGTTTTTGATAATAAGGGCATCCTCGTTAGCTCTGCATTTTTGAAAGACGGAAAGATTTCAGGGGATCTGAAAATCTACAATAGTCAGGGTGAATTAATGAATAAAATCGAATATGAAAATATTGAGTAACAAGAAATCTAAATTGATCAAAGCTGCGCTTTACATCAGTTTCACCCTTGTTAACTTGAGTAATATCGGTTGTAAAGATTCAGTTGCTGAATGTTCAGAAACTTATGTCCTTGTTAGAACGAATATCTCGAATGATTGTACTTTTATAATAATCTCCGACAAGTTGATTTATGAGCCGGCTAATATTTCTCAGTTTAATTTCACTGCATCACTCGGAGATTCTACTCAAGTTCAAGCCGATTTTAGGATATCTGATCAGTTGTTCCCGGAATGTTTAGGAGACTACAGGGTGGAGTTGTTTTGCCTAGAACTAATGTGAATTGTTTTGAGATGATACCATCAATAGGCAAGTGATTGTTGAAATAATTAATGCTTTCATAGCTTTAGTTTGAGTCAACTAAAAAATTGCTCCGCAAAACTTTATCAAAGAGGCTCTCCTGTCAAACCATTTTTATTGATCAGCATCAATTAACATTCCGTTTGAGACGCCCAGAAAGCCTTTTCATCGTATATATCTTTCAGCTCATTCACAAAGGTTGGGAGAATAAGATCCTAAGTTGACCGATATTTTTTGACAAGGGTGTGAGCTTTTGAACATGCGAAAATTTTCAGATGGTTAAAAAGCAATTATGGAAACCTTACTTAACACTAGGGCTTGATTGAGGAATAGCGTTTTTTGAGGATTGGAAAAAGAAAAAGAAATAGGTTTCATGAAAGAAGCCTTCCATCTTTTCAAGCCAACTCGATACCGCATATGTTCGTACCCTTTTGATCAGAAAAAGTCAACTCTTCACCTGAAAAATTAAAGTATTGGTAGTTGGAAGAAAGTGAAGTTTTACAGAGATAATATTCAGTCGGGTAAGGTAATTCACAGAATCAAGCTTTGTATATATTTCTGGATATTCATCTCATATCTCTATACATAAAAAGAATGGGGGTGGAGTAGAAAAGTAGAGAGGGGTTACAATTCAGAACCCATAAGATTTTACCCTTACGACGGAGTTAAAGGGTATCAATTCGTCTATTAACTTCAATAATCTACTTACGGGAATCCAGACTTTTTTTGGATTTACAGGAACACCAAAAAACAAAACCTTAGAACTCTTTGGTAGAAAAAATGAGGATGGTCATTTTGTCCCCTTCCATTACTATACCATGAAACAATCCATCCACGAAGGGTTCACCTTAGATGTTCTACAGATCAACTTACTTACAAACGATATTTTAAAGTACTTCAGCGCTCTTCGCTCGCATTTTTGAGCGTACTGGGGCGCAGATCGTCTGACTACCAACTATTTATGCCTGTAAAGTTGATTAAGACAATTTTTTTTAGTTTTACAAAAACCTAACTACTAAACAATATACTATGTTACTATCAGTATTATCAGGCCTTTGTATACTAGCATTAATTGGCTATGTGGTATCGCATTTTTTAAACAGAATGAACCACCGAATCATTGATCATCAAAAGATATCCGAGTCTTTTATAAATAAAAAAAATTGGCTCAGCGCATTTGGCGCCTTTTTCACTGCGTTTTATTTACTATTAAACTTAGTGTTATGGGCATTATTTGGCGCTGAGCAGATCCTAGCCTTTGCCTTATTCATTTTAATCAAGATCAAGCAACTATTGACTTGGATTTGGGAAACCATCCTTTCACCCACGGTTGTACTTATATTAAAACTGTTATGGCATTATCCTATCGGGTTTTTATGGAAAAACACTCAACTAAGTGTATCCAAAATCTCGCCTTCATTCAACTTAAAAGACCAAAAAAAAGCTAGTCTAATCCTGATGAAGTTGCTGGCGGCATTAGCAGGCGTATACGTTATTCAAAGCCTTGTCGATCAGACCTGGTTTGATGTAATTGCGCTGCTAGCAACACTCGGCGGGCTGATTTATTTGATGGTTTCACTTGGGTTAATCTACGCCAACCATCCGAGTATGCTTGTCGCACGGCGTGCCATCTTAATTAAGTTTGGCGCCTTGCTTTTTCTGGCTGCGAGCATTGGGGTTGTCGCTTTAATTTTTGTTTTAAACAACCATCACATAAGCTTTTCGAGCATCGGTTTTCCTGCTACGGAAATACTTTTACCTATTGCAACACTCCTTAGCCTTGCCATCGCACTCACCGTTCCATTTGGCATTGCCTATTTCATGGAAAAAGGAGAGACGGATTGGAATAGCTACATCTCCAATCTGGTAAGTCGCCTACCGAAACTAATTTATGCTCTACCCTTTTTAGCATTTGGACTCTTTATTGTATCCCTCTTGCCAGCATTAGTCTACTTCGGTCTAGACCTCGGTACCGGGCTCATTTCTGGCGCCAACATCAATGAGCATCATACTCGTATAATTCAATTTTCGGATCTCGATAATCAATACATAGAGCTGTCTAGTGACATAGAAGCCGCGCAGCTTGAAATAAAAAGAATAGACTCCATTTCTGCAGCAGATTCGATAGCTACATACGCACTCATTGCTGAAATAGAATCTGATATTGCTGACATCCAATCCATAGCGGACCAACTCATGGCCCAACAGATTTTTCACTTGCCAGAGGATTTCTACGAAACAGAGGGTCAAACATTCAGCTTCCCGCCTATTCTAAACTGTCAAAGTTATTCATGGGAAATCAAAGACTCAGATGATAATTTGATCTTTTCAAAATCCATCCCCGCTGAAAAAGAGCACTCGTCAGTACTTTACTTTAAATGGTCTGAGGAAGGCAGATATTCGATCTCTGTTATTCCCGAAAACAGTTGTGAAAAAGGCGAAAAATACACCGCTGCCATAAAAGTACTTGACTATCCTAAAAGATCCGATGCTGCACGAATATCTGGGCCAACATCTCTTTGTGCATATGATGAAGTCACCTTTACGACCTCTGATAATTTTTCTCAATATGAGTGGGTCGTGCCAGAAGGAGTTAGTATCCTAGAGGGCAGCGGCACTGATAAAATAAAAGTCAAATGGGGGGCGAATTCCGGGGTAATTAGTCTTCGTGGAAATAAAAAAGGCGAGGCTTCTTCTGTATACACTAATGTCGAAGTAGCTGTAAATCCTGGACTGGATGAAATCAATGTTGAGAATTTTCAATACCCTGAAGATGACCCGGATTTCGAATTTCCATCTCATTCGTTTACTTTCTATGATGTAGCCGAGGCCAATGACTCCATCAAAACCTTACATCTTATGATTGAAGCTGCTGTTTATGATCGCGAGACTAGAGCTGATCAATGGCTCACTAAAGTTAACTCTATTGAAAATCAGATTGAACAATTTGAGGAGACACAAGACTCCTTAATCGTCACTTGGCTATCAACTCTATTTAGCATGATGGGTTTTATTCTTCTAAGCGTATTGTTATTGCCAGGTTTAGGCTACTTCTTCAAATTCCATCATGCCCTTTTCAGCTTCCATCAAGAAGGCACTCATTACATCATTAACCAATGGAACGAACTTAAAGATAGAGACGATCGACAACCATTGCTGGGGTGGTTTTTACTAGTAGTGCTTTCACTGTCAGCATCCCTTTTCTTTGGAGCGGCATCAATGGGATCCTTGCCATTTGAACTCCCTTTTGATTTCGACCAACAGGTCAAATTTTCAATCAATCACGGTGACACAGGCTCTATCGAAGAGTTGGCGCCAATAAACCAAGACACTTATAAGATCCAGCTTTTTGCTGGTTCTCGGCAAAAATCTGAAGCATACATTTCGGCACTTTCAAATCAGGGGTTGTCGTGCGAAATGATTGAGAAACTCGATGGTAGTTTCAGAGTAGTTCTTGCTGATTCCTTTCTGAATGCCGACACTGCTTGTTCAGAACTTATACTGTTCAAAGAATCCAGTCCATCGTATTCAGAATCCTTTTTAATCGTAGGCCATAATGGCGAATTTGAAGCATATGATACTATGAACTGTTTTTAAAAGCGCATAAAAAAAGGCCTCGATTGAGGCCTTTTTTTTGATGATTCGATTACTTACCTGATTCAAACCTCTTGGTCACTTCAGCCCAGTTGACCACGTTCCAGAATGCTGAAATGTAATCTGGCCTTCTGTTTTGATAGTTCAAGTAATAAGCGTGTTCCCAAACATCCAATCCAAGAATTGGCGTTCCTCCACACGATACTCCTGGCATCAATGGATTGTCCTGATTTGGGGTTGAGCACACTTCTACTTTACCACCTGGGTGAACACATAACCATGCCCATCCAGATCCAAAACGTGTTGCAGCTGCTTTTGCGAAAGCATCTTTAAATGCATCAAAAGATCCGTATGCGGCATCTATGGCAGCAGCCAAGTCGCCTGTTGGCGTTCCGCCTCCGTTTGGAGACATTACTTTCCAAAATAAACTGTGGTTGTAGAAACCGCCTCCGTTATTTCTAACTGCAGCATTGTTCATATCAAGACCGCCAAGGATCTCTTCGATCGACTTTCCAGCTAAATCAGTTCCTTCAATTGCTGCGTTCAAATTGTTCGTGTAACCCGCGTGGTGTTTGCCGTGATGGATCTCCATAGTGCGAGCGTCAATGTGTGGCTCGAGTGCATTGTGAGCATAATCGAGTGATGGTAATTCAAATGCCATTTTTAATAATTGTTTAAATGTTAAATTTACGCTAATCCTAACACGGCACCTTTCTATTTTGTTTCAGCCCAGCCGTTTAGAATTTCTATTAATTTCGCTCAAATATTTTAATTCTAATCGACACTAACCCCATTTAAACATGAAAAAACTGTTATTCTCTGCAGCAATCATTTCTCTTACCGTGATCTCTTGTGGCCAAAGCTCAGAAGAGAAAGCTGCCGCTCAACAAGAAAACGAAGCTATGGTTGACGAAAAGGTAGATGAGATCATGGAGTCATTAAATGAATCTGCTCAAGAAGCAATGCCAGCGTCAGACAGCACTGCAGCGGAAACCGAGGCTGAGCACGACCACGATCACAGCGAAGAAGGTCACACACACTAAACGATGCTTAAACCGAAGTCTTTGGCTTCGGTTTTTTCATTTCCTTTTGAGCCTTTGAAACAAACGGATCCGTTTGATTGATGAGCTTGAAATAAACCTCATCAGAAAAGATGCTTCTGCCTATGAGAGCTTTTGAACGGACAACAATTTTGTGAATAGATCGATCCCATTCTTGTTCTAAAAATGGCACGCTCTTGCTTTTCAAAAACTCCTTCAAAGCACCTTGAAAAGAATCTGCTTCCATTTGATCGATGTAGTCGTCTGGCCCCATGGCTTTCAACGCTTTGAAATGGGCATCGCGGTGAGCATATGAAAACTCATTCAGCAATCCGCTGTGCACCAATTCGGCATAAAACCATGTTATACCTGTGGTATCATTTTCGACCCACCAATCCGGAGTTATTCCGCCTTCAACAGTATCGTTAGGCCCAGTCAAGTGGCCAGAGAAACTTTCATATGGCTTTTGGATGCTTCTACCGTTTGGCGTATAATATCGCGCCACAGTAAGTCGCGTTGCACTGCCATCGTCCCACTCGTTTTGCTCTTGCACCAAGCCTTTTCCAAACGATCTTCTGCCGACAATTGTGGCGCGACCTAAATCTTGCATGGCTCCAGCAAATATTTCGGAAGCACTAGCGCTGTAACCATCGATGATCACGCTGAGTGCCACATCTTCAAACTTTCCCTCATCAGATGCAAAATATTCTCGCTTTGGCCGGTTCTTCCCTTCAGTGTATGTTATCAACTGTCCATCAACTAAAAATTCGTCTGCCAATGCCACAGCTGCATCCAAAACCCCCCCACCATTTCCTCTTAAATCCAAGATAAAGGAGCTCACTTGATCTGTATACAATGGATACACCCTTTTTTGAAACTCATCATAAGTGGTGAGTGAAAACTGAGCCAAGCGTAAATAGATGGTAGAATCATTCAGTTTATAAATGGCATCGAAACTGCTAATAGGGACTTGACCGCGCTGAATCGAAAACTCCATTAATTCCTTTTCACCAGGTCGCTTCACGCCTACCTTTACTTTACTCCCCGATGGCCCCTTCAACAAGCCCATTACCTTTTGGTTCGTAAGTTCAGTACCAGCAATTACAGAGGTGTCCACCTTAACAATGAGATCGCCTGAGCGCAGCCCAGCTTTTTCTGATGGACCTCCAGGGATTACATTGACGATATAAATGGTGTCATCGCGCAAGTTAAACTGCACGCCAACACCCTCAAAATTTCCCTCGAGTGATTCGTTAGCTGCGTCTAAATTATCTCCTGAAATGTAGAGGCTATGCGGGTCTAATCGCTGCAAGAGATAGGCAATCACTTCGTTTTCGAGCTTCTCACGAGAGACATTGTCTACATAATCGTTTTCAACGTATTGTAAGATTTGCTCCACCTTATTCCAGTTCTCAGAAGGTTTGTGGTTCTTAAAAGGATGCCGCATGCCACTGCCAAGCCATAGGCCAATTGCCATGGACACTCCAAGAAGAAACGGTATGTATGCGCGCTTATCCAAGCTTCCTAATCAACAATTTTACGTGCTTTCAGTTCAACCATCAAGGCTCAACAATTTGAGTGATTTGCAAACCTGCCTTCTTCAGAAAATCTAACCCACTCGCATCTTTGTATGCATCCGTATACACCAATCTTTCGATCCCCGATTGTAAGATCAGTTTGCTGCAATCTTTGCAAGGAGAATGTGTAAGATATAATGTAGCTCCTGCGGCTTGATTGGTAGTTCGTGCCACCTTTAAAATGGCGTTGGCCTCAGCATGAAGCACATACCACTTTGTTTCACCTTTTTCGTTTTCGCATTCGTTTTCAAAGCCCGTTGGCGTGCCGTTATATCCATCAGCAATAATGGTTGAGTCTTTTACAATTATGGCTCCAACTTGTTTTCTTTTGCAATGACTGAGCTTGGCCCATTCTAAGGCTAAGCGTAAATATGCTTTATCATAACGCTCTTGTTTCGCCATTAGCTCTGCTTTACTCTTTTCAATTTGCATGGGGCAAATGTAAGCCTGATATGCGGCACCAACGAAGCAAAAAATGAAATCAGAATTTAATTTATGGGAGCCGCAACTCAGGAAAGCTATTCTAAAATTTTGAATTCAACCCTTCTGTTTTTTAGACGCCCTTCTGGGGTAGCATTGTATCCGACCTTTACCTTGCAATCGGCACTGATCTTATAATCAACTTGTGCTCTTGCTGAAAGGCAGAAGGCCAACATTAAACATCCTAAGACAAAGGTTTTAATAGCATTGGGTTGAGTAACAAATTTAGCAGAACTCACCTCTTGTTAAGCGAAGCTTATTCTATTCGCGCAGTAATTCTATTTTCGAAGCCATTAAAACGAGCCCCATTATGCTGAAAATCGATATGCACACCCATATTCTACCTGCCAAGCTTCCGCGATTCGCAGAGAAATTTGGTTACGGTGACTTCATTTATTTAAAAGCACGTGAAGATGGTGCAGCAGATATGATCAAGGGCGATCAATTCTTTCGGACAATTCAACCCAATTGCTGGGATGAAAAAATTAGAATTGAAGAATACGCGACTCACCAAACCCAAGTACAGGTAGTTTGTACCATCCCGGTGATGTTCAGTTATTGGGCTAAAGGAAAAGACTGTTTGGAGCTTTCACGATTCCTCAACGACCATATTGCACAGTTGGCCAAAGACAACCCAAAACATTACATTGGATTAGGCACCGTGCCCATGCAAGATACTGAGCTGGCCATCAAGGAGCTGCATCGCATAAAAGAAGAATTGAATATGCCAGGCATTCAGATTGGCAGTAACATAAACGACCTCAACTTAAGCGAAGAACAGTTCTTCCCTATTTTCAAGGCTTGCGAAGAATTGGGATTGGCAATTATGGTTCACCCTTGGAACATGATGGGAATGGCCAACATGACCAAATATTGGCTGCCATGGCTAGTGGGCATGCCTGGCGAAACTTCCCGCGCCATGTGCTCGATGATCTTTTCAGGACTGTTTGACAAGTTGCCCAATTTACGTGTGTGCTTCTCGCACGCTGGCGGTTCTTTTTTTGGCACCATTGGCCGCATTGAGCACGGCTTCAATTGTCGTCCCGACTTGGTAGCAATCGATAATCCAAACAACCCTAGAAACTACATTGGCAAGTTTTGGGTTGACAGCATAACCCATGATCCTAAGGCCTTGGATTTCATCCTCAGCTATCAAGGATCGAAAAAAGTGTGTCTAGGATCTGATTATCCTTTTCCATTGGGCGACCTTGAGATAGGCAAATACATCACCGAAATGGGTTTGCCGAATGAAATCGTAGAAGACATTTTTTGCAACTCAACGCTTGAGTGGCTAAACCTCGATAAAGCACAGTTTATCAATGAATAAAATCATCGCTTTTCTTTTTCTGGTTCTAGGATTTGATACTTCAGCCCAAGATGGCTACTGGCAGCAAGAGGTGCAATATAAAATGGATATTGACTTCGATGCCGATCAACACACATTCACTGGAAACCAAGTTTTGACCTATACCAACAACTCACCAGACACACTTCATCGCGTATTTTATCACTTATATTTCAACGCCTTTCGGCCTGGCAGCATGATGGATGTACGCTCACGCACTATTGTTGATCCTGACCCGCGCATTGATGACAGAATCAACAATTTACAGCCCAGCGAAATCGGATTTCACAATATTGAAAAGCTTATGCAAGACGGAAAGAAAGTAGCCTTTTCAGTAGAAGGAACTGTTGCCGAAGTGAAATTGGCACAGCCTCTATTACCAGGAAAGTCTACCACATTCGAAATGAAATTCAACAGCCAAGTTCCGATTCAAATCAGGCGAAGTGGAAGAAACAACGAAGAAGGCGTGGATTACACCATGACCCAGTGGTATCCTAAATTGGCAGAATATGATCGTGACGGTTGGCACAGTGAGCCATATGTGTCGCGCGAATTTCATGGTGTATTTGGAACATTTGAGGTAGAAATAACCATCGATTCTAAATACACATTGACGGGCACGGGAGTCGTTCAAAACCCGCAAGAAGTTGGCCATGGTTATGCCGAAACTACGCCCACTTCCGAAAAAACGACCTGGAAGTTTAAGGCCGAAAATGTGCACGACTTTGCCTGGGCTGCTGATCCTGAATACAACCATTTAACAACCACTTTGACCAGCGGAACTGAACTCCATTTCTTCCACCGAAACGATTCCATGATCAATGAAAATTGGTCTCGCCTGGTTCCTTTCACTGAGCAATTGTTCAATATTATGAACGATCAATTCGGAGAATATCCCTACCAACAATTCAGTGTGATTCAGGGAGGCGATGGCGGAATGGAATATCCGATGTGCACCATGATTACTGGAACAGGCGGCTTTGGTGGATTGGTGAGTGTAACCGTTCACGAGGCCATTCACAACTGGTATTATGGTGTGCTTGCCAGCAATGAGCAAAAGTATCCGTGGATGGATGAAGGTTTTACCACTTATGCTCAAAACCTCGTGTTGGATTCACTTTTCAAGCGCAACCGACTTAATCCGCATCAGCGCAGCATGCAGAGCTATATTGGCAATGCTCTTTCAGGCAACGAAGAACCGCTTTCAACAGGAGCAGATCATTATGAAACCAATCGCGCATACGGCTCAAATGCCTACTCTAAGGGTTGCGTATTCTTGGTGCAACTGAGTGATATCGTTGGTCAAGAAACCTTCAGTCGCGCCATGATCAGCTATTACAATCAATGGAAATTCAAGCACCCCACTCCACAAGACTTTAAGCGGGTGATGGAAAAAGCATCAGGCATGGAGTTGGATTGGTATTTTGATGCATGGATCGGTACTACGAAAACCATCGACTATGGCATCCATACCGTTCATTCCAATGGAAAAAAGACAATCGTAGAAATCGAACGCATTGGCGAATTGGCTATGCCCGTGGAATTGGTTGTGAAAAGTGAAAAAGGAAGTGAATACCTTTACATTCCATTGGAAACAATGCGCGGTGCTAAGCCCGCTCCTAAAGCATTAAAAAACAATTGGAAGCAAGAACGAGATTGGCCTTGGGCGTATCCTTTCTATAAAGTTCAATTGGAAATGCCGCTCGAATCCATTGAGTCAATTCAACTCAATCCATTCGAGAAAATAGCGGATACCAATCCAAAAAACGACATTTTTCCGTCATCCAGCATTTCCTTTCCACCCAATGAGTAAGAACTGGCATACTGGCTTTATTACTGCCATGGTTTTAATGGCAATAAGCACGTCATTGCTTGCTCAGAAGAACATTTTGATTCACCAAGAAGCAGATCAAGCTTACGCTCCATGCGAGCCAAGCATCGCCATTGATCCCAAAAACACTAATCGCATGGTGGCGGGCTCGGTGCTCAACAATGTTTATCACTCGAAAGACGGAGGGTTATCGTGGGAAAAAGACGAACTCACCTCGAGCCTTGGCGTTTATGGTGACCCGTGCATAATTGCTGATGACAAACATCGTTTTTACTATTTCCACCTCAGCAACCCTTCGGGTGAAGGATGGGCCAATGATGATATTCTAGACAGGATCGTTTGTCAGCGAAGCTCCAAAAAC
>Ga0181561_10002776_pt1 | contig 15448 bp, 19 predicted proteins | sample 011ome_19_FD_133760 | JGI IMG/M metagenome (GOLD analysis project Ga0181561, IMG submission 133760) | Coastal salt marsh microbial communities from the Groves Creek Marsh, Skidaway Island, Georgia - 011510BT metaG (megahit assembly) | ecosystem: Environmental > Aquatic > Marine > Intertidal...
CATTATTTCCATTGGCATTGGATGGCTTTACATTGTTGTTTTGAGTTCCATTATTTCTATTGGCATTGGATGGCTTTACATTGTTGTTTTGAGTTACATTATTTGTACTGGTACCGGGTGAGTTTACATTTTTCTTTTGAGTTCCACTATTTGTACTGGTACCGGGTGAGTTTACATTTTTCTTTTGAGTTCCACTATTTGTCTGGGTCGCATTAATATTATTTATTATAGATTGTATATTGTTGAAACTCTTGGTTTTAAATCCGTTTAAATATTGCTTTTTTTTGTTTTCTGATAATCCCTTCAATTTTTCATCCAATTCTTTTAATTGTTTAAGGTTTTTCAATCCACTTACACCGCGCGAATTTAATATACTAGACGCCCTTTCTTTTATTGTTTTGTTATTTAAACTATTTACGTAACTTTCTTTGATAGTTTTAATTTGACCTTCTGCATTTCCCTTTCTAGCGAGTGCTTTTTGCTCGTATCGATCAAAATTTCTAGAAATGTTCGCCATAGCTTGTGAATTGTAAATATTTCCATCTTTCACTCTTTGAATGTGTTTGGCACTTTCTTTAAGAAACTCGACTTTCACCGCAGGGTCGCTATTTAGGCCCTTCGCCCTTTTCGCTTGAAACTGGACTAATTTTTCGATCGTCTCGCGCTTGAGTTCTTCGGTGCTTTTAGTCGCGGGACCCGCGCGTTTCATCATTTGTGCGAGTCGGTTATTCGCGTTCGGTCTCCGGTTTCTACCGAGCGCACCCACGAGCGTCTTGAATCGGTTATTTTCTCTCCCGCGTCTGGCCGCGTTGTTTTCACGCGCACGTTCACGAACCGCGGCTTCGTAATAACTCCCAGTTTTTCTTGGTTCGGTGTTTCTGTTCCCGTTCCCGTTTCGGTTCCTGTTTTGGTTTCGGTTCCCGTTCCCGTTTTTGTTTTCATTTCGGTTTCGGTTCACGTTACCAAGAGACTGGGATTCACGGGAAATGTTACTGAGCGTCTTGTTTTCGTTATTGTTGTTGTTACGAACACCGTTATTGTTGTTATTACGAACACCGTTATTGTTGTTATTACGAACACCGTTATTGTTGACGTTGTTCACGTTCAGGTTATTTGGGTAATTGTTGTTGGTGTTGACGGAAACCCGGCGCGTAGACCTCGTGGGTGGTCTAGCGTGGAGTTTGATGGGTTCGTGAATCTTTTTAGACTTCAAAATACCCTCGATGGATTCTATTATGTCATCCTTCGTCATCTTATCGAACTTAGATAAACCAACTTTGCGTGCGACGCGTTTAAGCTGGGACGACGTAGACGAAGAGCTAAACAAAGTTTCGAAATCTTTCGTGCTCAAAGGTGACTTTCTGTCGGTCATGTACATGCCATCTTTAGACAGAACCAAAGGCGGGAGAGGGAGTTTATCCTCCTGGATGGCGGAGTACGCATTGCAAATTTGCTCTCGTGTGAGGTTGAGCTCTGCACCCGTGTTTTGCTTCACGAGCTTTTTTAGATTTTTTATGTCAATCCTCGGATCGCACGCGTCCATATTGATATAAACCAACAAAAAATTACGAAGTACCCATTAAGTACATTCGTATCTTGTCCTCGTAACACATATTGAAATCAAATATATCCATGTCATCTACGTCTATGATTTTGTTCACCTGATACGTGAGTGTGTAGTCGTATCTATTGTTTAAATTCGCCATGATGAGCGCTTCCGCGAAAGCACGTGGATTATCTATGGTTTCTATGTATTTCGTCTTACACTTTATCTGTATGCAATGGACATCGTGTGGTGGTTTATCTAAAAACGGTGCGAGTGGTAAAGATTCTACTGTACCGCCATCGACGTACGTCTTATCCATGTATTTTCTGGACGAAAACACGAATGGAATGGCGATGCTCATACATACGGCATCGATCACTTTCATGTCGGGGTGTGTATCGACCGAAAAGTAATCCGTCGTGCTCGTGTTCACACAAAATGCGGACACGTGTATCTTCTTACTGAGTTGACTAAACGTGGGATCACACCCACATATCTCTGTGAGCTTCCTTCTCATGGGCTCAAGGTCCACGAGACCAAATTTGTGTAAAAAACATTTCAAATTCAATTTCACTAAATCTGAAATGTTCAACCGTAATGATGTATCTATGATGTCGTCGACACTCTTTCCGAGCGCTAACATTAAAGCGAGTATGGAACCCGCCGAAGCGCCTGAAATTTCTTGAACGTCGACCAATTTATCTTCTATGGTCTTCAGGTGTCCGAGCATCGCGAAGATGCCCATCGCACCCGGACCTATCGCCAAATATTTCATGGATGGTCACCTAATAGTACTTAGGAAATTGCTTTCTCAAAAGAGCGAACACGAGCGCGAAAACGACGGCGTGGACGAGGGCGGCCGCTGGGCTGGTTTGTCCGGAGGTGAAGACACCCTTGGAGCCTGGTGGCAAAGTGAGCAACATACCTGGGCTCAAGACCAAGAACAAAGTGGTGGTCACGATGAGGTCGGTCTTGGTGAGAACGAGACCCATAGCCTTCGCGATCATCGAGTACACGAGGAAGAACACGAGGGCGTGGAACAAGACCGCAGTTCGACCGGTGAGACCGTTGCGGAACTTGATGCTGGTGCCATCGGTTCTGAGAATGATACCTGGGCTAAGCGCGAGGAAGAGGGCAGCTGGGATGGCAACTTTTTGGGAAGTGATATCTGGAAGCATGTTTATATTATATCATATTATAATTCTATGGCTCTATCATCTGAGAAACGGTAACAAAATTCGATAAAATCGTGGTACTTGGCATCTTTCAGAACATGGTGTTCTAGATACCTGTCGTGAAGGTATGTCTTGAGTAGATTCCACATCCACCAAAGATCGTCGTCGAAATGACCTCCCCAATCGTCTATGTGAAGAGGTTTATTCATTTGAATTTCGTATTCATCGTCATCGCTGTATTCATTATCACTCACACGTTCCGCCGCGTGGGCGTATTCGTTCCACACCATTACTTTCGATCCTTGATTCCAGTGAGGGAAAGTGAGGTAGATTCCTTTACTGGTAGGTTATCGAGTATAGCCTTTAACACACTTTCGGCTTGTTGTTCGTTACCTTTGAAGTAGTTCACTAGACCTTCCATGACGGTAGTCTTGTTGAGACCAGTCTTTCTGGAGCTTTTACGAACGGAAATCTTCCCCTTCTTGAGGTTAATGGCGTCTAGGCCGTTATCCATCATGAGCTTCTTTACTTGCAATTTGAGGGACTTTTCGGCCTGAACGAGGATCTTAATATCTTCTCGGGCTTCTGTAATTTGCTTGTTTAATTCAACCAACTTAGAGACGCTGTTTGAGAGTTCGTCTGATGGGACTTGAGACATTTTATATATACCTAATACCTTATTTCTTTAAGTTTACGCGCACAAACCACGTTGCATGGCGTCTGGGGCGATGGTGGAGTTGTTCCACACGAAAGCATCCTTTGGATTTGGTGGGTCAGCGCGGATTTGTTGGTTCGCGTTGCGAAGGGCACCACCGATGGTTTCTGGGAAGCCAATTTGTTGGCGTGGTTCAAGGAAGTTTTGACCGGAGAGAATGTCATCTGGAGCAAACTCACCGAAATCCTCCTGAGGCGCGACTTCACGTGGCAACAAAGAAGACGCGAGGCCGGTGCCCGCCTTCATTTCGCAGCCAACGCCGGCTTCCGCGGATGGACCGACGGCATCGATGCCGCCGATCATGGCGTATTCTTGATCCTTGACACTGTAGGTGGAACGGTTGTTCACGACCATGAGGTAGATAACGGCCGCGATGGCGAGGGCGATGAGCGCCTGGCGGGGCGTGACCTTTTTCATCTTCATCTTCATCTTTTATATATAGAAACAATTTTTTTATTCATCGTCTTCAATCACATAGTCATCTGGGTACGCATCGATTTCTGGTTCTGGTTCTGGGACAACCTCGGGTTCTGGCTCTGGTTCTGGAGTTGGCTCTGGAACTGGGTTGACCTTCACCTGAACGAGGTTCCACGTTGGACCAAACGCCTTCTTCGCGAACCAAAGACCCGCGTATTCAAGCATGACTGAGCACTCCGTGCCTGGAGTCAACACCTCGAAGTCGACGAGCTCCTTCTTCGCATCGAAAACCTTGGTAGCGCTGATGCGATCCGCAGAAAGGGTGTCTTCCTTCGTGTAAACCTTGTTGATGGTTTGTTCTGGAAGTTGCTTACCGAACCAAGTCTTGCTGTTTTCGATGGCCGATTCTACATTCTTGGTGTGAATGGCTTCGACCTTTTCGACACCACTCGCGTTGGAGAGGTCGAAGGTGACATCCGTGTCTACATCAACGACCTTCGCATTCTTCACCTGAACGTAACAGCGCTTCTTTTCTTCTGTGAGTGCGCTCACGTGGTAGAGACCGTCTTCGCCTTTGGAGAGGGAACCGTAAATCATTTTATAGGTCATATATGGTTCAAATCTTTAACCCCTACAAATGGTATAGTGGCTGATTTACGTAAGACCTGTCTGGGGACCCAGGAATCACGCGCTGGTTTGAAACCGTACAATGTTTCTTCCATCTTAAGCTTTGGTGGGAGTGGAAGGGGGCGTTTTGGTCTATAGTTAAATTCGTTTTTAACGTATGAGTTTGATTTGTTCTCGACCCAATCGAGTTTTTCTGTGTTGAATCGCATGTTTCCGTGTGTCCTGGAGTACCCCGAAATATTACCAACATTTTGTGGTGCCTTCAATCCAAATACGTATTGTTTTGATAGTTTATCTGGGTCTGGTGTAGTCGTAAACTTTTCATACTTTCTTGGATTTATCTTTGTCGCCTGTTTAACACCAACTTTCTTGAAAGTCTTGTGGACCTTGGGCTTCTTGCTGAGTGGTATGTCCACCTTTTTCATGATGGTCTCCATCGAATCGTTTGGAAGAATCCTCTTTCGGGTCACGAGCTTCGCGAGTTTAATCATCCTGTTTCTGTCCTTTTCTCTCTTTTCTGGAGGGCGAAGACCAAGCTTTTGCATGGTGTACGCGTCTTCAATCAAGAACTTCTTGGAAGCCAACTTAATGTTATCGAACTTACCGATGACATACTTGCCTGTGATCTTGAAAATGTCGAGCGCTTGAACTCGCTCGTCGCCGACATCGAAACCAAACTCCTTCGGGCGCATGAAAGCTATGTCGAGCATACCACCTATGTTTACATCTTCGATTCTTCCAGTCTTTGGCGAAAAAAGACGAACACGCATGTCCAGCGTAAACAGTTCTATGTCCGCGAGCGTATCTGGACCTTTCGAAGAACCCTTCTTCTTTGGAATGAGCGAATATCTCCGTGTGACGTATGGCCCAGTGTTTGCGTAGCCGAAACCTATGAATTTACCTGGTTTACCTCGTCTATCGTAACATATCTTGGCGAAACGTGTGTTTATACGCTTCGCTATCTCACCGAGTTTGTTCCACAACAAGAGTTTGACAGCCTGGAGCTTTCCGAAAAACTTTTCGTCTGGTTTGAATCTGGGTACAAACTTCGTGTCTATGTCAAGCGTCATGATCCGATCCTTTGGTTCGAGGTATGAATTGACTGCATCACCACCTGAGAGTATTAAGTCACCCATTGGGTTCATAAACTCAGTGAGCTCATCTATCACGGCATAGAGTTCATATCGTATAGCGTCAGTGATGATGACACCCGCAAAATCCTTGAAATCCGCATCTTTGTGAACGCGGTGAAGTCTCGCTCTGAACTTGGCGACGTTGTCTGCGTCATAGAATTTTTTCAGAACGGGGTCGTTGAAAAACAGCTTCTTTTTCCTGAACCTGCTTATGACACCCGGAGAGTATTCCGTCTCGTCCATCTTATTAATATATCACATAATATTATGAAGTCTTGCAGTGAGTGTAGATGCTACTCTTACATTGAAGATGAAACGAAACAGATATGTGGTGTGAAGGCGAGTGGGTATATATTCCCGTGTACAAATCCAGAGTGCTGTGTGGGTGGGTGTGTAAAGACATACGGAAAGGGGCGTATGATTCCTGAAACGGACTTGAAAACGCCTATGATATTACTAGTTGTTGTTGTGTTGTTAACACTCGTAGCAACAAGCTTAAAGATGTGATACCTAAGTAAGACATAACAAGATGTCTCTTGAAACTGTCCTCACCGAAATTGCCGCCCTCCGCAACGACGTCAAGTCCTTGACCAAGATCGTCCGTAAGATCAAGGCCAAGCAAGACGACCCAGACGGAACTAAGGCTGCTTCTCGCGCGAAGAACAACGGCTTCAACCGCGAACAAGCCATCTCTCCAAAGCTCGCTGAGTTTCTCGGAGTCGAAGCCGATAAGCTCGTCTCCCGCAGCTTCGTTACCCGCGCGATTAACGCGTACGTTACTGAAAAGGGTCTCAAGCACCCAGACAACGGTCGCGTTCTTGTTCTTGACGACAAGCTCCGCGATCTTCTTCAACCACCTGCGGACACGCAAATCACGTTCTTGAACTTGCAAAAGTACTTGAGCCCACACTACACCAAGGTTGAACAAAAGGCTTAAAAAATACATCATAAAAAACAATAAATGATTATCGATAGGGAATCGGTCGAAATCCTTGTTGGTACAAAGATATCTAAGATAGATTTGTACCAAAAAGCTTTTACTCATAAATCCGCTATAAAGGAGAATGAAAACTTAGAATCGTTTGAGACTTTAGAATTCATTGGTGATTCCGTGTTAGGTTTTGTCATCACGAAGTTTCTGTTTGACAGGTATGAAAAACAGAAAGAGGGTTTTCTTACGAAGGCCAGAACAAAGCTCGTGCGCGGAGAAACACTCGCGAAGATTGCCATGAAGTTGGAGATGTACAAATGGATTCAGATGGACGAGAAGGGTATGCGTAACGAATGGTTCAAGAATCCAAAAATTCTTGAAGATGTGTTTGAAGCGTTCATCGGGGCTATTTACATGGACCTAGGTTTGTTACACGCGAAACGATTTATTTTGAATATTTATGAAAATCCGGAACTCGTAGACATGCGCGCTATCATGGTGGATGATAACTACAAGGACCACTTAATGCGATATTGTCAAACACATGGACACCCCTTACCAGATTACCGTGTCATATCTCATGATAATGGTATGTTTTGTGTAGACGTGTACGTGAACGACGTGATTTTGGGTCGCGGATTTGCAAAGAATAAAAAGCAAGCCGAACAAAACGCCGCGAAATATTTTTTCTATCCAATTTGTAACAAACGATGAATATCCCCGTAATATTTATAGCGGTCAGTTTGTTTTTTAGACACTCAAAGACTCCTACACAATATTCAAAGGAGGCATTAATAGATGAGTGTAAGAGACTGGGTGCGCCGTGTGATGGTACGTCTAGAATATTACGTCACAGAATCAGTCGCTTAAAAAGTAGGTTGTAATACACATTAAGATGCACCCAAACGTCGCGAGGCTCATTAAAAAGACCTATGCGGAACAGAGGTCGCAAGAATGGCTCGACTTGAGAAAAAACATGCTCACAGCGAGTGACTGTGCCACTGCCATAGGCGAAAACAAATACGAAAAACCATTCGATCTTCTCCTCAAAAAGTGTGGCAAGGGAAAACCATTCACGGGGAATGCAGCCACCGAACACGGTAACAAATACGAAGACGAAGCGCGCATTCTATATGAACAGAGACACAATGAGGTCGTACACGAGATTGGCCTCGAACCGCACCCAAAACACCCGTGGCTCGGTGGTTCACCCGATGGTATCACGGAGAGTGGAAAGCTCGTAGAAATCAAGTGTCCCATGTCCCGTGAAATTTTACCAGAAGTTCCGCGTCATTATATGCCTCAATTGCAGTTATGTATGGAGATACTTGACCTAGAAGAGTGTGATTTCATCCAATATAAGAACGTAGATTTTAACTGGCCAAAACCAGAAGAGTTTGTGGTCGTCAATGTGAAACGCGATCGCGGGTGGTTTGAAAAGTACTTTCCGGTCATGGAAGAGTTTTGGCAAAAGGTCTTGTATCACAGGGAACATGGGATAGAAGAACCGGTAAAGAAAACACGTGGACCCAGAAAGAAGAAGGAAGATGGACCTCCACCGCCGTGTGAAATTAAGTCTGACTCCGACGACGAGTATAGAGACGAGTGAGTGATGGAGGTATGTTGTACCCCGTCAATTTTTTGAATGTTTTCGCATTCTTTGCACTTGCCGCTGTTCGAGCAGCGGTCGCAGAGGGTGCATAATTAGGTCTGTTTATGGACACTTTCTTGAATGGCAAAAATTTGAAACTGTTTTTGCGATTCTGTCCTATGACCATAATTGAATCATCTTTGAATGTCTTTGAAATCTTGGCTATACTTTGTTCCTTTGATGAAGATATAACATCTAGTTTAGGAAACCACGCCTTTATTATACGTATCTTTGATGCTACCGTCATGGGATTCTTGTTGTTTCCTGTGCTATGGGACACGACTACGACAGGTGTCTTTTTTTCGCGTTTCGCCATTTTGATGATTTCCTTTATCATCATTTTGTGACCCAGGTGAGGTGGATTGAACCTACCATACGTAAACACAACGGATTTCATATTATTATATACACGTATAATAATATGAACTCACCCACACAAGGTACCGTAGTTGTAAAGAAAGGTATGGGATTTTTCACAAGCTTTTTTATTATACTGAGTCTGTGTTGTCTGTGCTCGTGTTTGTCGTCCATGTGGACCACAGCAAAAGGTGTCAGCGCGGTTTCGGGTGCGGTAAAGAACTTACCCAAAAAGGAAACAGCTGGTCCAATCATAAAAGATATGGTGGTCACGAACATGGATACCGAAACCTTGTTGGCTACCGCTAAAGAACAAGTCACACCAGTAAATCTTTCGGAGAAACCGATGAGTTTGGGTGTGTACAAAGACTGTGGGTGCAGTGACCCCGTGTATGAAAATGAGGTATCTGTGGGATCTCCACTAGACACGAATGGTGAAGTCGAAATAAAAGCCGAAGATCAATGGAAATGTGTGAAGGCGAGCAACGCGATCATCACCGATTTGACTTACGAATTCAAGGGAACTAAGAATGGACTTCCAACGAGTGATGGTGAGTCTAAGTCTGGACCATTGCGTGTCGATGGATGGACACAAAAAGTTGGATGTGAACCCGGTGAGGATTACGAGACCACCAAATTAAAGTTCAAATGGAAGATTTCTGAATAGAGATTTTACCCATTAAAACATGGATAAAAAATATATTAAAACGAGATAATTTTTTTGGGACTCCAGAAATTTTTAGAAAAAAAAATTATTTTTTACATTTCTTTTTTCTAAAAAAAGTTTTCAAAAAAATATTTTTTTTATTTTTGTTTTTAAAATCCTAAAAAGTATGGTGTTACTTTAAATTTATATCCACGAGCTATGTCTAAATCAAACACAGTACCTAAGTAAGCACAAACCATGTCTAAATCAAACACAAACATGGAACTATACAACCATCAGATAGAGGGTGTAAACTGGATGCTCGAGCGTGAGTGCGCCGAGACGGGACCGAAGGGTGGATTTCTCTGTGATGAGATGGGACTCGGTAAGACGGCACAACTCATCACCGTGATTACCCGAAACCGTGTTTCAAACACACTCGTCATTGTACCCAAATCGATCGTGACCCAATGGAAAAACGAGATACACAAATTCGCTCCACATCTCAGTGTGTTTGTGTACGACGGATTGAACCGCACGAAAGACCACACAGATTTTATGAAGCACGACGTGACCGTATGTCCGTACAGTCTCTTGACTGAAGACGACCCTCTGATACACAAAGTGAGATGGGGACGAATCATACTCGATGAAGCACACGAAATCCGAAACAGACGTTCCAAACGTTTCAAGTCGGCCATGCAACTCGGAGCCCATTACAGATGGATCGTGACTGGTACACCTGTGTTTAACAACGTGGACGATTTCGTTTCACTCTGTGCCTTCATAGGCATAGACCGCATCGACGTACAGTGTAACTTGGACGCAGTTCGAACGAAGTTCATTCTTCGTAGAACCAAGAACAAACGCGACATTCCGGAGTGTCACTTCGAGAACGTCGAACTGGATATGTACCCAGAAGAGAAGGCCGTCTACAAACAGGCTTTCTCCGAAGCACAGGAGATGATTCGTGATATGATGAAAAGGGCGAGCACACACGGAAACACATCCATGTATAACATGGACATTCTCGAGTGTTTTCTCAGAGCGCGTCAAGCCATGATTTGGCCTCAATTGTACTTGGACGGCATGTCTAAAAAGCTTGATGAAGAGATGGAACCGTGGACGGGGCGATCCAAGAAGATGGAAACTCTGTTTGAACTCATCAGTCAGCACCCAGACGAGAAGACACTCGTGTTTTGTCAATTCATGGGCGAGATGAACTACATCCAACAAAAACTCAAGTGTCCCGTGTTTCGCATAGACGGTTCGTGTTCAAAAGAGCGTCGTGAGTCACAACTCGCCGAATTCAACCGCGCTCCACAGAACAGTGTTTTCCTTATCCAGGTCAAGGCGGGTGGACAGGGTCTCAATATTCAGTGTGCGTCTCGTGTATACATCACGAGTCCTTCGTGGAACCCTGGTACAGAACTCCAGGCTATCGGTCGGTGTCACAGATCCGGACAGACGCGCGAAGTCTACGTGAAGAAGCTCGTGTACACGGGTGACACAGCGTTCCCGAGCGTCGAAGAATCCATAGTCGCGCTTCAGGTCAGGAAATCTCATGAGTACGCAGAGGTGTTAGGTGACGATTCCCTTAAAACACAGTTACCCGGTCGTTCAGAAGGTCTTTCGATCGGCGAGATTAGAAATATTTTCAGGGTATAGTGTATATACAATGAAGACTTTTGGATCCCGAGCTGAAGTGTTCCACGGTACCGCGGAAAAGACGACTGGTGGTTTGACCAAGAAGGACTTGTTCCAAGACAAGTACGGTGCCATCAAGAGCAAGGCTGCGTCTAAGGCCGCGCTCGAACGCATGGAAGAGGAAGGCAAGAAGTCTATGGTGAAGGTTTTCAAGCCAAAGAAGAGTGGTTTCAAGCTTCAGCCAAAGGCTGGTACCTCGGCGTACAAGAAGCTCATTAAGAAAATGTAAATGTAATATAAGAAGAGATGTCTCTCACTAAATGGTCCCAAGCTGTTAGACTCGCGAAGATAAAGCAAGGCATCAAGCCCGAAAAGTATGTGATGCTTCGAGGAAAGCTCCTCAAGGAAGCTCAGGCTATCTATCAACTCCTGTTAATTTCTAAGTAAATGTATAGTAAAATGGCGGCTCTAGTAGGGATGTTGGGCAAAAGCATGGCTAAAAGCATGGCTAAATCTGCGGCGCGCAAAGTCAAATCAGAGGCGAGAGACATGGCCGATGATTTGAAGAAGGAAGCGATCGCAAAGGCTAAAAATTATAGAAATCAGACACAAGCGAAGGCGACCAATTACTTGGACGCTCAAAAGCATAGAATTTATGAAACCACGCGAGGTGCGGTATACACGAACACCAGTGGTGGTAATAGAAATTACAGGCCAACGCCTGTATATAGAAACGTACCGGGTTCAAATGTGGTGACACCCGTACAACAGGTTCCACAGATGTTTAATCGACAATAAATTGGAATCCCTTCAAAGCTTGTGGCTCGTACTTAACGAGCTGGTAAAGCTTATATGTGATACCGAACTTTTTGTTCAAGAAATACACACTGTTAATCTCTACGATCGCAGTGCCCGAGTTTCTTGAATAGAGACCATTCACGGATTCGTCGCGGATAGGATTACGTTGCTCGTCGTAGATGTGCGGCTTTATCATGCCATCTACGCCCGTGTCAACCTTGACTCTGAACTTTGGTTCGCGGTCCGGACTCTCTTTGATGTTTGAGAAAAACATGGTTTTGAGTTCTTCGACAGAAACCTTTCGTTTGAAAATGGCTTCACTTTGATCACTGACGGCCTCTATGATTTTTTCTTCCATGGCCCGCATGGTTTCGTAAAATTTCTTGACGTAGTTCCCGTCTTCATCGTATCCTTTCATCGCGAAATCGAGGGACCATTTCGTTGGACCAACTTCTGGTGTGAATCCGGAAATACCAAAAGGCATGTACATTCGAGGAAATTGGACGCGAAGAGGTTTCCCTTCTTTGGTACAGAGGGAAATCTTGCGACCATCGTGTGGTTGAATTTCTAATTCATCTAGTAGATTCACGAATTTAGACATCTGTATTACAAATTTTACGCGCTAAAGCTTTAAGCAGAACAAGCCGCACAATCTGCTTCTAAACTAAATTGGATTGGTCGAGCCTTTGCTTTCGAACGCAGGTAGTACATACCTGTCTTGAGACCCTTCTTCCACGCGTAGAAGTGCATGGACGAGAGTTTGGAGAGCGTCGGACTTTCGACAAATAAATTCATACTTTGGCTTTGGTCGATGAATACACCTCTGTCCGCAGCCATATCAATAATGGTCTTTTGACTGATTTCCCACACAGTCTTGTAAAGTTCCTTGAGATCATCCGGGATATCCATGATGTTTTGGACGGAGCCATTGGCCTTCACCATGAGATCCTTCATTTCCTTAGACCATAGACCTACAGACTTGAGGTCATCCACCAAGTGTTTGTTGACGACCACGAACTCACCCGCGAGAGTTCTTCTCAAGTAGATGTTTTGTGTGTATGGCTCGAAACACTCGTTGTTCCCGAGAATTTGGGACGTACTCGCCGTAGGCATGGGTGCGAGGAGTAGACTATTTCTCGTACCCTTCTTCACGCGTTCACGCATGGCGTTCCAGTCGTAACGATTCGAGAGTTTTGGTGCATCCCACATGTCGAACTGTAGGATGCCTTTACTGAATGGTGAACTTTGGAAAGTCTGGTACGCCCCATCCTTTTCAGCGAGTTCACAACTGGATTCAAGTGCCCCGTGATACATGGTCTCAAAAATGAGACGATTCATTTCACGAGACTTTTCGGAACCAAATGGTTCTCTACACATGATGAAGACATCCGCTAGACCTTGAACACCGATACCGATGGGTCTGTGACGCATGTTTGAACGCTTCGCAGTCTCGGTCGGGTAAAAGTTCTTGTCGATCACTTGGTTCAAGTTACGCGTCACCATCTTTGTAACTCGGTGGAGTTCCTCGTAGTCAAACTCACCCGTTTCTCTGTTGACGAATTTGGGTAACGCGATGGATGCGAGATTACACACGGCTGTTTCGTCTTGGTCTGATTTCTGTATGATCTCTACGCACAAATTGGAAGATTTAATGGTCCCCAAGTTCTTTTGGTTAGATTTTTCATTGCAAGCATCCTTGTAAAGCATGTATGGGGTTCCAGTCTCGCTTTGAGACTTGATGATGGCTTTCCAAATTTCAGACGCGGGCATCGTCTTATTCGCACGACCTTCTGCTTCATACTTTTCATAGAGTTCGTCAAACTCCTTACCATACACATCTGAGAGACCCGGTGCCTTATCCGGGCAGAAAAGAGACCATTGACCACCCTCTTCTACGCGACGCATGAAAAGGTCTGGAATCCAGAGAGCCGAGAACAAATCTCTGCACCTGGCTTCTTCGTCACCCTGGTTGAGACGAATTTCAAGGAAATCCATGATATCCGCGTGCCATGGTTCGAGGTACACCGCGATGGAACCCTTTCTACGCCCTGCCTGGTTTACATAGCGCGCCGTAGCGTTATATACGCGAAGCATGGGAATGATTCCATCAGATGTACCATTCGTTCCCCTGATATGAGATTTGTTCGCACGAATGTCATGGACATGTAAACCGATACCACCAGCCCATTTGCTGATTTGGGCACACTCCTTTACCGTGTCGTAGATGCCGTCGATACTGTCATCCTTGTTTGAGACAAGGAAACACGAGGACATTTGTGGCCTGTGTGTACCGGCATTAAACAACGTGGGTGTCGCGTGAATGAACAACCCCTTAGACATGGCGTCATACGTTTCAACAACTCTTTCGATGTTTTCTCCGTGAACACCGATTGCCACGCGCGCATACAGGTATTGAGGCGTTTCCATGATTTCGCCGTCAATTTTTTGGAGATACCCCTTTTCGAGTGTTTTGAGACCAAAGTACCCAAAATCATAATCACGCTCTTTTTTGATGTATTCATCGATGCGCGGAGCAACTTTTTTGACCTCGTCAGTCACGATGTTAGCTTCGTGTAACTTGGTCATAGCTTCAGAAAACGTAGAGGGTACACGCTTCTGAATGTTACTCGCGACGATGCGAGTCGCGAGTACCTCATAGTCTGGATCGCTCGTAATCATACCGATGCAGATCTCAGCAGACAACGTGTCTATCTCGTGTGTCTTGATGTTATCGTGCATAGACGAGAACACCTGCTGGGCGATCATGGAGGCATCGACATTTTCCGACAATCCATACGTGAGTTTCGAGATCCTGTTGGTGACCTTGTCAAACTTAACGTCTTCAACACGACCGGATCGTTTAATAACCCTCATTTTATATTTATACTACACGGTAATTTTTTAACCCACTTACTTGAAGTCCTTGCTTCGGACTGGAACTGGGCCGGCAATTTCAGCTTGCCTGTTTCTTTGAAGAAGGTGGGTGTTAGTGAAAAATGGACCTTCACTACCAGCCTTCGACACTGGTGGGTAGCTGGCGATGAAGCATTCACCTGGCTTGCAGACAGGGCGCTGTTGTTGGCACGCTGGAGTGCTATAGGCTTCGTCGAAATCAGAGACAGATATTCTCATTTATAATTACTGATAGTTTTTTTCCAGGCCTATATTAAATGTGTGATAATCTTCACCTGAACTCCCTCAAGCAGTGCGAGACTCCATTGAACACACTTTACTTTTCGTCCTTTAATGTGAATTTGCTTCAACGTGCGATACGTCAAGATTTCAAGAACAAGACGGGTATTTCTATTGATTATCAAAGCGAGGACGATCTTTACGGTATCATGCGCGTCGTATTCATTAACAACTCCGGCGATCACTTTACTCGCGTGAACGAGCAGGTAAAGATGATGAATACGCAAGTCATCAAAACGGCGGTCTCACAAATTCAATCGGGCGTCTCTCAATACATGGGATACGTGCATGATATGGACAGAGGCTTAGAACCCATAGATAGACCTGTGAACACGTCCACATATGGGAATAAGATTGATAAGAATAACAAGATTGGTGTTTAAGCAGTCTCCTCTTCTACAACAGATTTAGCAGCTGGAAGCTTGACTTTTCCATTCATATTATTAAATTGAGTGAAAAATTCCTCTTCAGTTGGGAAACCCTCTTCTAATTTTTTCGCGAATTCTTCGTTACCGGTCGCATAGTGTAACATTTGATAATTACTCATAGTTATATTTTTAAATGTGGTATATATTTCTGGTCTTTTCGTGTCATCATTGATTATATCTAACGC
>Ga0181561_10002777_pt1 | contig 15446 bp, 15 predicted proteins | sample 011ome_19_FD_133760 | JGI IMG/M metagenome (GOLD analysis project Ga0181561, IMG submission 133760) | Coastal salt marsh microbial communities from the Groves Creek Marsh, Skidaway Island, Georgia - 011510BT metaG (megahit assembly) | ecosystem: Environmental > Aquatic > Marine > Intertidal...
AATTAACAACAATCGTGCCAAACCCAAAGATCTGTTGATAAAAAACAATGAAGAATCAAGTTTCATGGGATTTAAAAGGGTCGTATACCCTTTCGTTCCGATAAATTGTAAGATTTTTCTTTCTTATTAAAAGGGGGGGTGATTTTGATCTAAAAAGTTGTTGATTTTTAAAAAAATAAATCGAAAAGAGTGCTACTCGGATTCAGAGTAAGATCACTAGACTCGAAACCAAACTCAGTAGTTTGGAAAGCTTAGGCTCAGGCATCAAAGCTCTTCAGACTGAAATTGCCACCATCAAAGCCAGTTTAGATAAGGCAGTAAGTCAGGATGATATTGATGTGATCAACCAAGACTTGGAAAAGGTAAAGGAGGATCTTGAAAAATTGCTCAATCAGCAATCTTTTACCCAAGGGCCCATCAACATTCGCAACCAAGCAGAACTAAGGTATGTCAAGAGCTTGGGCGAAATCACAAATGTTAGAGGAAATGTTACCGTAAACATCAGTAGCAAATCCATGCATGATTCTGTTGCTGCCGTTAACAAAATCATCAGCAAGATCAACACCATCATTGGAGGAAATCTACACACCACAGGGCACGCCAAGGAAAGTACTTTTATGAACTATATCGGCCGGGATCCCAATCGGGACAACTATGCGGATGCTTTTATGGAGGGGGTGATGCAGCTTTGATCAAAAACTTAAATGCATTCCCAAATAAAAATTTCTCATGGGAGCGGGTTCATAGTAGCGCTTGCCAAAATCGTTGATTCGAATATTGTCGAAATAAGCCCGATCGAGTAAATTGTTGACCCCGCCAAAAAAAGAGAGTACATCATAGGACTTCCAAAGTCTTAGGTTGGCCAAGAAATAATCATCCACCTGGGTTAGGTTGGCATCGTCGGCATAGAGGGTGCCACTGTATTGGGTTTGCAGAGTGCTCCCCCAACCGTTGGGAAAGCGGTACTGCAACCTACCGTTCCACTGCTGTTGGGGAACTCCAGGCAACTGATTTCCAGAAAGATTTTTGTCTCCCAAAACGTAGTCGTCAAACGTTAGTGCCGCATAGGTGTAGGCCAAATTCCAAGACCAAGGCCCTTTTTGGTGTTCCCAAAAAAGCTCTATCCCCCACCTCGAAGTGGATCCGGTATTGCGGTAAAAATCCCGGTCGGGAAAAGCCTCCAATCGGTAGGGTAAAATTTCATTTTGGGTATGGATCGCAAAAAGTGTGGCTTCGATGGTATTTTCCGGACTGTTGTATCGCCATCCCCATTCATAGTTGTGGGCTTTGGAGGGTGAAAGATTTGGATTAAACCCAGCATTACCGCTGGGATTGGCCGAAAGTTCATTCAAAGTAGGGGTCTCAAAACTGCTGGAATAGGAAACAAACATCACATGGCTGCCCCATTGGGTGTAGGTAAATCCAATGCTGGGGTTCCATGCATTGAGTTGGACCTCATCGCTTGCCCGCTGGGTGCCCAGGCTTTGGTGGTCATAGCGCAAGCCCAGTCGCAGGAGTCCAAAATTCCATTTGATCTCATCGAGAAGACTGAAAGCGGTATTAAAAAAAAGCTCGTCTTGGTCGAGGGTGACATCTCCGGCAGCGCCTTCCACATTGATAAAACGTTGACGGTGGTCTTTTTGGTCCGCCAACGATAGGCGGATTTGCATGCGGTGATGGTTTTGCGGTCGCAATTCCAAGGCCGTGCCCAGGCCGTAATAATCCCTTTTGAGCTCCACAAAACCACCAAAACCAAAAGGCAATCTGCCTACAAAATCCCGATGGGCGTAAAAAGCATAGCTCTCCCAACTGACTTTGTCGTTGATCTGCTTTTTCCATTGGAGTCCTGTTTTGAGGTGATCCACCGTTTCATAGGTTTGAAAGGTTTCATTTTGTGGTCGGGCTTGTTCTCGGTTTTCTTCCACCGCCGCAAGGTTGATGCCTCCGGCATCGTAGGCATAAGGGCTATGGGTATAATTGAACTGCCAACGGATTTTGGACCGATCAGAAAAATCGTGCCATAGCCTGGTATTAAATACTTGTTGTTTGAATTTACTGTGTTTGCGATACCCCTCAGACTGGGTCAGGTTTTGATAAAAAACAGCCCTGGTCTTGTTCTTTTTTAAGCCTACGGTCGCTGCCAAATTGCGACTGGAGTAACTCCCCCCCTGTGCCCTAAGTCTAACGAAATTATCTTTAAAATCCTCCAAAGTATTGATCTGAATCACCCCGCCAGAGGCATTCCCATAAAAGGTAGAAGCCGGCCCTCTCAATACACTAATGGACTGAATCAGCCCCAGCGGTAGGTTATCCAGTTGCCCTTGCCCGTCGGGGGTGGTTTCGGGCAGGCCATCCACGATCAATTGGATCCCCCGGATTCCAAAACCCGAACGCGCTCCAAATCCCCGAATCGAAATACGAAGGTCTTGGGCAAAGTTTTGGGTGTTTTGCGCATAGAGTCCCGGAACACCCGTCAGATAGTCCTGTAGTGAATTTTGAGGCAAGTCCAACTGGGCAGGCTGGAAAGTGCGATGACTTACGGCAAAAGGAATGACCCGTTTGGGGGTATTGATACGAACCGCATCCAAAGTGATTTCCTTTAAGGTAATTTTTTGCTGGAGGCTGTCTTGACCTTGAATCTCCACTTGGGTCAATGTCAAAAACATCAGAAAGATCAAGGAGCAATGGTATTTCATTTTAAAGTTTTTGGATTTTTTTATCCCTCAAAGATAACTTGGATTTGTTAATTTAGGGTAAATTTTAGAGATGTTAAGTTTAAGCGACACCGAGGAAATTTTGGCCATACTGCTGGCCGTTGCCATCATCATGGGTTTTGTGTTTTCCACCTACAAGGAAATTCAATCCACTGTCGCTGAGGAAAAGGCCAAGCTGAAAGAGAAAAAGGAAACGGAGGCCAAAGTAAAAACACTCATCCAATACCTTGACGCCAAAAAAGAACTGATCGACGCAGTGAACGAGGCTCAGAAAAAAAATGAAGATTCCAAAAATTAGCATATATTTGTACCTACAACAATTGTAAATACTAATAAATGAAAACAACCTATCATGCAGCCGCCACCCGAGGCAATGCCAACCACGGCTGGTTGAATGCCAACCACTCTTTTAGCTTTGCCAACTATTATAATCCCGAGCGAATGAACTTTGGTGCCCTCAGGGTATTAAACGACGATACCATTGCCCCTGGTATGGGTTTTGGGACCCATCCCCATGACAATATGGAGATCATCACCATTCCACTCAAAGGAGACTTGGAGCACAAGGACAGCATGGGCAATATTGGTGCCATCAACGAAGGAGAAATACAAGTGATGAGTGCTGGAACTGGCGTATACCACAGTGAATACAATAAAAACCCGGATCAGCCCATCAACCTCCTCCAACTATGGGTCATGCCCAAAGTGCAAAATGTCACCCCCCGTTATGACCAAAAATCCGTCAGAGATTTGAAAAAAAACAACGCTTTTTACCAAGTGCTGTCTCCCAATCCCGATGACGAAGGCATGTGGATTCATCAAGATGCCTGGTTTCACTTGGGCGACTTTGACCAAGCCACCCAAACGGACTATACCATCAAAAAACAAGGGAATGGCGTTTATGTATTTGTGATTGAAGGAAATACCATCGTCGGCGAGCAAGAACTCCAATCCCGAGATGCCCTTGGGGTATGGGAGACGGAACAAATTACTTTCCAAACCCAAGCCAACACCAAAGTGCTATTGGTGGAAGTACCCATGTCCTTTTAAACCTCAGCCATGGAAGCAAACACTAGCATAATCGAATTGATCCAACACTTGGAAAAACGATTGGCCAATGGAGACTACAAAGACGCTGTTCACAAAATAAAATTGATGACCACCCGCGACATGATATTGGAAATGATATCGAAATAAATCCGATATTTATGTTCTAAACACCATCCATTGGTTCAAAACATCCATCTATGTGGCCATAAAAAAACCTCCCCCCTGATTGGGGAAACTTTGCTTTTATGTCCGGCTTTTAAAACCCTTTACTTCCCATGGAAATGATTCCTCATCAAGGCATGAGTTTGGTTGCTCTCGGCAGGGGTATCATCGGAATGCTGGTATTGATATCGATCGCATATGGATTGAGTAACAACAGAAAAAAAATCCCTTGGAAGGTCGTAGGGATCGGGCTTTTGGTACAGTTGGTCATTGCGATTGGGGTGATCAAAATCTACTGGATCAAGCTATTTTTTGAATACATCAGTGGTTTTTTTGTCAACCTATTGGAATATACCCAAGCGGGTACGCAGATGCTTTTGGGGGAATTTGCCAATATCGACCGTTACGGATTTATTTTTGTTTTTCAAGCCCTGCCGATCATCATCTTTTTTTCGGCTTTAACCTCACTTTTTTATTATTTTGGCATTATCCAAAAGTTGGTGGCCGGTTTGGCCTGGAGCTTGCGAAAACTTTTGGGCATATCGGGTGCTGAGAGTTTGGCCGTAGCTGGAAATATCTTTTTGGGACAAACCGAAGCCCCACTTTTGATCAAGGGGTATTTGGAAAAAATGACCCGATCTGAACTTTTTTTAGTAATGGTGGGTGGAATGGCAACGGTGGCGGGAAGTGTCATGGGGGCCTATATCGGTTTTCTGGGAGGGGAAGATCCTGTCCAGCGATTGGCCTTTGCCAAGAGTCTGTTGGCCGCCTCGGTGATGGCAGCTCCCGGTGCTGTGGTGATTGCTAAAATTATGTTCCCCCAAAATGATGATATTCCCGAGCGGATTAAGGTCCCCAACGAAAGTGTGGGCAACAGCTTCCTCAATGCCCTTTCCAACGGCACCACCCAAGGGGTGCGAATGGCAGTGAATGTTGGAGCGATGTTGTTGGTTTTTATTTCCTTGATCGCCCTATTGAATGGGGTTTTTTCCGGTATTGGCGATACTATAGGTTTGAATGCTTGGGTCGCTGAGCATACCCCCTATAGTTCATTTTCGATCGAATTCGTGCTGGGATATCTTTTTGCGCCTTTGATGTGGGTTATTGGGGTGGCAGCAGAAGACATGGCATTGATGGGTCAACTGTTGGGGATCAAATTGGTGGCCAGTGAATTTGTGGGATATATTCAATTGGCGGAACTTAAGGAAATCGGCAGCAGCCTGCATTTCGGCTACCAAAAATCAGTTGCTATGGCAACCTATATGCTTTGTGGATTTGCCAATTTTGCTTCCATCGGCATACAAATCGGTGGGATCGGCATTCTGGCTCCCAACCAAAGAAGTAACCTTAGCGCACTGGGCCTCAAGGCAATGATTGGAGGAGCAATGGTCTCTTTGATCTCGGCCACTATGGCCGGAGCCATTTTGGGGTGATTCTATAAAACTTTAACCCTTACTTTTTTCCAGGTTCGCAGCAGTAAGACCGCAAAAAAGAGTGTAATGATAGTGAGTACAACCGCACGACTGTTCTCGCCATAAATCCAATAACCCGTGGCGAACATGGCGCCATAGATCATTCCACAGCCGAGTAGCATGGCGGTAATCCCCGAGGGAACACTCCAACCTTGGCGGTCATCGGTGATGTTGATATTATCTGCTGCGGCTTCGTCCACTACTTTTTTCCACCCTGGCCCTCCTGGTTGTATTTTTTGGTAGAAAGAACGCAAAACGGAGGGGTCCTCCGCAGGGGTGAGGTAGGTTACTGCAATCCAAATGACAGAAGTAACCAAAACCACAAACAGATATTCTGCCCAACCCGGGAAAATTCCTATTTCCGCTCCAAAAAGAACGTCCCCTAGGGAGGTGGTTTTAAGTAAAATGGACAAAATCCCTGAGACAAACATAGCAGAAATCTCACTCCAAGCATTGATGCGCCACCAGAACCACCGCAGTATAAAAATCAAGCCGGTACCAGCTCCGAAGGTGAGCAGTATGTCAAAAATTTGAAGGGCACTTTGCAGTAACAGGGCCAAAGCAGCACTAAAAATCATCAAGGCAATGGTACAAAGTCTTCCAACAGCCACCAATCTTTTTTCGGAGGCATTGGGATTGATCTGGTTTTGATAGAAATCATAAACCAAATAGGAAGAGCCCCAATTAAGCTGGGTAGAAATAGTGCTCATGTAGGCGGCAATCAGAGAGGCCAAAACCAAACCGAGCAGTCCTGAAGGCAACTTGACCAACATGGCCGAGTAGGCCAAATCGTGACCAAGTTTGTCGTCGGCGATATTGGGAAAAGCTTCTTTGATACTGGCCAAATCAGGAAAAACCACCAAGGAGGCCAAGGCAACTAAAATCCAAGGCCAGGGCCGCAAGGCATAGTGCATGATGTTGAAGAAAAAAGTAGCGCCAATGGCATGGTTTTCATCTTTAGAAGCCAACATTCTTTGGGCAATATAACCTCCACCCCCTGGTTCGGCGCCAGGATACCAGGAGCTCCACCACTGTACTGCCAGAGGAATGATCAAGAGGGTGATCAAGGCTTCCCCGTTCGAAAAATCAGGAAGAATGGACAGTTTATCGCTGACATTTTCGTGGTTCAAAAGGGCCGTCATTCCACCCACTTCAGGCAGATTGACCAAATAATAGGCTGCACCAATGGATCCTGCCATAGCCACCACAAACAACAATAGGTCGGTGTAGAGTACGCCTCTAAATCCCCCGAGTGTACTGAAAGCCACCGTAACCAAACCTGCACTCACAACCGTTTGCCAAGGTTCCAAGCCTAGCATAATGCCCCCTATTTTGATGGCCGCTAAAGTCACAGAAGACATGGTAATTACATTGAAGAGTATCCCCAAATAAAGGGCTCTAAATTTGCGGAGAAAACCAGCCGGCTTGCCACCGTACCTGAATTCGTAAAACTCTATATCGGTTTTGACATTGGATTTTCTCCACAACTTGGCATAAACAAATACGGTGAGTAAACCCGTAATAAGGAAAGCCCACCAAACCCAATTTCCGGAAACACCATTATTTCTTACAATATCCGTCACCAAATTGGGTGTGTCGGTCGAAAAAGTTGTGGCCACCATGGATACCCCCAATAGCCACCAGGGCATGTTGCGACCAGAAAGAAAAAATTCATTGCTCGAGGAGCCAGCTTGCTTTGAAACCCATACCCCTATAAAAAGGGAAATTGAAAAAAAGCTGATAATGATTGCCCAATCTATTCCTATTAGTTCCATTTTGATTTATTTTATAATACAAAATAGACATTAATCTCCAAACCTTATAAATTAATGTTAAACAATCGTAGCTTGTTATTTTTTTAAATAGGTTTGTAGAAAAATTGCTCACTCATGTCACCGGGTTATCTGATGTATTGTTTGAAAGCTTTTGGTTATGGAATGGGTATTTGTCCCACTTTCCCATTGCTCTTCTCATGCATTATCTTTTGGGCGCCGATGACCTATGGTCAAATAGAAAACAACAATTCTACTTTCCAATTTCCCTCAGACTATAACAATGATTCTGGCTCTCTGTTCCAGCCACCACAGGAGGAAAGCCCCTATTTAAAAGGGGATTTTATGGAAAAACCTTTGGATATGACCGATCCCAGTTTGAATGAAAAAGGCCCTAAAATGAATATGGAGGAACAGGAAAAATTTCTCAATCCCGGTGATATTTACCTTTCCAAATTGAAAGGTAAAGGGGTGGAAGCTGGAAAAGATCCCAATAAGTTCAGAGTGAATCAGTTTATGGGAGACTACAAAATAGAGGGGAATGTGGCTCGAATTATATTTAGAGATCACGAATATCCCGATGGAGATCGTGTGAGAATTTTGCACAATGACCAAGTAATTCGACCCAATGTATTGCTGGTGGAACGCTTTGTTGGGTTGTCCATTGAGTTGGTTCAAGGGTTTAACAAAATTGACTTTGTGGCCCTTAACCAAGGCACTTCGGGGCCCAATACTGCTGAGGTGAGGGTTTTTGATGAGAATGGAGAAATGACTGCCGCCAATCAATGGAACTTGGCTACCGGAGTAAAAGCCACCTACATACTCATCAAAGAATAATTCTATTTCTTTTTGGGCAAGAAAAGCCCCGCCAAAAAAAGGAGAATTCCTCCATACAGATAGGGGGTATCTATAAAAGAGAGTTTAGAATACATTAAATAAACCACATAAAAACACCCCAAAGACAGCAGGATCAATGTTGTTTTTATAATCTTCCTTATGATCATATTCATTAAGTTAGTTGCAAAATAAAGTAATTTATGGAATGGATTAAGTTTTATTTAATTGGAATAATCATTTTGTTGGTGGCCATAATGGCCAATTTTATGGCGGCCCAAATAGGGCTAAAAACCTGGTATGCCTTTTTGGAGGGCATTACCAACGGACAATGCCTGAGTTTAAAAGACGGCTTGTGGCTTTTTGTTTTCTACCCTTTGGTTTTGGGGGTGAGTGCTCATTTTGGACATATGCTTTGGAATGGTTTTTTCTAAAGATCTGTATTCTTTGGCATTCATCTTCCTGCTCTTCAAATGACACCCTACATATATAATATATATCATGTGTATTTGTGTAAAGTTTTTTTAAAACGCTTTCTAAGTGATCTTAAAAAAATTAAAGGCCTAAAAACCAAGAGGAAGATTATAGCGTTGATTGAAACTCTCTTAACAGCCAAGAATCTTGATGAATTGAGCAGTTTTAAAAAAATCAGCGGCTATGGATTTGCATATCGTTTGAGGATGGGGGATTACAGGCTTGGTTTTTTTACGAAAACAATAAGGTCGAATGGGTGCGTTTTTCAAAAGGAGTGATATCTACAAGGTCTTCCCCAAAATTAAAATCACTAAACCTACTTCCTCAGTCTGATTTGTCGGATAATTCATCTTTTTTAGGCTTGGATGCCATCATTAAGAGTCCTAGAACCCCAATAAGTCCAAACAAAAAACCGATGAGGAATCCAAAGCGGTGGGTTCTTCCTTTTTTTTCGGAGATATAACTTCCTATAGCTCCAGTAGCCACTCCCAAGGCCAGTGAAATGAGTAAAAATGACTGGGTCATAGGCTTAGAGGGATAATTTTTTGTGGATCAAAAGTACCAAAGTATAGAGGATGATCCCTACCGGCCCCAACATAAAAGTGGATAACATGGGCAAAATCACCCAAACGTGTTGGATTTGTTTTTCTTGACTGTTTTTGAGCATCCAACAACCCACCCAAAAATCGAACGCCAAATAATGCAACCATCCCGCTGCCACGCCACGAGGGTTGGCGTTTTGAAACATTTCCGTTAACCCCCCCAGCGAAGTAAAGTCGGCAGAAAAAGTACCGCTGGTGGTACTCAAAAAATAAACATAGCCCATGGCAATCACCAAGGGCACCCAGGGATAGGTGATGATTTTTTGGGTCAAACGCTTTTTGGGAAAGACCAAAAGGAGCAACCAAAAGAGGAGAATTCCCGAATTGAAGAGGTTAAAAATCGTTTCGTAATCCATATTGTTAACTCAAAAATAAACCATTTTTTTAGATGGCTTCCCTATCTTAGGGTTTTCTTTATGAGGATATTCAAAGACATCAACGGGAACCGAATCGACCCCATTCAGCACACACTGAACATTTTAAAAGAACACCCCAATGTGCAAATCCACATTGGTTCAGATTCCCAAAACGTCGGAAAATCATCCAAATATGCCACCGTAATTGCCTATCGGTTTGGTCAGCGAGGGGTTCATTATATCCTCAGTAAAAAAGTAGAAAAATTGATTACCGATATGTGGACACGTTTGTGGAAAGAAGCCGAGATGAGTATTGACGTAGCGGAATGGCTGACCCATCAGGTGAGTGTAAAGGTAGAAATTGATATGGACTACAACAGCGATGAAAATTTCAAATCGAACAAGCTGATCTCCGCCACCAAAGGTTGGGCAAATTCTTTGGGCTATAAAGTGAACATCAAACCCAACAATCAAATTGCTACCCGCGCTGCGGATTATCACTGCAAGTAATTTACAACCAGCCGGCTACTATTTTTTCCACCCCAAAACGAACCACATCGGTAACGGGTATTTTCAAAGTGCTTTCTAATTTATCGATATAGGCCAGCGCATCTTTTTCATTTAAAGAAACGGTATTGACCGCTACACCCATCACCTTGGGTTTCCCAAAAGTTCCCAAGACGGAGGCCAATCTCTCGTTGAGGTCAATAAAATCCCTAAGGGGGGGGATTTTAATGGATTCGGGATGTCTTAAATGGGTCTTTTCAGCTCGATGGCAGAGGATCAGATGGGTGGGACAACTGCCACGCATCAGGGGGAGGGTAGCCGTGCTGCCGGGATGCAACAGAGATCCTTGTCCTTCCACCAACAACAGCGATTTGTCTTGGTGATCCATGACCATTTGCTCGACAGCACCACAGGCATGATCCACTTTATAAGCATCAAGAGGAATTCCTCCACCGGAGATGGTAATTCCAATTTGTCCGGTCGCCAAAAAGGCGGTATCCATTTGTTTCGCTTGAGTCCAGCGGAAGATTTCCAGGGCTGTCGTCATTTTTCCACAAGCCATATCGGTGCCAATCATCAGCACCCTTTTGTTGTTTAAAGTCGCTGCTCGGGCGGTGGCAATTTGAGGGGTAAATTGGGGGATTCTAACATCCCATATCCATTGGTTGGGGCTTTGGAGATGGTTTGCAAATCTGTCTGCGAGGGTATCATGCAGTCCATTGATCAAACACAATCCCGCTTGCAAAGCCTTTTCGATGATGGGAAACCAGTGGTTGGGAATTTTCCCACCCGAAGTGGCAATGCCTAGCAACAACACCTCAGCACCTTGGTCGATCACTTGATCTAAGTTTGCATAAATCGGAATGTCCCTGTCGATGGGGTGTTCTTGATTGATGTTGCTCCCTTGGTGATCGGAATCGATGATGCCTACAATAGGGTTTTGGAGGTAACGGGCAGCCCCCAAACCCATTTTACCATAATCGCTATGGAGAAAGCCCTCCATAAAAATGACTACTTTTTGATGGGGTTTAAGCATGGTATTCTGGTTTTAAAATGCCCCCGTGACCTGGGACAAAATCGGGGGTGGTCACCCCATCAATCATCTGTACGCCGGAAGACGGGTCAGGCTGGAGGTTGTAATGTGAATCCAAATCTATATGGTGGATCCCACCGGAAAGCGCAGCAGCGGCGGCAATAGAAACCGAAGATTCGCTCATGCAACCGATCATGGTTTTGAGGCCGTATTTTTTGGCATTTTCAATGATCAATAGAGCCTCGGTGATTCCTCCGCATTTCATCAATTTCATATTGACTCCATCAATGCGATCCGCCCATTTGTCAACATCATTGGCATAGCGACAGGATTCATCAATGTAGATGGGTAAGGGCCGGTTGGGAAAAAGATATTGAAGCTCAGACTCCTGTCCTTCTTCCAAAGGTTGTTCGATGTATTCAACTCCCCTTTTGGCCAACCATTTCATCATGTAAATGGCATCTTGGGTGGACCAGCCTCCGTTGGCATCCACCCTGATTTTGAGTTGATTGTCTTGAGTGCTTTCGATTACTTGAGCAAACATTTGTTGATCCGCCTCTATTCCCTGTGGGGAACCGAGCTTGATTTTAAGGGCTTTTGCTGAGGTGTTTTGGAGTATGAGTTTTATTCTTTCTTTGACCTGTTCGGAAGGGATGATCCCGAGGGTTAGAGAAGTGGGGACAGAAGGCTTTGGCAGCTTAAGCAATTCATACAATGGCAATTGTGTTTTTTTGGCTTTCCAGTCCCAGAGGGCAATATCCAGGGCCGCATAGGCGCAGGGCGCAATTTGCATTTGTTTGGCCCTTTGGTTGAGTTCCTCTACGCTGTGGTTTTCAATTCCCGTTTCCAAAAAAGCAGTGAGTTGATCCTGCATTTCTAGAACTGTTTCGGCTTTTTCATTTTTGCCAGGAGCAGCTTCCCCCCAACCCACCAACCCATCCTTTTCGTAGGATAAAAACAGATTGTAGGAATCTCCCCTTACTCCTCTGCTGATGGCTAAGGGAAATCTCTTTTTGAGTAGTACTTTATGGAATTTAATTTGCAAGTTCATGACTCTGAATTGAGGTGAAAAATTTTTGGATTGGAGTTCATCAGAATGACCATCGCGAGTATCCCAAGTCCATTGGCCAATCCATCCATAAAACTCCCCTCCCGATTGTGGGTAAAATAATGTTGCCCCAACTCGATCAGTATCCCAAAACTAAAAGCAAATACTGCTGCTTTGGACAGGGGATTTCGAATCACTATTTCTCGGGAAAATGTTTTGATCAGCGCCATGGCCAAAACGGCATAAAAAACAAAATGCCCCAATTTGTCTTGATGCTCAAACCAAGGCACTCCCTCTTCACTCAATGGATTAAAGAAGCTCAGGTAAAAAATTGCTCCTGCCCATACAATAGAAAGGAGCAGCCATAAATGATTTTTCATTGAAGCTATTGGATAGAAAATTATCTTTTCAAATATATAAAACCTTTCAGTAGGGGTTGTCCATTCCCCAAATCTAAAATGTAAAAATAAGTGCCTTCTGCTACGCTTTCACTATTGGCATTGCCATAAGATGTCCTTAACTCACCCCCCCAATCATTTTGGTAGGGAGCTTCATTGAGAATAACCGACTCCCACCGAGAATAGATGGTCAACTGATGGTTTGGGAACTTCCCTAATCCTTCAATGGTCCAGAAATCATTCTTTCCATCGTTGTCTGGGGAAAAGGCGTTGGGGATGCGTAACGGTTGATAGTCGAGATGAGTGATTTGAGAAAAAATCAAAGGGGCACAGAAATAGGCCGTTGAACCGATAGCGGCTCTAAATTGCCATGGAACCCATGATTCTTGGGGATTGACTAGGGTAAGGTTTTGGGTCGTTACCCCCCTAAAATTGTCGGACTCATTGAGGTCCTCCCAATTTCCCGTGGGTGTTCTCAAAATTTGCCATTGGATGTTTAAATGTTGGTGATTGGGTTCGATTTCCACATTCAACCGGATGTCTTGCCCTGGGAATACGATGACCAGAGGGGGTGGTTGCTGAACAATAGATGGAATTGGAGGCCATTCCAAAAAGTCTTTCAGCCCTGAGGCATCTGCATCTGCCACTGGCCTATATCCTTGGGCAGAGATCACTCGGCCTTGTGCATCGACCTCTACGGGACTGTTGCCCAACAAACCGTCTCCGTCGGGATCCTCTAAGCCAGCTTCCACCACGTCGGGACAACCGTCACCGTCACTGTCTAAGTCGTAACTGTTTATGATCCCATTTTGATCGAAATCCTCTTGGGTTTCCACGCTATCCAAAATACCGTCGTTGTCATCGTCCAAGTCCACTTCATCAATAACCCCATCACGGTCGCAGTCTCTCGCTGCGTTGATCACCAAGGTGATGCTGGAATTCATAAAATCACAGTTGTCATAAGGATCCGTTTGATCTTGATTCTCTTGCATGTTGGTGACGCCATCACCATCGATATCGGAATCACAAGCATCTCCAATTCCATCTCCGTCCAAGTCTTCCTGATCAGGATTAAAATCATCGGGGCAGTTGTCAAACCTCGCCAACAGATCATCTCCATCAGGATCCACATCGTTGTCTTGATTGATGAGGTGGAGTGTGATCAAGCCACTGGAGGAATAATCTTGATCTGCGGTGGCAGGATCTACGGAAAAAATGATCCGAGTAGCGATATCGCCGTCTAAGTCAAAGTCGTCCACCCCAAAAAGTTGAATGCTTTGCGGTTGGTTCCAATTTTGAGGGCTAAAAATCAAAAAACTCACATCCGATCCCACTTCAGTAGGATCCAGTAGGAAAACGTTAATCAATACATCGGAGCTGGGTTGGGAGTTTAACTGAAGGGCAACGGTTACCTTACTCCCCGATTCATTCAGGGGATTTATAAGTTCATAGGAAGCGGTCACGGCACCGGAATCGGCTGGAGCTGATGGGGAAATTTCACCGCTAAGTACAAGCCCGGGGAAATCATTGTCCAGGTTAACCAATACCAAATCCGCAACGGCTGTGGCGGTCAACAAATCATAATTGGGATCCAATAGTGATTGTGGATCTCCGGTTATCAATCTTACATTTTGACTTCCGTCCAATAATGCATCATCCAATCCTGTCAGTGTGACTACATTAGTCCATGGGTCATCCCAATTTTTGTTCTCGATCGTAATTTCAGTTTTTGACAATGATATTTCATCAATATTATCCTGAAGGCTCAGTGGAAGCGTTACATCACCATCATTGAGGGGGATGGATGAAAGGGAAAAGCCAATGATGGCTTGGTCTCCGTCTTCATCGGTTTGGTTATCATCCTCTATCAAATGGATCAAAATCGACGAAAAATCATTATCCTGATTGGTCATACTTAGCGCAGGGATACTCCCAGGAATGATGTTTCCATAATTTGGATCAGCACTTGAAATATTGTTTACGAAAATATCATAAGTGATCGCTCCATCATCAATGGGAATGGGATCGTCAATGCCATTGACGGTGACGCGCTGGGGTTGATTCCAATTGGTTGGAGAAAAAATAATGGTGTTACTCACCAATAATCCTTCCAGGGGATTACTGCTTTCAAAGCTTATTTCTACAGCAGCAGCAGGTGCGGAATCCAGCCGTACGGAAAAACTTCCAGTTGCGCCATCTTCTCCAGTCAGAGGATCTATTAAGGTTAGCAGAATTTGGGCAATATCGTTGTCCATGTTGATGACATTGACACTTTGATCCGCCTCAGATAAAAAATTGGGATCGGATCCTTGGGCAACGGATACCGTAATTTGGGTAAATTGATCTCCATCGATCAGGGGATCATCCACTCCCCTCACCAAAATGGTCTGTGGAATATTCCAATTCAAGGGGGTAAATTGTATGGATTGAAAAGCGGGATCTACACCAACTTCTCCGACGTCATTGGAAATTATGTCCAATGAAACATCAAAATTGGGGGCAATGTCTAACACCACCGTAAAAGTACCTATGTTTTCATCTTCACTCAGGTTATTTGAAATATTACTTACACTAAATCCTGCTTGGTCATTGTCCAAGTTTCTGAAAATCAAGTCAGCCACGTCAAATTCATCTAAGGCATCATAAACCAAATCAGAGGAACTGGGATCTGCTGTTTCCAATACCAAAAAAATATCCCCGTCGATTAATGCATCGTCCAAACCGGTCAAGGTGACTTGATTGTTGAAAGGTTTGTTCCAATTGGCATTCAGAATGGTCATGCTGTTGGATGATAATGTCACCTCGTCGGGGTCTCCCAAAATAGACAGTCCAAAAGTGACATCGGCACCCCCACTGGGTTGAGAGAGCAAATGGAACTCCACTACAAAAGAGCTTCCATTCTCATCGGTAACCGCTGATCCTCCCACCACATTGAGTTCAATAGCAGGTGCTTTATTGTCTTGGTTGGTCAAATTTATATCGGCCACGGTAGTGCCATCCAAGGCATTATAGTTGGGATCGGTG
>Ga0181561_10002779_pt1 | contig 15441 bp, 11 predicted proteins | sample 011ome_19_FD_133760 | JGI IMG/M metagenome (GOLD analysis project Ga0181561, IMG submission 133760) | Coastal salt marsh microbial communities from the Groves Creek Marsh, Skidaway Island, Georgia - 011510BT metaG (megahit assembly) | ecosystem: Environmental > Aquatic > Marine > Intertidal...
GCGGTGAAGCACCTCGCCGCGAAGGGCGCCAAGAGCGTGGCGTTCATCGGCACGGGCGTCATCGCCGAGGCGATGGCGCGCTCGACCGCGACGGTGTTCGGGTTCGAGGAGGCGTTCGCGTACAGCCGCGACGTCTCCAAGGCGCAGACCTTCTGCGACAAGATGTCCGAGGAGCTCGGGTACCCCTTCGCGGCGTGCGGGTCGGCGGAGGACGCCGTGCGCGCGGCGGACGTGGTGTTCACGCAGACCCCCGGCGGCGAGTGGGTACTGGAGGAGTCCTGGCTCAGGCCGCACGCGCTGATCGTCTGCAGCGGCAGCGACCAGCCCACGAAGAACGAGATCCCGCCCAACGTCCTGAAGAAGGCCAAGGTGGTGACGGACATCACCGCGCAGTGCGCGCGCGTGGGCGAGGTGCGCAGCGCCGTCGCCGCCGGCGTGATGACCGTCGACGACGTGCACGCCGAGCTCGGGCAGATCGTCTCCGGGCAGGTCAAGGGCAGGAAGGGCAAGGAGCTCATCGTGTGCGACCTGACCGGCACGGGCGCGCAGGACGCCGCCATCGGATCGTACGTCATGGACGTGCTGGACTGAAGGTATAATTTTCCGCAATTCAAGGCTTCATGTCCATCAACTGACCGCCGACCGCTGCAAAAATGTGTAAAAAAGATGAGACGGATTCGTCCTTTCGCGCGCTCACTCCGGGTAGCGTCTGCCAAGAGTCCGCGCGCCACCGCGCGCGCTTCCGTACGGTTCGTGCATTCTCCCTCTCTTCGCGCGTCTCGCGACGTGCCGTCTCCCCACCCCGTCTCGCGCGCCTTCGCGTCGGTCTTCGTCGCGCGGTTTTTCTCGTTTCGTCCGAGCCTTGGGACGTGATGTTTGCAAAGTAAAAGGTCCGAGTGCGGGAGGAGGCGTTTCGGGTCAGGCGCGCGCGTCGTCGGCCGGGACGAGCGTCGCGCGAGGCGCGGCGCCCGTTATCCCGACCCGTCCCGTTACCGTGGGCGCGCGGTCGCGCAAAGGCGGGCGACAGACGCGCACGCGCGAACAAACAATTACCAATCGCGGGTGCCGAAAGCGCGTGCCCCGGCGCGAGATTTCGCCGGGGCGCAGATGGTGCCCGCATCGATCCACCGCGTCGCGAGCGACGTCCGTCCCGACGGACGGCGACCCGCGTGCCACTCGATCGGCGCCGGCGACTGAGAAGCCCGCCTTCTCGTCGCTGCCGCGCTGGGCACATACGTCACCTCTTCCCGCGTGACGCGAAAGCGCACGACTGATCCCGAGGCCAATCCCCGGACGCGCGGCCCTCGTTCGACTCGACGCCACCCAACGAAACCCTCACCGATCGACGAAGAGTGACTCACCGCGCGCCGCGCCGACTTGTTTTCCGCGACGTTCGCAGGGAGCCCGTGCGGCGGAGCCGCGAGCGCGCGCTTTCTGAATTCGGAGCGCGCGCTTCGGAGCGAAGACGCCGGACGACTGGACAGAGACGCGCGGCGACGCGAAAGACCGCGCGTGATCCGCGATGGAGTTCCGCGACTCGGAAGTCGCGGAGGTGGACGCGGAAGACGCCGCAGGCACGACGACTCGAGGACGCGAACCCTCGAAACGTCGCCGAAACGTCCCGAAACGTCCGTCGGCGGCGGATAATCCCCCGCCGTTCAAGCCCGCGCTCGCCGGAAGCGCGGAGGCGCCGTGGCACGCGTACGGCGACGTCGCGGCGTGGGAGCCGGAGTTCAGGGCGCTCGCCTCCGCGCTCGACCGCGGGCGCGCGCTGGGCGAGTGGAACCTCGCCTTCGCGCACCTCCGCGCCGGCGCGCGGCGCGCGCTGGCGCGCTGCCGCGCCGAGCAGTACGCGCACTTCGCCGAGCTGCTCGAGCGCCTGGCCGCCGACGAGACGCGGCGCGACGAGACGGGCGACTCGCCCGCTTCCGCTTCGTCGGATGAGACGCGCGCACTGCGTCTCTCGACGCTGCGCGAGAAGCTCGCGACGACGGAGACGGACCACGCCGCGCGGATCCTGCGCGTCACGTTCGGGCGCAGGGCTGTCGCGGAGAAGCAGCTTCTCCGGCGCCGCGACGTGCGCTCCGGAAGCGCCGACGACGAAAACGACGAAAACGACGCTTCCCTTCTCGCGGGCGAGAGCGACATGGCGGACCCGCCGACGCCGGCGGAGATGCTCGCGGCGACGCGCGTGCTCCGGGGATGCTGGGTCCACGCGCCGGCGAGCTGCGCCGCCGCCGGCGCCGCCGGCGCCGCCGACGCGCTGACTCGCGCGCTCGAGCCCGCGGGCGCGCCGCCGCCGCCGCCGCGGGACAGCCCCTCGGACCTCCTGCAGCGCGCGCTCGAGCAGTGGCACCTGGATCGCGAATCACTGGACGACTCAAAAAGAAACGCGGACGGTCTCTCCGCATCGGATCGTCACGCGCCGCCTCTGAAGGTGGCGTTCCCGGAGGGGCGCGATTCGCTGGACGGCGACACCGCCCACGCGGCGGTGTCCATCGGGTGGGACGTGGCCGATCCCGAGACCGCGTTCGGCCAGCCGTCGCCGGATTCGGTGCGATGCGAGATTTTGGAAGCGCTGTTGTCCCTCATGGCGCGCGACGGCGCGTCCTGCGCCGCGTTCGTGGCGCGGGGGGGCGTGCGCGTTGCGGCGGGGTACCTGCTCCCGTGGCTCGCCGAGGACAAAGACGAGGCGCCGGGCGAGCTGGTGCAGCGGTGCATCGTCTTCCTGGGCGTGCTCATCCGGCACGTCCTGCCGGCGCACCGCGACGCGGGGGGCCCGGGGGGCCCCGGGCTCGCCGCGCGCGCGGAGGCGACGCTCGAGGCGACCATCGGCGCGGAGACGACGGCGGAGATCCTGGAGGCGGCGGAGGACCTGCACGACATCTTCGCGCACGAAGGCGACGAAGGCGAGCTTTGGTCGGAGAACGGCGACGCGGGCTCGGAGTACGGCGGCTCGCCGTACGGCGTCTCGCCGCGCCGCCCGGCGTCGCGCGAGGGTTCGGTGCGTCGCGGCTCGGCGCGAAGCGAAGGCTAGGCGCCGCGCGAGACGGGACGCGAACGGCGGAGCGCCGCCGCGAGCTCGTCGTCCTCGCGGGTATTAATTAAACCGCCTTGAGGTGTTCGGTCTACGCGCTGATGAAGAAAGGATTACGTTTCATAGTACACGCCGTCCGCGCCGCGGGACGGCTCGCCTACGCTTCGCCCTGGCCTTCGTCGTCGCTTCGTTCGACGTTCTCCACGCGCTCGCTCAGCGCCCCCGGCATCTTGAGGTTCTTGCGCATGCGCGAGGTCCACAGCGTGTCCCCCAGGCCAGCCTCGGCGCGCGTCAGGCTCTCCTCCCGGCGCCGCGCCTTTTCCCAAATCACCAGGAGGCTCTCGGCGCGGTTCTTGAGCTCCTGGCGCCACAGCAGCGAGCCGGAGACGATCACGAGGACGTCCGTCAAGATCTGCAGCGGCGCCTCGTCCATGAACGCGGGCCACCGCTCGACGCCGAGCTGGATCACGCTCACCATCTGCGCCGCCGCCGCCATGGACGCGGCGACGTACGAGCCCAGTCTCCACTTCCGCAGCGGCTTCGACTTGCGCTCCGCCAGGATGATCGCCTCCGGCACGCCCTCGGCGCCCACCACGTTCTCGCCCGGCTTCGCGTCCGCCAGCGGGATGCTACGCAGCGCCGCGAGCTCGGAACCGCGGAGCACGCCAATGTCCTCGCCGCTGCTGCCCGGCTCGGAGCTGGACATGGACGACGCCGCCTCCGCGGCGGCGGTCTCCGCGGAGGCGTCCGCGCCGGCGCTCTCAAACGCTCTCGGGGCGTCGACGTCCACCTCGATCATCCCCCCCGCCCCGACGCGCACGTCGTACGTCGGGAGCGGCTCGGGGGTTCCCTCCATGGGCTTGCCCACCAGCGGCAGCGTCGGCAGGCCGGGACACCACTCCCCCTCCGGCGTTCCCGTGCGCAGGTCGAACGCGCTGCCGTGCGCGGGGCACACGATGCATCCGTCGTCGCGGAGGTCCGCGCTCAAAAGCGCCGTCTTGCCCTGCATGCTGAGCCCGAGGTGCGGGCACTTGTTGGACACCGCGTAGAGGTCGTTCATGAACTCCTGAATCAGGATCTTGCCCCCGCCGAGCTCCACGACCGCGCGCCCGCCCTTGTCCTTCAGATCGGGAAGTGTCACCCCCGAGGGGACGAAAGCCGCGTCCACGCGCACGACGCGCGCGCCACGCCCCCGGGCGTGGCATCGGCGAAAACCTCGCGTCGCGACGCGCGCGCGTCGCGGCGCGACGGCGGGGGAGGACAGACCCCCGACCGAGGACGCGAAGCGCATCTCCGCGTGCGACATCAGGGCCGAAACGAGGCACGTGTCGTCCTCTCGACACTCCGCTCGCGTGCCCTCCACGCGCGCCGTGTTCTGTCGCGTCGCCGGATAGCAAAAAGCGAAACAGGCGACGACGTCATCAACTCGAGGCTCGGAGTACAGTCGCGTGGTTCGGGACATCGATCCGGAACGGTTTCGTGATCGACGCGCGTTTCGCGAAAATCGGGAATCGTGAAAGCGCGAAAGCGCGAATCGAAGGACGCGAATCGGGCGCGAGCTATACCGGGCACTCGTAGACGTCTCTACCATAGTAGAGTCTAATACGCGCATTACACACGAGCTATCTAAATACACGTCGTACGTATTGTCGTTATTCGAACGAGGCGTATCTACCGTGTGCGACGCGGTGAATTTCACCGCGCGCTCGCCGCGACGCCGAAGAGCCTCCGCGCCGTCGAGCGGCGGCGCGTGCGTCGTCGCCTTTTTTTCGCGGTTTCCGCGTCGTCATCCTCCGCTGGCGAGCTCTTCGCGTCGTCGTCCCCGCTTTCGTTCCCGGACGAACCTTTAGGTGAAGATGGCATCTTCACCTCCCCCTCTCGCCACAGCGCTCGCGCCTCCGCGCCCGCGCCGTTTCCGGCCCACACCTCGCCGAGCGGCGCGCCCTCCGCGCCGCGGATCGCGCACGCCCCCTCCTCCGTCGCGCAGCAAGGCGGCGCGACGCCGTAGTAAAAGTCGTTCCCGTAATCCTCGCCGTTCCCGCGTCTCTGCCTGGAGTACGCCAGGAGCAGCGCGCGCTCGAACCCGCCGTCCAGCAGATCCGCGACTCTAACTTTGAGCGCTTTCGCGTGCTTCTCGTGCGCCATGCCGTAGTGCTCGAACACCTCCGTCTCGCTCATCGCGTCGACGCGGCGCAAAAAGGGCTCGACGCCGGGAGGCAGCCCGGTGCCGACGAAGCGCGAAGGCGCGTGGCACCGGTAGTCCACCCACACCTCGGGCGCGCTCGTTGCGCTGGGCTCGCCCGGGCAGTTCTTCGCCTTGCCTCCGGGAAGGTTCCCGCAGCACACGGCGTTGTACCCGATGCGGTACACCTCGAACTTCTGCCCCCCGGGGAGCAACATGGAGTTGATCGGGCCGAACGACCCCTCGTTGTCGAGAACCACGACGCGCCCCTCCTCGGAGACGAACACGTTCTGCCCGTGCCTGTCCTGCTCGCTGAACAGCAGGTCGAACACCGCGCACCGCACGACATCCTCGTGGTTGATGCGCCGCGCGAGGTCCAGCACGCGCTGAGACGCGCCCTCGGAGAAGAACGCCTCCACGGCGACGCCGGGCGCGGGCTCGTAAAACTGCGCCTTGACGTTTTCAACCTTGGCGCCCGCGCTGGGGTCGGGCTCGCCGGCGTCGGGGCCCTCCCCGTACCCCCCGGCGGGCAGGAACGCGCGGATCTCCTCCGTCCACGTGCGCGGCGTCGCGGAGGACAAGTTCGCGTCCGCCGCCATCGCGTCCAGCGCGTTGAGGAACTTGAAGTTGCACTCGGACCAGCCGAAGACGCCGCCGCGCTCGCCGCATTTTTGCTTCTCGCTCTCGGCGAGGCTCGCGCCATCCTTGCCGCACGTCTCCGGGACCGGTTGGTTCCGCGGGGTCTGCCTGTACCCGCCCTTCAGGCCGCACCACGTCTTGACGAACACCTCCCCTCTGTCCGCGGTGACCCCTTTGAGCACGGCCGCGCCGGACGCGCCCGTGAAGACCTTCACGTCCTTGCCCAGCATGGGCGTCGACGGCTTCAGCCGGCGCAGGATCACCGAACACCCCAGGCACTTCGCGCAGTGCGTCTTGCCGTCCGCGCCCGGGGCCGGCCGGGGGGGGGGGACGCCGCCCGGGACCGCGTCGAGCACGCACTGATCGCACGTGTCGCAGGTCTCCCACGTGCCCAGCCCGGGCTCGTCCATGGTCCAGCTCGGGTTCAACGCGGCCGCTTCCGGATGCATCTGCGCCGAGGATGCCGCGGCCTCGGCGAAGGGCACGAGCGCGGCCAAACACGCCACCTGCGCCGAGAGCCACAGGAGCCGAGACGCACGCGACGGCGTCGCCATCGCACGGCGCACCCTGGGTCGGGCTCGCTCGGGCATCCGTGCCAGTCGCGAACGCCAGATCGAGGCGCCCGCGCGCGCGACGGAGTGCCACCCGCCAGAGATCCACGCGGCTCGATTGCGCTGGCGCTCGGACGGCGAAAGGCGTTGCAGCGACGACCCGGTTCATGTGTTTCGATACAATCTGAGTCTGTCAAAGAGTCGCAGGTCTCGCGACGTAGCGTTTGCCACAAGCACAGCGTCGTCACGGCTCGGCGCGCGCCTCGTCTGCCCGCGGCACACTTGCCCTCAGCCCCCGCAGGACCTCGCCGATCTCCTCGAACCCCGGCCGGGCGCGCGGGTCCTCCGCCCAGCACCGCTCCAGCAGCGCGCGAAAAAAAACGCGCGTCGCCTCTTCTGCGCCGGAGAGAAAAAAGCCCTCCTCGCTCTTCTCCGTCTCCGCGGCCATCGCGTTTTTTTGTTTTTTCGGCGTCTTCGCGTCGTTCGCGTCTTTCGCGTCTTCGCTCATTCCGCCGATGAGGGGGAACGGCAGCCGTTTCCCCTCCACGGCCACCGCGAAGACGATCTGGACGGGGTCGCGCAGCCACCCCCAGGGCGTCTTCCCGGTCAGGCACTCCCAGAGCACGACTCCGAAGCTGTACGCGTCCGACGCCTCGCCGGCGACGGGCGCGTCGCGAAACAGCTCGGGCGCCATCCACGCCGGCGTCCCCGCCGCGCCGCCGCCGGTGATCACGCCGGTCGTGCCGTTCGTGGCGAGGAACGCCTCCGCGCCCGTCGCCACGCAGTCCTCGCGCGACTTGGCGATGCCGAAGTCCGCCACCTTGGCGCGCAGTCTCCGTCGCTTCGCGCCGAGTCCGCCGTTTCCGCAAACGCGCGCGGCGCGTTCCGGGAACACCAGCAGCACGTTCTGCGACTTGAGGTCCCGGTGCGTCACCCCGCGCGCGGCGAGGTACGCCATCGCGCGCGCGACGTCCGAACACACGTCCAGCGCGGTCGAGACGCGCGCCCGAGACGCGCGCTCGGCAAACGCGCCCCGGGCGCGTGTCTCGGAGGCCGCGTCTAAAGACGACGAGCCCTCGTCCCCGGCGCCGCGCCGCGCGCCGGGGCCGTGCAGGTACGAGTGCAGACTCCCGCCCTCCACGAGCTCCTCCACGATGCACAGGTCGGGCGGCGCCAGGCACGCGCCGAGCAGGCGCACCACGCACGGATGTCTCAGTCGGGAGAGCACGGCGACCTCGCGCTTGAACGCGCGGAGCGCGCCGCGCGAAGGCCGCGCACCGAGACGCGCCGCGCGAAGCGTCTTGACGGCGACGCGCGGCGAGACGCTTCCGCGAAGACGCGCCGCGTCGTTTTTTTTTTTTAGTGTCTCCACGGGGAGGCCATCCTCCGCGGAGCTCTCGGCGGCGTCGGCGTCTTCGACGTCCGACTCGAGGTCGCCTGTCCGCGCCTTTCGCGTCCACACGCCTCGGCGCACGACGCCGTACGCGCCCCGGCCGAGCACGTCGCCGAGCTCGAGCTCGCTCAGCGCGACCGCGACGAGCGCGTCGGCGTCGTTTGCGGACTCGGCGGACTCGGCGGACTCGGCGGACTCGGCGTCCGAACTCGAGTCGCTCGAGTCGCCGCGTCGGCGCTCGACGTCGCGAGCGACGTCGAGCGCGGAATCGAGAGTCGCGAGAGACGGCGCGGACGCGGCGGGACGACGTGGCTCCACGACGCGGTCGCGTCCCACCGCGGCGTCGCGTCCGTCGCGTCCGACGGCGATCGCCGACGAGAGCGCTGAGGCGGAGGCGTCGGGAAAAAGACGGTGAAAAAAACGGTCGTCGCCGTTCGATCGCACCACCACCCCGTCGCGGTCCGCCGCCGGCGCGGACGCGATCTGCCCGGGGAGAAACGCCGTCGTCTTGCGTCTTGCGTCTTGCGTCTCCGGCTCGAGACCCGCCTGAGGGCTACGTAGCCGGCTCCGCGCGTTCGTGCGGTGACGAGCGGCGAGGAGCGCGCGCGCCGCGCGCGCCAGAGCGGCGAGGACGAGCGCGCCCGCGACGACGAGAAGCGCGGCGGAGACGACCGCGTCGGCGGCGGCGCCGCGAAAGACGAAGTCGCTTTGCGACGACGACGAGACGCGTTCCGACGCCGAGGTCTCGAGCGCGTCGCCGCAGCAGAACCGGAAAAACGAGACGGCGTCCGGCGGACACGCGGCGACAGCAGGTTCCGGATGAATGACCACGCACTTCGCGCCGTTCAGGTGGACGCGCGCGACGGACCGGGGCGCGGACGCGGCGCCGGACGCGACGCCCGGAAACGCGAACTGTTTCCGCCCGGCGGGCGGCACCGCACCGCCCTCGCCGAGGGCGTTTACGAGCCTCGCCGGCTGGCCTCCGGGGCCTCCGGGGGAGACGAGAACGGCGACGTCCGTGGCGAACGCGGCGTCGCGCGCGACGCCTTCGCCCTCGGCGAACGCCCAAGTGGCTTGCCACGCGCGCAGGGACGCGCCTTCGCCAGCCTCGAGCGCGTTGTTGTTGACCACCGTCAACGACGCGAGGAACTTTCCGAGTTCGCTCGCCTCCGCGGCGTACTCCACCTCGAGCGCGCACCTCGCGGCGCAGTCGGCCGCCTCGCGCGCGCACCATCCCTCGGCCGCGCCGCTCGGCGAGCACGCACGCGCGTCGTCCGCCATGACGATGCGCCGGGAACCGCCGGCCTCTGACGTTCTGTTCGTGCCTCGAACGCAACGGAATCGAAATTTGAGGCTTGGGAATGAAAAATCGATCGAGGCAAACTTTCCATCGAGGATCGAGCCGAAACTTTTTCAAACCGTTGAGGACGTTGAGAAACGTCCTCCAATCCTCCGCTCGCCGCGCACAACCCAGTCGCGCGGCGCTCGTGACACCGCCCGTTCGCGATGGTGCAGGTGTACGTGGAGCCCATCGCCAGGCGGCACTACGCCCCGCTGGTCTCGCCTGCCGGGCTGTACAGGCCGCTCTGCGTCGGTGCGTCCCAGACGCGCGTTTAAAACGAAGCTGACACCACGAGAGAGGAGCGCATCCACGGTCCTCCCGCGCGCCAGTCTCGCGTCTTCTCTCCCGCACGGCCCGTCCCTCGGTCTGACCACTCACCTTCCTTTCGCGCCTCCCCACGCACCGCGCCGTCGCAGTCCTGTCCCTGATCGTCGCGTTCGTGATCGCGCTCACGACCGGGAACATGTGGGTGAAGACCACGACGTTCGTGGCGCAGCCCTCGGTTCGGTTCAAGTACGACATGCTGATGGTGTTCGAGGGCTCTCGCCCGGGCGCCGAGAAGGTGTGGTCTACGTTCGAGAGCGTGAACGCGCTCATGGCGGGTTCGCGCGCCGCCGTGGACGTGCAGGCGAGCGAGCAGGACCTGAACATGGACGGCAAGATGGACGTGATCGACATCAAGGCCACGGCGCGGGGGTTGGGGGACGTGTACGGCGTCAAGGCGCTGATGGCGTTTGACTACGCCGTCGAGGGCCGCGTGGACCTGGCGCTGAACGGCCTCGCCGTCGCGCAGCACGCCTCGCCGCTGCCCGGCAGCGGCTACTACGTGGACGGGTACCTGCGGCTGCAGCAGAGGGACGCGATCCAGGCGGGAACCACGCGGCTGGTCTACAACCACTCCGTGTTTCCCTTTGCGGAGCACGGCGAGATGGTCGGCGACGCGCGCGAAGCCGCGTCGCTGCGCTTGCCCGTGATTTTCAACGCGTACAACTTCAGGAACGAGACCACGTTCCTGGACGCGCAGACGCCGGTGTGGGAGTCCAGCCAGAGCTCGGAGTTCGTGTTCCACGCGCGCGTGCGCATCCCCACCTCGCAGCAGGTGCTGTACCGGCCCGGCTTCCTCGAGCTGTGTAAGTTCGCGTGGACGCAGATCCTCGCCGTCTACGTCATCTTCTGGTGGCTCTTCTCCAAATTCGAACACGTGGTGTTCCACCACAGGCTCGTCACCACGCGCGTCGTCAGCGACGTGCAGCCCAAGAGCCACAGGTTTTAAGGGAGAGGAGAAGCGGCGAGGGACGTGAGGGACCGGCGCGTGGTATTTACCGTTTTGTGCATACTACAGTATCATATGATGTGACGAGAAAGGATCGCGTTTTTGGACTTCGTATAAGGTTGCGTAGAGTACACATACATTCGCGTCGCGTTACTACAACGCCGACTCGACCGCGCGCGCGTCTTTCCCACGTGCCCGAGGCGTGTCTCGAGAGCCGTGACACGAGGCGCCGGCGATATCCGCGCGCGAGAAAACGATTCGCCGATCACGAGAACGCCTGCTTCGCGCCGAAGATGACGAGGCCCCAGCCGCCGAGGATGGTGAACACGACGTGCTCCTCCTTCCAGTTCGCGGGGTTGCCGGGATCGAGCCAAGGGTACGCCACCTTGGGGGGGGCGTTGGGGTCGGCTGCGATAAACGGTCATCGGCGGGTGAGGGAGGGTCGGTGTCAGGATTCGTCAAGATGCGAAGAGTCGGACGAAGGGCGCGCGTTCACGAGCGGACGCGCGTGCGTGCGGTCCCCTCGGGCGCTACTCGTGCGATGCGATGGGTAGGGTAGAAAAATATCCCACAGCGGCGCAGTCAGGGATTCGGCGCGCACGGGCGGGAACGCACAGGCCATGCCACGGGTGGCCTGGGTCACGGGGCCCTTGGGCACCGCGTTGAGGCGGCGGGCCAGGGGGGCGGCGGCGCGAAGAACTCCGGACATCTTCGTGTGGTTGCGCGCACGGAAGTGTTGAGTGCGGGGCGGCGATCGAGTTTTGGCGACACGGTCCTCAGAGCGTCGACCGGATTCGGCATACGACTCGAGCAACGAGCGAGTCGACGTCGGGGCACGACGCTTGGTGAAGCTGTTTTCACAATTCTGTCGCGCAACCTTGCACAGCCGGCGTGATCATGCTCGCAACGCGCGTCGCCCTCGGCGCGCGCATCACCAACCCCACCAGGTGCGTCTCGCCCGCTCGCCCGCGTCCTCGCGCGCGACTCGCGCGGCGCGAGGTCCTTTCGCGTCCTCTCGAATCTTCGTTCCACGCTCGCAACCGCGATTCTGACGGAAAATGCCTCGCGTTCCCTCCCGACACTCCCGACCGCACAGCGGCGATGCTCTGACCGCCAGACGCAGCGCCCAGGTCCGCGGCGCGCGTCTCGCGCCGCGCGTGGCGCCGCGCGCGCGCCGCGTCTCCGTCGCCGCGCGCGCCAACCTCAACACGCACACCGTGGCGAGCGGCGAAAACCTGTGGGCCATCTCCGTGGCGAGGGGCGTGACGCTGCAGGAGCTCAAGGCGGCCAACGCCAAGGCGCTGGGCCGCGGTGACACCATCTACCCCGGGCAGCAGCTCATCGTGCCTCCCGGCGGCAAGCGGTTCGCCTCCGTGCCTTCCGGGTACAAGCCCAGCGCGGGCGCCGGCGTGGGCGCGTACAAATCCGCCTCCGCCGGCCTCGGCGCCTCCGTCAACCCCGCCAACCTCGCGAAGAAGCAGGGCCTGGGCCTCGTCACCGCGGGTGCGTTTTTCATCGCGCTCGCCGCCGGCATCTGGATGTTCAAGGAGGACGAGCCGGGGCGAGGCGCCGCCGGGGCGTACGACCCGCGGGACGCGTACGGCGGCCCGAACGGCTACGACCGGGGCGGCTACGACCAGGGCGGCTACGCGAACGGCCAAGGCGGGGGGTACTACGACCAGTACAACCAGGGCGACTGGCCGCGGCAGTCGGGGAACGGGAACGGCGGCGGACCGACCCCGCCGCGCGGAGGCGACTACACCGGGCCGCCGCAGTGGGGTGAGGACCAGCGGTACTGAGCGTCGGCACGCCGAGAGAAGCGCGGGTACGCGGAGAAGGTTCGCGAGCGCGACGAGGGGAGAGGTTTCGCGGCGAAGCGAAGCGCGTTTGTTTCGGCGCGCCGCTTTTCTTTTGTGTGTAACGAACGACGACGAGACGATTACGATTTCGCGCCGCCGGTTTCCGATTCGAGGCGCGCGTATCGCTAGAGCTCCTACTTCGGCGGCGGCGGCGGCGGAGGCATGCCCGGCGGCGGCGCGCCCATGCCCATGGGCGCCATGCCCGCGGGGAATGCCCCCATCGGCGCGGCCCCCATGGAGCCCATCGGCGCGGCCCCCATGGCGCCCATCGGCGGCGGCGGCACCATCTGCATGCCCATCGGCGGCGGGGGCATGCCCATCGGAGCCATGCCCATCGGCGGCGGGGCCATGCCGTACATCCCGGGGGGAGGCATCCCCATCATCCCGGGCGGAGGAGGAGGCATCCCGGGAGGCGCTCCGGAGGGGGGTGGCATCCCCATCATCCCGGGCGGAGGAGGAGGCATCCCGGGAGGCGCTCCGGAGGGGGGAGGCATTCCCATCATCCCGGGCGGCCCCGGCCCCGGCGGCGGTCCGCCGGCGCCGCCCGGGATCGCCGCGGCCACCTGCCCCGGTCCCGCCGCGAACATGGTGTGCGGCCTCCTCTGCGCGGTGGCGGATCTGCGCTCGACGTTCGCCGCGAGCATGCGCTCAGCGGGCGTGCCGTGCCGCTCGCCCTTGGTGTCCTTCTTGAACGCGTACATCACGCTCACCGCGCGGTTGCACAGGAACTGCCCGTTCATCGCCTCGATCGCCGCGTCCGACGCCTCGAACGAGTCGTAGGAGACGAACCCGAATCCGCGGCTCGCGCCCGTCTCGGGATCGCGCGCGATCTTCGGGGTCTGCGTCACCACCCCGAACGCGCTGAAGGTGTCGTACAGCAGCTTCTCGTCCAGCTCGGGGTCCAAGTTCCCGACGAACAGGTTGGCGCCGACGTCTTCGTTCTTTCGCTCCGTCGAGCTCGCCTTGTTCACGCGCATCGGTTTGCCGTGCACTTTGATCATGTTCAGCACGCGCACGGCGTAGTCCGCGTCGTCCTCGCCTTGGAACTCCACGAACGCGTAGGACTGATGCTCGTTCGTCACGCGGTCCTTGGGGACGTACACGTTCGCCACCGGCCCAGCCTGCACGAAGATCTCCCACAGCACCTCCTCGGTGACCTTGTGCGGGAGTGGAGGGAGAGCGGGAAAACGCGGAAACGACGCGGGTCAGCGGGCGATCGCGCATCTCCGAAGCGCGCCTGGAACGGACGAAGACGAGCACACGAGCGCGGTTCGTCCGGCGGCGCTCGTGACGATGGGTCCGCGGAGCCCCCGACGATCGTTCGTTCGGATTTCGGATTTCGGTGAGGGTTTGTTGCCGCTCTTCGCACGCACCTGCAAGTCGAGGTTGCCCACGTACACGGTGGCATCCTGGTTGCGGTCGGCCGCCTGCTGGCCCAACAGGTTTGACCCGGCACCGGCGGTGATGCGCCCACCGGCGATTCCCGCGGCCGCCATCGTCGCCTGCGCACGCCCGCAAGGAATGAGGGCGCGAAGGCCTCGCTCGAATGTTTCACCTCGTTCTTTCATGTCAAATCGTCCGCAAATTGCTGGTATCGGGCGCACATTCGAGCGGCGGCGGCACTTTCTCACAGCCGCCGCCTCCGTTCGTCTCACACGCGACCGCGCGTACCCCGCGCGCTCACCGACGAGGTCCCGCGAACGCGGCCGCGTCGTTGTCTTTCGCGCGACCCAGTCCGCGGCCCACGCTCGACTGGACGCCCGGCGCGGCGCGTGCGAGCCCGGCGCGTCATGAGGCCTCTCGAGGAGTCCGAGATTCAGCAGGTGTTCGAGAAGCTCTTCAAGTTCGTGGGGAAAAACCTGAAGAACATCGTGGACAGAGCGGACCAACCGCATTGCTTCCGGTTGCACAAGAAGGTACGCCGCGCGCGCGTCCAACCCCCTCGACCCCCTCGAGTTGCGCGTTTCGCGCAAGAAGCCTCCGAACAGGCGGCGTGGAAGAAAACCCACACCCACTCGGCAATCGGCTCTCGGGAGGTTCAGGAGCGCGAACGTTTTTCTCGCGCGCGCGACGCTCGTTTCCCCCGGTCCGCGCCTTCCGCGCCTTCGCCACCGCAGCCCAGCCCGACCGGAACCCGCGCGTCTCAGACAGCAGTGATGAGGAAATATCCGCGCTTCCGAACGGCTTCGGTCGATGAGGCACAAACGATATCATGGTTGAATTTCTTCGGCTGAGCCGTCAACGACAGAGACGTTTTCGAGTTTTTTCGAGAGTTTTTTCGGCGTTTCCGCGGTGACGTCGTCGACGACGTTCGGTTTCCACTTTCCGCCGTCGCCGACGCCCAGTGGGGCGCTCGCGCTTCCCGCGCACGTCGCACGCGCGAACCTTCGTTGACCCGTCGTCATTTTTTTTAATACCCCGTCGTCATACACGCAGCGCGTGTATTACGTCCGCGAGGATATCATGAAACGCGCGACGAGCGTCGCGCGCGACCAGCTGGTTTCCCTCGGCGTGTGCGTCGGGAAGTTCACGCACTCGGACAAGTTCAGGCTCACAATCGGCGCGCTGGAGCTCCTCGCCGCGCACGCGAAACATAAGGTACGCATTGCTACGGGAGAAGCGGATGCGTCTCGTTCGTTCGCGTTGTTTTTTCGGCGGTATGCTCGTCGGATGCGTCTCGTTCGTTCCTCGCGCCGATGTTTTTCCTTCGCCTCCGCGCCGCGTTCGTCTCGTCGCCCGGTGATGCGTCGCATTTCAGTCTTCAACCTGAACCTCTGTGACGAGAAACGTCTCATTCTACGCGCTCTTGAGGGCTGACGCGACGCGAGCACGCGATTACGCGCCGCGCGATTCGTGTCACGTCCTTTTCGTTCGTCCTTGACGGACGAAGGGAAGGAGACGTCGTCGCGCTTTGGACGCGTTTCGTCTCGGATTCGGTTTTTCGGTTTCTCGTCTCGGCGTCGCCGCTGACCCTTTCGCTCGCTGACCTCTTTCGTTTCGATCGATCGATCGATCCGTCTCGCCTCGACGGTCGCCTTCTCGACGCAGATGTGGGTCAAGCCCACGAGCGAGATGTCTTTCCTGTACGGCAACCACCTGTTGAAGTCCGGCCTGGGGCGCATCACCGAGAACACGCCCGCGAACCAGGGCGTGGTGGTCTTCTCC
>Ga0181561_10002782_pt1 | contig 15431 bp, 9 predicted proteins | sample 011ome_19_FD_133760 | JGI IMG/M metagenome (GOLD analysis project Ga0181561, IMG submission 133760) | Coastal salt marsh microbial communities from the Groves Creek Marsh, Skidaway Island, Georgia - 011510BT metaG (megahit assembly) | ecosystem: Environmental > Aquatic > Marine > Intertidal zone...
AAGACATCGAAAGAATGGTCCAAGAAGCCGAGAAGTACAAAGCGGAAGACGAAGAGCACAAGAAGAAGATTGACGCGAAGAACGGTTTGGAGAACTACGCGTACAACATGCGCAACTCGATGAACGACGAAAACGTTGGCGGCAAGTTGGATCCGGAAGACAAGAAGACGATCGAAGCGAAGATTGACGAGACCATCGCGTGGTTGGACGGTAACCAAACCGCCGAAGTCGACGAGTTCGAAGACAAGTTGAAGGAAGTCGAAGGCGTGTGCAACCCGATCATCTCCAAGATGTACGGCCAAGCTGGCGGCGCGCCACCGCCGGGCGCGGACTTTGGCGGTGCCGAAGGTGCCGAAGGTGCCGGTGGCGCTTCCTCGGGCCCGAAGATCGAAGAAGTCGATTAAGAAGAAAAGCGAGAGCGAGAGTGGGGATGAGAAATTTAAAACCAACCTAGTAGAAAACATATTGAAATTTTGCATTTTAATCTAACAACATATACAAAAGAACACGTTTATATAACGAAAACAACCCGTATTGATAGTGTCTTACATAGAATATATATAGTATATATATATCGCATTTCTGCCTTTTCTTTTCCTTCTCGCTCGATGCTATTTGTTGAACGTCACCTGTCTTTTTCGTCCCGCCGTGCCGGGCGCTTTCAAAGCACTCTTCAACAAGTTGTGCGGCTCTTTTTTCGTTGCCGTTCTCACCGCTGCCGCTGTTGCAATGTTCATATTATTATTTATATTAGCAGCATCGCTATTAATCTCCGCGAATACCGCTCTATCTTCCGCTCTCGATCCTCGAATCGGACCTTTTCGAGCGCCGACGTGCTTTTTGTTCAACCCCGTCGATTTTTGGAGCTTTGGCGTCTTCATGACGTGCTGTTTTTGCTCTCTCTCTCTTTTTTCTACAGTTTTTCTTCTCTCTGAAAGCGCAGCGCCTCGCAAGTTGAACGGTTTTGGCGTGGTACACGCGCGTCCCGTGACATCTACGATGAATTCATCCGAGGAATCGAGAGGCATCGGCGCCGGCGCCGGCGTCGCTTTCGTTGGCGTCTTGGCGACAACTCTTCTCTTCGTCGCCGTACCTTTCTTATTGCTCAAAGCGAACATTTCGCGATCAAGTTCAGCTTGTCTATCTTTCAAGAACTGTCGACGATTTATAATCGCTCGTTTTTCTGTCGCCAGACGAAACGGTTCCGGTTGCGTCGAGGCGCCGAGTTTCTGCGCGTTTGACTTTGGAGTCTTGGCAGCGTTCATCAAGTTCGACTGTCGTCTGCCGCCAAACTCAATAGGCTCTGGAGTGAACTCAAACACATCGTAATTTGGGTCTACTTGCTCCCAGCTCGAATCGTTCGTGGTATCAGTAGTCGTATTAGTAATCTGTTTTCGAGCCACGCCAACGGGTCGATTGAAAATTTTTACGGTGTTGTTCGCCTTCCGTCTCTCCATCGCTTCCTTCTTGGCTGCTTCCACAGCCGCGCGTCCTTTTGCGCGCGAGGCCGTCATGAGGTGTGGTGAACTTGCCGCTGTCGTTCGTGGCGGCCAGTGCTGTTGAAGCTCCTCCTCCGACTCCTCATACCGTTCGTCGTCCTCTCTTCCTCTCTTTTGCCGCGTTACCTTTTTCGGCGGCGACGTGTACGTCGACCCAAAGCCGTAGTATTTGCGCGTCGACGTCACCCGTTTCGCGTTCTGTTTTGCAGTCGCTGTAGCGCGACTCCTCTTTTCTACAAATTCTCTAGATGGTTTCCTCGGCTGCGTGCCGGTAATGTATTGTTTATTTTCAGCCAGCGTCCACCGCGTCTCGTCAACGTGTCTTCGCTTTCTTTCAAAGCCCGCAACAACGTGCGTCACCGAAGGACCGTAATCGTTCACATCCTCCTCTTCATCCTTCTCGGCCATAACCACTCGGCTGTGCAACAACCTCGCTTTCTTTGCCCGTAGCTCGGCGTTCTTCGCAACCGCCTCGATGCGCATTCTCGAGTCCATTTGGCGCTTCTCGCGAATCGATGTCGCCGTTTCTTTCACCTCAACCTCGCGAGGCTTGCTCGCAGTAGCGTTGCGACTGTAATTATACGCCTTCCTCTCTAAATTTCTCGGCGACCGCCTTCGTACCGGTTGCGTTCCCGTGATGATTCTCTCGACGGCTTTGTTTCTCGCCGCCCCAACCGCCGACGGCTTTTTGCTCACAATTTTCTTCTCTCCCCTCTGCGACACGACCCGTTGTCGTCGTTGTCTGCTCCTCTCGCTCTCCTCTTCTTCCCCGTCCTCGTCCTCGTCCTCGTTCACTGCCACGTGCGACCACGGCGGCGAACTCGGCGGCGTACACGACGTCGCTTTCTGCGCGTCTAGTTCCCACGGCAACGGCGGCGGCAACTCGAACGCCTTCCAAACGCTCGGCTTCGTCCCGCGCGGCGAGAGCAAACCTGGTGGGTTCGATTTTTAAAACGAAACGACACGCGCGAATGCGAAAATATACGCACACACACAGAGAGAGGGAGAGAAAAACAGTCAGTTTATTTCATCGCGCGGACTACACGGAGAGAGAGAGAGAGAAAGAAACAACGCTAACGAAAAGAGAAAAGTGTGCACCCTCTCGAATTTTCAAAAAATCGCCCCCCAAGGGAAGGAAGCGGCTTTGCCTCGACGAAAGAGTTTAACTCGCTGCTTTCCGTAAAACATCTTCGACTGAAAAAAACAAAAGGCACTACTCACCGCTCGGTTTCTCGCTCTCGAAGTACATCTCCGCTCGTTCGGACTCTTTCGTTCGATTCTTTTTACCCTCGGCGGAGTTATGGGAGACGAAATCGTAATACTTTGGAGCCGCGAACTCAAATCTGATTTTTCCCGGGGAAGAAATAAACGGTAAGTGTTTGGGGAAAAAAAAATTGGAAAACAGAGAGAGAGAGAGAGAGAAGGACAATCTTCGAGAGAGAAGAACGCGAAGAATAAAGAGAAAGGTTTCAAAACGCACGTTTGATCCATTTGAGAAGACGCTTTCTCTCTCTCTCTTTTCTTTTTCGTCGTCGTCTAAGCGCGTCGTGATGCCTAAAATTTGTCGCGTTTTTTTTGGTGCAAAAACGGGTGTGAAAAAAAAGAGCAAAAAAACAAAGCAGGCGTTGAAGATATATCGCGCGCGCGATACGTTTCTTCTTCTTCAAGCGTTTGATGATGTGTTGTTACAAATAGTGTCAGTGGTTCGCTCTCTCTCTGCTCTTACTTTCTTTGTCGTTCACTTCTTTTTCGCGAATGCGCTGTTTTTTTATTGATCTCGTCGTCGTGGTCGTATCATCCCAACAGCTCCATCTCCGCTCTGAGCGCTTCCAGCTCTTCCTCCTCCGTGGAGGCGATTTTCTTTTGTTGCGGTCGCGCGGGCATCTTCGGCACCGCTTTCATCTTCGGCACGTCTGGCATCACCACCAACTCTTCTTCTTCTTTTGTTCCAAAACCAGGCTCTAACTCTTCGATTTCTTTCTGCAACAGCGCGTCTTCCACGTCCAAGGCGTCCAACTCCGCCAGCTCCGCCTCTAATTCGTCCTCGTCCAACTCCGCGGCGTACCCGACTTGCTGTCCTAACGCCTCGTTCACCTGCCTCATCTTCTCCGTCTGTTCGCTAATCTCGTCCATTACTTTATCCACTTTATCCACGTCCGTTTCTTTTGCCAACTGTTTCATCGCTCCGGCGCCCGATTTTAACGCGTTGAACGTCTCCGCCGTGGCTTTCGATCCCTCTAAAACAATCATCTGCTCCTGTAATTTCAACTGTTGATTCGCGACGACTTCGCACTGCGACTCGTACAATTTTTTCCTCTTCAAGCACTGCAAAGCCGCTCTTTTGTTCCCTTGTCTGTTGAACTCTCTCGCTTTCTCCAATTCGTTCGCTATCTTTTTCACGAGGAGCGCTTCGCGCTTGTCGAGCATTTCCAGAGTCTACACGTAAAGAGAGAGAGAGAGAGAGAAAGTCAGCACGCCACGCGCAAGAGATGTAAGAACGACACGCGCGATCGTCCACATCATCGTCGTAATCACCGAGAGAGAGTGACAAACCAAGAGACGCGCGGCGCAAACTCAAAAAACCTAAACGCCTCTCGCGGGTACAAAAGAGAAAGAGAGAGAGAGAAAAGAAACGCGCGTAGTAAACGTCTCGTCCAATTCGTCAAACGACGGACACGACGGACTTTGAACGAGAAACGAGGGGGGAAAACAAAAACGCACATCTTTCAACTTATCGACGGCATCGAACGCGGCGCGTCCGCTCGACGTCGATCCCAGGTTGTTGTTGTTACTGTTGTTTCGATTGCTCGAAGACGACGACGACGGTTGCCCGAACAGTCTCTTGAACATGATGATTGGAACGCGTGCGAGAGACAATTTTTTTTTTTTCGTGTGTGTGTGATTTGTGAGGAAAATGCAAAGTAAAACAGGTTGCCTTTTGAAAAACGCGCGCGACGCCGGGTTCGAGAAGCAAACGGACGCGCGGAGAAAGAGAGCGGTGCGTGCGTGTTTTTACGGCGCTCTGATATTGCGTGATACAAGTACTCTTTTTCAGATACGTAGTTGTAGTAGTAGTAGTAGTAGTAGTTGTTGTTAAAATCTTTTATAAAAATAGTTAGTCGTCTTCGCCGAGTAAATCGAACACGTTTGCTTTCTTCGTCGCTTCTCCTCCGGCTTTGGTTTCGCTTTGCTGCTGCTGCTGGTTCTCTTTCTTGTTGTTCTCGCCGTTGTTGTTGCTCTTTTTGGGCGCGTCCACCGAGATGAATCCGTCGGCGTCCGGGACGTTCGCGGGTTTCTTTTCCGAGTTTTGTTGCTTTTTGGAGGCGTTCTCGGATTTCGTCCCGCTCTCTTTGCGAGCTGGTCGAGAATTCACTCGGAGTTTTTTCAAGTCTTCGTAGAGTTTGTCGATTTCCGCGGAGCGTTCGTCCGTTGCGGCGTCGCCCTCGTTTTCTTTCTTGAGCGCCTCGATTTTGTCTTTCAACTCTTGCTCTTCTTTGGAAATTTGACGACTCGAGCCACCGCTTCTGCCGCTGTCTCTTTTCTTTTCACCTAACTCTGCTAAACGTTTCTTTTCCGCCAGTTTGGCTTCTTCTATGCGCTTATCTTCTTCTAACCAGTCTTTGCCGGAAGCTTTCAACGCCTCTTCGCGCGGTCTCGCGCCGCCAAAGAGTGAACTTCTGGACTCGGATGTCGATTCTCCAATCGGCGCCTCGCGTTTTTTCAGTTCTAGTTTCGGTCGATTGGCGAGATCTTCCGCGGTGGCTTCACGCAACTCCTCCACTCGCGGTTCTCTGCGTTCTCTGCGTTCTCTGCGTTCAAACTCGCCGGATTTGCGACGTTCGGGAATGGGCTCTCTCGGTGCGTCTTCCACGTACTTCACATCCACCGGTTTCGCACCACCAAAAAGACTGGAAGAACTCGCGGGTGCTTCGGTTTTTTTGTCTGCATCTTCGGAACGTTTTTGTAAGTTCAATCGCGGACGCTCGCGAACCGGTTCGTATCGATCGCCGTCTCTCACAGTCGTTCGTTTCGACCAGTCGCCGGTATCCGCGCGACTCGGCCCGAGCGGTTCGCGTTCGCCTCTTCGACTGTCTCGATCGTCGTACCCACGATCTCTGAACCCGCCTCGCCTTTCTTCTCTTTCCGGCAACGCCGTACGCTTCGACCAATCTCCGGTATCCGCTCGACTCGGTTCCGGTTCGCGCCTTCGCTCTCTCCCGTCTTCGTCGTAGTCGCGATCGTCGTCTCTTCGCCCGCGTCCGTAGTCATCTCTTCGATCTCGATCGTACCTGTCTCCTCCTCTGTCCCCGTACCTGTCGCCTCCTCTGTCTCCGTACCTGTCTCCTCCTCTGTCTCCGTACCTGTCGCCTCCTCTGTCTCCGTACCTGTCGCCTCCTCTGTCTCCGTACCTGTCGCCTCCTCCTCTGTCTCCGTACCTGTCGCCTCCTCCTCTGTCCCCGTACCGATCTTCTCTGTCTCCGTACCTATCGCCGCCTCTTCGCGCGTCGTACCGATCGTCGTCTCGATCTCTCCCACCACCACCTCGGTCCCCGCCGTAATCTTTAAATGCTCCACCAAGCTCTCCAGGTCGTCTCCTATCCATTTCTTCTTCCTCTCGCCGTTCTCGGTTCGGCGCCGTCGGCAGCGCGTACACGTCCACCTGGTCTGATCCTCTTCCTCCTCCTCGGGAAGGTCTGTACGCCCCACCGTCGTCGATTGGCGCCGACGCCGTCGCCATTCCAGAAAACTCCGCCAGCGAAAGTTTCGTGCCTTTCTTCTTCTTCCCGCCTCCTTGCTTCGCCGCTTCGCTCAGCGACGGGAACTTGCTCTCGTCCGTCGTCGTCTTCGTCTTTGCGGTTTGTGGTGCCGAAGCACCGGCACTTGCGCTTGGCGGCGGGTCCCCGAGCCCGGGAAAATCGGGAAGCGAAGAATCGTCGTCGTCGTCGTCCCACGACTTTGTCTTCGCCGTTGCCGCGTTGCCCCAAGCCGACATCTTTCTTTTTTATCGTGCGTGCGCGCGTGAGATTCTCTCTCTCTCTCTCTTGTGTCGTTTTCGATCGATCGATCTGTCTCTCGCGAAAGAAAGAGAGACGAACGAGAGCGATTTGTTCTCGAACTTTTGAGGTCTTTGGAAGAAAAATTTGTCGAAGAAAGACGACGAGAAAAAAAGCGAAAGCGATGATGGTAAAAAATGCAAAAGAGAGAGAGAGAGAGAGAGTTTGCGACGGATGCGGCGATACTATTAATAAAACAAACGTTCCCACTCGCACAGCTTTCGCGATCTACGAATACGTGTACACACACACGTATGTGCATATATATATACAAAAAGTGCCACCTAGCGTTTCGGCGTGCCTTCGACGTGCCTTCTCTTATCCTTGCGGAAATCTCGCAACGCCTTTTCGGCTTCGGCTTTGAGAACTTTTTCTCTCTCGTCGAACGGTAAGGTTTCTAGGGACATGGCGGACTCGATGATGTCTCTGGGTTCGATCTCGTCCGGGTCGCAGTTGTCGAAGATGAGAGAGCCGATGCGTTTTATTTTTCGAGACGGGGTTTGGCGGTCTTCTTCTTCTTCTTCTTCTTCTTCTCCTTCTTTCTCTTCTTCTTCGTCCGACGAGGCGTTGACGAAGGAACGCTGACTGTTTCGTCGCGCGATGCCTGGCACGAATCGTTCAAAAAAATCACCAACTATGGGACTTCCCGGACCGGTCTCGTTTCCATCCGATTGTTCGGCGCTCCCTCGACCGCGCGAACGCGAGCGACTCTTTTCGCCGTTCCTCCTTTGTGAAGACGCGCGCTTCCGTTCGCGTGATTTCTGCTGAATGTCCGAAGAGCAGCTGCTTCCGTTCGCAGTCGTCGCTTCGGATTGTTTGCGCGCGAGCATGTGTTCGAACGAGCCCCGGCTGCAATAATTAAGCGTGTTCCAGGACGGCACGCGTCCTCGCGTGGCAACGTTTCGTCGATCCATTTTCATTTCTCTCAATTCGCGGACGCACTCGTCCAAAGTGTGTTCAATGCCGCACGCGTTTTCAATCGCGCCGAGTTTCGGCCACGTTTCGCGTTCGCCCAGAGTAGCCGTGTCGAATAAGTGTTCTCTCGTCGGATTGGATTGAATCATCCTAAGATGTTTCCATCCGTACGCCATGACGACAGTAACGTCGCCTTCCCACGTTTGACCGAACAGTTTCGCGACGTCCAAAACGTCCGCGCCAGGTAAAAACTCGAGAAATTGTTGACATCTGTGTTTCCACTCAGACTCGACAAAATCGGCGATCCACGAAAGCGTGGGATGTAAAGACGCGAACCATCGTTTGATTCGTAAGATTGGCACGATGTGTGGATTCGTTTGACTGACTATGAAGTAGTTCACGTTGAACAGTTGCGACAATGCCTCCATTGGTAAGTCGGCTTGTAAAGATCCGTCGCGCCAGCGCTGCGTTTTACGACCTTTGCCACCTTCGTTCGCGCTCGATTGCCACGGAACAAAAGCACCGTTTCTTGCTTTGGCCAGTAATGGCTGCGGTGGAAACAGAGATGGAAATGCGCACGAGGCAGCGACGGCGGACCAAATGACCAAGTGCGGCGAAGTCAAGTAATTCAACAGTCTCGGCTTTTGACCCGGTCTCGCGTCCGCCGGCGAGACGCAGACGGACAAAATTCTTCCACCAGATCTATCGTACGCCTCTTGAAAAGTCAAATCGCCGTATAGGTCTCGCAAGCACTTCTGAAAGAAATCGATGTTGTGCATGCCTCCAGTTTTCACCAGATGAAACATGGACGTCAAGAAATCCGTGCCGGAGAAGAAGGTCAAATCGGGCAACGCCGATTCAAAATTTTCGTCGCTAAAGAAATCGTGCAACTCCTCGCTCGTTCGCGTGCACACCACCGCAGCTATTATACTACCAACTGAAGATCCGGCAAGCACTCGAGGTAATAGATTCTTCCTGTTGAGTGCTCGGCACACACCGATGTGAAACGTTCCTAAACTCCCTCCGCCGGAAAGAAGTAAACCGGTTCTTCCAAACACGTGTCTTGTTTCTTGCAAAAACGAAAGTTTTTCAGTCACTGGAATCTGCGAATCGTTCGATATGAGCTTCAAACACGTCTTCACTTCTTTTATGTATTCTCGGACTAACTTTGGTACGCCGCCAACGGGCGCGTGTAATCGCCTCCCGAGGTTGGACATGTTGCCTAAATTCCTCAACAGTTCAGCCCGCAAACCAAACATAATCTCCTCGACGTCCCCCGAGTTTCTTTGTACTCTCAAAACTCTCAACTGCTCCGCAATTAATGCTCGATCGTACTCTCTCGGCGTGAACCCCGTGTATTTTTCCTCCCTTTTGTGTTGCCGTTGCACGACGCACGCGTCGTCGACGACTAAAGAAGAAAACTCGTTCTTCGAATTCTGTTGGTCTTCTCTGCTCTTATAATCTTTACCGCTACTACTATTAGTGTTCAATCGAAACAACCCGTTCAAGCTGTTCCGAAACTTCCCGCCTTTCAACCCTCTCTTATCGCTCGAACAGTACGTGATCGCAATCTCCTCCTCCTCCTCCTCTTCAAACTGCTCCAACTCCTCCTCTAAAGTCACGTAGTTCGCGTACGTCTCGCACTTACTCATCCGCTTCAATATGCTCCTCTTCACTCTCTCTTTCCTCTGTCGATGCCTTCTCCTTTTCGCCGTCGCCGTTTGCCTCGCGAAATATATCAACACCGAAACCAGCAGCACCTCTCCGTAAAACGAAAACGGATCGACGATAAATCTTCGCACTTTCGAAGACAACGGCGCGCGCTCCGGCACGCGCTTCGCCAAAGGTTGCCCAATTTTCAGTCGATAATTCGCGGTAAAATCGGACAAAAACGCATCTCTCGCGAAGACGACGTCCGTTTTCTTCTTGCGCATCGCGGTTATCAGTTCTTTCATCGCGTCGATTACTGCTAGCGAAGAAGAAGAAGATGACGACGACAAGGACGACGGTGTTTTCGTTTTCTCGGCGAGCGACAACGACGAAGGAGGAGAAGAAGAAGCGAGCGTCGCGTTCCGCGTCAAGAGTCTGAAATCGTTGCCGCCGTCGCCGGTAAATGAAGGCGACGAAAACGACGCCTTCGCGAGGTACGACAGCGCTTCAAAGAAAGAAGACGAAGACGAAGAAGCCATCGTCTGTCTCTCTCTCTTCCTCTCTCTCTATCCGCGCGTGTGTATGTTTCAGTTGTCTCTCTGATGTGATGGTCAAAATAGTGCGCTTTCGTTGTGTCGCGTCTCTCAAAGAGAGTCTAGTCAGCTTTTTTTTTCCCCACGCGAGTCGTCTCTAACTGTCAAATGCGCGTCACTTCTCGTCGCCGCGCGTGCGCTGTTCTTTTTGCTTCGCTTTAAAAGAGGGACTGAAGGAAACGAAAGAGAGAGAGAGAGAGAGTAAACATATCCATCGTTCGAACGAAAAAGAGAAAATGAACGAGAGAGCGCGATTCAGAGTCGAACACCTCTCGAGAAGCGTGATGAGGGATTACGACGACGCGAAAGAATTGGACGGAGGTGCCGACTCTGTCTTCTTCTCTTCTTCGGGAAAAGAAAGAACGAACGCGTTGAGACGAAACGCGTGCTCGGCGAGGAGAGAAGCGCGACCAAAACCGGGCGGTGGCGCGGGTGTTTTAGACGTGACCGATTCTCGAACCGGTCGGAAGTATCAAATACCAATCTCGGAGGATGGGACCGTGAACGCGTCCGCGTTCAAAGATATTAAAGCGGGCGGGGACGGGAACGGGTTAGTTTTGTACGACCCGGGGTACACGAACACGAGCCCGTGCGTGAGCAGAATTAGTTTCATCGATGGGAATAAAGGGATTTTGAGGTATCGAGGGTACCCGATCGAGACGTTAGCGGAGAAGAGCTCGTATTTGGAGTGCGCGTTTTGCGTGATTTACGGCAACTTGCCGACGGCGAACCAGTTGGCGGATTGGAGGGAGGCGATTTCTAGACACTCGGCGTTGCCAATTCCGGTTATTAATACCATCGAGGCGTTACCGCACGATGCGCATCCCATGGGGGTAATTTTGGCCGGGTTGAACGCGTTGTCTGTGTTTCATCCGGAGCAAAATCCAGCATTGGCCGGGAACGGGATTTATCAGAACAAAGACGTGCAGGATAAACAAATCGTGAGAATTTTGGGGAAGATGACGACGTTGGCGGCGCACGCGTATCATCGAAACACCGGGAGGAAACCAGCGCCGCCAAACGCGAGACTTTCGTACGCGGAAAACTTTTTGTACATGTTGGACGCTGGTTTGGATATTTCGCACAGACCGAATCCAAAGTTGGCGAAAGCGTTGGATACGATGTTTTTGTTACACGCGGAACACGAGATGAACTGTTCGACCGCGGCGTGTAGACATTTAGCCTCCAGCGGCGTGGACGTGTATTCTGCCGTCGCTGGTGCGGTCGCGGCGTTGTACGGACCGTTGCACGGAGGCGCTAACGAAGCAGTGCTGAGAATGCTCGAACGCATCGGCTCGGTGGAAAACATTCCCGATTTCATCGAACGTGTGAAAAGAAAAGAAGTGAAAATGTTTGGATTCGGTCATCGAGTGTATAAAAACTTTGATCCGAGAGCGAACGTTATCCGAGGAATCGCCGAGGAAGTGTTTTCGCTCGTTGGACGCGATCCGTTGATTGATGTCGCGGTAGCGTTGGAGAAACACGCGAGAACGGACGAGTATTTTATCAAACGTAAATTGTACCCGAACGTAGATTTTTATTCTGGATTGGTGTATCGGGCGTTGGGTTTCCCACCGGAATTCTTTACCGTTTTGTTTGCCATCCCGCGAGCGGCAGGATATTTAGCGCATTGGAGAGAGCAGTTGGTAGATCCAGACTTGAAAATCGCTCGACCGCAACAGGTGTATAAAGGCGAATGGTTGAGAGATTACCCGGAGATTAACCAAAGAGACGAACGCCAAGAACACATGGGCGTCGTTCGAGCGTCGAACGCGACGAGGCGACGAATGGCAGGTACCAGAGGAGGGACTGGGTTTTTGAGGGATCCAGCATCCCACATCGTAGCCACGAAAGAAATTTCGTTGAGCACGAAAGGGTGGGGGAGTTCTGCCGGCGAACAAGGGTCGAGCGGTATCGAGCATTTTTGTTGAGAAAGAGTGAAAGAATAAAAAAGAGAGAAGTCGAAAGTTGAGCATATACACATATACATACATATATACATAAACAAACACTCACAAAAATAACTATCTTTTCTAACGACCAAGTCGCGCGCCGTGATAATAATTAGGTTGTTGATCCAAGTAAGGGAATGGATAATACGGATCTTGATAAGGATAGCCGAAACCGGCCTCGTAATAATATTCTTCCTCAAAATATCCTCCTCCTCCTCTTCCTCCTCCTCTGTTGTTATTTGTCGGCATGCCCGTTGGAACGTTATTGTTATTGTTACCGGTCGTTGGATACGCAGCCGAAGGATATCCACTGTTACCGTATGGACCGACATTGTATGGACCGTATTCTCCAGGTGACGGGCCGTAGTACCCGCCTTGATACGGACCGTACCAAAACGGACCACTACCCGCGTCACCATTTTCGTACATTTCTCGCAGCCTTTCTTGCTCTAACGCCGCGTTTCTCTCAAAAATCGCGATATCTCTCCTCTCTCTGGCAAGTTTCGGATCGCAGATGGAACTCTGTAATTCTATTTCGTTGCAATATTCGTACACTTCCTCTAAATCCGGTTGGCAATAAGGCCAACCGACTGGAGCGTTTATTCTCGAGCGTCGTTCTCGATACCACGAATTTCTCGGTTCATACGTGCATCTCGAAAGCGTCTCCCGAATCGTGCATGGTCTGATTAACGTCGAACACCTTTGCCAATCGTCAAAAAATGTTGGGTTGTTTGCAAACGGAACCGCGACGATCCAAGTCAGCGCTTGTAGAAAATTTCCCATCAAACCTTGTGCGGTATACGTGACATAGTTCGGATCAACGTTAGGTCTCGGCGGGATATTGTCTAAAGGCAAATTTGTTCCAAATGGCTGCGTGGCTAACGTCGTATCGTCATATCTCGGCGCATCAAAGATTGGCTGTCGCGCCGGCAACTGTCCGCCGCCGTTGCCGAAAAAGAACTCCTGGAAAAAACCTCCACCATCTTCGTTACCATTAATCAGTGGCGTTGCAAGCACGTCCTCTTCAACATCACCTCCTGCTCCTCCTCCTCCGTAGTGACCTTCATAGTTCCAGACTCTTGTATTCCCGTCCGGTCCATTCGTCTTTGTCGTCGTCGAAGAAGAAGCCTCTAAAAAATTCTGCAGTTGCATTTCGGCATCTCTTATCACGCTCTGAATCGCGTTTTCTATCGCCACACCTTCCTCGCTCTCTCGACTCACTCTCGCGCCTTCCAAAGCCTTCTCCACGATCGCGTTCGCGGACAAATCCCTCTCTCCCTCCTCCTCCTTCTCCTCGCGATAGTAATTCTCAAAAAACGAGCCACTCTCGCCGGTCAAATCGTCGTAAATCTCAGACGTTTCCACCGCGACCCTCTTTTGATTCAAAAGCAGCATCTCCTCGTCGTCGAATTTCGACGGGTAATAGTGCCGTTGTTGTTGCGACGACGACCCCCCGCGAGAAGAAGAAGAAGAAGACGCCGCCGCCGTCGCGCGACAACGAAAGCACGCGCGAGAGAAGAAGAAGAAGAAGAAGAAGAAGAAGAGTGACGGATTATTGCGCGCCATTATTTTCGTGCGCTGCTTTTGTTGGTGCTTAATATATGTATGTATTTTTTTTTTAGTACGATCGAAAAAAAGACGTTTTTCTTCTCGATGAAAAATTAAGAAAAGAGTCTCTCGAGACACGTGTCTTTTCCTTATCCATCAACGGCGCAGCCGAAACAAAAAAAGAAAGAAGAGGAAGAGTTCTTCATTCACAAAACAGAGAGAGAGAGTCTTGCGTCTTAAACGCCACCAAGAGATTTCGCGCGAAAGAGAAAGAGATAACGATGATTTCACAAAGCTTAAACGCGTCGTCCGCGACGACGACGCTCACCGCGAACTCCATCCGCCGCAACCGGTCGGCGTTGAAATCGCAATCCACCTCGTTCGGGAAAAAAGCGTCTTCTTCGTCCTCTTTTTCTCCTGCGCTCAAAGTGCACGCGAACGGAGGGTTGTCGAGAGACCAAGAGATGATGGGCGGTCTCGGTGGCGACATCGGCGCGAGAGATCCGACCGCCGGTGAAATCGGGTCGAACTTTGGAACGTCGACGTTAGGTCACGCGGATACGGACCACATCGTTAAAGCGAGTGGGAAAGGGGCGCAGAAGTTGATGGATATGACCATGTTGAAAAATCGACCGATTCAAGAGTTGCCGGCGGATGCCACGGCGTGCACGTTATCGGACGAGGAGATTTATAGAAAACAGTGCGTGGATTGGAAGGTGCGACCGAGCAACAAAGATTCCATTCCGAGGTTACGATGGGAGGTGACCACGACGGACGGGGAGAAGTTCGCGGCGAGATGTCAGGCAGTGGCGAGCGAAGCCGGATGGCCGGTGGAGACAACCGTGACTGGAGAGAAGGTGGTTGTGGAGGCGCACACGAAGGAAGTGAAGGGGTTGACGATTAATGACTTCATCGTGGCGACTAAGATTGAAGCGGACGAGGAGATTGCGGCTATGATTGTGAAGAAGGCAAAGGCGGTGAGAAACTGGATTTAAATTGCCCTCGGACGAACGCGAGGATATTCTTTTTCGCGACGCACGAAGGTTACACGACCACTTTAATTCTATACACAATAAGTATACACTATTTAAAACTACATGCTAATTTACTACGCATTGATATTGCTTCCTAAATATATCGATGTTTTTGTTATCGTCGCCGTCATCGTCATCATCGTCGTCGTCGTCGTAACGAACAAAGCTAATCCTCTTCATCCTCTTCTTCTTCGAAAAGTTCGCGAACGTTCGGCAGAAGCGAAGGAATGCGCCGTAAATTTTTGAAATCGACGCGCATCAAGTCGAACGCAATCATGGCATTTTGTCCTTTCGCACTCGCGATTCCAGTATCGCCGTTAAAACTTGGCACTTTGGGATATCGTTGCGAAAAATGCGTCAAGATGTTCAGGTATGCGGAACTTCCTATCTCGAGAGCTTCCGCGGTTGTCGAGTGCTTCTTCGCCAGCGCTTCGTGTTCTAATCCGTCTTCAAAAGTCGCTTCGTGAATGAGTAAGGTGCACTCTTTCGCTGCGCTTCTCATGTTGTCACACGGTCGCGTGTCGCCAGAGTACACTATCGAGTAAGGAACGTTTGATTTGTTCGTCAAACCTTCTAGTTTGATGCCAAACGCGTGCGCACAGTGAGTCACCGGTATCGACACGAGTTTCTCAAACGGCGTAGAAAAAGAGGAAGGAGATGACGAGGAGAGTAACAGCTCTTGCATTGGTTTCAACGCCAGAGTATCTCGGCAATCCACGAATCGGTAGTTCAGTGGTTCGATTTTTTCGCACTGGCTTAAAAACCATCTCAACGGCCGAGGTCCGAACACAGTTAAACTAGGAATGTCTTCTTCCCTCACGCCTGAACTCAAAAAAGCTTCGCGACGCTTGGAGAGAATAGACGGTAAACCCACGTGGTGGTCTGCGTGCACGTGCGAAATCCACGCAAAGTGCATATCCTTCAACACTTTGTCCACGACTTTTGTGCAACCGTTTTTCGAACGATATATTTGTCCTAAAGATCCTTCGCCAGAATCCAACAAAGCCGAATAGTTTTTCCCGTCTTTCTCGACTTCGAGCAAAATGCCCGTTACGTTTCGATGTTTGGCTGGTTGTGCGGAACCGGTTCCAAGGAAAGTTACCACAACTTCGTTATCGTCTACATCGTCGACGACTTTATGACCCGAGTGTTTGGCAAAGAACTCGTCATTCGCCGGTGTTGTCGC
>Ga0181561_10002785_pt1 | contig 15419 bp, 11 predicted proteins | sample 011ome_19_FD_133760 | JGI IMG/M metagenome (GOLD analysis project Ga0181561, IMG submission 133760) | Coastal salt marsh microbial communities from the Groves Creek Marsh, Skidaway Island, Georgia - 011510BT metaG (megahit assembly) | ecosystem: Environmental > Aquatic > Marine > Intertidal...
AGAATTTGGAAGGCACGCGTGCTGATGGAACGCGGCTTCGTCTCGCGGAGAGTCGCGCGCTTGGAGGCGGCGCAGGCTTCGCTGTGGGCGCGCAGCGGGTGTCCTGCTACGTGTGTTTAGTGCGACGGGATGGTGTGCCGCGCGGTCGTGTGTGTCGGCCGTCGCGTTCGGTCACACGCGTCCGTCAGCTCGCACGCTGAGTCATCATTTTCGCGCGAATCTCTCAGATCCCCACAATATTATGAGGGTTCACAACTCAAGAACGCCCCTCCTTCAAGACAAAATTCGCCACTTGGCGAACATTTTTCTTTCGATTTTTGATCGACACTCTCACTCTTCACTACTCACCGCGTCGCAGATCGGCAGAGTCCTCGCGGCGATGTCTCGCGTGCGAGGCGCGCCAGGTTTAGGGGGGCGCGCGATGCTGGCGACGGCGGTGACGCTCGCGCTCCTCGCGTCAGCGTCGGCCGCGGACGGGACGCCCGATACGCGGTCGAGATCGTTCGGGCTCACAGCGATGGGCGCGGCAGCGTGCGCGGAGACGGAGGCTTTCTGCGCCACCACGGTGCTTCCGGCGCTGGCGGAGGACCCGAAGCTCTCCGCGTTCCTCGCGGAGACGCGCGCCGCGGCGACGCGGGGTGGACCGGCGGATTCGGACGCGGGGTCCTCGAACGCCGTGGCGGACAACTACCGCGCCGTCGTCGCGACGGGAGCGCTGCGTTTCCCGGAACGGCTCGCGCTGGGGTGCTGCCTGGCCGCCGGCGCGTGCGCGGACGACGTCGCCGCCGCGTCGGCGGCGTCCGCGGAGGCGTCCAAGGACGCCTCGCGCCTGGCCACCGCGGAGGCGCTGGCGCTCGCCGCGGAGGCGCCCGAGGCGGCGGCCAAGATGCCCGCGGCGGCGCTCCTCGGCGCCAACGCGTTCGCCTGCCGACCGCCCGGGGGCGCGTCGCGGTGCGGCGCCGAGGCTGTCTCTCTGTACCGCCGCGCGGGCACCGCCGGGTTCGACGTGGGCACGATGCGCGCCGGCGAGGCGCTGCTGGCGCGCTTCGCGGGCCCGCTCGTGGACGAGAGCAGCGACGCGGCGTGTCCGCGTACTTCCGCGAGCGCGCGCGACCCCCCCGCGGGCGACCTCGCGGACGCGGCGGCGGCGAAGGCTCTGTTCCGCGGGTTGCTCGTCACGGACATGGACGCGCGAGCGGCGGCGCGTCTCAAGGAGCTCCAGCGCGCGGAGGAGATGTGGCTCGTCAAAAGAGGAAACGGCGAGAAAGGGGGAGAGCGGGACATCGCGTACGTCCTCGCGGGCGCGCTGGTGGACGGCACCGCGCGCGTCGCCGCGGTGTTCGCGGTGTGCGTCGTCGCGTTTTTGGCGCGAAACACGCGCGTCGGCGCGCGCGCGCGCGCGTTCGTCTGGCGCCGGAGCGGATGCGCGGGCCTCGCGACGCGGTGGCGGCTGCTGATGGAGGCGTTCGGGGTGACCCCGCACCGGCGCGTGGGCGGCGGGCGCGCGGCGGCGCGCGCGGTCCAGCGCACGTCCGCGAAGAAGATGGCGAAGCAGATCGTCAAGGAGATCCTGGATCGGGAGAAGAACCGGTAGCGTTTTCGGCGCGAAGCGACCGGGAGAGTCGCCGCGTCGGTATATGGTACACGATTCCGTAGACTACGTAGCGAAAGGACGTCGCGAGTACTTTCGAAAGGAGTTACAGTATACAACCTTCACTCGCGATAGAGGAACGACGGCGACGGCGTCGCGCATCATCTTCCGCGCGTCTGTTCGCACGTCCTGCCACCACTCACATCACGCCCGCAGCCTTGAGCTGCGCCTCGAAAGTCTCGCGCTGGTCCGCGGGGAGCGCCGCGAGCGCCTGCGAGAGCACCTCCGGGTCGCGCGCGCCGGCGGCGAGGAGCTGCTCGAGGTCCGGCGCCGCGCTCGCCTCGGGGACGTCCTCGGGCACGTACTCCTCCTCGCCGTCCGCGGGCTCGGGCACGTACTCCTCCTCGGGCGCCACTTCTCGCGTCTCCGGCGCGTCCGGCGCGACCGCCGTCTGCGGCGGCGGGTCGAGCCCTGGGCGCGACTTGTTCGCGCCCGCCGCCTCCGCCGCCGCCGCCGTCGCCATCGCCGCCGCCGCGCGCTTCGTGGCTTTCATGCGGAGCGTCGCCACCCGGACGGCGACGCCGGCGCTCGCGTCGAGCGCCTCGATCTCGCTCGCGGCGGCCGCCTCGTGCACCTCGCACACCTCGCGCGCGAGGCGCGCGGCCTCCGTGCGGAGCCGCGAGCTCTCCTCCAGGGCCTCGCGGCGTGCCGCGAGCGCGGACTCGGCGGCTTGGATCGCGCGCTTGGCGTCCTCGGGGTCCGCCGCCGCCTCCGCGAAGCCATCCGCCAGGACCTCGTCGCGCAGGTCCGCCGCGCACGTCGCGTCCGCGGCGGCGAGCGCGGCGATGGCCTTCTCCGCCGCCTCGAGCGCCTTCGCCAGAGCCGCGTTCTTGCCGGTCAAAGCCGCGGGGATCTCGGTCAAACGCTCCTCCTTGCGGCGCGCGACCAGGGGCGCGCGCGCCGCGTCCGCCGCCGCCGCGTCCGCCGCCGCCGCCGCGTCGGCGGCGGCGTCGGCGGCGTCGTCTCCCGCGCTCGCGTCGAGCCACCCCTGGAGCGACCGGCTTCCGAAGATCCTCCTGTCCAGCCACACCTTGACGAGTTTCGCGCACGACTTGGCCGTCTTCTCGTCAGACGTCGCCCTCAGGGTGTGTTTCACGGCCCATTCCATCTTCGGCCACAGCGCCTCGATCCACTCGCTCCCTTTTTTCCGCGAGTTCTGCAACACGTCGTTCGCGAGGTACAGGAAACTGAGCTTGCGCTTCCCGGGCGCGGCTCGGAGCTCTTTCTGCCACACCGGCGCCAGCGTCTTCGCGCGTTTGCGGTGGAACACGCACCAGTGCGACAACGTCTCGATGCTCTGCGGAAAGGCAGGAAAGGCGCGGTGGGAAAGACGGGGCGCGGTCAGCGATCGGATTCGCGTCGGGAATGATTCTCTCGGCGTGGATTCGTCGCCTCGGGCATCGCGACGTGTCGCTTGTCCGGGAGACGCACCTGAGACGTGGCATTGAGCCCCGCGAGTTTCGTCGCGAACGCCGTGGCGATCTGCTCGCCGGTCTCGGGCATGTCGGCGGCCCGGAGGTGGCAAGGAGGCGCGCCCCACAGAGTGACAGGCGCGCGCTTTTCTTGGCGCCAATAAATGTGGGCAGTTTCTCGACGTGCGCGAAAATACGCCAGAAGTGAAATTCCGAGGCCTTCCGAGGCCACTGCTGTCAGCGCGGTGGGAGCGAGGCACGCGCTTTCGTCGGGATCGCCTGCCGTCGACCACGTGATTCGCCCGCGGCGACCGACAGCGACGTGCGATGGCGTATAATGGGGCGTACCCTCCCGGGTATAGCGCGGGTGGTCTCGGAGCTCGGGGACGCGGGCATTCCGGGGAGGTACAGCTTCAGATGCCCGTGGACTTCGACATCGACGACGAGGTGGATAAGCTTCACGGCAAGGTGAGCATGTTGAAACAGATGACCGGCGCGATACACGACGAGAGCAACATTAGGGGCAAGCTGATCGATCAGCTGGAACAGAGCATGGCCAGCGCGGGGTCCGCGATGAAGGATGCGAAACGAAAAATCGATAAAGCATTCAAGCACAGCGGCAGCGGCCACCTCGTGGTCCTGGTGTTTTTCTGTTTGTTCGTGTTCCTCGGGTTTTATGTGCTGTACAAAATGGGCAAGTTCATTCGGTTCTTCACCGGTTGATGGGGGCGAGCGGCGCGAAAACGCACGCGGGGTAGTTCGTAGCGGTAAAGGTAGTAGCGGTACACGCGACGGTAAAGTCTCTAGTCGCCGATCGTCCTCTTCGCGTCTCGCTCCGCGTCGCGTTCACTTGTGTTTCCTAAACTCGAACGCGAGCTCGGTGATCCCCACGGATTCGCCCTGCTTCTCGCAGTACTCGAACCATCCGTCCGGGTCCGCGCCGAGGTTGACGTCCTCCCACACCGTGCCCTCCGTCGATCGCACGACCAACCCTCCGTTCGGGGTCCAGTTCGACAACTCCAGCCCGCGGCAGTCGAACGCGCGGATGGGCACGAACGTCCCCGAATCCTCCTCGGTGTACTCCTCCCGGGTCACGCCCTTGACGTCCGTGAACGTCACCGTGCACTGCTTCTTGCAGTCGGGGAAGCGCATCACGAAGTTCGCGTCGCCCTTGGAGCCGTCGATCTCCGCGATCTCGTCCGCGCACAAGTACACGCCCGTCTTCTCCTCGTCGCTTTGCGCATCCTTCACGTCGAAGCAGTACTGGAGGTTCGCGGGAAACTTGATGCTTCCGATGTTCTCCAGCTCAGCCTTGACGTACAGCACGAGGAGCACCATGGCTGGTTCGAGCGTGAAAGGTGGAACGAACGACCGCTTTCGGGCTCGGAAGCGTCCGAACCGTCGACGGCGTGGCGCGCGCGTCTCCGTGTGCGGCGCGAGAGACAGAAACCTCTCGACTGGTGCGATTGGGGCTTCCGAAACATTATGGAAGTCTCGACACGACGAAACTGGCCACACGTCTCGACACGAACGCGCGCGCGGTCGCCCCGACGCGCGAGATGGCGTCTGCGACCGAGACGATCCCGACGACTCCCGATATGCGCGTGCTGTGGAAGATCGTGACACCGGAAGACCTGAAGGCCTGGACCGAGGCGGGGGCGATGCTCGGCTCGGACCTAGACAAGGCGGACGGGTTCGGCCACAGCTCGAACGGCGCGATGGTAAAGAAAGTGGCCGCCATGTTCTTCGCGGCGGCGACGGACTGCTCGTTGCTCCGCATGGAGCCCGCCAGCTGGGGCCGGGTCGTGCGGTGGACCACGGAGGAGCCCGCGGATAAGCGCCCGCCCGAGGACGGGAGCGTGCTGATCCACTACCTCCCCGACGGGTGCTCGCACGTCTTTTGCAACGAGCCCCTGCCCATGTCCTGCGTGGCCGAGACGTTCGCCATGCCGCTCGGCGCCGACGGGAAGCACGTCTTCCCCGAGCGCTGCGGCGACTAGCTCGCTCGCTCGCTGTGCCACAGACCGCGACGGAGGACGTTCTATCTAATAAACCTAGCTACTTAAAATGACCTCTAAACGCGCGACGAGGCGTGTATATCTACTCCTATGGGTCCTCATCCTATAACTCTTTCCGCGTTTCTCGGTCGGACACGAAGACCCTTAGTACAAAGCCGCTCACGCCCTGTGCGGGTGCTTCTCGGCGTACGCGACGGCGACGAGCGCGCCCGCGGCGGCCATGACGCACGCCACGAAAATCAGCGCCGTCTCCGGCTGGCTCGCGTCCGCGATGGCCGCCACGGGCATGGCCATGGCGTACCCCAAGTCCCGCCAGAACCGGACCGTGCTCACCGTGCCCGCCAGCCGCCCGGCGGGCGCGTGGTCCGCCGCCGCCGCCGCCAGCACGGGGTACATCAGGCCCGTGAACAGGCCGAGTAAAACGCCGGACGCCATCAGGTTCGCGAACCGCGCGTCCAGCGTGTCGTGAGACAGGTACCGGCCGTCGTACCCCGCGCCGAACGCGGCGAGCAGCAGCGAGGCGGCGCCGCCGAGCAGCCCGACGCTCATGGGCCAGCGCCGGCCGACCCGGTCGGACGCGACTCCCGCCGCTATTTGCGAGAACCCCTTGAGGAACGAGTAGGCGGCCATGAACGCGTCGCGGCGCGCGCCGCCGACCCCGAGCCCGTCCCGCGCCCAGCTCGCCAGTAGACCCCAGGCCATGCCCGTCTCGAAGTTGGCGCAGAAGCCCGCGACGCACACCACGGCGAGGTTGCGGTCGCCCCACGACGCGCGCGCGAAGGAAACGCGTAGGCTCTCGGAATGCTGGAAATCGCCGAAATCGGTTCTGGTCCCGCCGTCGCCCGCGCGCGCCCGCGCGGGCTCCAGGAGCGCGTCGTCGTCCGACTCGAGCGCCTCTAGCTCCACGAACGCGTCCGCCTTGGCCGCTTCCGCGATGCGCGCGTCGCGCTTCAGCTCGCGCTCGCCGCCGTCGGCGTCGGCGAGCTCCACCTCGCCCCCGGTCGCGACCGCGGCTTTCGGCGCAGATCGCGACTCGCGCAGCGCGGCGGTGGCGACGCCGACGCCGACGGCGGCGAGCGCGAGCTGAAGCGCGAACGGGGCCACCGCGTACCCCGAGCACACGCACTGGCCCGTGCACTCCGCCACCCAGTCATCCGGCGTGCCGCACGCGCCTCGCGAGGCCTCGAGGCACTCGGGCGACGCGACGGTTCCCTCCGCCCACGCGCACGTCACTGAGGCGCGCTCGAGCGCGCCGTACACCTCGGCGAAGATCGCGATGAACGCGTACCCCACGGTCTCGGAGAGGCCGCTGGCGAGCCCCCGCGCGCGCGGGCCGCACAGGTCCATGGTGATGAGGATGCAGCAGGTCCACGTGACGCCCTGGTTCACGCCCAGGAACGCCGCGCTCGCGACGAACGCGGGCCAGCCCGAGCCGTCGCCCGCGCCGCTCGCCGCGAGCACCATCACCGGCGGAACGAGGCCCACGACGCTCCCGAAAAGCGCGACGGGCTTGCGCCCGTGGCGGTCCGCGAGGCCGCCCACGAGCAGGTTGCACGCCGCCTTGAACAGCGCGAACGGCACGAGGAACGCGCTCTTGCTGCCGTAGCTGGTCTGCGCGAACTCGCGGCCGGCGCCGTCCAGCACCGCGAGCTTGTTGAGCTGCAGGGTCGCGCCCACGACGGCGGTCATCGAGCAGACCACCACGAGCTGGCGGAAGTTGCGCCGCCAGGGCGGCGGGCCGCGCGCCGCGGTCCGCCCGGACCACGACGACGCCATCGCGCACGCGCGCGCCGAAGCCGCGCCGCGGAGTACTCGAAGCGCGCCTCGGAGTGGGCGGAGCTTCCGAGGAAGGTTCTGAAATGGAGCAGTCGCTTCTTCACCGCCGCCTCGATTACGACCACCGCCGCTGATCTTTTTCAAACCGCGAGCGCACGAGGCGCACTAGGCCGCCGAAGTCCTCACCATGCCTCCCGTGTTCAAGGGCGTGGACGACCGCGGCACCAGCATCGGGACGAACGTCTCGTTCTGGAAAGCCGTCGCCGCCGGCTCGAAGGACGCGAGCGGGAAGCCTCTGTGGTACAAGAAGGGCATAGATTACTGGGACACCGTCGACGCGACGGACGACGGTGTGCTCGGCGGGTACGGCCACGTCTCATCCGCGGACGCGAAGGAGAACGCCGAGTTCCTCCGGGACACGCTCGGGGATGTGCTCGAGCAGAGGCGCGCGGGTACTCGGGGGCCGCTCGTGGCGTGCGACTGCGGCGCGGGCATAGGTCGCGTGACGAGCAGTTTCCTGATCCACGAGTTCGACGAGGTGGACCTCGTGGAGCCCGTGCGGCACTTCATCGACAAGGCGGAGGCGCTGCTCGGCGCCGGGGCGCCCACGCGCGCGGACGGGCACGTCGCCAAGAACTTCTTCGCCGTGCCTCTGGAGGGGTTCGAGCCCGAGCCCGAGCGGTACGACGCGGTGTGGATCCAGTGGTGCGTCGGGCACTTGACGGATGACGACTTCGTGTCCTTCTTCCGCCGGTGCGCGGCGGGCTTGCGGCGCGACGGGTTGATCTTCGTCAAGGAGAACAACGCCAAGGACGGGTTCGTGCTGGACACGGAGGACAGCTCGTTGACGCGGTCGCACAAGTACTTCATGCACCTGTTCGAGGAGAGGCTGGGCTGGGAGGTTGTCAAGCACCGCACGCAGAAGGATTTCCCGCAGGAGCTCTTCAAGGTGCGCACGTACGCGGTGAAGCCGAAACGCGCGTGAGCGCTGAGACGACGCGCGACGGATGAAATCGCCTTTTGTCGCCGCGCGCCGGCGAACGTCTGACTATCATAATACCGTCTGACTAATACCGGATGCGTGTATGACAACTGCGGTGTAGACTACGTTTACCGTTTAAAACGACGACCCGTTCTCGTCGCCCGTGGCGTCGTCCCAGCCGTCGTCCCCCTCCGCGCCCTCCTCCTCCTCCATGGACAGCCGCACGTACTCGGCGCGCGCGAAGCGGTCCCACTCGGTGAGGTGCGGCTCCTCGCGCTCGCGCCGGATGGAAAACGGGTCGCGGCTCTCGAAGGCGATGAACTTGTTCAGGTTGAACAACACGTTGAAGAAGTTGCCCGCCAGCTTGCACCGGCGCAGGTCGCGCATGGTGATCACCCCGTCGCGCTCCGGGTGTAGCATGTCGCTCATCTGGCACAGCACGTCCTCCCACAGCACCGGCTCCTGGTTCAGGCACTCCATGCGCTGCAGCTGCTCCTCGTAGAAATACGCGCACTCGCGCGCGCGCAGCGCGCCGTCGCCGTCCAGGTCAACCACCCTGAACCAGTACTCCAGCGCCAGCGGGTTGGACTTGTCCTCCTCCGCGAGCACGAACCAGCAGAAGTCCTCGTACCCCATCTTCCCGGGGACGCCGCTGCGAAACGCGCGCGGCGCCTGCGAAAACACGCGGTCCACCGCGCGGTACGTCAGCGCGTGGTTGCCGTAGCGCAGCAGGTCCTCCTTGTCCACCAGAAAGTCGTGGTCGGTGTCCAGCTCCCAGAACTTGCAGTACATCACGTAGAAGTGCTCGTACGAGAAGTACCGCAGGCACTTGTTTATGTCCTCCTCCTCATCCGCGACGCGCATAGCGCGCGCCAGGTCGCTTCTCAAAAACTCGCGCTTGGTGAGCTTCCCGTTCCACGCCGGGTTCGCCTCGAAGAAGATCCGGTACGTCACCGTCTCCAGGTACCGGTCCTGGAACTCGGGCGAATCCTTCAGAAACTCCAGCCCGGGGTGGCTCGCCAGAAGCTCGCGCAGCACGGCGCGGAAGTCCTCGTGCTCGAGGTACTGCGTCGTGACGCGCGCCGTCGCCGCCGCGTCGGCGTCCACCACCCGATCGCCGCGCAGCACGTGGAACGCGCGCGCCTCGTCGCGCGCGTATTTGCGCAGCGTCGCGTCCCAGTACGCGCGGAACTGCGCGAGCGTGACGGGCGCGGGCGCGCGCGCGGGCGCGGACATGGCCCCCGAGCCCGACGCGGCCGCCTCCATGGGGTCCGTGCCGTGCACGCGGTGCATCAGCAACGGCGCGAAGAAGCCGGGGAGCTCGCACACCTCGCGCGCCACGGCGCGGAACTGCTCGACGTCCAGCGCCCTCTCCTCGCCGCCGAACAGGCGTGCCGCGAGCTGCAGCTTCTCCGCGCTCTCGGCCGCGGGCCACGCCTCCGCCTCGGCGCCGCGGTAGAACCGGGGGATCGCGGCGAAGGAGTCCCCCGCCTCCGGCGCGGCGGCGGCGGCGGGCGCCGCCTTCGACGGGCTCCGTGCCGCGCCGCTCGGCGGCGTGGGCTGCCTGGGCGGCGTCGCGGGGGGGCGCGCGCGCGAGGGCGACGTGGGCGAGCCGGGCACGTCCCGCGCGCTCGTCGCCGCGCCTTTCTGGGGGGACAGGGGGGGCGTGGCGAGCGACGAGGAGTCCCGCAGCAGCGCCTGCGTGGACGACGGCGACAGCGGCGACGCGCCCGCCGCCGCCGCGCTCTGCGGGGACGGGCCTTGCAGGGGTCGGCCCGCCTTGGCGTCCTCCAGCAAGTCCAGCACCTGCGACGCGACGCGGTCGTTCGCGGAGGCGCGAGCGTTGGGTCAGGGCGAACGCGGGTTCGCGACGGAACGGGCGCGGTCGCTTTGGAACGGCGGAACGGCGGAACGGCGGCGTTTCGGTGAATCGACGAAACGGGCCGTGGGCGAGCGCGAGCGACAGCTGCGGGAGGATGTGCGAAGACGGAGGGACCGCGACTTCCCGGCGGGCGGGGACGCACCAGCTTCTGCGAGTCCTGCGAGGACAGCCAGTTCAGGAAGAACTCATCCAGCTTGAGCTTGGACGAGGGGAACTTGTTCACGTTCGGCATCTCGACGTTCCCTTGGGTCGTGGAGGAGGTGGAGGGGAAGGGAGGATCTCGTCAGGATGTTTAGCGCCACAACGTTCAAAACGAGGCGCGATGCGACCCGGCGGAAGCGACCGCGCCGGCCGCGGGGACGCGCGACGCACCCGACGTTTCCATCAGCGGCACCCTCTGCTCGCCGCTCACGTTCACTTTGAGTCCTGCCATCGCGCCGGCGACGGGGTGACCCACAGTGGACGGCGCGGCGGCAGTCGCGACCGTTTGATCTTCCTAGAGGGATGTGTTTGACCTTTCCTTCTCGCTTTGTAACACTTACACAGTCAGCAATTTCGAAATGGAGCACTTCGATACAAGGTAAAGAGTCCGAATAAAATGGAAAGACCGCGAAAAAACGGATGTTTCTTTTCGAGTCGAAGAGGCGAAACGCACGGCGAAATCGCATTCGGTAAAATAAGGTGTTTTGTTTTTCACTCGCGCGCGCGCCGCGTCACTTCCTCCCCTTGCCCTTCTTCGCCGGCGCCGGCGCGGCCGGCGCCGCGGCGTTCTGCGGGATCACCTGGAACGACCGCACGCACCGCCTGAGCTCATCTGCCATCTCGCTCTCGAACCTGCCCTCGTCCTCCTCCGCGGTGAGCGTGTACAGCTGGCCGTCGGCGACGACGAGCGTCGTCAACACGACGCGCGGCACGCCCAACACGCTCTTCGAGTACTCCGCGGCGTAGTAGAGCAGCCCGTTTTCGTCCGTGCGCTCGGAGGCGTCGCGGAACGTGACGCCGCTTCCGACGCCCCCGAACGCCTTCCCGAACGTCCCCGTGGACCGCGCGCCCTCCGCGGCGACGAGCCGCTCCGCGGTCTCGCGCGCGGTGCCAATCTCTTTCACGGACGCGATGCCGCCCGGCGGGACGGTCTGCTTCGACACCGACACGGTGTTCCCCGCCTGACCCACCCTGGTGTCCTTGAGCAGCAGCACGGTGGGCGACACAATCCCCGTCGCGGGGTCTTTCAGCGGGACGTTCACCTCCTCGTACACCGAAGGCGCGGTCAGTCTGTACGTCTTGAACTCGAACGTCTTCCCCGACGCCGTCTCCGAGGACGCGAGCGCGAAGAGTCGGGTCGCCGCGGACGCGGGGCTCGGACGCGCCATGACCGAGGTCTGGGCGGCGAGGCCCAGCGCGGCGGCCATCGCGGCTCGGCGGGGCACGCCGGCTTTAGGGTTAGAAGTCGCCGGCTCGGCTCGATCGGCGGTTCGCGTCGACGCCGGCTCGCTTCGATCGGTGGACGGTTCGGCCGCGGAGACGATCGCCGTCTTCCTCGCCGTCCTCCGCGCGGACGGCACCGACCCGGTTTTCGCGACGGGGACGCGCGTCGCGCGCGCGCTGACGGCGAACATGCCTCGCGTCGGTGGGGTGTTTGAAGCTGTGGGGACGGGCGTGATGAGGCTCTCGAAACGACGGGAGGCTGCGCGTGAGGCAGGTCGGGGACACCGCGCGGTCGGAGAGTGGCAACCTTATCGCCGCGTTCGCGTTTTCCACGTCATCCGCGAACGCGCCGTTCCGAGAAACGCACACGCCTGTCGGCGGTCGGCGGCATGTCAGGTTATAGGTTTGGATCTGCGCGACGTAGACCTCACTCGTGCGGCCGCGCGGCGCTTGAGATGCTCGCCCAAGGTCCGGCGACGGGATCTGCACGTGGTGCGCGCGTCGGTGTTCGCGGCAGCATGTTCCGCCTCGCGCGCGCGACGCGCGTGTCGGTCGCGACGCCGACGCGACTCTCTCGGGGCGGCATTTCTCGGAGCCTTCCTCCTGCCGGGGCCAAGGGGGACGCGCCCGCGGTGCCCAAGAGGCCGCACGTGGACGGCCGCAGGCAGTTTAGCGACATCCCCGACGGCATGGAGACGGTGGAGCGCGTGGTGACGGACGAGAAGATCGCGGCGTTCCGCGCGTCCATCGCGAACGAGCTCATGCTGGCGCCGCTCACGAAAGGCGGAAACTTGCCGTTCCGTCGCCTGTGCGTAGAGCTGGGATGCAACGTCACCGTGAGTGAGATGGTCTTCGCGCGGTACGCGCTGAAGCGCAATCCCGTGGAGCTCGCGCGTCTGCGCAGACACGAGTCCGAGAAGATCTTCGGGGTGCAGATCGCGACCAACCAGATCGCGGAGGGGGTCAACGCCGGCCGCCTCGCGTTCGAGAGCGGCGCCGACTTTTTGGACCTTAACTGTGGGTGCCCGATACACGAGACCTGGAAACGCGGCCTTGGCGCGAAGCTGCTCAAGAAGCCGGCCAAGCTCGAGCGGCTCGTGCGCGGCATCGCGGACGGCGTGCCCCTGCCGCTGACGGTGAAGATACGCCTGGGCGCGGGCGCGTCCGAGGCGCCCGCCGCCGCGCTCGCCGAGGCTTGCCAGAACGCCGGCGCCGCCGCTGTGATCATTCACGGCCGGACCAAGGAGCAACGCTACACGCGCGCGGCGAACTGGAACCTCATCGGCGAAATCCGCGAGAAGTCCTCGATACCCGTCGTGGGCAACGGCGACATCTTGACCTGGTACGAGCACAGGAACCGCCTGGAGCAGTCCGGCGCGTTCGCCACCATGACCGGCCGCGGCGCGCTGATCAAGCCGTGGATCTTCAAGGAGAAAAGCGACGGCGCGGAGTGGGACCCCACCGCCGAGGAGCGCGTCGGCGTGTACTTGACCCTCTGCGGTTTTTTCAAGGAGCACTTCCGCGCGGACGACCTGGGCAAGAAGCGGTACATGGAGTTCATGCCCTGGCACTTCGGGTTCTTCTGCAGGTACAGGCCCTTGCCCGAAACCGTGTACGGCGCGATGGCGCGGGAGCATCCGCTGCTGCAGACGCGGCTCGGGGTGGTGGAGAGCGCCGCCATCGCCGCCGCGGAGTCGCGCCGCCTGTCGCCGCTGGACCGGCTCCTGCGCGTGGAGCTGGAGGAGTGCCACGCGCGGCTGAGCGAGGCGCTGTGGGACGCGGACGCGGACCCGGGTCGCGCGGTCGAGCTGTTCGAAGCCATGACCACGGACGGTTCGCTCGAGCGCTGGGAAGACGAGGAGCGCGCCGAGCGGGCGAGGAGCCGGGATCCGGACGCTTCGCTCGGGGCGGGAGACGCCGTGCGCGGGTAATTCGCTCCGTATCGGTGATGACGACATAGCGAGTAGTCTTCTAGTGCGCCGCGCGCGGTCTCCTTCCCGGCACGAACGCGGGAGCGCTCGCCTTGAGCGCGCTTCCTACGCTCCGACCGCCGAAGCCGTCCGCGGCGTCGTCGGCGCCGGCGGCGGGCGCCGGATGTCTGGGCGCCTCCTCTTCCTCCTCCTCGGACTCCTCCTCCCGGATCATCCTCTCCATCTCCTGGCGCTTCTCCAGCACCTGCATCGCCGCCGCCGCCGCGTCCGCCTCCGCCATGATGGACGGCGACGTGAACGAAAACCCGTGGAACACGTCCCGGTCGTCGCTCGCTGGCGTGCCCGCCGCGCTGTCCACGGCTTCTTTCTTCGTCCACTGCTCGTCGAAACACGCGACGCACATCTCGCCCTGCACGGCGGGCCGGAACGGCGGCGACACGCCGCGCACTTCGATCTTACCCCAATCCACGGCTTTGAAAAACGCGTGCCCCTTCACGGTGTCCGTACCTCCGGGGCCTCCCCCCAAGCGTCTGTCCTGCTGCCTGTCCAGCAACCCTTTGATGAGGTGCATCGCGTCGCCCGGCAGGAACGACGGCATCTTCAGCTTGTGCGAGCAGATGGCTTTCTGGATCGCCGGTTTGTTTTTTCCCCGGAACGGCAACTGCCCGGTGAGCATCTCGTACATCAGCACGCCCACCGACCACCAGTCCGCGGTCTTGCCGTGCCCCGTGGCCTGCAGAATCTCGGGCGCCATGTAGTCGATGGACCCCACCAGCGAGTTGGCGCGCTTCGTGCTCTCCGGGTCCTGCTGCTTGGCGAGCCCGAAGTCGGTGATCTTGACGTGCCCCTCGTTGTCCAGCAGGATGTTCTCCGGTTTCAAGTCGCGGTGCATGATGTTCAGCGAGTGCAGGTGCCCGATCGCGCACACGATCTCCGCGGCGTAGAACCGCGTCAGGGCGGTGTCGAATAATCCCTGGCGGTACAGCCAGAAGAACAGGTGGCCGCCGTTGACGAAGTCCATGATCAAGTACAGCTTCTGCGACGTCTGGAACGAGTACCGCAGCGTCACGACGTACGGGTGGTGGATCACGGTGAGGATGTCGCGCTCGGCGCGCATGTAGTCCGTCTGCTCGCGCTCGATGATGGTCTCCTTGCGCATCACCTTCATCGCGTACACCGAGCCGCTGTCTTTCTTGCGCACCTGGAACACCTTCCCGAACGCGCCCTGGCCCACCAAGCACAGCATCTCGAAGTCGTCGGGAGTCAGTTTCTTCCGCGTCGCCGCGCTCGCGTTGGCGCTCGCCACGGGCGCGACGTTGTGCAGCAAACCGCTGTCGATGCGCCGCAGGCCGCCGTCCGCCAGCAGGGACTTGGTGAGCCCGGATTTCGGGCTCGGCGTGCGCGCGGGGCTCGGCGCGGACGCCGCGCCGGGCGACGCGCTGCGGCTGCCCGCGCCGCCGAAGTCGAGGCCCGAGACGCCGGCGGAGATGGCGGACCAGGCCTGGTCCATGGAGGGCGCGTCTTTCGGGGTCTCGGCGTCGTCGAGACCCATCCGACCGCGCGTATCGCGCTCCGCAGGCGAGTCGAACCCGGTGGTGGTCTTTATCCGCGGCTGCGACTGCGGGTCGGATGGTTTCCGCGCCACCGGCGTGGCCGGCGGCTTCCCGAACCCCGGCGCCGGTCGCGGCTGATCCACCGACGCGGTGGGGCCCACGAACGCGTTCACGCGCGCGGCGTCGCGTTCGGCGGTCTCCGCGTCGCGCGTCTCCCCTTCGGCCGCCACCGCCGCGCGCGGGCTCCCGCCGGACTCGCGCCGGTCGAACATCTCGTCGAAATGCATGTCATCCTCGGCGTCCGCGGCGCCGACGCCCCCCGCGCCGCTCAGAGCCACCATCTTCGACGCCTGTTCGAGCAGATAACACCGCCGGCGGGTAACACGCGACGCGTTCGCGTCGCCCCGCGCGTCCCTCCTTGCGCGACGCGGGCGCTTTTCCTATCGAGCCCCCAGGACACGGTCCTCGCACCCTCCGAGCCACGCCTGTTCCAGCACGGACCCCGTCCGTGTGCTTGCGCGCGACGCTCTGGCCCGCGCGCCCGCCGCAAATCGCTTTCGAAAAGCACAAAGCGCAACGCGGGCGTTCACAACATCCGACGCGAGATTCGTTTCGCGCGAATTCGACCACAAACCGTCGAATCAGATCCGGCTCTCAAAAAGAGGTGTGTGTTTTTATATACTGTTTTTACAACCTCGAGAAGGTACCCGGTAGTTGACGGCGACGCGCGTCGCGCGTCCCTCGTCACACGACGCCGCGCGAGAGCGCGTTAGATGTGACTCCCGAACT
>Ga0181561_10002793_pt1 | contig 15408 bp, 7 predicted proteins | sample 011ome_19_FD_133760 | JGI IMG/M metagenome (GOLD analysis project Ga0181561, IMG submission 133760) | Coastal salt marsh microbial communities from the Groves Creek Marsh, Skidaway Island, Georgia - 011510BT metaG (megahit assembly) | ecosystem: Environmental > Aquatic > Marine > Intertidal zone...
CCTCCCTCCTCTCTCTCCCCGTCAGATCGAGGAGCGCAACCTGCTGTCCGTCGGGTACAAGAACGTCATCGGCGCGCGGCGTGCGTCGTGGCGCATCCTGTCCTCGATCGAGGACAAGGAACGCGTGAAGAACCACGAGGCGAACAGCGCGCAGATCAAGTCGTACCGCGGGAGAGTAGAGAAGGAGCTGAACGACATCTGCGGAGAGATTCTCAGCATCCTGGACGATAACCTCATCACCCCGGCGGCGTCGGACGAGAGCAAGGTGTTCTACCACAAGATGAAGGGCGATTACTACCGTTACCTCGCGGAGTTTCTCGCCTCGGACGAGCGCGCCAGGGTCGCCGGGCTCGCCGCGGAGGCGTACGAGCAAGCGAGCGAGATCGCGCGCGACGACGCCCCGGACAAGGGCTTGCCGCCGACGCACCCGATTCGCCTGGGCCTCGCGCTCAACTACTCCGTGTTTCACTTCGAGATTCAGAACAAGCCGCAGCAGGCGTGCGCGCTCGCGAAGCAGGCGTTCGACGACGCCATCGCGGAGCTGGACACCCTGAGCGAGGAGAGCTACAAGGACAGCACGCTCATCATGCAGCTTCTGAGGGACAACTTGACGCTCTGGACGAGCGACATCACGGACGGCGACGAAGGCGACGGGGAGGAGTGAGATGGAGACGGATACGGGAGACGGAGGGCGAGAGGAGAGGCATTTCAACACGAGAGAAGAGCGGAGAAAATCGTGGATGGATAGGATAGTCGGGTGCGGGACGCGACGAGGCAGGCGAGCGCTTGTTGTGCGTGCATGTGTATAGAGCGCATGTGAAAAAAAAGAGAAATCAAAATCGAATCGAATCGAATCGATCAGAGAGAGGCACGCCGCGCCGCGCGGCCGGACGCTCGCCGAGTCGACTAGTCGCTGTCGCTGTCGTCCGCCTTCTTCCGCTTCTCCTTCTTCTCCTTCTTCTCCTTCTTCTCCTTCTTCTCCTTCACCGCGGGGGACGCCTTCACGGAGTTCCCGCCGCCGACGCCAGCAGACCCGTCGCTCGCGAGCTTCGTCGGCGACGACCACTCGGACTGCGACTGATACGCGTTAGGGTCCGACCCGCGCGCGTCGCCGTCGCGGTACTTTCGGCGAAACTTCCACAGGTACGTCTCGAGCGCGTTCAACGTCAGGTACTCCGCCGGGAGCGGGGTCTCTTTGCCATCCTCTTTGCCCGCGCCGGCGGCGGCGGCCTTCTTATCCTCCGCGGCGCTCACGCACGCGCGATCGTTGTGGATCGGCGACTTTTTCAACACCGGAAGCTTGTACTCCGTCTCCCGGCCGTCGATGCTCCCGCGTTTGGGTTTCTTCGCCTCGGCTTCTTTGTTCTTCGCGTTCTCCGCGGCGGTTTTAAACTCGGCGATGACGTCTTGTTTGAAAGGGTCCAACCCGACGCCCGTCGAGAGCAAAATCTCGATCCTGAACCGCTTCGGGTCCGTCGCCGGGACGTCGAAGCACTCGTACATTCGAAACACGATGTGCGTGAGGTAGTCCAAATCGCCGACGCCCTCCAGGGTCTCGAGACGATGCGACAGCAGAGACGGCGGCATCCCGCCGTGATCGGAAGCGTTCGGATGCGTCGGCGGCGGCCCCGGCGAGCCGCCGTTCGCGTTCGCCGCGTTCACGCACGCGCCATGCTCCATCATCCGAATCCGCTGCGCGACCTCGAGGTTGCAGTACCGCAACACGTTGAGCAGCGAGTGGATGTGCGACTCGGAGGTGAAGTACAGGCGCGTCCGAACGTGCCGATGCGGCGAGTTGACGCCGACGGTGTTGGCGTATCTGTGGTTCAGACGCGTCGTGGAGAGCTCCGTCTCCTCCTCCTCCTTGAGCGCCTTCAGGTCGTCGTCCTCGTCCTCCTTCCTCGGGTCGTTGGACTCTTCTTTTGCGGCGCCGCCGTCCGCCGCGAGGTCTGGGACCCCCGCGCCGTCGTTCGACGTTCGAGTTTGGCCGCCGCTCGCGTCGGAGGCGGCGGGCGTCGTCGAGGAGGAATCGCCGCCGCCGCCGCCGCCGCCGCTCCCGCTCCCGCTCCCGCTCCCACCGCCCGGACCGAGATTGGACCTCCGCTCGAGCTTCTCCTTCGCGTCCTTCCCCGCGAGCTCCGGGGGCGTGCTCGCGCCGGAGCCGCCGAACCCCGGGAGCCCGACGAACGACTCCTCTCTCGTCGTGAACATGTCCTGCAGCAGCTTCACGAGCAGCGAGTGCGCGATCGTGCCGCCGATGCGAAGCTTACTCGGCGGGTGCGTGCCGTATTCGTTCGGGACGACGCCCTCGGCGAGGCACTTGCTGACGCGATAGAGCTCCTCGAGACCGTCCAGGTTCAGGTGCGGGTTGTGAATCGCGTCGTATTTCGCCATGTCGTACACGTCCGGCACTTTCGAGATGTCGAACCGGTTTTTCCTCGGGTGATATATGTCCTGCTCGAGCTTCTTCCAGCGCGCGTGCATGAGGAGGAACGACTCCCCGCCCGCGGGGCCGTGCGCGTCGATGAGGCCGCGGCTGCCTCGCGGCGCGAGCGCGGCGAGGGTTTCGACCCACGTCGCCTCCCCAGGCGATCCGACGCTCTTTTTGTTCGCGTGTTCGAAGCACTGGTCGCGGAGTTGTCGCGTCAGGACTTGGATCAGGTCGACCATCATGTGGAGCAGCTTGAGCGACTCCGGGGGCACGCCGGGGGGGCGACGCGAGATCGACCCTTCCACGGACTTTGTGCTCGAATCGCACGACGCCTCCGCGTCCGTGCCGCCGCCGCCGCCTTCGCTGACGTCGCCGTCGCCGCCGCCGCCGCCGCCGCCGCCGCCGCGCGGCGCGTCGTCCGCGACGTCTTCTCCGCCGTTGAGCAGGCTGTCCGTCGACGCGCTCTCTTTGAGACGAGCGAGCTGTCTCGCGACGGCGCTCGCGCCGCGCGGCGAGTTCGGGGACCCGCCGGGGGACGGCTCCACGTCCTCGGGGAGCCCCATGGACAGGCGCGACTTGCTCAGCTCCTTCGCCATGCCCGCGTTCCACGAGTTCCTCGGCGCGTGAGGGCCCTTCGGGGACGGCGGCTCCGGGAAGACGCCCGGCGGCTCCGGGAGGTCGACCACACTCGCCAACCCTAAACCCTCGCCGAGCGCCGAGCGCGGCTTCGGACGTTCCGCCTTCCCCGCCGTCGCCGCGTCGACGCCGATCGTCTCGAGATCCCCCGCGGAGGTATGCTTCGACGACGCCGCCGACGCGCCGCCCGCGCCCGCGCCCGCGGCGGCCCACGCGTCCGCGCTCTCCTCCACCGTCGGCAGATCGCCGTCGCCGCCGGGCACGGATATGTCCAACTTTTTCTTGAACGACCCGGCCATCTTATTCGCCGCCGCACTCGTCACCGCTCGGCGCGCGGACCGCAGAGACCTCTCTCGATCCGCGGCGAGGAGCATCTCGTCCGTCACCGCGCCGTTCCTGCCGCCGCCCGCGCTGGGGCTGGTCGAGCCGTCCATGGACCGTCGTCGCGGCGACGACCCGTGCGGCGGCGACGGGATCCGCATCGGGGACATCGCCGGCTTGGTCTTGTTCCCGGCGTAACCGACGGGGCCGGAGCGTTCGAAGTCGTCGTTCAGCGCCGTGTCCGACGTGCTGTACTCCTTTCCCCTCGCGGTCTTCCCGCTCCGACCGCCTTTCCCCTCGGTCATGATGTTGTACAGCTTCTGCTTCGCGTGAAGGATATCCTCCTCGACCTCGTGCGTGACGAAGTCTAAGAGCTTCGCGTCTTTGTTCACGAGCGACGCGAGAATAGGCGTGAGCTGGTCGTCCTGCGTCTCGAGGTCTAGTAAACCTTTCGCGAACGCCGCGGCGGTGATCTGCACTCTTCCCTCGTCCGAGGAGTAAATCTTCAGGTCGTGTCGATACGTGCTGTGAAGGCGCAGAAGGCCGTCCGCGATGCCGTTGCCGTGGTCGTAGTAATTCCCGCCCGGATACATCCGCATGCGAAAATCTCTCCCGAGAAACTCCGCCTGGTTCTTCCCCAAGTGCGTCAGCACGCCGCCGAATTTGAGAATCAGGAGCGCCTCCGTGACCTTCTCGGAGGGCCCCTCCTTCCCATCCGGCCCCGGCGGCGCGCGCTCGCTCTCTGGGATCGGGTCCCACGACAGCGGCTTGAGCTGCGCCTTGCGGTTGATCCCGCTGAAGTGCCCGCCCTCTTGCAAGATGGACACCACCTGCTTCCACTGATCCACCTCTTCGTCCCAGTCCTCTCGCCCTCTTCCCCCCTCTTCCGCGTCGTCCTTCTTCGGCCCTTCCGTCAGCCTCGTCGCGTACAGCTCCCTGCAGATGTTCAGAAGCTCCTGCAGTCGCTGCGGCGTCTTCAGTTTCGCCTGCTTCCGCGCGCGTCCGTGCGTGCACCGCGCGAGCAGGTCGAGCAGAGGCTGGTCCTTCACGCGCATCTTCATCTTTTGCTTCGGCGTCCTGTCGCCGTGCCGGATGACCGCGAGCACGGCTCGGAGCTCCTCTTTCTTTCCCTTGTGCTTCTCCCCCTTCTTGTTGTTCCCTGGTGTGCCGACATCGTCGCGGTCGCCGCCGAGAAGCGAGGCTGCCTCCTCCGCCTCGCCCGTGGTGGCCGCCGCCGCCCTCTCCGCCGCGATCGTCTTGCTGTGATGCGGCGCCACCGCCTGTAATATCATCGCCCGCAAGCACAGCGCGGCGTCGTCGAAATACTTCGTGCTGTTCTTCACGAACGACCACCCGTTCACGTCGCAGACGTAGGACCGGCCTTTCGTGCGAAGCAGGTCGAACCCGCAGACCATCTGCCCGAACGCGAGGCACACGCGTCGCGCGATTTCTTTTTCATCCGGGGTTAAGAGCACCGGGAACCGCTCCTCTTTCCCGTTCGCGTCTCTCTGGACGCGCCCGTCCACGACCGGCGACTTCCTCGCCTCCGCGTGCGCGTAGTTGGGCCCGACGGTGTACACCTTGACGTCCGTGCCGCCCGTGGACATGAAGTCCTCGTAGATGAACGACTGGTCGCGCCTCACGAGCGAGTACGGCCGATTGTTATCCCCGGGCGGCGGCGCGGGGTAATACTTCGACGCTTGGTTCCCAATCTTCCGGAACAGCGCTTTGTACCCGCCGCCGACGGTGTGAGGGTAGTAGATGCATATGTTGTGGTTCTCCGCGTTCGCGGGCTTCTCCACGAACGGCTTGGACACGCGCACGCCGTCGTTTTCAACGTAGTCCTCCGCCTCGACGAAATGCGGCGCCTCGCGGACCGCGTCGTGCGACGGCATCACCCCGCGCGTCACCGGATCGTTCCGGTTCACGACGATGTGCGGCGGGACCGGGATGTCGTTGTCCTGCAGCGTCTTATACACCACGCGTCGGTCGAGGAGGTCCCACTGCGTCTCGAGGTCGTTCACGACGAAAGGCTCGCGGAGCGTCGCGTACGATTGCGCCTTCGCCAGCGGGAACCCGTCGCTGAAGAACGAGATGAGCGCGTCCACGATCGGCCACTCCTCGATCGGCTGCTGCAGGATGCACTCGTCCCCGAAGATGATGATCTCGAACTCGCCGTACTTCTCCAGACGCGTCAAGATCTCGCGCATCGCCTTGCTCTTCGCTTTTTTGTTCATCGCGCATATTCCGACGCGCACCACCGGGCGATTGACGAGCGGCATCGTGGAAGACGGCGTGCGTTTAGGGGGCTCGGGCGGCGCCGCGCGCGAGTCTCCTGACGTGTGCGATGGATCTGCTCGCCGTCTGCGCGTCCGACGCGTTCGATCGCGCGCGCCCTGACGCGTCCCGCGTCTCTCCTCTGTGGAGGCGCGAAATGTTCTCGCCTGCAAAAAAGCGCCGCGCCGCGCGCCCCCGCCTGGCTCGTCTCCGAAACATCAGCGGGGCGTCCGTTTCACCCACCGCTCGGTTTCAACATTTGATCTTGCCCCTATCAACTGACCGATGCTCTTTTTTGATCTCGGCGATTTGAAACTGATGCACCCGCAATATTCGCGCACACACACACGCATTCGTTCAAAAACGTCGCGCGCGGCGCGGAGCGAGGGCTAGCGCTCGTCCCGGGCGCTGAGATCGTCATGACCGCGCCCGCGGGATCCGCGGGATCGTCCGCCTCGGATCCCGCCCCCGCGAAGAAGAAGGAGAAGGTGTCGTTCTCGAAGCTCGTCTCGAGGAAGCTCTCGAAGGACGGGATGACGAAAGGTACGAAAGATTCAAAACTCGCGTGAGATCCGATTATTATTCGTCCTCGCCGTCGCGCCGCCCGCGACGCGCGCTCACTCGCGATGTCCGCTCGCTCACGACGTCGTCGCCTCTCGACCTCCTCATCCCCTCCCCTTTGCGCGCGCGAACAGGCGACCGTCTTCGGAAAGCCGCGGAGCAGGCGCGCGCGGCCGCCGCGGCGGACGCGGAGAACCGACCGCACTCGTCCGCGTCCGACTCCCCGAGGAAGACGACGGCGACGGCCGCGGCGGCGGCGACGACGTCCGCGCCCGCCGCGCCCGCGACGCCGCCGAGCCCGACGAAGGAGAAGGTATCGTTCAAGAAGCTCGTGTCGCGGAAGCTCGCGAAGGACGGGAAGACGAAAGGAGACCGAGAGAGAGAAGCCGCGGCGGCCGCCGCGGGAGCGGGGAGGATCGGCGAGACGTCGTCGCGCCTCGGAGCGAACAAAACCGACCCGGCGGCGGCGGCGCCGCCGTCGACGTCGACGTCCAACTCCGCGCGAAGTTCCAGCGACGCGTCGTCGTTCGTATCCCGCGCGTCCAAAGACGCGTTCAGAAGACAAGCCTCCGAGGACGTCAAAGCCGCGGTGAAGCGACTGAGGGACGACCGCGCGGAGCGCGAGGCGGCGAGGGAGAGGGCGCGCAGGCGCGTTCTACGACGCACTGACTGGTCCCCATACGACCGCGTCGGCGCGGTGAACGCCGATCCTTAAGGACTTTTCCCGGCGCATCTCTCCGCCCAGGGTCCCTCGGTTTCATTCCCCGCCCGCGACGCCTCACAACTCCGCTTCTGACGCCTTTCAACTCCACCCCGACGTTCGCTCGCGCGGAACGACCCGCAGAGAGGAGGAAGCGCTCGCGGCGGAGCTCGCCGCGGCGACGGCGAGAGAGGAAGCCGCCGCCGCGGAGGCGCTCGCCGCCGAGGAGGCGGCGCTCGCGGCGGCGCGCGCGGCGGAGGCGGAGGCGAAAGCCGCGGCGGCGGCGGAGGCGGAGGCGAGAGCGGCGAGCGCGAGGGTCAGCGTGGACGCGCCGGAGCCGTGGGGGGGACCCGCGGCGACGGCGACGGCGACGGCGACGGCGGCGACGCGCGCGCCGACGCCGCCGACGTCGCCGAAGCGAAAGAAGAAGGAAGAGAAGGCGCGCGAGAAAGCGGCGGCCGCCGCCGCGCCCGCGTCGCCGCCGCAGAGAGCGCGAGTCGTCGAGAAAGGCGCGGGGGGTTTACCGCCCGTCCCCGAGGGCGCCGTCGCGTCGCCGTTTCGCGACAGCGCTCTGTATCGATCGCCCGCGAAGAGCCCGGAGCGGCGCGGGAAGACCGTCGCGCCGTCGCCGCCGCGAGAGAACCCCGCGCGCCGGTTCTTAAACATGTCCCCGCGCTCGACGCCGCAGCCGCGTTCGCCGACGGGCGCGCGCGACGCGCCGCCGGCGGCGGCGAACGACGTCGCCGCTTTCGACGTCGCGTCGCGGATGTCCGACCGCACGGACGTCGTCGGCCTCACCGGCGCGGTCGGCGAGCGCGTGAGAGCCGCGCTGTTCCCGGCGAGGAAGAAGCACGCGAGCACGCACCCGCGCCTGCAAGCCGCGATCGAGCGACGCGCGGAGATGACGGAGGTGATCTCCATGCTCGCGGCGCACCCGAGGGGCGCGGAACGCGTCGATCACAAGGGCGACCTTCCGATTCACTCGGCGTGCAAACACAACGCGGACCCGCTCGTGATCGAGTGTTTGCTCGAGGCGAACCCGACGGGCGCGACCGCGAGGGATAAGAAAGGGTTCCTCCCGATTCACCTCGCCGCGGGGTACCGCGCGGAGCTCGAGAGCGTCGAACTTCTCGTGCGGACGTTTCCCGAGAGCGTCTCGTGCATGGACAAACGCGGGTGCTTGCCCGTTACGCTCGCGCGGACGTACGACGCGCCGCGGGACGTCGTGGAGTTTCTCGCGAGCGAGACGACGGACGAGGCGATGGCGGAGGAGTGTGTCGCGCGGAGAGAGGACGCGACGCGGCGACGGCGGAGGAAGGAGATGAGAGAGAGGCGGCGCAGCGGCGGGATCGTCGGGCTCGCGGTCGGGCTCGCGAGACGCCTCGGATCGGCGCTCGGCGAGCTCGCTGGCGCGCGAGGGACGGCGACGCGGCGGCGGCGGCGGCGAAGCGGCGGCGGCGTCGAATACAGAGCCCGCGCGCCGCCGTCGCCGCTCCACGCGGCGCTCGCCGATAGGTCCGCCGAGCCGGAAGACGCCGAAGTTGACGCCGAGGACGAAGACGCCGAGCTGGAAGACGCCGCCGCCGCGCCGGAAGCCGGGGAAGTGCTCGCGAACACCGCGATGATCGTGGGCGCGTTCGTCGTCGGGTCTCTCGCCGCGAAAGCGCGGGCGCGGTACTTTCCCGCGCGATGGCCGGACGAGGACGACGCGCGCGTGGGCAGAAGACGCGTGGGGCACTCGGCGTCGTCGTACCGGTGACGCCGCGGTCCGCGATGGATGCTACGTATTTTTTTAAATCTCGCGCAAGTCGAGTAACCAGCCACGATCGTCGCTTCACTTCCGCATGACGTACATCAGGATCCCGCCCGCGATGCCGACGTTCAGGCTCTCCATCTCCCCCGGCATCGGCACCTTCACGGGCTGACACCCGCCCAGGGCTTCCGCGGACAACCCCCTTCCCTCCGCTCCGAGAACCAAGCACACGCCTCTCCCGTCTTCGGATTCCTCCTTCGCGTCGACGGCGTTCGCCGCGGTCGCGTCCGCGCAGTACCTCGCGAGCCCTCGCGCGTCCGTGAAGTCGACGAGCTCGTCCCATCCGAGGCGCGCGATGGGGATGCGGAACACGCCGCCCCGCGCCGCTCGAAGCGCCTGGCCGCGCGCGGACGGACGGCGGACGGCGGAAGAGTAGTTCATCGGTCAGTTGAAAGGAGACTCGATCAAGTGTTGAAACCGAGGAGGAGGAGGAGCGCGGGGTGAGCGCGAGACCGGCGACCGACCGACGTCGCGAGGACGAAGAAGACGGGCGCGAGAGAGACGCGTCTATCGCGGCGGGCGGGCGGTTTCGGGATTTGATTTGTTTTCCACGGCGGAAGGATCCGCGTCGCGAGCGCGTCGAACGGCGCTCAGCGACGGTCGCGGAAAATGCATTCGTGTCGCACGGGTGCGTAAACGCAGAGGACCGCGAAGCCACGACGACGGCGTGCGCGGCGTGACAAATACCGTGCGGAAGGCGAAGAGGGCGAGACAGGAAGCAGCGCGCGGAGCGGTGTGGTCGTCGGAAAAAAAACGTCGGACAAAACGTCGGACATTGTCCGACGCGAAGCGTACCTTGTCGTTGAACGGGTCGCACGTCCCCGGCAGCAGCGCGACGGCGTCCCACCCGAGCGCGAGCGACGTCCGCACCAGCGTGCCCAAGTTGCCCGGGTCTTGGATCCCGTCCAGGGCTAAGACCCTCCTGATCGGCTTCGTCTTCGGGTCGAAGCTCGCGGTCAGCGCGCCGGCGCCGACGATCGACGGCATCGCGAGCGACGCGACGAAGTCGACGCCGTCGGCGGATCGCAGCCCCGACGCTTTTTTCACGACGTGCTCGGGCGCGCGAATCACGACCCTCGCGCGGACGCCCCTCGGCAGCTCCTCGACGTCGTCGCGCGCGAACATCACGTCCGCGTCCGGGAGCTGGTCCCCGCCCGCGCCTTGGAAGATCTCCGTCAGGAGGTCCCCGCCCGCGACGACGACGGATCGTTTCTCGTCGCGATACGCGCGATTTTTCACGAGCTTCGCGAAGTGCTTCACCTGCGCGTTGTCCGTGCTCGTGACGCGCAGGTCGCCCTCGATCTCGGGGTACGCCAGGTCGCGCGCGTCGTCGTCGTAGTTGGTGTGCGCGGCCGCGGTCGTGCTCGAGACGTCGCGACGCGTCGTCTCCCGCGGTGGCGCGACGGTCGTCCACGCGACGCGCGACGCGTCGTTGTTACTCGCGAGATTACTTCGGGGATGATGACGATGACCATGACGTCGATGATGATGTTGCCGGCGCGACGATTTCGACGACGGCGACGACGGCGCGGCGGACGCGGACGCGGCGGAGGACGCGGACGCGACGCGCCGACCGACGGCTATCGCCTCGGCGGAGAGCAGCCGCCGCCACATCGAGACGCTTCGGACGCACGCGAGCTGGCGCGCCATCGCGAGGTGGGGAGTGATGACAGGGATCGGTCGGCGGCGGTCGCGTGCGGGTCGCGGTCGGCGTCCACGTCCAGTCTCGCAGTCTGGCATGGCAGTCGTCGTCGAGGGCCAATCTTCGAAGAAGGGTGACGAGTCGCGACCAAATTAAGGTCGCTCGCGCACTCTTCGCGTCGCGCGCGCTCGACCGCGCGCACACGCGAGGATGGTCGCTCCCGTGAAGACGCGCTTCGCGAGCGAGACCCGGTTCGCGGGCGAGGCCCCGTCGCCGACGGTCGCGCGCGGGCTCACTCGGGTGCGTCCTCCGCGCCTCTCCGCCCGGGAGATCGATCGGATCGAATCGCATTATTTCGACGACCTCTCGCGCGATCCGATCCTCCTCCGAGATCCTTCAAGCGCCGTCCCTCGGGCTCCCTCCGCCGTCCGCCGCCCCGTCTCACCTCGTCCTCGATTCCTCTCCCTCCCTCACGCAGGGCGCGTCGTCGCTGACGAAGTTCCTTCAGGCCAACGACGACCTCGCGCGGAAGTACGAGGGCGCGTTCGACGCCGGGGTGAAGTCGTCGGCGGCCGCGAACGACGCGGACGACGAGGCGCGATTCTTGAAGGCGTCCGATTCCGAGATCGACCGTCAGACCACCGCGGTGTTAGCGCACGAGCAGCTCGTCGGCGCGCTCGCGACCGCGTGCCCGGACGCGGAGACGCTCGCGTCCGACCTCGACGCGCTCGCGCCGCTCCGGCTCGTGGACGCGGGCGTGTCCCCCGAGCGTTCGATCCAGCTGTACAAAGCCGTCTACAAGTACGCGAAAGGATGCGACGAGGCTTTCCACGGCGTCGTCTCGAGAGTCTTCGCGGGTGTGGACCAGGACAGCAGGGACGAGAGCCTGCACGCGGTGTGGCGCGTCGCCGGCGCGACGTGGGAGGCGTCCGCGGGCGCGGCGTTCCCGTCGCAGATTGGACGTCTTCGCGCCGTGGAGCCGGAGCTGGACGAGATGACGTCGGCGGTGAACCGCCTCAGCGCCGAGCTCGTGGAGGCGACCGCGCTGCTTGAGAGCGCCAGGGCGGAGAGCGCGTCGAGGCGAGAGGAGATGGAGCGCCTCGCGCCGTACGTGGGGCGCGCGGAGGACGCGGCGCGGCGCGCGGAGGCGGGCGAGGCGGATCGCGACGCGTGGCGGGAAAAGTGCGAATTCCTGGAGACGGAGCTCGAGCAGACGAAGGAGACGCTCGGCGCGGAGGGCGCGATCCGCGCGGAGATCAAGTCCGAGAGCGACCGAATCGAGCGCGAGCTGCGCGCGGAGTTGAAGTACGTCGCCGAGCACTCCGCGAAGAAGTACGCCGCCGCGGAGGCGAACTGGGCGAGAGAACGCGTTAAATTGGTGGACGACGTCGCCGTCGCCGAGTCGACCGAGCACGCCGCGCGAGAGGCGGAGAAGGACGCCAAGGCGATCACGGGGACGCTCAAGGCGGACATCGCGTTCTTGAGGGAGAAACGGTCGGGCGCGGAGAAGGAACGCGTCGCCGCGATCGCACGCGCGGCGCAGGCGGAGGAACTCGAGGCGAGGGCGACGGAACAGAGAGACGTCGCGAGGAAAGACTTCGCGGAGAAGAAAGCCGAGGCGGAGTCGCTCGCGGCGTCGCTGAAGGACATGACGGAGAAGCACGAGTCCGCGGTCGGGAGGCTGTTTTACACCACGACGCGTCTGGAGCAGCAGAAGAGGAAGGTTGAGGAGCTGGAGACGCGAGGGGATAACATGCAGCTCTCCGCCGCCATCGAGCGCGCGTACGACCAAGAGAACCGCGCGGACGAGGCGGAGAGCGAGCTCGCGGCCACGAAAAAGGAGCTGAAGGAGCTCAAGGCGCTGATGAAGGAGTTCGAGGCGAAGTTCGCGGAGGAGAAGCGGCGCGCGGACGACGCGGAGGCCAAGGTGGAGGGCCTCGAGGCGACGGTGGCGCACCTCACGACGGAGAACGACCGCCTCACCGCGGAGGTTGTCGCGCTGACCGAGCAGCTCGACGTCTTGAAAGCGAAGATCGCCGAGCTCGAGACGAGGATCGAGGAGCTCGAGACCGAGGTGGCGACGCTCAAGGAGGAGGTCAAGTTCCAAAAGAAACGCGCCGACGCGTTGTCCAAGCAGGTGAAGAAGATGAAGAAAGAAATCATCAAAACCGACGAGGCGCACGACCGAGGCGCGTCGCGCCTCGTCGACGGCGACAAGAACGTCACGCGCATGGACGCCGCGAAGCTGCGCGCGGCCGCGGTCGAGGAAGCGGATGCGGCCGGCGACGGCGCGGCGCCGAAGAGCACGAAGATTGCGGGCGCGGCGGCGACGGCGCGCGGCGTCGACGACGCGTTCGGCGCGCAGGACGCCAAGTGGGACGCGGTGATTCAAAACGTCGCGACGTTCGCCGCGAGCGTGGACGACAAGCTGGACGGCGCCGCGACCGCGTTCGCGGAGTGGAGCGACGCGTCGACGAGCATCGCGAGGGTGGCGATCGATAAGGCGAACGGCGCCGTCGCGGAGCTCAAGGCGACGCTCGCGGCGTTGAGGACGACGAAAGCGGAGCTGGAGAGGACGAAAGCGGAGCTGGAGAAGACGCTGAGAGAGCTCGCGGACGCGAAGGAGGACTTGGAGAAGACGAAAGCGGAGCTTAAGAAAAAGACGAACGAGCTCGAGGACGCGAAGACGACGATTTACACCCTCGAGCAGCGCGCGGATGAGCTCGAGGAGGGCAAGGCGGCGGCGGAGAAAAAAGCCGCGGACGAGCGCGCCGGGCGAATGAAAGCGCAGTTCGTCGGCGCGTCCATGCGCGCGATGAAGGACAAGCACCGCGACGACGCGGAGAAGAACGCGGAGGAGGCGGCGAGGCTCAGCGCGGACGTCGCGGCGCTGGAGGAGTCCGCGGAGAGGGACAAGGAGTCGCGAGCCTCCGCGCACGCCGCGCACGCGACGACGAAGATGCGCCTCGGGTTGCTCAAGGCGGGCATCATGGGCGCGGGCGGGGGGGGACCCGGAGGCGGCGGAGGAGGAGACGCTCCGCAAGGGCCGCAGTCGTTCGTGAGCAAGGCGCGGATCATGGAAGGCACCCCGGAGAGTATGGTACCGTACATGAGCAACCTCGCGGACGAGTACGTCGACGCGTCCGTCGCGTTGAAAGAAGGCGCCTCCTCGCAGTGAGCTTCTGTTATTTCTTAGTCGACGACGCGAGCAGCGAGTGTGATAAAACTTATTTATCCGCTACAGCATGTACACGACACGCATGCACGTACTGTAACTTTGACTAACATCTCGCGCGCGCGCGTTCCACGGCGTCGCAAACCGCCGATCGCACCACGTACAGCAACGCCGGGTCGTCCCTGGTCAGCTTCAACTCCCCGCCGTCGGCGCCGCTCGGTGCGAACCCGGCGGCGCGCAACAACTCCGTCGAGCCGCGCAGACGCCCGGCCCGGCGAACGAACGCGGGGTTGTTTTGCTTGATGCATCGAAACTTATCCCCGCTCGGCCCTTTCGGCGCGCTCAGCGCGTTGCCCAAGATGAGCGCGATCGTGTCCAGCGCGACGACAACCTCGGAGACGACCGACGTGGACGACGACATCGCCGCGCACGCCGCCGCCGCGCGCTCGGCGACGGCCGCCGCGGCGGCGTGCGCCGCCGCCGCGGACGAGTCCAGCGACGCCGCGACCGCCGCGAGCGCTTCGTCGTCTCTCGCCTCGGCTGCGTTCGCGTTCGCTTCCGTTTCGAACTCTGCTTCTTCGTCCGACGCCGCCGCCGGCGCCGCGAGCGCCGCGGCGGCGACGTCCGCCGCGGGGACGACGACGCCGAGCTCGCTCGCGGGTCGACGTAAGCACGCCGGCGGAATCCGAAAGGGACCGCCGCTTCCCGAGCACGCGCCGCAGTCGCACCGTCCTTCCTCTTCCGCCGCGACAGCCGCCGCTTCTTCATCTTCTCCCGCCTCCATCGCGTCGTCGTCGTCGCCTCCGTCGCCGCCGCGTCCGTCGAACGACGCCGCCGCGGCGTCTATCGCGTTCCGCGCGAGATCGGCCATCTCGCGCTCCGCGCACTCCGCCGCCCTCGCCGCCGCCGCCCTCGCCGCGTTCTCCGCGGCCGACCCTGTCCCCCCGCCTGCGTGGGTGAAGCGATCGGTCAGTCGAACGTCTCACCGGTCAAACGTTGAAAGGGAAGCGCGGGTGAAGAGTGACGACGGGAAAAGTCCTTAAGGAACGACGTGCACCACGCGAACGGGGTCGTATGGGAAGCAGTCTCACCTCCGCCGCCGCCGCCTTCGCCGCCGCCCAACGCGTTCCCGCTGCTCGCCCTCGTCGCCGCCATCGCCTCGTCCTCGGACCACGACTCCTCGCCGTCCGACGCGAAACCGCCAATACTCTCCCCGCCTCCTCCTCCGAGACGCGCCGCGCCGTTCCCAATCGAGCGCTTCCAATCGAAACGCGCGCACTCGACGTTCAGCCGCGAGCACAGCGCCTTGAATTTCGCGTCGTGCTCGCCGTGTACGTTGTGCGTCAGCTCGTGCAGCAGCGTCTCTCGCACGCGTCCGTACCGTCGAAACCCTCGCAGGTCGTCCGTGCGCAGCCGCAGATGTATCTCCGCGCCCATGTTGACGTTGTACCCGAGCACGCACGACTCGGAGACGCCGACTTTCCCCTCCGGCGGCATCTCCGCGAGGAGGCCTACTTTCCATTTGTGCGCACGCATGACGCCGAGGACGCCCGGGTCCGACGCGAGTCTGTGCAGGAGCGACAGCGCCGCGGACGCCGGCGGAGCGCCGGACGCGAGGAGGACGGGCGGGATCGGCAGCGCGCGGTAGGCGCCGAACGTGTACGGGTGAAGCGCCGCGGACGGCGGCCCCGACGCGGACGCCGCCGACGCGCCGGATCTGGAGCGATGCGAGCGCTGCCGTCGTCGATGGCGCTTCGCCTCGTCGTCGAACCCGCGGACGCGGTGGTCCACCCCTTCCGCGTCGTGAAGCCTCTGTATCTCCTCTCGCGGCGTCGCCATGAGCATGAGCGGC
>Ga0181561_10002796_pt1 | contig 15404 bp, 7 predicted proteins | sample 011ome_19_FD_133760 | JGI IMG/M metagenome (GOLD analysis project Ga0181561, IMG submission 133760) | Coastal salt marsh microbial communities from the Groves Creek Marsh, Skidaway Island, Georgia - 011510BT metaG (megahit assembly) | ecosystem: Environmental > Aquatic > Marine > Intertidal zone...
CGATCGATCGCCTTCAAAGTCTCCGGCGTCGCCGCGTCCACGCTCACGTACAGCTGCGTGATCGCGGGGAGGTTCACGATCGCGTCCGGGAACTGCGCGTTCGTGACCAAGAACGTGCTGATCCTCCGCTCGTGCAGCAGCGACACGAACTTCGCAATCTCCGGATACATGATGGGCTCGCCCACGAGAGACAACGCGCAGTGCCTCGGATCCATGCCCTCGTCGAAGCGAGTTTGTACCACCCCCGGGACGCCTTTCATCTGCTTTATCATCCCTCTGTGTCCGTCGATCGCCGCGGTCACGAGCGTCAGCGGGTCGTCCATCTGCCACCTCCACTCGCGTCCGACGGGGTTGGTGTGATGCCGCCAGCAAAACACGCACTTGTTGGCGCACGCCAGGCTCGGCGTCGTCTCCATGCACCGGTGCGACTCGATGCCGTAGAAGCTGTGTTTGTAACACCCCCCGCGGCCGCGCAGCATCGCTTTCGTCCACCGGCACAGCTTCACGCCGCTGTGCGAGCCGAGGATTTTATACCCTTGTTTCGTCAGCGCTTCGCGGAGCTGCGGCGTGACCATCTCGCGTTTCTCCTTCGTCGCGTCGCCGCCGCCGCCGCCGATGTCTTCCATGTCGAGGTCGTCCTCGCTCCCCGCGGACATCTCGTCGCCGCCGCCGTCGTCGTCCCCCGACCCTTCCTCCGCGTCCGTGTCGTAGTCCACGACGACGTCCTCCGAGGACGTGTCCGACGGCGACGACGCGCGCGCCGCCGCCGCCGCCGCCGCCGCCGCCGCGAGCGGCTTCCCCCCGCCGTCGCCGTCGCCGTCCCGGTCCCGCGTCCCCCTCGCGCCCGCGCCCGCGCGTCTCTTCATCACGTCCTCGTTCGCCCGCATTCCGCCGCCGCCGATCCCGCCCGCGGTCAGCCGCGCCGCGAGCTTATCCGCCCACTCGTGGAACGCGTCCTCCATCCGTCCGCCGCTCTCGTCCCCGTCCGCGCGTCTCAGCAGCCTCGCGGCGCCGAGCCGCGCGAGGTCCGCGTCCAGCGCTCGCGCGGCGGCGTTGAATCGATCGACGCCGTACTCCCTGTTCCCGCACCCGAACACCGCGTACTTGGTCTCCGCGAGATGAAGCGCGCCGACGCGCTCGTCCATCGCGGACTCTCGAACCCACCGGCAGAGCCAGCGCGCGTTCTCCGGCGGCGCGGCGCCGTCGTCGTCCTCGTACGTGGACAAGATCACGACCGCGACGGGCGTGGACGACAGGCTCTCCGGCTCGAAGTCGCGCGCGTCGACGACGTCGAGCTCGAGGCCGTGGCGCGCGCGCAGCGACGCGGACAGCTTGTGCGCGAGCCTTCGCGCGGTGCCGGTCTGCGATCCGAACAGGATCTTCCCGCCGGACGCGCGCGCGGACGACGACGCGTCCTCCTCGGACGCGAGCGTCGTCGGCGTCGTCGGGGTGATGAATTCGTCGAGCTCGTCGGCGGCGGCGTCCGCGCCGGCGTCGAGCCGCGAGAGGAGTCGCTCGCTTCGCGCGATGACGTCGTTCGAGGTCCCGGGGGACGACGCGGACGCGCTCGCGGCGTCGGGCTCGGCGTCGGCGCCGCCGAACCCGAGGGCTCGGCTCAGGAGCCCGGCCAGCCGCTGCATCGCGAGGGAGTGCGGCGCGTTGTGGTGGTCGGTCGGAGGCGCAGGCGCCGGCGCGCTCATCACGCTTTCTGGACGAGCGCTTTCAAAAAGCATCGAGACGGCGGCGAGCGATCACAGACTTCACCGCGCATACACGCGCTCGGTAGGTCGTCACACGCGTCAAAATGATGGCGGGGAACCAAATCATGGATGGCGAACGCCAGAGCGGACAAGACGTCCGCTCGAGCAACGGTGCGCGCGCGATCGACCGACCGAACGATCGATCGATCCGTCGGTCAACTTTCCAACTCGGCGCGCGATCTCGCGCTCGCCCCGCGCGCGACGACGAACGCCATCTGACGCGCCGCTTCCTCCTCTCCACCCCCGTCCTTCGCAGTCATGGCGGTCCAGGCGGTCGCGAACATCGTGAAGACGTCGCTCGGCCCCGTCGGGCTCGATAAGATGCTCGTGGACGACATCGGCGACGTCACGATCACGAACGACGGCGCGACGATCCTCAAGCTCCTCGAGGTTGAGCACCCCGCGGCGAAGGCGCGTCTCTCTCCCGCCTCGCAGCCTCCGCGCGCGCGTCCTCCCCCTCGTTGTTCGCGTCTTCGTGATCCGCGCGATCGGAACGAATAGATACGCGTCGCGATCGTCCGCGCGCCCCGCGCGATCGCGCGCGCCGATCGATCGCGCGCGCCGCGCGATCGCGCGCGCGTTCCGTCGTCAACCTTCGGCTCGCTCGCCGCTTCTTCTTCGCGGCCGCCGCGGGAGGGACATCTTTTTTTCATATCTCGACCCGATCTGACCGGGTCCCTCCCCCGCCTCCCGCGCCCCTCCCTCCGCGTCTTCCTCCCGCGCGCCGTGCCGTCGCGACCGACAGATCCTCGTCGAGCTCGCGGAGCTCCAGGACCGCGAGGTTGGCGACGGGACCACGTCCGTCGTCATCCTCGCCGGCGAGCTGCTGAAGCGCGCGAACGATCTCGTGAGAAACAAGATCCACCCGACGTCCATCATCAGCGGCTACCGCCTCGCGATGCGCGAGGCTGTGAAATACATCGAGTCTAACCTCGCGACGCCGATCGACTCGCTCGGGAAAGAGACCATCCTGAACTGCGCGAAGACGTCCATGAGTTCCAAGATTGTCGGCGCGGATTCCGACTTTTTCGGCAAGATGGTCGTCGACGCCGTCCTGGCGGTTAAGACGTACAACGACTACGGCGACGCGCGGTATCCGATCAAGAGCATCAACATCCTGAAAGCGCACGGAAAGAGCGTCAAGGAATCGCGGGTTATCAACGGCTACGCGCTGAACATGGGACGCGCCGCGCAAGGGATGGTGAAGAGCGTGAAAAACGCCAAGATCGCGTGCATCGACTTCAACCTTCAAAAGACGAAGATGCAGATGGGCGTCCAGGTTTTGGTGACGGACCCGAAAGAGCTCGAGCGGATCCGCCAGGAGGAGTTCAACATCACGGCCAGGCGCGTGAAGATGATGATCGACGCGGGCGCGAACGTCATCTTGTGCACCAAGGGCATCGACGACATGGCGTTGAAGTACTTCGTCGAAGCCGGCGCCATCGCGTGCCGAAGGGTCCCGAAGGACGACCTTCGCAGAGTCGCGAAAGCTTCCGGGGCGCAGATTCTTCTGACGCTCGCGGACATGGACGGCAACGAGACGTTTGACCCGGAGTGTTTGGGGACGTGCGGCGAGGTGTGCGAAGAGCGCGTCAGCGACGACGACATGATCGTCTTGAAGGAGTGCAAGAACACGCAGGCGTGCACGCTGCTCATCCGCGGCGCGAACGACTACATGCTCGACGAGGTGGACCGCTCGCTTCACGACGCGATCTGCATCGTGAAGCGGACGTTGGAGTCCGAGAAGGTTGTCGCCGGCGGCGGCGCCGTGGAGGCGGGGCTCTCGGTGTACCTCGAATCGCTCGCGACGACGTTGGGGTCGCGCGAGCAGCTCGCCATCGCGGAGTTTGCCGAGGCGCTGCTCGTGATCCCGAAGGTGCTCGCGGTGAACGCCGCGAAGGACTCCACGGAACTCGTCGCGAAGCTGCGCGCGTACCACCACGCGTCGCAGACGAAGCCGGAGAAGGCGCACCTCGCGGGGTTTGGCTTGGATCTCGTCTTGGGCGAGCTGAAGAATAACCTCGGAGAGGGCGTGTTGGAGCCCGCGCTGTCGAAGATTAAGAGCATCCAGTTCGCGACCGAGGCTGCGATCACGATTCTGAGGATCGACGACCTCATCAAGCTGAACCCGGAGCAGGAGCAGCAGTGAGCGGCGGCGGTGCGGTGGGTGAGAGACGAAGGAGTGAAGCGCGGCGGCGGCGGAGGGTGATTTTTTGGTTGCGGCAGGGTGAAATGAAAGCGGCAGACGCAGACGCATTCGTGGGAACTCAACATCACATTACATGTTCGTCTTCGCTCCTCACGTTGTCATCATTGCGTGCGTGGTCTTATTTACTCATCTTTATTTGTACTCTGGCGGTTGAAATACGCCGCCTTCCGTTTTTCCCTTCCCGTCGGGTCAGGTCGCGCATCGCGTCGTCCGCGGCGCGACCTGAAAAAAATCACCCTGGGAGCGCCGGCGAGATGTTCACCGCCGCGATCCCACACCCTCTACTCTATGCGTGCTGCGTGCTGCGTGCGTCGTGCTAATGGCGTCGGTCGTCATCCCGGGGGAGGACGATCAAACGTACGATCGATCGATCGATCGTCGACTCGTTCAGTCCTTCCCGCCATCCGCGTCCGCGGCTTTCCCCCCCTTCTTCGTCGGCGACGTCTTCTTCCCGCCCTCGGCCGCAGCCTCGACATCATCCCCCTTGATCACCTTGAGCTTGTCCGCGAGCGTCTTGTTATCGGTCTCGAGGGACCCGCACGCGTCCTTTAGCCGTTTCAGCTCCGCGCGCAGGGTGATGTTTTCCGTCGACAACGCGTCGACGCGCCCGCCGAGTTCCTCGCACTCGGCCTGCTTGCGCAGCCGGCTCCTTCGCGCGGACTCGCGGTTCGACTGCTTCCGTCGCTGCCGCTTCAGCTCTCTCTCGTCCATCCACATCTCGGGTGCCCCGTTCGTGCCGTTCGTCACGCCGCCGACCCCGCCGGCTTTGGAGGCGACGGCGGCGGTTTGCGCTGCCGCGGCGCCGCTCTGCGCGCGTTGCTGCGCGGCGACAGTCTGCTGCCACTGCGCGAGCTGCGCGGGGTCGAAGCCCGTCTTCCCAGCCTCGGCCTTGACCGCGGCGCTCGCGTCGGCGCCCGCGTTCGCGGCGCCGTATCCAGCGCCCTGAGAGAGAAGAAGAGAGAGAGAGAGGGGAGGAGGTGAGCGATCGGAGAAGAGGGAAAAATATTCTTTTCGCCAGTCGTGGCTTCGCTTCGCGCGAGCGCGATCTCCGACCGCGCGGGGAGCGCCGACGCGCGGGGGAGGGTCGCCGCGACCGAGCGGACGCGCACCATGTATCCGGGGTACATGCCGTTGTACGGGTTCATCATCGCCTGCTCGGAAGGGAAGAGAGGCGAGGGGAGCGGTGAGCGCGAGACGGGGGGCGCGCGATCGCGCGATACAGCGCGGTGACGTGTTGCGCGAGGATCGCTCGCTCGCTCTCCGTCTTTCGTTCGGCGACGACGGCCGCGGGGGCGAGGGTGGGATCCATCCGCGCACCTGCGGCCACATCGCGTACGGGTTCATCTGCTGCTGCTGCTGCTGCTGCTGCGCGTAGAACTGCGCCTGGGGCTGCGGAGGAGCCTGGGGGAGAGGACGCGGGCGGGGACGGGACGTCAGCCCCGCGCGGGGCCCAGGGGGAGAGGGGCGAGACGCGAGCGAGGAGGATGCGGACGAGCGTCCTTCAACCGTCGTCGGACGGAAGACCGCGCGCGCGATACGACGCGCGCGATACGACGCGCGCCCTGGGACGGAAAGGATTACGCGTCTAGGCGCGCACCTGCATGGCGTCGATCGCCGAGCGCGCGCGGATGGAACTCGCGCGCGTCGCTTCCGCGCTGTTTCCGCGCGCGCCTGCTGCGCTTCTTCTCGCTTCGCTGCCGCGAGATTTATTACTTCTCGCGTCGACCCCGCGGGCGAATCCGAGGTCGGAACGCGCGGGGTGACGGCGAGGACGACGCTCGAAACGACGCGGAGCGACGCGATGCGCGCGAAGAGAAACTTGAAGCGAGCGCGCGTGTACTTCGCGTCGGTGGTTCTGGGTTTGCGCGGGCGTCGACGCGCCAGACGACGCGCGCGAGACGCGAAAGGCACCTCGAAACGTCGGGTTAAAACGAGTGACGTTCGTTGCGCGAGACATGTGGCGACCGCCAGCTGTCAGGTGCGTTCAATGCGAACATTTTTCACCCATCCCTCGGTTTCAATATTTGATCGCGTCCCCTTTCAACGGACCGATGAACATTTATCTAAAATTACAAGAAGCGCGTCGACCGCAGTCGCGCCAAAAATTTCTCGACCCGACTGAGATCTGAAAAAAAATTCCAGCACTCGGATTCCCCCCTCGCGCCTGATACTCTCCAGCTCCTCAAACGCGCTCGGCTACCTCCCCCCCGTCGCCGACGCAGTGGACGCGCTCGCCCGGGTACACGAACGTCGCGTCCGTGATCTTAACCTGATCCATCCCGCGCCGCGCGCCGCCCGCACCTCTCTCTCTCGCGCGGTTCGCCCTCGCCCCGCCGCCGCCGCCGCCGCCGCCGCCGCCCGACGCTCTCGAAGCCGCCTCGTACGCCGCCGCGGCGTCGCGCGCGGCCATCGACGCCTCCAGCGCTCGAGACGCGACCTTCCGCCCCGCGAAGAACATCACCGCGGTGTTCAGCCGCTCCTCGTACAGGCTCTGGAGCGCGTCCACGTGCGACGCGTGCGCGGCGCGAGCGGCGAACGCGGCGTCCGCGGCGTCGTCGTCGGCGTCGTCGGCGTCAGCGGCGGCGGCGGCGGCCAGGTCGGGGTCGTCGAACCGCCGCGTCGCGCCCCTCGCCTCGAGCGCGGCGACGCGCTCGACGACCGCGTCGCGCCAGCGCGACACGGGAGAGTGCATCGGGTTCGGGTCGCGCTTCCGCCGCGTTCGAACGCGTCGTTCTCGGCCGCGGTCCGGGCCCGGGTCCGTCGGCGTCTTCGCGCCGAGCCGTCGTCCGCGCGCGATCCTTCTCGGGTCGACGCGATGGATCGGCGATGCGCCGCCGCCGCCGCCGCCGCGCGAGCGCGCGAACGACGCGTCGAGCGCGGTGCCGCCGTGCGCGAACGCCCACGGCTCTTCTTCGTCGTCGTCGCCGTCGCCGTCGCCGTCGTCGCCGTCGCCGGCGGGGGTTTCCTTTTCCGTCGTCGTCGCCGCGGCGTCGCCGGCGGCGGCTCCCTCGGGTCGGTCGCGCGTCCCCTCGCGCCTCGCGGCCTCGACGTCCTCCTCCCCCCGGGGACGACGATCCAAATACGCCGCGTTCAGCGCCCTGGACAGCGCCGCGATGTCCACCTGCAGCGCGGACGCGACGGACGCGACGGCGTCGACGACGTCGTCCGAGAGGACGGTTCGCGTCGCGATCTTGCTCTTCCACCATCGCAGCTCGTCGATCGCGGCGTCGAGCGCGTCCTCCGCCGCGCGTCTGGCGCGGTCCGAGTGCCGCGGACGCATCGACGCGTTCGCGGGGGTGGGAGCGGTGGCGAGGATAGGAGCGGGGCGCGCGTCGCGCGACGTCGCGGCCGCGCGATCGCGAGTGCCGCGCGAGATCTCAACCGTCGCGCTAAATCCGTCGTTTGAGCGAGAAGCGTTCAGTGGATGACGTCTTCCGCGTGCGCTTTTCCGCGGAGGGCGCCATTCGCTCGCGCGCCCGAGAGGAGATGGGTCCTCACGCCGCGCTGAGCTCGCGAGGCGCGCTCGTGCCGTCGTCCGTCCCCGCGACGGCGGCGCGATGCCGCCGCGCGCGCGCGGACGTCGCGGTCGTCGCGGGCCGAGGGCGCGCGAAGAAGTCCGCGGCGCCGCTGTCGAAGCGCAAAAAAGCGGCGGCGGTCGCCGCGCGGACGAAGCCGCCCGCGGACGCGGTCGCGACGCCGTCGCGCGGGGGTCCGTTCGCGAACGAGACGGGGAACCGCACCCTGGACGACATCCTCGCGGACATCGACGCGGAGCCGATGGAGATCGTGAAGCCGTACCGCGGGGACGAGGAGGAGGACGCGGCGCGCGCGCCGGCCGCCGCCGGAGGGGGCAATTGGGCGGACGCGCTGTCGGAATACCGCGAGGAGACCGCCTCGGCGGAGCGCGCGAGGAACGAAGCGCGCGCGTCGGTCCTCGCGGAGGAGGAGTCCTTCTACGAGGTTGGCGACGGCGCGAACATCGTCGAGTTCGGCAAGGGCCAGGCCGCGGTGGACGACGACGACGAGGACGACGACGACGAATTCCTCGAATCTGACCTCGAGCGCAGATACCGCGAAGGCCAAGCCGTCGGCGCGGTCGAGTTCGACCTCGGCGTGGACGACGACGAGGGCTCAGAGTACGGCTGGGGCGACGACGGCGACGCCGTCAGAGAGAGAGGCCTCCCCACGGAGATGCGGTGCTTCGACACCGCGAAGATCTACGTCAAAGCCGGCGACGGCGGCCGCGGGATGGTCGCGTTTCGAAGAGAAGCGTTCGTCGCGCAAGGCGGCCCGTTCGGCGGCAACGGCGGCAACGGCGGCGCCATCTACTTCGAAGCGGACTCGAGCATCAACTCCCTCGTCGGGTTCCGGAAGAAGGTGCACCACCGAGCGGACCCGGGCGGGAACGGCGGCGGGAAAAAGATGCAAGGCTCGATCGGCGCGGACCGAACCGTGCTCGTGCCCCCGGGGACGATCGTGCGAGACGCGAAGACGGGCCGGACGCTGTGCGAGATGTTCGCGCACGGGCACAGAGAGATGGTCCTCCCGGGCGGCAGAGGCGGCAGAGGGAACGCGTCGTTTAAGACGGCGAAGAACAAGGCGCCGCAAATCGCGGAGAACGGCGAGGAGGGGATGGAAAAGTGGGTCGAGCTCGAGCTGAAGCTCGTCGCGGACGTCGGCATCATCGGCGTCCCGAACGCGGGAAAGAGTACGCTGCTCGCGAACGTCTCGAACGCCAAACCGAAGATCGCGGACTACCCGTTCACGACCATCGTCCCGAACCTGGGCGTCGTCGAGCGAGATTTCGAGCGGATGGTTTTCGCGGACATACCCGGCCTGCTCGAGGGCGCGTCCGATGGCGTCGGCCTCGGGTTCGAGTTTTTACGGCACGTGAAGCGCACGCGCGTGCTCGTGCACGTCCTGGACTGCACGTCCGAGGACGTCTTGGAGGAGTACGACGCGATAAGGAACGAGCTCTTCTTGTTCGACGAAGAAGTCGGCGACAAGCCGGAGCTCATCGCGTTGAATAAAGTCGACGCGTCCGACGAAGCCGCCGAACGCGCGCTCGAGCTGCAGACCGTCTTCGAAGAACGCGGTTTGAACGTTCACGTGACGTCCGCGCTCACGGGCGCGGGCGTCGGCGAGCTCATCACCGCGGTGAAGGACATCTGGGCGTCGCTGCCGGCGATCGATTACGAGGCGGAAGCCGCGGAGCGCACGGCGAAAAAACTCGCGCGGCCCGCGGACGGGAAGAGCCTCGACGAGTTCACGGTAACGGACACGCCGTATGCGTTTATCATCGAAGGTGCCGCGATCGAGCGGTTCGTGCAGATGACAAACTGGGACTACTTCGAGTCGTTCAAGCGGTTCGCGAGGGTGTTGCAGATGTCTGGGATCGAAAAGGCGGTGAACGACGCCGGCGCGGGAGAGGGCGATCGCGTCATCATCGGAAAGTACGAGTTCGAGTGGTCCGGGGACAGGCGAGAGAAGACGCTGTTCGACTCGTGGCGGGCGAAGATGGACGAGAAGCCCGCGGGGACGACGCAGCAAGGGTCGCGTCACTGGCCGCATTGATCGTCGCGCGCCGCGTGTGTGTATTGTGTAATCGCTGTTGCCGTGTAATTGAATGATTGAGTTTGAATCGAATCGAATCGATGACCCCGTCCCCGTCCGTCGTCGTCACATCGGCGGCGGCGGCGGCGGAGGCGGAGGCATGTCCACCTTCGGCGGCGGCGGAGGCGGAGGCGGAGCCGGCTTCGCCGCCCCGCCCCCCCCGCTCGCGCCTCGTCGCGAACGATGCGGAGTGATGATCTTCCGCCCGTTCGGTCCCTTCGCCGGACCCGTCCCGCCGCCCGTCCTCGGCTGCAGCGGCAGGTTCATCAGATCCGGCGAGTGATGCAACGCCTCGATCCATCCGAACGACGGGTTCCGCTCCCACCACCCCCCGGCGCCGTCCTCCCACGTGTCCCAATACTGGCTCCCGTCGCTGGAGTTCCCGTACTTGTGCAGACGCCCGTCCGGGTAGTGCTCCTCGCCCCAACTCTTGAGCGTGTGCTGGCCCATGGTCTCGTCCCATGTAAGGCCCTGCCGCGACCCCGCGCGGCCGTGCTCGTTGTACCCTTCGCCCCACTTTTCCTCCCATTTCTCGCCCCACGACCGCCCGGGCGCGTTCTCCATGCCTCCCTCCGAGTGATCCCTCGACGCCCACGTGTCCGTCCACTTGATGCACCCGCCGTGACCGTCCCACTTCTCGCCCCACTTTTCCGTCCACCGGTTTCCGTGGCCGTCCTCTGGAGCGGCGCCGTCCTCGAGCGCGCCGGTTTTCTCGCAAAAACGATCGACGGTGCCATCGGCGCGGTAGTCCTCCGTCCACCCTTCGCTCCACGCCGCGCCCTTCGGGGTGTGCGACCACTTCGACGCCTCTCTGTGGATGTACGGAATTTTGTTCACCTCGTGGACGTACATCTCCTTCCACGACTCCTGCCACGCCTGCCCGTTGCTGTCTCTTCCGGACTTCACCGCCCCGAGCTCGCGGTACGTGAACGAGTCGGACGTCTTCCACCACCGCTCCTCCCACTCCACGGCGCCGTCCGCGGACGTGCCTCGGATGCACGTCCACGACATGACCTTCCCGCCTTCGAGTTTATCTTCGCCTTCTTCGCGCCACCACCGCGCGCCGGAGGAGAGCACGCCTTCCTTCTCCGCGCCCTCGCCGGCGCCGAGCTCTCGAACCGCGGACGCGAGGGCGTCCTCGATGGAGGCTTCGATGGACGCCCCCGCGGCGATCTGTTCCGCGGTCGCGGGCGCGGCCATCATCGGCGCGGGCGCCCCCGGCGCGGCCGCGAGGTTCATTGCGCTCGTGAGCTGGGACACCTCGTCGGAGCCGCTCTCCACGACGGACTGAAACTCGGGTAAGACGGCGTTTTGCGCCTCGACGACGGATTGAAACTGCGGGAGCGTCCTCTCCGGCGCGCGTTCCATGAGCATCACCTCGCGCTCGACCGCGGGGGCGGTCGGGAACTCCAGACGTTTCTTCTGCATCTTGGGCGGGTAGTAACTCGACGCGCTCGTCGGCGACCCGCCGGGCTGCGGGGTGAAATCCACCGGCGCCTCGGGCGGGGTCCAGTCCCAGAAATCGCCGCTGAAGTCGATGTCCTTCCCGCCCGTCTCGCGGCTCGACTCTCTCGACCGCTTGTGATCCAAATCCCCGCCGCCGAGGGTGGCGACGCCGCTGCCGACGCCGCCACCGCCGTAGTACTCCGAGTTGAACTTCTTCGCGCGCTTGTTGTACTCGCGCATCGCCATCGCCGCGCGCGCGGCGGCGTCCTCGCTCGCCGCCGCGGACGCCGCCTTCACCCTCGTCGTCGGGTCCATGTTTTGCAAGTTCAAGTTCAAGTTCGCCGCGTTCTGCGCCGCGTAGTCGCTCGGCACGGTGGATTCGCTCGCGCCCGACGATGAAGCGTTCCTCTTCGCCGACTCCGCCGCCGCCGCCTGGGACTCCTCGACGCTCTGCTTCTCCGCGTCCTCGTTCCTCCCGCCGACGCCGGGCTGGACGGTGAAGATGCCGGTGCTGTTCGCCGCCCTCGCCGCGGCGATGGCCGCCTGCGCCCGCTCGACGGTCCCGATCGGCGTCGCCGCGCGCTCGAAGAGGTCCAACACCTTCGCGGTTCTCTCCTCGCGGCCAACCTTGGCGAGATCCACGGCGTCGTCCGGGGAGTGGAAGGGCCGCGCCGTCTGCGCGCGCTGCGCTCGCCTCTGCGCCTCCTCCGCCGAGATCACCTCCGCGGGGGCGCTCGCGCTCGGGTACTCGTGGGTGAACTCCGCGGTCATGAGCGCGTCGATCTCGCAGTCGTCGTCGTCGCAATCTCTCTTCTCGGGCGCGGGAGGAGGCCGCGGCCGCGGCCGCTGCGGCGCGGCGGATTCCACGTCGCTCTGCATCGGCGGGAGGCCCCCAGACGACGACGGGGGGCGCCTCGGAGGCGCGGGGGTGTCGCTCTGGTACGGCGGGAGGCCCGCGGGGCGCGTCGCGCGCCCGCGGCGGAGACGCGATCTCGACGCGCGGAGAGCGCCCCCCGGGGTCCCGCGTCCGCATATAAAAAGATGCGACGAGGCGACGGACGCGGACGCGGACATCGCGCGCGCGGGGTCGCGGGGACGCCGCCGCCGCCTAGAATGCGAAGATCCGCGAGATCGCGCGTTCGCGAGGTCGCTCGCGGGAGAGACGAAGGGTCGCGCGCGCGCGCGCGTCGGAGTGCGAAAGGGCGCGAGGGGGATCAACGTCTCACTTTGCTGCTGAGTTGTCACTCGTCCTCGTCACGCCCAAAAGCACCGAGAAAACTAACATCGGCACGCACACAACCGCATGCGAGCGCTGTTCTTCGCTCGTTTCAACGGCGGCAGCTTCGGCGCGGGAGGACCCAAGCGCGGCCTCGACGCTAAGAAGCGATCCCCGCCCGCGCCGACATCGTCCTCGAGCCTCAGGTTGCCCGGTCCCGGCGGCGATCCAGGATTCGGCGTTCGCCCTAATAATCGGCGAAACCTCAGATCCGAGCGCGTCCTCCGAAGAAGCCAGCCGTCCAAACGCGCGCCGTCGACGACCGCGAAATCGACGACCGCGAACCAAGTCCTCGACGTCTTAGGCCTCGGCCCGAACGGCATGAATTACATCCTCCCCGGGACGCATATCATGACGCAATCGTTGGGAGGCGCCGCGGTCGTCAACTTCGGTCTGCAGCTCGTCGGCTGGGCCTTCGCGTCCGCGCTCAAGACAGAGAAGTTTTACGACCTCTTCGGCAGCCTCGCGTTCGCGTCCACGGCGGCGATGACGTTCGCATCGTCGTCGCACCACCCGCGTCAGACGATGGTGACGTCCATGGTCTGCGCGTGGACGATACGTCTGGGCGTCTTCCTCGTGCGAAGGGTCCTCCGCGACGGCGGCGACTCGCGATTCGACGAGGTGAAGCACGACCCGGCGACGTATTTCGTGTACTGGATGATGCAAGGCGCGTGGGTGTTCGTCACCGCGCTGCCGTGCTACCTCATCAACGGCGTCGCGAGTCAGCGAGCGCTGCACGCGGGGGATTACGTGTCCCTGATCGTGTGGTTCCTGGGGATCGCCACGGAGACGGTCGCGGACGTGCAAAAACAGATTTTCAAGAGAGACCCGGCGAACAGAGGGCGGTTCATCGACAGCGGGCTGTGGAGCCTCTCGAGGCATCCGAACTACTTCGGCGAGATCGTGACGTGGTGGGGCGTCTGCGGCGTCGCGCTGAGCATGAATGCGACGCCGGCGACGTCCGCGTGCTCGCTGTTATCGCCGATATTCGTGACGTTACTCATCACGAAAGTCTCCGGCGTGCCTCTGTTGGAGAAGTCCGCGGACGAGCGGTGGGGCTCCGAGGCGGGGTACCAGGCGTACAAGCGGAACACGCCGTGCTTGATCCCGAAGCTCCCGGGGACGGGGAACCGAGCGGACTGATCAAAGATCGGTGGGTGGGTGATTCGGTGGTGATTCTTTGTGATGTGTCGCGTTACAAACGCGTCGTCGTACTGCGTACGGTGGTGAAACGCACGTCGTTCTTTCTATAATTCGACTGCGCCCGGAACTCGAGACTCATCACGCCATGTAAATGTACAGCCGCCGGTCGTTCCGATCCCTCTCGATGAACTCCCTCTCGATCAGGTTCTCCAGATGCTTCTTAATATCCGCCAGGTCTGGGATAAACCGCGACGAGAGCTGCTTCGTGACCTCCTGAACGACGCTGTTGTGGTCTAACCGCCTCCGCGCTTTCATGATGCGCACGATCGCCGCCTCAATCTGCGGCTTCCGATCGTCGTCGATCCGCCTCCGCGTCTGCATCTTCTCCGGCTCCGACTCCTTCTGCGCGCTGACGGTTCCGATCTTCACCTTGAGCAGCTTGCTCGTGAACTTGTCGTTGAACGCGAACACGTCGTCGTCGTTCACGTCCCTGGACATCGGCTCTTTCCTTAACACGTTCCTCCCCTTCACGCACGCGAGCGATTGCAGCGTGCGCTTCAAGTCGACCGCGGGAATCGCCGTCGCGGTCGCGATGTCCTTGTACCCGATCTCGTCCTGGTCGTTGAAGAGCAACAGCACGCACATCGCGTACGTGCTGACGCTGAGCTCGCGCTTCACCCCGTCCGCGAACGTCGCTCTCAGATCCGCGGAGCCCATGGACGTCAACCAATACAGCCGCCGGCCGCTGTGCGAGGCCAGGTAAAAGTTCTTGAACGCCTCGCACGCCGGCTGGAGCTGCGCTGGGATCGTGCACGTGGTCGCCCCGGTGTTCCCCGTCATCGGCCACGACCCGGTGGTCAGGACTTGCACGTCGAGGTCGACGCCGCCGAGGTGCGCGGCGAGACCGCCGCCCCGCGTCCACGCGCCCGCGCCCGCGCCCGCGCCGCCGCCGCCCGCGCCGCCGCCGCCTCCTCCGCCGCCGCCGCCGCCGCCGCCGCTCCCGCCACTCTCCTGCGCGTCCATGGGGGATAATCCCGTGGTCGACACGCTCACGCTGCCGTCGCCGCCGCCGCCCTTCGCCTTCTCCTCTACGTGCGTCCGGAACGACGCCATCGTGTCCCGCGATATGCGTATGTCGTTGAACATCCCCTCAATCTTCGACGTGAATTGGTACCCGCAGTCCGTCTTGAGCTTCACGATGAAGCTCCGCTCCGCGTCGTCGCTCGTGGTCTTCCCCCCCAGCAGACGCTTCGCGAGGTGATGCTTGTAGTACTTCTCGAACACGTCCTTCTCTTGTAAGAACCGGAACAGAATCATGACCTTGTCGAGGACGACCTCGACGTCGTCCTCGCTCGCGCCCTTCAGCCCCTTGCGGAGCTTATCGTCCACGTACAGCGATATGTACTCCGGGCTCCGGTTGTTCATGTTTATGAACGTCTCGAACGCGCCGTGCAGCGCGTTCACGAACGACCGGCATCCCCCGAACGCGTGTTTTATGACCCCGTCGTACTTGTCCTTCAACTTCAGCAAACCCTCCACGTACGCGTTCGGATCTTTCCCCTTCTCCGGGTCCAGCACGAGCGCCTTCCCTTCCTCCTTGACGTGCTCCGCCATCATCTCCTTGAGCGTCTTCACGCCGTCCTTCACGTGCGAGAACAGCTTGTGCATCAGCGCGAGCTGCTCGTGTTTATCGTCCCTCAGAGAGCTCACCACGCCCCCCGTCCCGAGAGAGAGCACGGCGCGCATCGGCTTGGCGAGCAGCTCGTTCACGACGCAACTCACCGCCGCGCCCTCGGTCCTCTTCTGTAGGTACTCCTTCACTCGGAGCTGCTCCTCCTCTAACCGCGACTCAGATCGAAGCAGGTAATCCCGGCAATCGTTGGACGACAAAAACGTCTGCGACTCGGCGCGATAAAAATCCTTCGTCGACGACACGTACGGCTCCTAAAAGTCGTTC
>Ga0181561_10002797_pt1 | contig 15403 bp, 10 predicted proteins | sample 011ome_19_FD_133760 | JGI IMG/M metagenome (GOLD analysis project Ga0181561, IMG submission 133760) | Coastal salt marsh microbial communities from the Groves Creek Marsh, Skidaway Island, Georgia - 011510BT metaG (megahit assembly) | ecosystem: Environmental > Aquatic > Marine > Intertidal...
CCCCCAGCTTCGCCACCACCGTCTTCAACCGCAAAAGCCCCTTGAGGTGGACGCCGTTCAAGTATGTCTTCAACTCCGGGATCCCCGATCCCGCGGCGAGCGGTTCCACGTACGACACCAGCCCTCCCGCGACAGCCGCGAACGCGCAGCTCACCACCGCGTGCAGCAACCACGCGACGAACCGCGCGTATCCGTCCGTCCCAACCTTATCTCCGATCACCCCGTACCGAAACAAATTCAGCTTATCCACCAATCCATCGATCACGAACGCCACGATTCCCATCACCGCACCGATCATCACGCTCGTCGCCCACTTCCACGCTCGTTCGCGTTTATAGTCTTCTCGCGTGCGTCCCCGCAGCGCGTCCTCCTCGAGATCGTTATCGATCGGGTCGTAATCGTGCGACTCGAACGCCGCCATGCGTTGCAAACGCAGGTGCGTGGCGTCGGTTTCCGAGCCTCCGACGACGCCTCCGACGAGTTCGGCGCGCGTGGGGACGTAATTCGCGGGCGACGTCGCTTGGAAATCATCTTTGGCGCGCGCGACGTCGGCGCTGCTTTCACCGCGCGCCAGGCGCGAGAGCTCGTAGGAGTGCTCGTGGAAGCTCTCCATCGCGCGCGTTTCTCACGCGGCCGCGCGTCGGCGGACGCGCGCCGCGGTGTGACGCGATGCGTTGAACACTGTCGTCATGTGGTCGTTGGCGCCAGGTGGCCGCGGCGAGACGACTCGACGACTCGACGATTCGACGGATGAGGACGAAGAAACGTGATGGCGTCGTAAAAGCGCAAAATCTAAAGTGTAAGGGTGGATCACGCGGCTGGGGAGGCGTGCGAGCGCGCGGCGCGCTTTCGCTGTTTGGACGGCGCGCCGCCGACGGCGGCTTGCGCGGCGGCGAGGCGCGCGACGAGCACGCGCGACGGCGAACACGAGGCGTAGTCCAAGTCCAGCGCGTCGATGGTGACTAAAGACTTTGGATCACCGCCGTGCTCGCCACATATCCCGAGCTCGACGTCCGGGCGCACGGCGCGCGCGCGTTCGGCGGCGATGGAGATGAGTTCGCGCACGCCGACGGTGTCCAGAATCTCGAACGGGTCGCTTTGGAGAATGCCCATGTCTTTGTAAGGCTTGACGAAGGCGTCGCTATCGTCGCGGGAGAATCCGTACGTCATTTGCGTGAGATCATTTGTGCCGAAAGAGAAGTAGCTGGCGCCTGCGCGCGTGAGCTCGCCGGCGATGAGCGCGCTTCGCGGAGTTTCGATCATGGCGCCGACTTGCACGCGCATCGGCGGAGCCTGATTTTCGCGCCCGAGATCTCGTATGACATCCCAGATCAAATCCCGTTGGTTGTGAAACTCCTCCACTGTGCTCACGAGCGGGACCATGATTTCAGGTTCCACGGGCACGCCCTCGGCGATGAGATCGATCGCGGCTCGACAAAACGCGTGGACTTGCATGCGCGTAATGCGAGGCTTGACGCATCCTAATCGGCAGCCGCGGAAACCAAGCATTGGGTTGTGCTCGCGCATGCTCTCCGCGATTTCGATGATGTCGTGCGCTGATTTTCCGTGAATGTACTTGGACATTTCGTTCGCCGCTCCTTCGCGCAGTTTTTCGCGGGACGGCAAGAATTCGTGAAGAGGTGGATCGATCAAGCGCATCGTCACGGGAAAGCCCCCGGCAGATTTCAGAATTCCTTTGAAATCTTCGTACTGAAACTTTTCCAACTTTTCGAGCGCCACCTTTTGCGCTTGCTCATCTTGCGCGATGATAAACTCGCGAATTGCGTGCACGCGTTCGGTCGATGAGAAGAACATGTGTTCTGTGCGAACCAATCCGATGCCCTTCGCGCCGTTGCGAATCGCCGCCGCCGCGTCCTCGGGCGTGTCCGCGTTGGCTCGGATCTCAACACGGCGCTTCTCATCGGCCCAGTGCATCAGAGTCTTGAGAGGTAAGAAAGTGTCAATCGTGCTCGGCGCCACCGCGAGTTCTGCGTCGATCACCTCACCGGTCGCGCCGTTGATGGAAATCGTGTGACCGGCGCGATACGTGCGATCGCTCGTCCCGAAGCGAATCTCGCGATCATTCTTAAAGCTGATGGCGCCACATCCGCTCACGCACGGCTTGCCCCATCCCCGAGCGACGACGGCGGCGTGCGATGTCATCCCTCCCCGCGCGGTCAAAATGCCTTCCGCCGCGTACATGCCTCCTATGTCGTCTGCGCTCGTCTCTTCCCTCACCAGAATGCACGGTTTCCCTTGTGATTTGTACTCTTTCGCTTCCTTGGAAGAAAACACGATTCGACCGACGGCCGCGCCTGGAGACGCGGGTAAACCGCTGGCGACGATTTTCGACGAGTAATCCGGCGACGCGGCGTCGAGAAGAAAAACTGGATGCAGAACCTGCTCGAGACTTTGCGCGTTGACTTTCATGAGTGCTTCATCTTTTGAAATGATTCCCTCCGCAAACATCTCCGTCGCGATTCGCACGCCCGCCGTTCCCGTTCTTTTGCCGACACGACATTGCAAAATGTAAAGCTCGCCATCTTCGATCGTAAACTCGATGTCTAACATGTCTTTGAAATCGTCCTCGAGCGCGTCGCACACCGATTCGAGCTCTTCCGCCGCCTTCGGTTGCGCTTCCGCCATAGCTTTCAGCCCCATCGGTGTCCGCACGCCCGAGACGACGTCTTCTCCTTGCGATTGCGCGAGGTACTCACCGTACGTCTCATCCGCGCCGTCAGCCGGATTGCGCGTGAAGCACACGCCGGCGCCGGAATTGTCGTTGATGTTCCCGAAAACCATCTGCTGTACGTTTACCGCCGTGCCGCGAAGACCAGTGATGCGATTGATTTCGCGATACTCGACCGCGCGCGGCGTGTTCCACGATTCAAGAACCGCGACGACACTCTGTTCCAACTGTTTCATCGCGTCCTGCTCGAAGACTTTGCCGTGCTTCGCGTAGATGTCTTTGAATTCCCCGCAAAGCAGTTTCAGCGCCTCGGCGTCGAGTTCGGTGTCGTAACGAGCGTTATTCGTTTCCTTCGCCTTCGTGAGCGCGCGTTCAAAATCTTGTTTCGGAAGATGTTCGACGACGTCGCCGAACATCGAGATCAAACGGCGGTACGAATCGTAGACCCATCGCGCATCGAACCCGGCGTTCACGCACGCTTGCGCGCACTCGTCGTTCATCCCGAGATTCAACACCGTGTCCATCTGCCCCGGCATGCTCGCCGCCGCGCCCGATCGAACGCTCAGCAACAGCGGCGGCGCGGCTACCAACGAGCACCCGGATCGAAACACCGTCCGCTTCGTCGTCTTCTCGATGAACGCGACGCCGTCCAAAACTTCTTCCCAGAGCTCCCGCCGCACGAAGTCCATTCCCGACTGCTCGTAACGCTCGCAGCACCGCGTCGAGACGGTGAAACCCGCGGGAACGCGCAAACCTAATCTCGCCATCTCCGCCAACCCGCTGCCCTTGCTACCGAGCAGCTCTTTCATGTCCTTGGAACCTGCGAACGCGGCGCGTCAGTCTCGTTCGCTCCCGACGCGCGACGCGCGCGCGCACCGTCCGCGCGACCGCGCTCGAACGTGAAGATGACGGAATCCTTCGAAACCGCGCGGGACGACGTCGCGCCCAGCCCGCACAGACCGCCGCCGCCGCGTCGACGCGCGCGCGCGACGCTCGGCGCGCGTCTCGTCATCCCGCCGTCTCGTCGACCGTCTCGACCTCTCGCGCGCGTCTCGTCCGCGCGCGCCGTCGTCGTTTCCGCGCGTCTCGCGACGCGTCGGCGCGTCGGCGCCGGTGTAGTAGTGCGCGTTCGATGCGCCGCGATCGAGGCCGTCGACGAGGGCGCGCGCGCGCGCATGCGCCGCGCGAGCCGCGCGTCGTGAAGTGTCGATTGGATTCCCACGCCGTCGTCGCGCGCGTCCACCGCGCGCGCGTCGATGCCGACGCCCTCGCGCCGGGAGGCGCCGGAGGACATTTCGACGCGCCTCGGCGCCGACGCGACGCGCGCGCGTCGCGCGTCGCCACACCGCGACGCGCGCGCCGACGCCCCGTCATGGTTGACGACGCCGAACCGCCGTCGCCGTCGCCACCGGCGCCCGCGCCCGCGTCGGCGTCGCTCGCGCCGTCGCTCGCGGCGTACGCGCCGTCGTTCGAGGACTTCGACAGCGCCATCACGAGCGCGCTGGACGCGATCGACGGCGCGGCGGAATCGCTGTTCAGCGACGATCGCTCGAGCGCGACATCCGCGACGTTCGACGACGACGCGTCGCGCCTGGCGCGTCAATGGAGAGATTTGAACTGGAACGAGGTGCAACGGGCGATGCGCGACGCGCGGGCGCGGTGCGACGCGAGCGCGGCGGCGGAACGGGAGGAGAAACGGCGATTGAAGGAGAAGCTGACGCGCGCGGCGAGCGACGGCAAGGCGACGACGCTGGCGCTCACCGAGGAGGTGAAGCGGTTGACGCGGTGCAGGGAGGAAGACTTAGCGTGCGTGCGCGCGATCATCGGGGACGGGGCGGTGCTGGTGGCCGGAGCGCCGGAGGAGGCGTTGTCGACGATGGCGACGTGTCGGCGCGAGCTTGAGGCGGCGCGCGTGGAACGGGACGCGGCGAAAAAGGCGTCGTTCGCGGCGTCCACGTCGGGGGCGAACGCGGAGAGCTTGATGAGTGCGATGAAAGAGAAAATGCAGGAGAAGATTGACGAGGCGATGAAGACGATGGAGGCGAAGAAGCGCGCGGCGGAATCGAGCGCGGATGCGGCGCGACAAGGCAAAGCGGCGGCGGAACAAAAGCTCGGTGCTTTACAGAAGCAATACGACGAGATGGCGAGTAAATTATTCGACGCTGAGAACGCGATGGAGACGAACGAGGCGAGAAATGCGGCGGAAAAAGAAGAGTTGGTGACTTTGGGTGAGGAATTGCGTCGTCGCGAGGAGGCGTTGGAGGCGCACGTCGAAGCCGCGCGCGCTACGGAAAGGGCGACGACGAGTCGAGACGAGCACGCCGAGTCCAGGCTCGCCGAGAAGCTCGCGGTAAAGGAACGCATGGTGTCTCAGCTCGCGGCGGAGGTCGAATCGAACGCGGCGCGTGCGAAGGAGTCTGAAGAAAAACACGCCGCCGAACGGGAATCGCTGAACGCGCAAATCGTCGCGCTTAGACAAGAGGTTTTGAAAGCGCGCGAAACGGCGCAACCGTCTGAGTCGGCGACGTTAAAGTTAAAGGCTGAAATAGCCACACTAACGAATCGCGTCAAGATGTTGCAAGAAATCAGTGGCCTGGAGGTCGGCGATGACGACGCCGCGGCGGGCGGTGACGAATCGTCGGCGAGCGGCGCGGAAGCGATGCAATCGTTGCGCGAGCGAAACAAAAAGCTCGCCGCCGAACTCACGGTAGCAAGGCGCGAAACAGAAGAAACGACCACTTCTCTTGAAATCGCACGAGGTGCGCAAGCGAGTGCCGAGCGCAAGTACACCGAAACGGCGGAGATGGTCGCGACGCTCGAGACCGATTTAGCGACGCGACTCTCGGAAATCATCGAGGATAGAGCCGTGAACGGGTCTCCGATGAAAGTGAACGCGGCGTCCTCGGAGTCGACAGATTTGCTCACGATCCTCACATCTCAACGCGATCGATTCAAGCGTAGGGTGGGTGAACTGGACGAGCGCGCGGCTAGGCTCGAGCAGGACAAAATCGCCGCCGAGGACGCGAAGGCAAAGCTCGAAGCCGACAGCGTGCAGCTGTTCGAAAAACTTCAGTACGTGCAAAATTACTATTCCAAGCAATTAGCGTCGTCGGGTGGCCGGACGACAATCCTGCGCGTCGACGCGGAAGGCATACCCGTCACCGACGGCGCCGTCGCGGCGTCTACGGCGCCGTCGCAAAGCGCGAAGAACGCGCGTTATTCGTGCGGCGCGGTGACGCTCAACATCGAAAGCGAACGTACGGCAGCCGCGGTCGACGGCATGCGGCGCCGCGCCGCGCGTTACGGTTGTTTCGGTGGCGTCAACGCCGAGTCAGACATCCCCGGCGGCGACGCCGGCGGCGTCGTCCAGCGGTATCGCCGTCGATACCTCGCGCGCCTGAACCCCTTCGCCGCGTTTCGCGAGCGGGAGGTCGAAGACTCCGCGTCCTCGCTTCCGATTCACGATCGCATCGGTTTGACGAGCGGAAAGATGCTCATGAAGAGCAGGGCGACTCGCGCGGCGTTTTCCGTCTATCTCATCGTCTTGCACTCGTTCATGCTCCGACGCGCTTTCAGTTGAGCGTCGTCGCGCGTCGTTTTAAATCCACACACATCGGCGCGCATGTCCCGTTTCCTCGCGCGCGCGCGCGTCGCGGCGTCGCGCGATGCGTCGTCGTCGCGCGCGTCGCCCCCGCTCGCGCGCGCGCGCCGTTCGCGCGCGCGACGCGCGGCGCGAACGCGCGTCGGGACAGTCAGAGCTTCGTCGGACGGCGCCGCCGCGCGCGACGCGCGCGACGCCACGACGCGCTGGTTGACCGACGTCATCATCGGCATGAATTTGTGTCCGTTCGCGAGGGCGTCGATGGCGAAGACGTTCGCGATCGAGGTCGTGCGCGGCGACGACGGCGGCGGCGGCTACGGGGACGTCCTCGCGCGAGAGACGCGGCGACTGGCGGCGTGCGCGCGAGACGAGAGCGCGACGACGCTCATCGTGTTTGAAAACGGATGGAACGATGACTGGGAAGGATTCATGCGCGGACCGGTGCGCGAGGCGGAGGACGCGTGCGAGGCGACGACGGGCGGCGAGACGGTGACCGTCGTGCCGTTTCATCCACTCGCCGCGTTCGACGGCGAGAGCGAGGCGTCGAATTACACGTCGAGGAGTCCGTTTCCGACGGTACACTTGCTCCGCGCGTGCGACATCGAAAGGGCGGAAGACACGTGGTATCGCCTGGAGGAACGCGAGGACATTCGCGAGCGCAACGCCGAGTATTTAGAGGCGTTGGGGGTACGCGAGTTGAGAAGGCTTTGGGCGCGCATCGTCGCGAACGACGCGCCGACGTAGAATGAATCGTCGAGAGATCTACTCTTAGTGTACTAGTACTAGCCGCTACAACGTCTTACGACGCGCTATTGATGAATCTCTCCTAGAGCCACGAGAGCGTCCTTGGCGCACGCGTTTATGACGTGAAATCTCGCCGGTCCCAGATGGATCCCCCCGTACCAGCGCGAGACGACCACGACGACGTCTCGCGCGTCTGCGAGCACGAGCAACCGAAGCAATCGCCCACCCGCCGCGGTCTCGCCGTCGTCGTCGTGATCCTGGTAAAACGTTTTCGACGCGTCGTTCCTCGACACTCGATACGCCAAAATATTATGCGTCGCCGCTCGCACCCTCCTCGACTCGTTCAAAATATCCATCACGATCGCCACTTCACTCACGTCTTTCACCCCCACGCACACGTGCGCCTGAAACACGCTCTTCTTCTCCACCACGGGCTCGCGAGACGTCAACCTCGATCGCACGTCGGCCCGTCTCGCGTCGTCCTCCGCGCCCGCCGTCCCCGCCGTCCCCGCGATCGCCGCCGGCGCCGCGTCGACGTCACCCGCACCCGCACCCGCACCCTCGTCCTCGCGCGCGCGCCGATCGCCGTCCTCGAGCGCGTCCACGCGTTCGCGCGCGCGTTCGATGAGCGCGAAGACGCAGCACTCCCTCCCCGTCGCCTCCCACGCGTCCTCCACCCCCGCCTCCGCCGCGCGCTCGCACGCCCGCGCGCCGTCGTCCCGCGTCGTCAAACACACGAACCGCACGTCCGGAGGTTCGCGCGATGGGTATTTCTCACCGAGCGTCGCGCGACACCGCCACGCGCCGCGCCAGAGCGACACCTCGACGACGCGCGTCCCGCGCGCGTCCACCGTCGCGACGACGACGCGCTCGTCGCCGTAGATCGCGCGAAGCGCGTCGCACTCCGCCGCGCGTCGTTCCTCGTCCTCCTCGTCCTCGTCGCCGTCGCCGTCGTCGCCGCGCATCGATCGATTCGCGCGCGAGTGTCGTCGCGACCGCGACGCCACTCGACGACGCCCATCGCGCCGTCGCCATGCTCGCCCGCGCGCCTCTCGCGCGCCCCGCCGCGCGCGCTTCGACGCCCGCGTTCAAGCGCCGCGCGACGCCGCGCGCGCGCGTCGCCCGCGCGTCGCGCGCCGCCGACGCCGACGCCGACGCCGCGCGCGCGCGCGCGATCGTCGGATGCGTCGTCACCGTCGCCCTCGCGACGACGCTCGCGACGGCGTCCGCCGCGCGCGCCGAGGTGACGTGCGATATGATCACGCCGTGCACGCCGCCGCCGCCGAACGGCGAGCCGCGGTACAAGCTCCCCGGATCGACGTACGATCCGGCGAAAGCCGCGACGGCGCGATTCGAAGCCGCGCTTCGGTCGTCGACGACGACCGAAGCGCCCGCGCCGACGTTCGGCGACGACGCGCGACGCGGCGAGGCGACCGAGTAGAGCGCGACGCGACGCGAGGCGGACGCGCGAGACGTCGCCTCGACGCGTCGCGCGGCGTCGCGGACGAACGCGTTGGAATTGGAATTGGAATCGGAGTGGACGCGCCGCGGGCGCGCGCGGACGACGCGTCGCGCACTTCGACGCGCGCGCGACGCGAGCGACGCGACGCGATGATCGACGTGACGCTCGACGCGCGCGGCGTGCGCGTGATCACGATCGATAATCCCGCGCGCGGGAACGCGCTCGCGAGCGCGGACGCGGTGCGCGCGCTCGCGCGGGCGCTCGCGCGGGACGACGGCGCGCGCGTCGTCGTGCTGTGCGGGAGCGGCGCGTCGAGACACTTTTGCAGCGGAATCGATCTGCGCGCCGCGCGCGAGGTGTTCGCGATGGACGAGCGCGACGTCGCGAGCGATCCGTTGCTCGCGATGGAGGCGTGCGAGGCGCCGATCGTGGGCGCCGTGCACGGGGACTGCGTGAACGCGGGATTCGAGCTCGCGCTCGGGTGCGACGCGTTGGTGGCGAGCGAGGACGCGCGGTTCGTGGACACGCACGCGACGATCGGGATCTTGCCGAGCTGGGGACTGAGCGTGAAGCTGAGTCGGTGCGTGGGGGCGAGCGCGGCGCGGGCGTGCTCGGTGTTCGGGCGAGCGATGGACGCGAGGCGGGCGGAGGCGCTGGGGTTGACGTGCGCGACGACGAAGGACGCTGCGTCGGCGAAGGCGAAGGCGATGGAGATGGCGCTGGCGGTGTGCGAGATGGCGCCGGGAGGGGCGAGCGCGATAAAGCGCGCGATTCACGATGGGCTGGGCGTGGATGAGGCGCGCGCGGCGGAACGGCGGCGCGCGTTCGCGAATTACAGAGCCGTGGCGCGGGAAAAGTTTGCCGCGTTCAACGCGCGGCGGTCAAAGCTTTGATCGTCGCGATCAGGGGCGGTGGTAGCATCTTAGCGCGTCTAGTTCTATATTCTTAGTCGCTATCCCAATCGCTCACGTCGTCGTCTTGGTCTTCGTCGCAGTTCGTCGCGCTCTCCTTCGCCTTGATGAAATCGCCCAAGCCGACGATGCCACTCGGGCGTTGGGTCGTCGTCTCGATGACCTTCTCGCGCACGTCGTGGTCGCCGGATGCCACGATGGCGGAGCGACGTCGTCCTAAACTGTTCGCTAACTCCTCCATCATGGACATTTGTCGCGGCGGCGCGGGCGGCGCCGCGGCGGGCGGATCGCCGTCGCTCAACTCGGGGCGACTCGACGATTTCAGCATCGGTTTCGCGCGAATAGCGTCCATGAGCGCGCCTCGTAAGTCGGGCTCCATCGGCGCGCCGCGAGGTGGCGGCGGTGCGGCGTCCGCGCTCGGCGCCGCTGACCCACGTTTGCGCAACCTCGATTTGTTGTCCTTGTTGCGAATCGCGTCCATGAGCGCGCTCCGCCCGCCGTCGCCGACGTTCGCGCCCGGTGGGAGCTGCGCCGGCGGCGCGGACGCGTGCAAATTTTCCCGAGGCAGTGGTGGCGGTGGTGGCGGCGTCGGTGGCAAAGGTGGCGGCGGCGCCAGCACCGAGGGCGTCACGACGACGTCAGGTAGCGGCGTCGCCGTGGACGAAGGCGCTATGGGGGCCGCCGTCTTCGTCGCCCCGGACCAGCTGATGTCCGCCGCATAGCGTAACGAAGGCAGCGATGTGGGTAAATCCAGCGACGGCATCGCGCCCATCGTCGGTCGAAATCCAAACTGCGTGGCTTGCATGGAATCATACAACGCGTTTTGCATCGACTTTGGCGCCTCGGCCAAATTTTTCCAATCGTCCTCGTACTCCCCTCCCTCGCGCGTTCCCTCGTCTTCGCCGTCTTCATCGCCCCGACCACCATCGTCCTCACCGTCCATCAAATTATCCACCAGCGCGTACTCCACGTACGGATTCACGTCGGAATTAAACAACAAACACTCGTTCAAGCTCTCCAAACTCGCCGGCAACGTCCCCAATCCGTCCCGCCCGCTCACCACCCGCGCGCGCCCGCTCGCGCTCTCGCGCGTCTCGCTCGCATAAAACATCTCCGCCGTCATCTCTCGATGTACCGTCTGTCGTTCGATCGCCAGTAACTCCTCCATCATTTTCCGTTCCGCGTCGCCTTCGTCCTCCGCCGCGCTCGCCGCCGTCGTCGGCGCGCTCGTCCCGAACATCCGTTCCACGTCTCCGTTTCGCGCGCCCATCGGGTACCGCGCCGCGTGCATCACCGTCCGCGCGCTCGAGCTCGACCCGACGTCGCGCACGCGCGCGCGCAGGTGTTCGATGCGTCGTCGAAGCGTCGCGAGCGCATTCGCGTGTGCGGTCGCGCGGGCGTCGATGCGCGCCGTCACGTCGCGCACCGCGTCGTCGAGCTCGCGCGCGAGGTCGACGCATCTCGCGTGCGTGTCCCGGGGCGACAGACCGAGGGTGACGAGGCGAATCTCGCGCGCGCGGTCGCGCATGGGGAGAGCGCGCGCGAGGCGCCGACTGCGGCGGTTACGCGCGCGACGGAGGTTCTGTCTATCGTGGCTAGGTGTGAAATTACAAGTCTCGCGCGCGCTCGGGGTCGTACGGGGACCAAATGATCGCTTCGGGATCGCACGGCACGCCGCCGCTGCCGGCGGCTTTGAAATGCTTCTCGATGAGCTCGGGCGAAGCGCAGATGACGTACGCGCCCTTGGTGTAGGCGAGCAAACCGAGGTGCTGGAGGGTGGAGATGATGTCCTCGGTCTTGATCATCGTCATCTCGCTCAGGTCTTTTATGGAGAGGAACTGCTTGGACTCGTCGCCGAGAATTTTTAACAGCTCGCGCGTCCAGTAGCCGCGGTACGATACCAAACCGAGATCGCTGAGCGGACGCTCGGGGGTGCCGACCTTGCCTTCGATCTTGGACAGCTCGTAAGAGAACGATATCAACAGCTTCCCGTAACCCTTTCGCTGGTACGGGGGTAACGTGAGGATACACGCCAAGTTGTATCCTTCTTCTGAGCACTTTTCCTTGGAAAAGTAACCGACGATGTGATACCCGCGTTCGTCGCACTCCATCAAGACGTAGAACAAAAACAAGTCGACGTCGTAGTACAGCGTCTTGTGATCTAAAAACAGTTTCGCCAAGTAACACAAGTTTTGACAAAACAACTTGTGCTTCTTCCCATCGATCTCGAAAAAGCTCAGCTTGCCTTTGCGGTAAATCTCATCCCCGGGCGGGTGTCGCATCTCATTCTTCTTCAAGTGACGCTGTAGCTGCTCTTTACGCTTGAAAAACTGCAACGTGTACTCGCAAAAGTACAACTTTTGACAGTCGTTATACTCTGGCGGGAACGGTGAGAAATACCACGTGTCCATCTCGTGCTTCCCGAGTTCGATCTGCAAGATGTTACGAACCTTGGTGAACTCTTCGTGCTCCTGCAACGCCTTCGGATCAAACTCCGCGTGCTCGGCGTCTGGCTCGTGCGCGTCCTTCTTCTTCTTCCCGTCTTCTGTCTTCTCCACAACCACCAAGGTCGACAGATCCATCTCTCCCAAGCTCACCCACGAGTCCATCCGTCGATTAAACTGTTCGTAGTGCACGTAATACTCGTAATCCTCGTCCGATTTCCCTCGTCCCGGTCGTCGCTCGATGACCTTTGCCTGGTAAAACTCATCCTTTCCTCGCCACCGACAGTGCACCTTCGTCCCGAGCTCGAGCGGGAGTTCCGTGCCGGGAGGGATATCGACGTGATTACGCGCGCGTCGTCGCGGGGTATCTTCGACATCGGCGTCCTTCTGCGCGCGTTTTCCCGGGGAATTCGTCGTCAGTCGATCGATCGATCGCCGTCACGGCGTCGAAGCGTTCGCGCGCGGTGACGCTCGTGAGCGTCGATCGCGACGCTCGAAGGTGTGTGTGCGCCGCGCGACGCGCGCGCGTTCAGCCGCGAGCGAATTCGAGCGCGGAGACGCACCGTGCGTTTCGTCATGGGTGACGATTCACCACGAGGCTGGGTCTGGCGTCGCGCCCGCGGCGGCGTTCGGCGTCGATCGAGGATCGGACGAGGATCGGATCGCTGAGAATCCAAGATGTGATTACATGTTTACGCGGGCATTGGTTAGGGCGCACCGATATCGTGGTGACCCGATTGGTTCAGGCGCGCGCGAATAAAATCGACGTCTTCGAGCGAGCCGACTTGGCCGTCTTCATCGAGCTTTTCCTGTACTTTTCTCGCGCGTTCGGCGAGAACCGTGAGAAGCAAGAAGTCGGCCGCGTTGAACGGGGCGTCCATGAGCCCGTTCACGGTTTGATGCGCGCGTTTGAGGAGTTCCGGGTTCGTGGGAATGTCAAAGAGCGCCATCTTCTCCATAATCTTCTCCGGCGTGAGCTCGCCTTCAAATCCGCTGTCAAGAAGATTGTATACGTAAACAGTTTGTTTTGATGCGTGTTCGTCGAGTTGGAAGAATTCTTCGATCATTTTCAGGCGCTCTTCGGCGGCAAGGCGCTGGCGGACCATCGTGGACGCGCTTTGCATACTCGTCACGATGATACCGACGAACGCGGACACGAGGACCATGGCTGACAACAGAATGTACGAGCTGAAGAAGAAGAACGCAAACATCTTGTGCTGCTGTGGATGCGAGCACACCACGTTCGAGCTGTTCGATAAGTCAACATCAATCGTCGACGCATAATATACGCCGCCATCGGTATCGCCGAACAAATTTTTGTCGCAGCCGTAAAAATTGATGTCAAACACCGGTCGCCAGTCTTCCAAGAAGGATACCGTGAAAAGCGTCACCACGGCGTTGGACAAATCGCAAAAATGGAATGGATCGTTCAATCGAAACACTTGTACGCCTGCCACGGCGTAGACAAAGAAGATGACGCTCATAAACACCGCGACGTAAACAATCGAGTTCATTCCCGCGACGAGCGAGAGAACGACGACTTGCAGCTGCTTGATCACGCGTACGAGGCGCAGGATTCTAAGGAGCCGAAGAAGTCGCACAACGACCGCCGCCTTCTGATACGAACTGGGTATGAGCCCAACCAGCACCACGAATGTGTCAAACAAGTTCCACCACTTTTGCTCGCCCGTGTAAAACGAAAGACTTCTGTCGAGGTCGGCGAAAAACTTTATGATGAGTTCAGCCGTAAAGGCGGCTATGAAAAACGCCTCAGTTGTCTTGTACCATTCTTTGTCTTGCTGGTTGTATTCAAGACCAAGACCCGAAGTAATAGCCACGGCGATGATCATCATCACGACACCCCACTCGAACACTGTGTTCGTGACCATTCTTTTCAACCAGAGTTGCGCGCGTTTCCACTTTGGCAGATCTGGCAGCGGCCTGACAACCCCTTCCGCTCGCACGCCGGAGAGTAAATTCAGGTGATACAGCAACTGCGCGTACTGCTCGGCACCGATTTTTAACGGAGTTAACGCCGGATCGTCCCACACCTCAGCTGCGACTGCGGCTTTCGTCTTCCTCTTTTTCGCGTCTTTGGAATCCTTCAGTTCGAGCGCGGCGTCCTCCATCTTGTTTGTGATGACCCCGATGAACAGGCTCATCATGATATTACCGAGAATGACGATGAGAGACATAATGTACGCAGTCGCCAATACCTTCTGCGACTTTGGGTTCGTACAATAAGACGCGTCTGCTCCGTCGTAGCCGTACTGGTCGCAGCCATGATAATTGATGTACAGAAACTCTAGCCAGTCCGACATCGTCGTCATCGATATAACCGTCTTGAACGCGATGCTCAGACTTCTGAAGTTGCGCGGATCGTTTTCACCGAACAACACCGCACCGATCACAGCGTAGATGTACACGACGACCGTAAGGAGAACGAGAATCCAGACTATGCTCAGGACGCCTTGGATGACGCCATCCAAAATTACACGCATGTCTTCGACCATCTGAATCAGACGAAGCAATCGAATGAGACGGAAAGTTCGCACGGCGTCCAGAGAATTACCGCTGACGACGTACTCCATAAACGACAGCACTGTCACGACGAAATCGACGCAGTTAACGGGGTCGTGAAAGTAGTAATGAGGCCTCAACTCGACCAAGTGTTTGACGTCATCCTCTTTGATGATGACGCCGCTAGACATGATGCGCATGACCGCTTCGACGGCGAACCCGATGTTCAACACTAAGAAGCTAACATCTTCGAACTTCGTGGCAAACCATTTGTCGGGATCCTGCGACACGATGCCGCACACGATGCTGGAATAGAAAATCATCGACGCGGTGAGAAACGTAAAGAACTTGGACGAGACAAACTGATGCAACAGCCACGCTCTCGACCGTTGCCTGCGATTCCGGTGTGCGGCCGTAACAGCTTCGTCCGCGCGTTTCGCCTCGAGCATTTCGTCGCGAACCGCTTTCTTCGAGAGTCGTTCCTGCATTTTGTTGAACAGCACCTCCATGATCGCCAGAGACGGGTAAATGTTCGCCTTCCCTTCGTCTAGAACTCTTTGCTTAACCTCGTCGTTGAGATCTGCTTCATCAAGTTCTGAACCCTCCGACATGTTGCTCTTAAAGCTATCCAACGCGCGCAACCTGCGACGTCGTCGAGATCCTTCGCTGTCCGATTCGCTGTCGGAATCGCTCGAACTCTCGCTCGAAGAACTCTCCGACGGAATTTCCTCCAACAAAACCCCGAGTCCGCAAAACTTCGCGCCCTCGTGATAGCAGCGCGTCCAGAATCCTCGCGAATCGCCCGCGGGAGGCGTTCGAGACGGAAGTCGGCCCTCGACGTCGTACTCCTCCGTCGCCGGCGCCGCGCCCGCGCGCGTCTCCCCATCCGTCGTCGTCGATCCGTCCGACGTCGACGTCGACGCCGAATCGCTCTCGCTCTCGCTCTCGCTCTCGCTCTCGCGCTCGCGCTCGCGCTCGCTCTCGTCGCCCAACAGCGCGGCGAACGGATTCCCCCCCCGCGTCGCCCCGCCC
>Ga0181561_10002798_pt1 | contig 15403 bp, 7 predicted proteins | sample 011ome_19_FD_133760 | JGI IMG/M metagenome (GOLD analysis project Ga0181561, IMG submission 133760) | Coastal salt marsh microbial communities from the Groves Creek Marsh, Skidaway Island, Georgia - 011510BT metaG (megahit assembly) | ecosystem: Environmental > Aquatic > Marine > Intertidal zone...
CTGCGAGGGCATCGCCGTGAGTTTCGGCGACGCCGCCGTGTCTGTCGCGGACCCCGACCTCGTCATGTTCGCCGCGGACCCCGACCTCGTCATGTTCGTCGCGGACCCCGACCTCGTCATGTTCGTCATATTCGTCGCGGACCCCGACCTCGGGGTCACCGCGGGGCTCACCTTCGGGGACGCGCCGTCCATCCCGATCAGCCGCTTCACGCGACCGAGAATGGTCGGCTTCGGACCGTTTTGTATACCGTCGGACGTGTCCGGCGTCTCCTTTTTTCGGAACGGCGGCGCCACGCGCGCGCGCCCGCCCGTGTGCGCCTTCTGCCGGCGCATCGGAATCGCGTTCCCCGGCGTGATCATGTGCGGCAGCTTGTACCCGTCGACGATCATCTGTATGGTCTTCTCGTTCGCGGTGATCGGCATCGGCGGGAAATAAATGTCCAGCCGGTCCTTCTCGAGCTCCGACTCCGGCACGTTGAGCAGCTTCGACGCGAACCTTCGCGCCGCGGCTTGCCTGGCGTGGTCCTCCTCGTCGCGTGGCGGCCTCGCGTCCCGCCGGCCGGATCGGCCAGGCGCTCGGCCTTTGCCGCCGGCTTTGCCCATGGCGCTCCAGAACGCCAAGTCGCCCGTCCCGCCGTCCTCCGTCGTGGCGTCGCGCTCGATCCCGAGCCAGCGGTTCAGGGGGAGCGCCTGGTACAGAACCCAGAGCGCCGCGCACGCCAAGACGTACCCCGGGAACCGCAAGTCGTAGAAGAGGAAGCCCGAGAAGACGAACTGCACGAGCGCCATGACGTTCATGAACAAAACGACGCGCTCGGTGGCTTGGTTCTGCTGCCGCACGGGCTTTTTGCAGCGCTTCAGCGCGAGAATCTTGTCGGTGAAGTACGTCGCGAAGAGCGCGAAGAGCGCGAGCGCGTACGAAACCGGCAAAATCGGGCCGTACACCATCGCCAGCGCCACGGTTTTGCACTGCGCCGCGTACTTCGTCGCGAGGATGAAATCCGGCGGATCCGCCGCGTGATCCATCATGGTCTGCGTCCGCGCGTGTCTGGCCAGGTATTTCCGCCGCACTTGGCCGAACACGTCGACGTACGCGATGACGTTCGGCAGGAGCGCGTTGAACAGCTGAAGGTAAAACGCCGTCTCCACTAAGCCGCCGGGAGCGTACCAGAGGCACTTGCCGTTATCGGCCATCAAAGCCTTGCCGGTGGCGCTCTCGACGCCCCCGGGGACGCTCGGGTCCGTGTTATTGACCCAACCCGGGGCGTGAATGTTGCCGCCGTACCAGTCGCCGCCTTCGGGATCCGTGCCGCTCGGAACGATGTTCTCCCGGGGGCACCGCGAGAACGCGGCGGGGACTAGTATGGAGTTGATCACGTGCACCACGGTGAGCTTCAGCATCAGGCTCGCCTCGAAGTCGCTCTGCGTGCTGAACTTTTGCCACACGCTCAGCTGTTTCGCCACGAACGACAAACCCGCGTTCACTGCGACGATCACGAACGAAGAGGCCATGGTCAGACCTTGAATCGCCGCCGCGTCGCCGAGCGCCGTCTCGGTTCCCGTGGCGCGGGAGTACAACGCGCGGTCGTACGACTCGATGCGCGCGGCGTCGCGCACTTGTTGAAAATAAATTTGCAGACCGATGCCCACGAAGAGCGCGGCGAGCATGCCCAGGAACGCCAGGGCGTTTTTCGCGACCCGCTTCTCGCGTGACTGGCCGTAGTTTGCCCACAACACGTCGCTCGGCTCGGCCGCCGCGTCCACGGTGAGGATCTTGTCCCGAAACTTGGGCGCGCCGATTTTCCATTTCGGGAACACGCGAGTCAACGTCTTCTCGAGTAACGGACGCCGGTGGTCTTCGAAGCAGTTATTCAGGTGCGTCTCGTAGTTGAACGTCACGAACGCCTCGCCGACGTTTTTGACCGGCGCGCGTGCCGCCTCGACGCACTTCGCCTTGCGTTCCTTCACGAGCGCTTCCAATTTCCTCAGGTGCGCTTCCGTCCCTGGGCCGCCGCACACGACGTTGTTAAACAAAAACACGCTGAGCCGTTTCCGGAGACGCGCGAACGCGTACCCGAACGGTCGTCTGGTTTTGTTCGGACCCCGTCCGTTGCCGCGCGTCTCCGCCTCGAGACCGACGAGTCGCGCTCGGTACGCCCTGATCTCGTCGCGTGTGTTCACCGCGGCTTGGTACTTTTTCTCCGCCGCGAGAAGCGCGCCGATGTTTTTCGTGTACACGCACGCCGCCACCTCGCCGTAGTGCGCCATGTGGTTAGCCAGGTCCTCGCGGCGGAACTCGTGCTCCCCGAGCCCGCTCACGGCGACGGCGTAGTCCGCGGTAGTGATGTTCGCCTCGTTCACCTGGCGCGCGACGATGAGTTGCCGCCTGTGGTAATTCAGAATCCATGCCAAGACGATGGTCGTGGTGAGCACTTGCACGCCGTACACGCCCTCGGGAGACTCCTCTGAACCGCCCTTGCCGTAGACACTCGATATGTCGTCTTTGGTCGAATCCTTGTCATTCCACCCGGTGAACGAGAGATTTGTGTCGTACGCCAGCGTCTCCACACAACACGCGGACCTCTCCTCTTCGGTCAAGTCGGACAGGCCGCACGGCAAATGCTTCGCGCATAACAAGTTCCCGCCGCGCCCGTCATTCCACTCCAAAAGTTCCGACACCTCCAAGTCTGAGGGCACCCACGTGTAGAACGTACAGACGGTGGGGCAGTTGTAAAAGGAACTCGTCATGTTGTTGTTACACCGAGTTCCCGCCGAGTTGGAGATGATGGAGATGGTCTCCTTCTTGTAGTCGTCGTCGGATTTTTCGCACCACGTGTACACCGTTGCGGGTTCTTCCCAATCCCACCACGAACCGTGAACGACCACCAAGTACTTGTTGCTCAGGTTGTTGTTCGTCCGGAACTCGTGCAGGTGGAAACACCCGACGCAGATGAACAGCGCGACCATGAGCCACGCGAAGTGCACGATCGCGCCGAAGTACTGGCCCAGACCCATGGAGAGCTCGCCGATCTCCGCGTGCGACGCGAATAAGGACAAGTTTCGCGCGGCGTCGAGGTCGAGTTTGCCCGTCTTGATGAGTTCCAGATTTTCGCTGCGCACGTTGGGAAAAGCGCGCGCGGCAGCAGGTGGAAGGTCGGGGCACGGGTCAGCGGGAGGAAAGTCGGCAGCGTGTGATCGGCGAGGATGACGCGCACGCGTGTCGTTTTCGTGACCTCCGACCCCGGTCCAGCGAACGCGTCGTCGGTGATTCCGAGCCGAAGCGCCGAGACGCGCTTACCTCAGCGTCTCCTCCTCGAACTTCTGCAGGCGCTTCGAGCGCGCTCTGCTCTGGGCGAGTTTGAAGTTTCCCTTGGCCTTGACGGCCGGCGCGGGCGACTGGGGCATCGGTGACGTCGGCGCGGACGCGGGCGTTACCGGCGTCACGGTCGCCATGACGCGACACGCTCGGCCCGTTTTGACACGGATTCGTGAAAAAGTGCAAGCGAAAAGCAGATTCGCAGACAGCCGCGTATTATTTTGAGGGCTCCGTCCGCGACGACCGAACGTTCGTTCGCGGAAACCGTACGTCCAGTCAGCAGTGCGCCATGGCTTCCCCCTTCGAGAGCGTCGAGGACTCGCCGTTCCTGCGCGCGCAGCTCCGGTCGCTGGACGAGGGCGTGGACGAGCTCAGGGAGCGGACCGCGCGTCTCAGTAAGGGCTGCTCGGCGTACCGAGACGGCCTCGAGGATGCGTACGCCAACGAGGTAAACTTCGCGGAGTCGGTGCGGGCGTTTCACGGCCCGCTGGATGACCCGTTCGGCGCCCAGGTGGGCGCGTCCGAGATCGACCGCCTGCTCGGCGCGTTCCGGGACATCGCGGACGCGCGGGGTGCGCTCCTCTCCGCGGTGGAGACGGACCTCTGCGCGCGCCTGGAGACGATGGTCTCCGTAGATCTGCGGGACGCCACGGAGGCGAAGCGGCGGTTCGAGCGGTGCTCCGCCGAGCACGAGCGCGCACGCGCACACTTCCTGAAGCTCACCAAGGACGCGAAGCCGGAGACGCTGCGGCTGGCGGAGGCTGATATGACGCAGGCGCGCCGCGAGCACGACGCCGCGAGGTTCGGGCTCATGTCCCGTCTGCACGAGGCGGATTCGCGCAAGCGCGTCGCGTTCAAGCGTCAAATCGCCGTCGCCGTCGACGCGCACCGCGCGTTTTTCGAGCGGGGCTTCCGGGCGCTCGCCGAGCTCGAGCCGTTCGTCAGGCAGGTGGTGGCGCGGTGCGACGCCGAGGCGGAGGCGTGCGCGGACGACGCGCGGCGGCTGGTGGACGCGATGGCCGCGCACACCGCCGCGCGCGAGTCGGAGACGGCGCGGGGCGTCTCCAAAAACGAAAACGGCGACCCGCCCGGTCGGCGCGCCGAGAAAGCCGCGCCGCAAACCAGCCTCGCGTCGGACCGCAGCCGCGCCATACAAACCGCCATGCACGCCGCAGAGACCGCCGCGCGCGCCGACCGCGTGCGTGGGGGCTCGCTCGGCGGCGACGAGGATGCGTTGGGTGACGCGCCCGGCGGCGGATCGAGCCGACAATTAGTCTGCAAAAAAGACGCGGATCGAGCCGACGACGAGTCGTCGGCTTCGGCGTCGAGCGCCCCGGCGCGCGCCGAGGGCGCCGCGCTTCCGGGTACCCCCGCGCCGTTCCTGGCGCAGGGGTACCTGCTGAAGCGTTCCTCCTCGATGCGCGCGGACTGGAAGCGCCGGTTCTTCGTGCTGGACGCGTTCGGGCACCTGGGGTACTACCGCGACGCGGACGTGGGATCGCTGAGCCTCCGCGAGTCCGGAGAGCCCGGCCCGGGCGGCTCGCTGAGCCGCGCCAAGGACACGGTGTCGCTGCTCACGGCGACCATCAAGCCCGACCTCGAGGACGCGCCCGCCATGCGCTTCTGCTTCCGCGTGGTGTCGCCCGGCAAGACGTACTGCCTGCAGGCGGAAAGCGAGGCGGACCGCGCGCGCTGGATGGAGGCCATCACCGCCGCGGTGGCGGGCCTGCTCAGCAACGCGACCGCCATCGAGCGGAGCGTCTCCCTGATCGCGTCGCCGCCGCGGTCGCGCGGGTCGAGCCGCGGGCACTCGCGCGCGGGGTCCTTCTCGGCGGCGTTCGGGTTCGGGAAAAGCCACCGGCGAACGGCGAGCGCGGCGAGCGACGGCGGCTTCGACACCAGCTTCGAGCAGGTCTCGCCGGAGTCGTGCGCGACGCGTTCGGGGTCTCTGTCGATCGGCGGGCCCCGGACGTTTCCGCGCGCGACGGGGGACGAAGCGGACGGCGCGAGCGGCGAGATTCCGGCGCCCGGGAACGCGGCGCTCGCGGCGGCGATTGAATTAAAAGACGCCGCCGCTCGAAACGGCGCGGACCCGCTCGCCGTCTTGGCGCGCGTGCGCGCGCCGCCCGGGAACGCGACGTGCGCGGATTGCGGCGCGGCGGAGCCCGAATGGGCGAGCCTGAACCTCGGCGTGACGCTTTGCATCGAGTGCGGCGGCGCGCACAGACAGATGGGCACGCACGTCTCCAAGGTTCGTTCGTGCGTTCTGGACGTGCGCGCCTGGGAACACGGCGCGCTCGTGCGCGTCTTCGAGGTTTGGGGGAACACGAAAGCCAACGCGCTGTGGGAGGCGAGGCTCGGGGAAGGGGGGGAAGGCGCGGAGGGGACCGGCGGTGAAACCGGGGCGAACGCGCGTTCCGTTCCGAACGCGAAACCCGTCCCGGCCTCGCCTCTCGCCGAGAAGACGGCGTTCGTCAAGGCGAAGTGGCAGGACCGGCGGTGGTTCGGCGATGGCTCGCACGCCGAGGGAGAGCAGGACGCCGACGCGGCGTTGGCGTCCGCGGCGGCGCGCGGCGACGTCGCCGGCGCGATGGCGGCGCTCGCGCGCGGCGCCGACGTCGAAACCGCCGCCGAAGGCGCCTCTGGCCGATCGCGGCCGCTCCGCGTGGCGTGCGAGCTCGGCCACGACGCAGTGGCGGAGTGCCTGCTCCAGAACGGCGCGTCGCCCGACGCCGCCTCGGGCGACGACGGCGCATCCGCGCTGCACGCGGCGGTGCGCGCCGGGCGCGACGCCACGGCCAAGCTCCTCGTGCGGCGCGGCGCGTCCGTGACGTCGGCGGACGCCAAGGGACGCACGGCGCTGGACGCGGCGATGGATCGCGGGTCAATCGCGGACGAAGAGCTGTTCTTGATGCTCTCGTCATCCGGGCCGAACGCGCTCGGGGGGGGGGTATAGAGTCGGACATAGAGTCCCGCGTAGAGTCGGGTATAGAGTCGGGTATAGAGTCGTTCAGAGCGCGCGCGCTCCGTCGCGAAGCGCGCCGAACGATAGGTAGGTGTATGTATTGGGCTACTGTGGTCGTACGTTAAACGGATGCGGACGTCGCGACGCGTCGCGACACGTCGTCCCTAAACCCTCATCAGTCTCCGCAGTAGTAGTACTCCCCCGCAGCCTTCTGCTCCGCGTCCTTGACCGAGGCGAACTTGTTGATCCTCGGCCGGTAGTTGGTGGGGTCGCGCCTGAACGTGATCTCCAGGTGTTTCAGGAACTGGTTCATGCCGGTGAGCAAACCCACGGGCGCGTGCGCGGTGGCGTCCAGCGCGGGCGTGCCGGTGTACACCACGACGCGGTCGGCGAGGTAGGATGCCATGATAAAGTCGTGCTCGACGATGAACGCGGTTTTTTTCGAGTGGATGATGAAGCGCTTGATCACCTTGGAGGCCCAGATCCTCTGCTCCGAGTCCAGGTACGCCGACGGCTCGTCGATCAGGTACAGATCCGCCGGCGCGCCCATGCAGAGCGTCAGCGCCACGCGCTGCAGCTCGCCGCCGGAGAGGTTGATGACGTCGTTGTCCATCAGCGCCTCGATGTTGAGCGGCTTGATGACGTCCGAGATGAACTGCGGGTGCAGATAGGAGTCCCGGATCTTCTTGTGCAGCAGGTTGCGCACGGTGGAGTCGAACTTGGGGGAGATCTTCTGTGGCTTGTACGACACGTTGAACTCGGGCAGGTCGTCCGCCCCCTCGTCGTCGGGCTTGATGAGCCCCGCGATGAGCCGGATGAACGTCGTCTTCCCGGTGCCGTTCTCGCCCAGCAACACGATGATCTCCGTGTCCGTGAACTCGCCCGGCTCGACGTGCAGCGTGAACGAACCTTGCGACTTGGTCATCGCCGGGTACGCGAAGCGCAGGAACTTCGTGTCCACGGCGCCCTCGCGCTCGTCCGCGGTTTCCGCCACTTTGAACGTGAGCGCCTCATCGCGGAAGCGCAAATTCTCCGTGGGCACGAAGCCGGCGAGGAAGATGTTTATGCCCTCGCGCACGCCGAAGGGCATCGTGACCACGCCGTACGCGCCCGGTTTGCCGTACAAGCAGCAGATGTAGTCGGACAGGTAGTCCAGCACGGAGAGGTCGTGCTCCACAACGATGATGTACTTCTCGATGTGGATGAGCGAGCGGATCACGCGGGACGCCTTCAAACGCTGCTTCACGTCGAGGTACGAGGAGGGCTCGTCGAACATGTAGCAGTCCGCCTCCTGCACGGCGATGACCGCGATGGCGAAGCGCTGCAGCTCGCCGCCGGAAAGCGCCTTGACGTCGCGGTCGAGCACGTTCTCCAGGTCCAGCTCGGGGATCAGCTCGTCGACGACGCCGCGGTCGTCGCGATCCGTCAGCGTCTGCAAAACGATTCCCTTCACGGCTTTGGGGATGTGGTCCACGTACTGCGGCTTGATCAGTGCCTTGATGTCATCCTCTAGAATGCGCGTGAGGTAGTTCTGAAGCTCCGAGCCGCGGAAGTAGTTGATGATCTCCTGCCAGTCCGGCGGCGCGCTGAACTTGCCGAGGTTGGGCTTGAGCTTGCCGGACAAAATCTTCAGAGCCGTTGACTTGCCGATGCCGTTGGTGCCCACCAGCCCGAGCACCTGTCCCGTGCGCGGGGTGGGGAGCCTGTGCAGCTTGAACGAGTTGGGGCCGTAGCGATGCGTGGTCTCCTTCTCCAGGTTTTTGGGGAGGTTGATGATGTTGATGGCTTCGAAGGGGCACTTTTTGACGCAGATGCCGCAGCCGATGCACAGATCCTCCGAGATGTACGCGATCTTCGACGTGCCGCCCACCTCGATGCACATCTTGCCGATCTTCACCACCGGGCACGCCTTCTTACACTCCTGCCTGCACTTCTTGGGGCGACACCGGTCCGCGGCGATGATCGCGATGCGGTCCAGGCGGTCCGCGGGGGACTCATCCCCGCTCTTCTTCTTGGGAGGCATCGTGCGAGAATCTGTCTTCCCTGCGTGCGACGGACCGGAGGCTCACGAGGGTCGCCAGGAACACGTCTCGCCGTCGAGCGCCGTGCGAAGTGCGCGCGGGTGGCCGCTTTCCGTGCGCAGAACGCGTGTAGGAAGTGCGCGCGTGCCTCGTCCGCGCCGGTCACTGTGGACAGGGGCCGGGGCGACGCGCTCGGGACGCGCTTAGCCGCCAAAAATAAACCCTGATCTCCAAGCAGCACAGAGATCGCGATTGCTGACGGGCCCAACCGACCGGCTGCCTGGGAAAAGCGAAAAGCGAAACAACGATTTCTTCCTTTTTCTCTCAGTGTCGGTGTCGCCCTGGCGCGTCGGGCGGTGGGGTGCGTGCCTCCGGGGCGCCGATGCCGCCCGCCTTGGCGTCGTTCCGGCGGCCGCGGCTTGACCGCACCACCGCGCACGTCTGCGTCTGCGCGTTCCTGTTGCAATGCAAGCCCTCGGAGCCGCACTTGGTGCCTTACTTGATGGACGTGAAGGGGTTCTCGAGCGCGCAGGTCGAAGCGGACATCCTGCCCGTCTCCGTGTACGCGTCGCTGGTGTTCTTCCTGCTCGCGGGCCCGGCGGCGTCCGGCACGTCCACCAAGGCCGTGCTCGTGGCTGGTGGCGCGTGCAAGCTGCTGACGCGCGTGTTGCTGCTTTGGGGGCGCACGCTGGGCGCTATGCGTCTGATGCAGGTGGCGTTCGCGGCGGGCGCCGCGAGCGACCTGATGCTCTACGCGTACCTCGCCGAGACGGCCCCGCGCGACGCGGACCTGGACGGCGTTCGGGACGCGCCCGCGTCCGAATCGGGAGGGGGCGCGGAGGGCGCGTCGCCCGCGTCGTTCGGGTCCGACGCGCCATCCGCGGGTTCCCGGGTTCGGTTCGCGACGGGCGCGGCGAGCGCGTCGGCGATGCTCGGGTACATGCTCGCCGCCGAGCTCGGGCAAATCGCCTTCGAGCGCGGCGCGTCGTACGATTCGCTCTTCGTGGCGTCTCTGATCACCGTCGCGCTCGGGTGCGTCGGGTTGGCGAGCTTGCCAGGCGACGGTAAGGCGACGTCTCCGAACGCGTCTCCGAAAACGACGACGCGCCAAAACGCGGCGCTCGCCGACGTTCGCGCGACGTCGCGGGACGGCGACCCCGGAGGAGGCCCTGCCGCGTCGGCGACGACTGTTAAGAAACGTCCAAGAAACACTTCTTCTTCTTCTTCTTCTGTGCGCGAGAAGGTCATTCGCGCGGTCGTCGCCGCGAGCGAGTCGTGTTACGGCTCGAGCGCGGCGATCGCGCTCTCCGCGTGGTGGGTGCTCGGCACGCCTCCCGCCTCCGCGCTGGAGAATTACGTGCTGTCGGTTCTGAACGACGTGGAAGCAGACGCGGGGGGACGAGACGCGGGGGGGCACGTCGCGTTTTTCGCGCGCGCCGCGTCGGCAGCGGCGGCGTTGGCGGCGGCGCGCGCGCATCCGAAAGTGGCGGCGGCGCCGGAGACGTACGCGGCGGCGTCGGCGGCGACGGCGGCGTGCGCGGCTGTATTTTCGACATCCACATCCGTCGTCGCGGCTTCAGTCGCGTACGCGCTCGCCGTCGCGTGCGTGCACGGCGTCTCCGTGCTCGTGTTCGCGCAGACGTCGCTGTGCGCGGCGGCGGCGCGGAGCGCGATGCGATGCCGCGGCGCCGGGTACGCCGAGATGGAGGACGCGGCGGAAGAGGGAGACGTCCTTTCGGGTCCTTTCGCGCGCGCACCGCCGAGCCGAGACCCGGGGATATCTCCGCCGCGGACCGGGGAGAGGCGCGACGACGGGGGCGGAGCCGAGGGCTTGCTTTTCGGTTTGAACGGCGCGTTCGCGCTGGTGGTGCTCGTGATCACGCAGGCGTCAGTGGACGCGTCGCGCGGCGGCGCGCGCGGCGCGGCGGCGGCGGCGGCGGTGCTCGCCGCGCTCGCCGCCGGCGCCGTCGTCGCAATCGCGGCGGCGCGGCGGGTCGCGCTCGGCGCGGAATGGGCGTTGGCGCCCGCGCCGAGCGACGTGTCGTACGCCTGGCTCGCGAGGCTTCTTCTGGCCGAATGAGTTTTTGTTTCGGTGGTGCGCGTGCGGGTAGGTAGTATAGAGTAGGTGGACGCGTGGCGAACGCGCGAGGCGCGACGTTCCGAGGGGGGTGGGCGCGGAAAGTAATTAGAAAGTATCAACAACGAACGTGCCAACCGTGGCTTTCGATGAGCCGTCGTTGGCCGACATGATTTTCCTCGAAACGCGCGCGCGAGCAGATCTCTTCGTGACGCCTCCCGTCGTCTCGTCAGATGCGCACAACGCCGCGCGCGACCCTGCCTCGCAGTCGTCCTCGACGTCCGCGATGGGCGCGTCCGCGAGCAAACAGGCGGAGGTGAAGCCGAAGAAGATCTGCTGCGCGTGTCCCATCACCAAGCAGGCCAGGGACGCGTGTCTGCCCGAAAACGACGAGGAGAAGTGCAAGTACCTCATCGACGCGCACTTGCGGTGCTTGAGGGACGAGGGGTTCGACGTGTGAGGTTCGCGGCGGGCGCGTCGGTGCCACGCGCGTAAACGACTGCGGCGAGAGTGTCCGCGCGCGCGGCGAAGGATCGCGCGTGCTTAGTCTGTATGTAACGCGACGCGAAGCGCGCGCGCACACCGCGACGCGTCATCCGAGACGGACGATGAGACGACGACCGCCGGGCGAGACGAACGACTTCGTGATGAAGGACGACGGGTGATGTCAAAACGCCGATTCGCGAACCCGCGGTTCGCGGACGCGTTTCGTTTCGCGCTTCGTTACACACACGTCACCGCAACTCCTCTCCTCGCGCGGCGACGCCGGCGATTTCCCGTTCCATCTCCGCGAGCTCCGCCTCCAGCGCCGCCGCGACCGCCTCGTCGCACACCGCCGGCGTCGCCAGCACGGCGGCGTACTCGCACCGGCTGGGCTCGGTCACCGCGAACAGCCGCTCCGCCGCGCCGCACGTCAGCGAAACCGAAATCGACCGCGACGGGCCGTTCCAGCACCGCTCGCCGTCTCGAAATAAAAAACGAGTCGCGACTCGTTTTTTTTCGTCGTCGCCGCCGTCGACGTCGCTCGCGTCCGTCGCCTCGAGCTCCGCCATGCGCCCGAGCCTCGTGCCGTCCTGCGTGCTCTCCGCGAAAGGACACACGCTGTACGCGTACTTGTCCACCTTCGCGGCGTAGCACTGCCCGAGCATGTGCTGGAACTCGGCGCGCGCGCCGACGAAGCGCGCGAGATCCGCGGCGACGTCGTCCAACTTTTTCTTCGTCTCGTCGCGGCGCGACTCGGCGGCGGTCGCCGCCGCCGCCGCCGTCGACGACGCGGCAGCCGCCTTCGAAAGCCGCGCGCGCGCTGAGCGCGCTTCCGGGGTGTCCACATCGTGTGCGTCGCCCGCGTCGCCCTTCCCGCCGCGGAACCACGACCGGAACGAAAACGAACGCGCGCGCGTCGTCTGTTTTTCGTTCGGCCATCTTTTTTCGTTCGGCGACCCGGGCTCGGGCGCCGTCGGGCCCGCCGGGGACGCCTCCGCCGCGAGATCCGCGGCGTCGTCGTCGACGTCCACCAGGTGAGACACGCCCGAGGCTCCCGGCTGGTTCGCTCGCGACTCCGGGGACGCGTCGTCCGTCTTGATCCACTGCCTGGCGATGCGCTCGCCGCGCTCCTCATCCGTCTCGCCCGCCGCGGGACGCGCGACGGCGGGATCCGCGAGACCCGAAGAAAGAGCATCATCCGCGAGACGCGCCTCCATGCTCTCGTCGGCGGCGACGTAGTCCGCGTTTTCGTCCGCATCCTCGATGACATCCTCGATGACATCCTGGATGTCATCGTCCACCGCGGTGTCGTCCGGAGAAGACGCCGGTGACTCGGAAACGACCTCGAACGCCTTCGCCTCTTCCTTGGCGCGTTCGTGTTCGGCGGACGCGGCGTCGGCGGCGGCGCGCGCGGCGTCCGCCGCGGCGCTCGCCGCGGCGGCGTCTCGCGCGAGTCGTTCGCGCTTCTCCATCCAGCGCTTGCGCTCCGCGGGCGCGGCGTTTATCAGGGTGGCTTTCTTCCCGAGTCCGGCTCGGTGGTCGCTCAGCTCGCGCCGCAACGCGTCGCGCCGGGAAGCGCCGGCGCCGGCGCACGTGTTCGCGCACGCCGCGCCGCTTTTTTTCGAAGCGCGCTCGTCGGATCCGTCGCAGCAGTCGCACACGCCGTCGCCCACGCGCGAAGACGGGACGTTCACGGGCTGGTGGCCGCGGTTGCGGCAGTGGAACGAGCCGTTGGAGCACGCGCTCGTGCCCGGCTCGTCCGCGCCGTCCGCGCAGTCGCAGTAGTCGTCGTTGACGCGCGAAAAGGGCAGCGACACCGCGCCGCCGTCGCACACGAACGTCTCGCCCTGGAACCGAGCCGCGCGCGCGGGATCCACCCCGAGCGGGACGCCTCGGCGAGCCGCGCCCGCCCCGAGATCGGCGCCCCCCGCGGCGACCGCGCCGACGAAACTCAGCGCCGCGAGCGCCGCGAGGGCGAGATCGCGCGTGCGCGTCATCGGCGGTCGGCGATCCGTGAGACCGGGCACGCGCGGCCTCGTGTGGGTGACCCGCGCGTGGCGCGCCGAGATCGGGCGCAGCCACGGCGCGCAAATAAATCGCCGCTTCGCGGTCGCGGCCGGAAGTTTCGCGCGAGTCGCGTCACCATTTTCGCGCGAGTCGCGATCTGCGCGCCCACACCTCGCTGCGTCTGAGGAAGGGAGCGTGCCCGGCCGAAGACAGGGTTCATAAGCATGCTCGCACCAGTTGTGTTGCGCCGCGCGGCCGCGGCGCGCGGCCGCGCGTGCGCGGCCGTGGGAGCCGCGCTCGCGACGCGCCCCGCGGTTGGTCTGGGCTCGGGAGACAACGACGTGTCTTTCTCCCCCGCCGCTTTCGCGGGCGTCGACACGTCACGCATGCCGGCTTTCGCGCCCCGCGACACGCGGGGCTTCCACGCGCACGCATCCGCGTCAGCCGCGCAGGCGGAGCCCGTGGACGTCGCGCCTCCCCCCCCTCCCACCGCGGCGACGCCTCCCCCCTCCACGGGGGCGAGAAGCAAGAATCGCGCGCACACGCTCACCGAGCAATTCGCCGAGGCGCTCCGCGGCACCGACGGCTTGACCCCTTCGAAGACGGTCGAGCTCCTTGACCGATTCATCGTCGGGCAGCAGGATGCGAAGCGCGCGTGCGCGGTGGCACTGCGCAACCGCTGGAGGAGGCACAGGGTTGACCCCAGCCTCCGCGACGAGATCGTGCCGAAGAACATCCTGATGATCGGCCCCACCGGGTGCGGCAAAACCGAGATCGCGCGTCGCCTGGCGAAGATCACCGACTCGCCGTTCGTCAAGGTTGAGGCGACAAAGTTCACGGAGGTGGGCTTCCACGGCCGGGATGTGGACCAGATCATCAAGGACCTGGTGGACAACTCCATGCAGATCACGAAGGGTAAGCTCCGAACGCGGTTCAAAGCCGAGGTTGACGAGATTGTGGAAAACAAAGTCGTCGACTTCATGTGCGGCGAAACCTCGGGGGACGTCACGCGCGACGCCTTCGCGCAGATGTACCGCGAAGGCGCGCTGGACGCGCGCGTCATCGAGCTCGAGCTGCCCGACTCCGGGTCGGACGGCTCGAAGGCGTTCGGGGACGCGCACCAGGGCGGCGCGTCGCACGAGCGCGTGGTGATCCAGCTGGAGAAGCTCATCGCGCCGGGTATGCGCCGCCGCGGCGGCGTGTCGAAGAAGCGCATGACCGTCGCGGAGTGCCGCCCTTTGATCGAGGAGATGGAGTACGATCGGCTCATCAACGGCGACGTGGTGGTGAAGGAAGCGCTGAGCGCGGTGGAGAACGACGGCATCGTGTTCCTGGACGAGATCGACAAGATCGTGTCGTCCTCGGACTACCGGCACGGCGCGGACGCGTCCTCGGAGGGCGTGCAGCGCGATCTGCTCCCCATCATCGAGGGGAGCACCGTGCAGACCAAGCACGGCAACGTCAACACGGATCAGATCCTGTTCATCGCGTCGGGGGCGTTCCACCAGTGCAAGCCCAGCGACATGCTCGCGGAGCTGCAGGGCCGCCTGCCCATCAAGGTGGAGCTCAAGGGCTTGACGCGCGATGACCTGCTGCGCATCTTAACGGAGCCGGAGGCGAACGTGCTCAAGCAGCAGAGAGCGCTGCTCGAGACGGAAGGGGTCGAGCTGGAGTTCGCGCCCGACGCCGTGGCGCATGTCGCGTCCATGGCGGCGGAGGTAAACCGCACCGTGGACAACATCGGCGCGCGCCGGCTGCACACGGTGCTCGAGCGCATCGTGGAGGACATCTCGTTCCACGCCCCGGAGCGCGTCGCCGAGCACAAGGATGCGGGCGGCGAGGGTCTGCTCAAGGTGGTCATCTCCGTCGCGGACGTCGACGCCGCCATCGGCGAGCTCATGCAGAAAACCGACCTCAGCAGGTTCGTGTTGTAGGCGTCGCGAACGCGGTTCGCGATGGATAAAAAAAACAAAAACGCCGCATCTACGTACCGCGGTACGCTTTCGTGTTGTTTGTTCATACGTACCGTGAACCATGAACCACTCGCGACGCCCGTCTCATCCTCATCACAGCGCGGGCCCGACGAGCGTCGCGTCCGTGTCGGCGCGCCGAGTGGGCGGCTCGAAGTCGGCTTTGAACGCGCGCCCGCGGCGCACGCGCATTGCGACGTATCGCGCCTCCGCCTCGTCCGCGTCCGCGCTTCCGCGCGCGTCAATCTCCGCCAGCGTCCGTTTCTGCTTTCGTTCACGCGTCGGGGATCCCGATCCCGATCCCGCAGTCGAAACCACGGTCACGACGGTCGCGTTCGCGACGTCGTCGGTCGAACCGTTCCGCGAACCGTTCCGCACGCACGCCGCGCACACGAAGCTCGTGAACCGCTCGACGAGCGACGCGCGTTGGAACGCGCCGGCTCCCGCGCACCGCCGGTGGTACGGCGCCGCGCACGCGTCGCACCGCGCCTTGGACGCGTGCACGCCCGCGCTCTGAGACTCGGGCGCGTCGCCGCACGCGGCGCACGGCTCGACCAAGATGTC
>Ga0181561_10002800_pt1 | contig 15401 bp, 7 predicted proteins | sample 011ome_19_FD_133760 | JGI IMG/M metagenome (GOLD analysis project Ga0181561, IMG submission 133760) | Coastal salt marsh microbial communities from the Groves Creek Marsh, Skidaway Island, Georgia - 011510BT metaG (megahit assembly) | ecosystem: Environmental > Aquatic > Marine > Intertidal zone...
GCGAACGCGCCGGCTCGGATGTCACACGTCGGACGCGCCCTTTCGCGGCGACGCACTTCTGGGGCCTCGTTTACGGCGGGCGCGGCGCCGGGAAGGATCGTCCCGGGAAGGGTCCCGAGGAAGCGGCCGCCGGCGATGACGCGGAGCAACGAACCCGCGCCGTCAACTCGGACGCCGCGAACTCGGACGGAAAGCCCTCCCCCGGCTCATCCTCCGTCTTCGACAACGTCACCTTTGGTGGCGCGAGCTTGAGCGGGCGTGATGCGTCGGGCGCGAGTCACGACGCGAGTCACGACACCTCGAACGGCGGACGCATGGCGAGCCACCTCGACCGACCGGTCGGCTGGACGCTCTCCGTCTCCGTCGGGAAACCGGTCGCCTTCGTTCTCGGTCGGCCTCCGGCGCCGGACGCGGCGATGTACGGCGACTTCGCCGCCGAGAAAGCCGACGCCTCGCCGGAGCAGAAACCGCCCGGGGTGGTCGTGGTCGTGCGCTCGGGTGACGCGCTGCTGTTCCGAGGGCACGCGGTGTTCCACGCGGTGGACGGGTTCGCGGAAGACGAGGGCGAGGACGCCCTCGCGGCGGAACGGGGCTTCGGAGGAGGGAAGAAAAGAACACTACCCGAGGCGTGGCGCGAGCGGTTGCTCGCGCCGGCGCGCGCCGCGCCGAGCGCGGGATGGCGACCCGAGCGACTCGCGTTGCTCTTCAGGCACGAGGTGGACAGTACGACGTCCGCTGATGGTCACGCGAGTGTTGCGAGTGTTGCGACGTAACGAAAAAACGTATAGCCTATAGTCACCCAAGAGGGTAGTCACCTCCTTCTAGCTACGGCAGTCTGCGTACGTCGTCGTACGGCTTTTTACAAAATCGCTACCTGCCCTGCGCGGCGCGCACGGCTCGCAGCGTCTGCGCGGCGTGCGCGGCGTCCTGCTTCTTCATGCCCTTCAGCTCGCAGACGGCGGCGAAGTCCTCGGGGCTCCCCTCGGGGAGCAGCGCCACGAACGTGTCCCTGATGCCTTCCAGCGGGCTCATCAGCACCTTGCACAGCGCCTCGCACTTCCCGATTTCGCGCTCGACCAGCCGCCGGTGCGTCCGCGAGACGCCGCCGCCGCTTTTGGAATCCGTTGCCGCTTTTGTTTCCACGAACGCGACGCCGTCGCCCGCCAGCGGCAGCTCCAGCAACAGCTTCTTCACCGACTGCACGTCCAGCAGGAGCTGCTGCGCGCCGAAGTCGCCGACGCGCCTCGCCTTCAGAACCGCGCCGTACGTCGACACCGCCACCGCCGCCGCCAGCTTCTCGCAAAAAAATACAAAGGTGTTTTTGCGCAGCGCGCGCCGCGCGACGACGGCGGCGGAGGCGAGCGCGGACGCGCACGCGTCGACGTGCGCGCTCTGGTCGCCGACTGTTTCCAGCAGGTCCCACCGTGTCGCCGCGATTCGAATCGCGAGCCCCGCGCGCGTTTCGGCGCCCGTCACCAGCAACGCGGACGCGTCGCCGGCGACGGACGCGAACGCCTCCTCCGTGGCCTCGACGTCGCGCGCCACGTTCGCGCGCAGGCGGTCGGCGTTGAGCGCGCGCCGCGTGGACTCGCCCAGCGGCCCGACCGTCTCGCGACACCACTCCGCCGTGTTCACGATCAAACACAATTTCTTGATGTTCTCGGCGACAAGCCCTCGCGTCGTGTCCGAATCACGCTTCGTCGAGGACACGTGCTTCGTTGAGGACACGTCCCGCAGGAACGACCCGGCGTCCTCGGCGTTTCGCGCGAGCACGGCGGCGTACGCGCGCAGGACCCTGCTGAAGGCGCCGTGCAGCGCCAGGAGCGGCTTGCCCTTGGTCAAGCCCGAGCACCGCTTGAACACCTTCTTGACGTTCAGGAACACCGCGCCCGCGCTGCCGAGCACCTCGCCCGAGCCCTCCGACGCGAGCCCTGCGACGGCGGAGACGGCGTTCGGCTCGAAGCCGGACGCGCTGGAGTCGTTCCGGGAGCCGAGACCCTGGAGACCGGCGCCGGCCGGACCCGACCGGGTGGGTCCCGGTCCCGCCGAGGCGCCGGCGAGGTCCCCTCCCGAGCCCAGCCGCGCGGCGATCGAGGACTGGAACCCCGCTCTGAGCGACGAGCTGATCGGATCGCTCTTTTGGCCGACCACGCTTTTGTCGTCGCTTTTCGTCGAGTCGTTCCTCTTCTCCGCGCCCCACGTCTCCTCGCTCGCCAGCCGCTCGAGCGCCTCCACCAGCTGCCTCTCCTCCATGTCCACGTAGCCGCCGAGGTGGTCCTCGAAGCACGAGGAGACGACGTCGCGGAAGGAGAGCGCCGAGTCCCGCAGCGCCTCCGCGGCGCTGTCCATGGGCAGCGCGCGCCCGCCCTTCTGCTCCGCCAGCCGGCTCTCGCGCCGCCGCGCCGCGTGTTTGGCGCGCACCGCCGAGGCGGCGTCGGCGTCGTCGCCGAGCGCCGAATCCGCGCCGAAGGCGTCCGCCGCGGACTCCTCGTCCGCCGACCGATTCGATCCGTCGACGGCGTCCGAGCGTAGACCCGCGCGTCCGAGCGTAGTGCCGAGCGTCGGGTCCACGCCGAAGTGGTCGTCCAGGTCGCGCTCGAACGCCACCGTCTTGTGCATCGCCTGGAGCACCGTCTGGACCTCCGCGGCGCGCGCCTCAGCGTCCAGCAGCTCCGCCAGGTGCGCGCGCGTCAGCTTGCACAGACTCATGCACAGCAGCTGCGGGAACCGCCAGTGCTCGGGGAAGACGCCCCACATCGCCTCCTTCGCCTTTAGGTTGCGCTTGATCCAGGCGTACCGCCGCTCAACCTGGTCCAGGCCCTTGGAGTCCCCGCCCGCGCCGGTCGACTTGTCAAACACGGAGGCGTACCCGGTGAGCTCCTTGTTGGTCAGATCGCCCGTCAGCGCGTCGCGGTGTTTCGGGTCGAGCGCGTCCACCACCGCGCACGCGTCCCGCAGTCGCGCCGCGACGCTCGCGTCCGACGCCACCACCGAGGGTTGCCAGTTGACGTGGAAATCCTCGAACACCGCGGCTCTCAACGCGCTCTCGCAGTCGTCGCGCCGCCGCTTGAGCTCAGCCACTTTGGGCACGTCCGAGTATCGCTCGAAGTGCGCCGCCAGCTCGTTCGCGGCGTCCAGCAGGTTGGCGCTCTCTTCGTACGCGCGTTTCGACGCGAACCGCTCGAGCTGGTCCACCGCGTTCACGAGCATGCTCAAACGCCGCAAGCTGGTGATCGTGCTCGTCAAGTGCTTCTTGGCGAAGTCCAGCTTCTTGACGTCGGCGCAAATCTCGCGCACCGTCGCCTCGCTGGTCTCGGCTTTTCGTTTGATGTCCGCGACCCTGTGTTCGAGCGACCCGATGGCGCTCTGCGCCTGCGCCAGGTCCGCCTTCGCGCGCGCGCCGCCCGTGCTCTGCGACCGCACGGCCGCCAGGATTTCGTCGTCCACGCGGCGGACGCGCAGCCGCAGCTTCTGCACGAGCGGATCCACGCCCGCGAGCGAGGATTCGTCGGGGAAGAGACGGTTCAGGAACGCCACGGGATCGAATTCGGGGGACGCGAACGCGGACACGTCGTTCCCGTCCCCCGAACCCGAACCCGAGGGCGGAGACTCGCCGTGCCCCGCGTGCGCCGCGCCCGAAGTGGGCGCGCGGAGCTCCTCCATCGCGCGCACCGCCCGCGGAGGAATTCTGGCATGAGACGTCGCGTGAGATTGTTCTTGGCGTGTTTCGCCGACAATCATCCCTCGCGTGGAAGCTCGAAGCGTCGTTCATAAACTTTGTGACAAGAAGCGCTTCGAGTTCGCGAGTTGGTCTACGTAGTACGGAGTACCGTCTCTCAGCCGCCGGCCGGCTCCCCGCCAGCTCCCCCCCCTCCCGGCGGGTCCGCCTCCAGGCCCCGGAAGAACTCTTCCAGCGTCCCGACGCTCTCCCGGGGCGACGCGAACACGCGTACCAAGTGCCGCATCCACTTGCTGACCATGCTTTTGTTCCGGTCGGCGTCGGCGTGCCTGGCGAAGCGCGCGTCCACCAGGAAAATCGCGGCGTAGTCGTGCAGGTGCCGCACGCACCGCCCGAGCGCCTGGTTGTACGCGCGGAACGCCTGGTGCGCGTACCAGTCCCCGCCGGGGAGCATGCGCTCCGAGCGCGCGTACGCGGAGCTGTTGTACTCCTTCTTCAAACGCACCTTCACGTCCCCCACCGCCGGGAACGGGATCCCGACGCAAAACACCGCGCGCGCGTTTGCGTCTTTGAAATCGAGCCCCTCGCTCACCTTGCCGCGGTAGACGGCGAGGAACACACCGCCTTTCTTGTCGCCACTATCGATGGACCGCCGAAACGTCTCCAGCGTCGGGGTTAACGTCTGCGCGCCCGGTTCCTCCCACACCACGGTCTTGTGTTTCTCAATCGCCGCGAGCGTGCCGTCGTCGCGCCACCGCTCGATAACGCGGCGAATGAGCGAGTACTTGGGCAGGAACACCAGCACGCCCCCCGGGATGACGTTCCGCGAGAGGTACCGCAGCAGAAACTGCCCGAGCGCGCGAGGCGTGCCGTCCGCGTCCTGTGCCTTCGCTGTGAAGTCCCCAAGCACGTCGGACGCCTCGACGTGGATCTGGCGCGAAGGCACGACATGCGGCGCCTCCACCTTCACGGGGAAAGAAACCCCCAGCTCGCCCTCCAGCGAGCCCATCGGCGAGAGCGTGCCGCTGGTCACCACTACGCAGCGCGCCGCCGCCGCGACCGGCCGGAACGAAACCGCGGGGCGAAGGCACCATAGCGCGAGCCCGGCGGCGTTTTTCTCGGTCTTTTCCTTCTCGCGGTCACCCGCACCGAACGAAGTGGAAGACGTCTTCTGGTCGGTCTCGCCCGCGCGGCTCAAGTCGGCGCTGACGCACGCCGCAAACTCGGCGGGCGCGTCCAGCGCGGCGAGCAGCGCGGCGCACACGCGGTGGCACGTGGTGATGGCGTTTAAACCGAACGTGTTGCCGTTCTGCGAAATCTCACGGACCAGCGCGCCGTCGAACGCGGTCACGCGCGAGGCGTCCGCGACGATGGACCGCGCGAGCGCCACGGCCGCGGACGCGTCTCCTCGCGCGCCGCCCGATTTTTTTTCGCGGGACCCGGCCAACGTGCGCGGCGCCAGCGCCCGCGCGATGGCCGTCGCGACGTCATCGCCCTTCCACAGCGCCTCGCCGTGGGCCGCCTCGACCGGCCCGCTGAAACCGTTGAACCGCTTGAAAGAGGACTTGGAGGACTTGGAAGCGTGACTGGAAGACTCGGCCAGCGACCGGTTGACCCAGTCCTTGAGCGGGCGCATCAGCCTCGCCGCGACGTCGGCGTCGTCGAGGAACTTCGCCACCGAGCCGAGCTGGCTCGCGGTGTCCTCCAGCTCCGTGACCGAGATCTCCATGGACGCGCCGTCGCGGCACACGTCCTCCACGTTGTGCCCCTCGTCGATAATCACCGCAGCGCCGGTCAAGTCAATCTCCAGCGCCGCGCGGATGTTCTCGTCGAAGACGTAGTTGTACGGACATAAAATCAGTTCGGCGTTCTTGTGCAGGGCCCGCATCGCGTAGTACTGGCACCCCAGGTGCGACTTCGCGACGGTGTCCAGGTCCTCCATGTCCCAGACGCGCGCGCGACGCAGCTCCTCGACGACGGCGTCTTTCTTGTTGTACCACCCGCACGCGGTCTCGCCCCGGTTTTTGTTCTTGGTCAACTCCGCGCACTCCTCGTCGTTCTTACCGATGGGGCAGTACTGCTTGCGGCTGCCGAGCACCGCGTAGCGCGGGGCGTAGGGCGTGCGCTTCAGCTCCCGCATGAGCTGGTGCAGCTGCGAGTGCGTGCGCGAGCACAAGTAGATCTTGGGGACGCTCTGCGGGCGCTCCAGCGCCGGGGGAGCGATCGGCGCGAACTCGGAGGCGAACGGCTCGCGTTCCGGAACCGAATCGGAAAGGTGAGGCTCGTTCTTGATGACGTGCACGGACACGTCGTCGTCGGGGTCCGCGAGCTTGGGAACCACCAGCCCGTCGGGGCGGCCCAACGTGAAAGACACCTTTTCGTTCTCCTTCTCGCGTTCGGCCAACGCCTCGTCCAGCTCGCGCGCGAGCGCGGCGTCGGCGCGCGCGCCCGCTCCGTCGTCCGACGCCGGCAGTACTGCTTCTCGAGAACGACCGATCGTACTGTCCATCTCACTCGAATCTTTCGAATCTTTCGCTTTTTGAGCGACTCGCGCGTGTCTTCTTCGCGCGCACGCCTCTTCGAACGCCAACGTCTTGGCGGCGTTGCGCTCCGCGACGCGCTCGTTCGCGACTTTCACCTCCGCTCGCTTCGTCTCTTGCCACGCCAGCGCCGAGCACAGCAACGCGAGGCTCTTCCCCGTTCCCGTGGGCGACTCGATGAGCGCGTTCTGCGACTTGGTCAGCGCGGTGAGGATGCGCGACATGGTGATCTTCTGCGGCACGTGCGGCGTCAGCCCAGCGGGGAAGTGCACCACGCACCCGGCCATGGGCGCGCCGGCGCCGCGCGTCTTCTCGCGGAACTCGCGGAGCACGAAGTTTCGTCCGCGTTTCGGCTGCGCCCACTCATCGTACTGCAGGTCGTGCGCCGCGCCCCTGGCTCTGCGCCTCGACACGTCCGAGGGCGGAGCGCCGCCGAGCGCGCCGAACGCCTCGCGCGCCTCCCTCTCGGGGCGCCACGCCTCGCGCGCGTCCTGCGGAGGGGACGGGTTCGGATCTGAACCGGAGGCGTCCGGCACGGGCACCGCCTCCAGTGTCTGCGGCGACGGCGAGATCTGCGCCCCCTCTGATTCGCCCCCGTCGAACTGCGCGTCGACGGGGCGGAAGAAATCGGTGATGCCCATCGCGCCGGGGGACCCACCTCTCCACGCGCGGTAAGGACGGCTGCTCGCACTTCCTCCTCGCGCCGGAGGAAGTGGACGGACGAGGGATGGTGTGCCTACAATTCGAAACACGGCCCAGCGCCCAGCTTCGGACGACTGGACGACGAATCAAGAGCCGGCGATTTTCATGTCGTTTCGTGGCTGACATCCACACTCACGCGCGCGATGGCGACTGCGCGCACGCGGGTGCGGTCGCTCGCGGCGCTCGTGCTGGTGGCGCTATGCATCCCATGTACGGAAGCGTTCGGACCGAGGCCGAGGCCGCGCCTGTACTCGAAGGTGCGTCTCGAGCAAGCCACGCCATCGATCTCTTTCCCCACCGATCGCGCGCGAAAACGCGAACGCGGTGCCGAACGTGCGCGAGTCGAACCACGACGCACCGAGTCCCCGTCCCCTCCAGCGTCTGACACGCGCATCGCCCACCGACGCCCTATCCTCGCAGCCGCACTTGCCCCCGCACCTGGTCGCGGCGGAGCGCGCGCTCCGCGAGCTCGCGCCCGGCGGGCCCGCGGCCGCGGGTCTGCTCACGGACGGGCGATGGCGCGCATCCTTGGACCCGGACTTCGAGGAAGCCGAGGAAGATTGGGAAACGCGCGCGATTTCGAGCGAATCCTCCGCCGACGCCGCGAACGACGCCGGGCCTCCACACTCAGACGCGTCCGCGAAGGAAGCCGCGAAGGCGAGGCGCGCGAACAACGTCGCGAAGTACGAGGAGTACTTTTTGCGGCACCGGCTCCCCGCGCGGCTCGCGTCGGCGACGCGCGCGGAGATCACCGAAAGCGCGTCGGGTCGCGTATCCGCCGCGCTCGACTCCGCGGACGAGGCTGAGACGTACGCCGCGGAGATCGCCGCCGGTGAGGGGTTCGAATCCGGGGAGAACGAGAAGGGTGTGGTCTCGATGGCGTTCGGGGTGGCGCGGAACGACACCGCAGAAACCGTCGAAACCGCTCTGGACCACTTCGACCGAGAAGAGAAGCGCGCGCTGGTCCGAGCGCAGGACCCTTCGTCGTTCCCGGATCAGAGCACGGCGGAGATGATGGCGCAGCTCCGGAAAGAAGCCGACGCGTACGTGAACCCGCAGACAGGCGAGGCCTTGCGGTGGGGCGACACGTGGCGCCACGAGTGGGGCGGCGGCGTCGGCGTCGGGCGGCCGGACCGCGTGTCACGGCGCATGATGAGCGACGGCGTGACGATGATCGTGCCGTCGGCGACGGAGAAGAGCGGCTTCGCGCTGGTGCCCACCTCTTCCGACCGAAGGGCGCTGGAGGAGTTCTACGACGAGTGCAACGGCGCGCGCTGGAGCGTGCAGAAGAATTGGCTGGTGGGCGAGCCGTGCGCTAACGGGTGGCACGGCGTGGTGTGTCACGGTGGGCGCGTGACCGAGCTGTGGATGAACCTGAACAACGTGGCGTGCTGGGGCGCGTTCAACGCCACGGCGTTGGCGAAGCTGGACGAACTGCGGTACCTCGATTTGTCCGACAACCTGTTCTCGGGCGTCATCCCGGAGGAGGTGTTCTCCATGACCAAGCTGCAGTCGCTGGTGCTGTCCAGCAACCGCCTGGAGGGGGGCCTGAGCGAGCGGTTCGGGGAGCTCGTGAACTTAAGGCACCTCGACGTGAGCGCCAACGGGCTGTCCGGGCCGCTGCCGCCCTCGATGGGCGCGCTCGCGAAGCTGGAGGTGCTGTACCTGGGCGAAAGCGGGCTGGAGGTGCGGAACAACCTGAGCGGCAAGATCCCGGAGCGCTGGAGCGGCATGACCTCGCTCACTCGGCTCTCGCTGAGCGGGAACAACCTCATCAAAGGCGCGTTCCCGCGGTGGCTCGGGAAACTGACACGGCTGGAAGAGCTCACCGTCGCCGGCGCGTCGCTCGCCGGCGAGCTCCCGGAGACCATCGGCGAGTGCGCGCGTCTTACGCTCCTCGACGCGTCCGGGAACAAGCTACGCGGAGTTTTACCGGAAAGCCTTTCAAAACTCACCTCTCTGCGGGTGTTGAAGCTGGGCGGCAACGCGTTCGACGGGGCGTTACCTGACGCGCTAGGTGCGTTGGGCGGTTCCCTCACCACGCTGGACCTCGGCGCGAACGCGCTGGACGGCGACGTCCCGAACGCGTTTTCCAATCTTAAACGCTTGGAATACCTGGACCTCTCGCGCAACAATTTAGCGGGTCCGTTTCCGAAAGCGACGCGTTCGCTCAGAGCGCTGAGAGCCGTGCTGCTCCACGGCAACGCGTTCGTTGGGCCGTTGCCCGCGTGGGCGTTCACGGACTGGCCGCTGCTGATGCACCTGTACGTCGACGGGAACAGGCTGAGCGGCGCGATCCCGGGCGACGCCGTCGCCTCGAGCGCGCTCCTCAAAGAGCTTCACGCCGCGAACAACGAGCTCACCGGCTCGATCCCGAGCGCGCTGGCGCGCGCGCCGAGACTGGCGAGCCTGCGTCTGCGCGGGAACAGGCTGAGCGGTTCCATACCGCCCGAGCTGGGGAACGCGAGGGAACTCGCGCGGTTGGACCTGAGCGGTAACCAGCTCACCGGTTCGATTCCAAACGCGCTGGCGTCTGCCACCGAGCTCGCCGAGCTCGCCTTGAGCGGTAACCGGCTCACCGGTTCGATTCCAAACGCGCTTGCGTCTTTGCCGCTGTTGCGCGAGCTGCGCGTCGACGGCAACCGACTTCGCGGCCCGGTGCCGGACTGGCTCGCGTCGCACCCGTGTCTGCGCGTCGCGGACCTGTCCCGCAACCGGCTCACCGGCGCGATCCCGAACGCGCTGTACGACGCGACCCTGGACGACGGCGACGGCGGGCTCGGCGCGATCCCTCGTCTGCCGGCGCGGCACGACCGCTACGCGGACGAGGAGGAGCGGGAAATATCGCTGCGCCACAACCCGCTGCGCTGCCCGCTGCCCGACTGGGCGGACGAGCTCGAGGCGACCTGCGTGGACGCCGAGGTGCACGCCGTGGAGCCGAGCGCGGGCTCGAGCGCGGGGGGGACGACCATCACCGTCACCGGCGCGAACCTTCCCCCGTGGACCGCCGAGGACGCCGAGGAGGCGTCGAAAAACGCGTCGGGAGACGGGCAAAAAGTGGGGTGCGTGTTTTCGTTCGGGGCGTCGGCGGCGGACGCGTGGGCCGCCGCCGTGCGCGGCGATGAACGCAGCGTGACGTGCGTCACGCCGCCGCGCGCGCCCGGGTCCGCCACGAACACGGCGGTGGTCCGCGTCGGGGTGGACGGCGAGCCGGTGACCCGGTTCGGGGAGCTGTTCCGGTACGCGTGAAGGGAGGTATTAATGCGTATTAATGCGTACAAACGGAATCCGCGCGCGCTCCGGTCGCCCCCCCTCTGCATGCCGTGCGTCTCGATTCGAGACGCGCGGTGGCGGCACGATGCTGTTACGAAAACCGCGAGCGGTATTACTCCTCGCGGCGCCAAAAAAAACAAACCTCCTCAAAAGCCGTCTCGGGCGCCGACGAAAACGTACGCGCGCCGCGACGGTGGCGTCTCTTTCGCGTCCGACGTCAGTCCATGTCCACCGGCACGATCACGCCGTACCCGCCGTCCGAGCGCTTGTACACGACGTTCACATCCCCTCCCTGCGCGATGTTCTTGAACGCGTAGAACGTGTGGTTCAAAGTCTCCATCTCCGCCGCGGCGTCGCCGGCGGTGCACTTGCGCACCGCCTGGAACCGCTCGACGACGGGTTCGTCGAAGTCGATTTCGTCGGCGCTCGCCGCGGCATCCGCCGCCGCCTCCACCGCCGCCGCGGTGGCGGACCGCGGGTTGTTCTTGTTGTGCCCCGGGCGCTGCGACTTCTTCTTCTCCTTCAGCTTGCGCAGCTTGCGCTCGAGCTTGTCCGAGACGGCGTCGATGGAGGCGTACAGGTCATCCGCCTCCTCCTCGGCGCGCACGACGCCGTTTTTGGTGTACACCGAAACGGTGGTCTTGTGCGCGTCGCCGCCGAGCTGCTTCTCGCCGCCGCGCGCGCTGCACCGCACGTCCACCTCGCGCACGTCGTGCAGGTCGAAGTGCGACACCGCCTTGTTGATCTTCGTTTCCGCGTACGTCTTGATGGACTCCGTGATCTCAAGGTGGATCCCCTGCGTGATGATCTTCGTGCCTCCCGCCGCCGCCGCGGCGCGCGCGGCAACCAGCCCGCCGCGGCGCGCGCGCGTCTCGATGTCGCGGTGCGCGACGAGTCCGGATCGCGCGCCGAAGAAGGCGGGCGACGCGCGCGCGGGCGCGCGCGACCCGCCGGCGATCGATGCGCAGCGCGCGGACGCGGCGCAGCGCGTCGGGGGCGCGGGCGCGCGGCGCAGGCGCGCGCGCGCGGCGACCGCCGGGGACGCCGAGACGGCGAAAAGTGACATCACGTCGGGTGTTTTCCCGGGAAAGATATTAATAAGATCCGGTCGCTGGGGGACACGGAGGGCGCGAGCGGAGGGCTGCGGCGTCGTCGGGGGCGGGGGGTGCGTTGGTGTGCGGCGCGCGAGGGCGGCGTACGACCGGGCGTATCGGGATCGCGCGCGACGTGCGTCGGGCGGAGCGGAATGCGCGCCCGAACGGAAAAGCTTCCCCGAAAACTCATCGCGGGCTCTGCAGGGCTGACTCGGACGCGATCGCGCGATCGCCGGATCTTTTCGGTCGCTGAACCGGAAAAAAACCCAAACGGCCCGGACGGTTGCCGATGGGCACGTCATCATCTCTCTCACGACGGTTCGGGATAAGGAGCTGGTGGTGCGCTTTAGCGAATCCCGGCTCGCGTGCGCGCCGACCACCCATCCGCGCGCCACAAAGCAGCCGCGCACGGTCGTGTCCCCGTCCGAACCCGCGGAGACGCCCCTCGGACTCTCTGCGATGTTGGCCGCCACGTCGACGCCGTCGCGCTCGATGCTCCGCGCGCCCACGCTCCGCGCGCTGCTCCGTCGCCCCGCCGCCCCCGCGGCGTCGACGCCCGCGTTCCACGGTCCGCGCGGGTCGCGGTTCATGTGCGCGGCGAGCGAGGGCGGGCGGTCGGTGACGACGGTGGACCCGAACGCCAAGAAGGCGCGCAAGAAGATGATCGACCTGCAGCCCCCGAAGGGCACGCGCGACTTCGCCCCCGAGGAGATGCGCGTGCGCACGTGGCTGTTCGGGCACTTCCGCGACGTCGCGCGATCGTTCGGGTTCGACGAGTTCGACGCACCCGTGCTGGAGTCGGAGGAGCTGTACGTGCGCAAGGCGGGCGAGGAGATCACGCAGCAGCTGTACAACTTCTCGGACAAGGGCGATCGCCGCGTGGCGCTGCGCCCCGAGCTCACGCCCTCGTTCGCGCGGCTCATCTTACAGCAGGGTAAGTCGCTCGCGCTGCCCGCCAAGTGGTTCGCCATCGGGCAGTGCTGGCGGTACGAGCGCATGACCAGAGGACGGCGGCGCGAGCACTACCAGTGGAACATGGACATCGTCGGCGTGGAGGGCGTCGAGGCGGAGGCGGAGCTTCTGGCCGCGATCACCACCTTCTTCGCGAAGATCGGGATCACGAGCGGTGACGTGGGCATCAAGGTTTCGTCGCGCAAGGTGCTGCAGGCGGTGCTGTCGCGCTTTGACGTCTCCGAAGAGAACTTCGCGCCCGTGTGCGTGGTGGTGGACAAGATCGAGAAGCTCCCGCGGCCGAAGATCGTGGAGGAGCTCGAAGGGTTGGGCGTCGCCGAAAGCGCGATCGAGGGAATCCTGGGCGCGATGGAGCTGAAGACCGTGGAGGATCTCGAGGCTCTCCTGGGCGCCGACGCGGAAGCCGTCGTCGACCTGCGGACGCTCTTTTCGCACGCCGAGGCGTACGGGTACGCGGATTGGCTCGTGTTCGACGCCTCCGTCGTGCGCGGTCTGTCCTACTACACCGGCGTCGTGTTCGAGGGCTTCGACCGCGCCGGCGAGCTGCGCGCCATCTGCGGCGGCGGGCGCTACGACAAGCTCCTCGGCGCGCTCGGAGGCGAGGACCGGCCCATGGTCGGGTTCGGATTCGGCGACGCGGTGATCATGGAGCTCGTCAACGACAAAGGCTTGTTGCCGTCTCGTTTAAAAACCGGATCGGTGGACGACCTGGTGTACCCCATGTCGGAGTCCCTCCGATCACCCGCGATGCAGATCGCCGCCAAACTGCGCGCCGCGGGGAGGTCGGTCGACCTGGTGCTCGAGGGCGGGAAGAAACCCAAGTGGGCGTTCAAGCACGCCGAGCGGAGCGGCGCCGAGCGGGTCGTGCTCCTGGGCGAGAAGGAGTGGGAGAACGGGAACGTGCGCGTTAAAAACCTGGCGACGCGCGAGGAGACGGACGTCAAGCCCGAGGACCTCTGTTAACCTCGCGACGTCCGGCGGTGCGTCTGTTGAGTTGCGACTATTGTTTTTACTCCGCGTGACGATGACGCTCCGAGGTGGCGCGGGGGGGCGTAGACGCGGCTTTCATAAAGAGCCGACGCGGCTTTCATAAAAAAACGTCTTTTTCACGTCGAAAAGCGTCGATGCGATCTCGGCTCGTCGGCTCGTCTCTTCTCCCGGCGCCACTACGATGCGCGCCGCCGAGAGCCAGGCCAGTACTGCCGGTTTTCCTACGCCCCGCGGGGGGATCCCCGCGCGCTGCATGAGGCTCGGCGTCGTGTACTGCACGGGCAACGCGGGAAAGTTCCGCGAGGCGTCGCACGTGTTCGACGAGTGGAACGCGTCCGGGTTGCCGCTGAAGGTTGATTATCAACAGATGGATGCCGACCCGGTGGAGATCCAGGGCACCGCGGAGGAGGTCTGTTGTGAAAAGGTGGAGGCTGCGACGAAGATACTTTGCGAGAGAAACGCGCTGGATGACGTCGCGCGCGCGCACGATCGCTGCCACGTCGTCACCGAGGACGTCGGACTCGAGCTCGGGTGCCTGAACGGCTTCCCTGGTGTCTACTGCAAGCCGATGCTCGAAGCCGTCGGCGACGGGGGCTTGTGGGATCTCGTCCGCCGGTACGACGACAACTCCGCACGGGTTACGTGCAATCTGGGGTGCTGGCCGCTGAAACTGGGCACTGATGGACGTCCCGTCGCGCCGAACGGCGTCTCGTCCGTCACCGGGATGTTCGTCGGCGCGCTGGAGGGATCCATCGGGCCGCCTCGCGGCGACGTCAAGCACGGCGCGACCAGTTGGAACTCGGTGTTCACGCCCACCGGCCACGCGCTGACGTTCGGAGAGATGCCGTTCGAGGTGCAGGCCACGTTTTCGCACAGGCACCAGGCGATCATGAAGTACCTAACACACATGCAGGACGAGATGCTGCTCGCGTGACGTTCGCCTTTGCAAGTTTGTATTAATACGAAAGTAGTCTCCTAAACTCCGTCGCGTTCCCGCGCCCACGTCACCTTGAGGATCTCGCGCACGTTCGACGCGCCGTCGCTGAGCGTCCGCACGCACTCCACCGCGAAGTCCCCCTCGTGTTCCAGGCGCGCGCGGAACGACCGCGCGCCGCCGCCGACGCCGAAATAGTACGACTTGGCGGCGACGAGCGCGACGCCGCCGCCGCCGACGGAACCGTTTTTTTGCCGCGTTTTTTTCGCGTCTCGCCGCACGGCTCGCTTCAGGATCTCGACGTGTTTCGCGAACGACGACGGCTCGTACACGGTCTCCGCCGCGAGCACGACGTCGAACGCGCCGGGCTGCAGCAAATCGTTTCCGGAGCGCGCTAAAGAGCCCCAGTCGCCGCCGAGGAACCGGAACGAGGCCCGGAACGAGGCGTCGGACGCGTCGCCGTTTTCGGTTTCGGTTTTTTCGATCTTCGTATCCCTTCCCGTCGCGAAACCGTTCGCGCGCGCGTTGGGCACGGTGAGCGCGCGGAGCACGTCGGGGTTGTAGTCCGCGAACACCACCTCTTTCGCGCCGCGCATCGCGCACGCGAGGCCGGGTAGGCCGTGCCCGCACCCGAGCTCCAGCACGCGCGCGTTTTTCAGTCTTAAAAACCCGCACGCGTCCGCGTCTTCCAACAGAAATCGCGTCAGGTCCACCGCGCCCTCCCACAGCTTCGCCCCGCCCTCGTACTTTCCCTTGACGAGGTCCGAGCGGCGCGCCTCGTCCGCGTCGTTCAAGGAGTCCGTGACGGTGGCGTACCGCGCGCCGCTCGACGCGCCCTTGACGAACGAGACGCCGCCCACCAGCACGGTCTCCGGGACCCACCCCGGGACGGGGTCGGGGACCTCCGACGCGAGCACCTCCACGCCGGGGATGAGCGCCTCCGAGGGAGCGGCGGTCGCGGCGTCGGCGGGGACCGCGCTCGGCACGGGCGCCGACTCGTCGTCGGCGCCACCGCCGAAGTTGAAGCGGAAGCCCGCGCCCTCGCCGGCCGCTTCGGGGGGGTCGCCGCACCACATAGGCGCCGCGACCGCCCGGAGGCTCCGACGCGCGGTGCCCAACTGCGCGTTGATGGCGACAGTCGTCCGCCATGCTTTTTTTCACGCCAGCAGGGAGAAACAATTGAAAACGCACCGGCAGGGTAATTGCCCATACAAGTA
>Ga0181561_10002802_pt1 | contig 15396 bp, 14 predicted proteins | sample 011ome_19_FD_133760 | JGI IMG/M metagenome (GOLD analysis project Ga0181561, IMG submission 133760) | Coastal salt marsh microbial communities from the Groves Creek Marsh, Skidaway Island, Georgia - 011510BT metaG (megahit assembly) | ecosystem: Environmental > Aquatic > Marine > Intertidal...
CACCATCAAGGCGGTCAGGTCATAGCCTGCGCTAGATTTGCGCGCCCGCGTGCCGGTGCGAATGACCCGGCCATCGGCCAGCACCACCTCTAGGCCCATCACGTTGTCGCGCATCGTGCCATAGCGCACCGCTGTCGTGCCGCTGGCGCGCGTCATGGCCATGCCACCCAAGCTGGCATTGGCCCCCGGATCGACCGGAAAAAACAGCCCCGTGGCGCGCAATTCTTCGTTCAGCGCCTCGCGCGTCAGGCCGGGCTGAACGCGCACATCCATGTCTTCGGCTGATACAGCTAACACCCTGTTCATCAGGCGAAAATCCACCACCACCCCGCCAGAAAACGCCTGCGCCTGCCCCTCTAGCGAGGTGCCGGCGCCCCAGCCCACCACGGGGCACAGGGCGCGCGCGCAGATTTTCATCAATGCGCTGACCTCTTCGGTGGTTTGCGGAAAGGCCACCGCATCGGGCGGGGCTGGGGGAAAATAGGTTTCCGATGTGGCGTGTTGGTCCAGTTCGCTCTTGGAGCGGGACAAACGATCCCCTAACAATAGGTGCAATTCGTCAAGCGCGGCCTGAACAGTCATCTGGTATATCCTTTTTCCGGTGGGGCCGGGTGCGTGGTGTAGGGTATGCCACGGCCGCAACAGGGGAAAGAGGCGCGTGCAGCAATTTCTGAGCGAACAATGGGGCCGCCTGGTGGCGGCGCTGCTGCTGGGCTGGCGCGTGATGCTGCGCCAGGGGCCCTCGAAGGTGCAGTTTTGGTTCATCGCGCTGCTGATCGGGATCGCTGCGGGGTTTGGCGCGCTGTTTTTCCGCAAAGGCATCGATGCGCTGCAAGCGGCGGTTTATGGCACCGAAGATACCGCACATTTGCACAGTTTTGCCGAAAGCCTGCCTTGGTATTGGGTCTTGGCTATTCCCATGGCCGGGGGGCTGGTTGTGGGGCTGATCTTGCATTTTTTCACCCCCGATGGCCGGGTGCGCAGCGTGGCCGACGTGATCGAAGGGGCAGCCATGCGCGATGGCCGGGTCGAGGTGGCGGCGGGCTTGGCATCGGCTGCCGCCTCGCTGATTACCTTGGGCTCGGGCGGGTCCTCTGGGCGTGAGGGCCCCGTGGTGCATTTGGCGGCGGTGATTTCGACATGGGTCAGCAAATGGATCCATGCCGATGGAATCACGGGGCGCGATTTGCTGGGCTGCGCGGTGGCGGCTGCGGTTTCGGCCAGCTTCAACGCCCCGATTGCCGGTGCGCTTTTTGCGCTCGAGGTGGTGCTGCGCCATTTCGCGGTGCATGCGTTTGCCCCGATTGTCATTGCCAGCGTGGCGGGCACGGTGATCAACCGGCTGGAATTTGGCGATGTGACGGAATTTGCCTTGCCGGTCACGAATACGCTGCGGTTTTATCAGGAATTGCCGGCGTTTTTGATCCTTGGCGCGGTCTGCGGCGTGGTGGCGGTAGTGATGATGCGGGGCATCTTTTTCGCCGAGGATATGGGCAACGAAATTCAGGCCCGCACCGGTATGCCCCGCTGGCTGCGCCCGGTTTGTGCGGGCGCGATGCTGGGGGCTTTGGCCATTGGGTTTCCCCATATTATCGGCGTCGGATACGAGACAACATCGGCGGCGCTGACCGGCAAGCTGCTGCTGCACGAGGCGTTGGTTTTTGCGGTGCTCAAGGTGGTGGCGGTGGCCATTACGATTGGCGGGCGCATGGGGGGCGGGGTGTTTTCACCCTCGTTGATGGTGGGGGCGCTGACCGGGCTTACCTTTGGGCTGATTGCCACATCGGTTTTCCCCAATGTATCGGGTGCGCATACGCTTTATGCCTTGGCCGGCATGGGGGCGGTGGCGGCGGCTGTGCTGGGGGCGCCTATTTCAACCACGCTGATCGTGTTTGAAATGACGGGCGATTGGCAAACCGGCTTGGCGGTGATGGTCAGCGTGTCGCTGTCTACCGCCATTGCCTCGCGGATCGTGGACCGTTCGTTCTTTTTAACCCAGCTAGAGCGGCGCAACATTCATCTGGCCGCCGGGCCGCAGGCGTATTTGCTGGCGATGTTTCGGGCCGGCACCTTGATGCGCACCGCAGATCAACCGGGCTTTCCTGCCCAAAATAGCTGCGACGAAATGATCGAAGACGGCATCATGATTGATTTCAACGCCACCTTGGAAGAGGCAATGCCACTGTTCGAGCGGGCGGGCGTGCCGCATTTGCCGGTGGTCACCATGGCGCCAGAGGGGCCACAGCTGTTGGGGGTCTTGCTGCATGTGGATGCGTTGCGCACCTATAACCGCGCCTTGGCCGCCACAGCCGCAGAAGAGCACAGCTAAGCCGGGCGCGCCCTAAACGCGCTCGACCGCTACTGCGCCCGAGGTATAAAAGGCGATATGGCCCGCAATGCGCGCCACGGCCTCTTTCGGGGTGTCATAGCACCACGCGGCATTCTTTAGCGTTGTGCTTTTCGTGACGATCGAGAAATAGCGCGCCTCGCCCTTGAAAGGGCAGGTTGTGCGCTGTTCGGATGGGTCCAAAAACGCCATGGCCACATCCGATTGCGGAAAATAGATCACGGGCGTGTGGCCGTCTTCTACCAGTTCCAGCGCTGCATCAGATTCGCCCAATACCGAGCCACCGGCACGTACAACCCATGTGCCCTCGGCCTTGTGGATTTTGATATCCGTCATTCTTTCCCTCGAATATTTTTGCTTTTATCCCGGCGGTTGATGACGGTTTCATGTCACCAAGCCATCAAACGGGTGCAGTTGCTTTTTCTAACCATACCTGCGTCTGGGCGCCGAGGCGAGGGCCGAGTTTGTCGCGGCACGCAGCGTGATATTGGTTCAGCCAATCGCGTTCTGCCTGATCCAGCATCTCGGCGCAGATCAAACGCCGGTCTATGGGCACAAAGGTAAGGGTTTCGAAATCATACATCGGGCGCGGGTCGGCGCCCGGCAAATCACCCGCTGGCTGCACAACGATCAGGTTTTCAAGGCGAATGCCAAAGGCCCCTTCGCGGTAATACCCCGGCTCGTTTGACAAAATCATGCCCGGCTGTAACGCCACCTCAGAGATCCGCGACAAGCGTTGTGGCCCTTCGTGGACGCACATGTAAACGCCCACACCATGGCCTGTGCCATGATCGAAATCTTGCCCCGCCACCCATAGCGGGTAGCGGGCAATCGCATCCAGATCGCGCCCAGCCAGCCCGCGCGGAAAGCGCAGGCGCGATATGGCGATCATGCCTTTCAGCACGCGGGTGAAGCATTGGCGCGGCTCTAGCGCCACCTCGCCCACGGGCAGGGTGCGGGTGATATCGGTGGTGCCGTCCAGATATTGCCCGCCCGAATCGACCACAATCAAATCGCCGGGGGCCAAGCTGCGGTTGGTCTTTTCTGTGACGCGGTAATGCATGATGGCGCCATGTGGCCCGGTGCCGGCGATGGTGTCAAAGCTGATATCCAACAAGGCGTTCGAGGCGCGGCGAAACCCCTCGAGCGCGCTGACCACATCGATTTCAGATAGGCTGCCGTGGGGCTGGGCATCAAACCAGCACAAGAACTCGCACATCGCCGCGCCATCACGCAAATGCGCCTCGCGGGTGGCGGCAATTTCTGCGGCGGTTTTTGTGGCTTTTGGCAAAATGCACGGGTCTTGGCCCGCCACATGCGCCACCCCGGCCTGATCCAGCTGCTCCAACACCCAGCAAGGCGCGGTGGCATGATCGACGCGCACAGGGCCTGTCAATGCTTGCAAGGCGGGGCCAAATTCGGCCACGTCGTGCAACGCCACGCTTGCGCCCAAATGCGCCACCAGCGCGGGGCTGGTTTTGCGCGGGTCGACAAACAGCTGTGCATCGCCTGCGCTGCTTAGAATGGCAAAGCCGTGGGGGATGGGGTTGCGTGGGATATCGGCGCCGCGGATGTTGAACAGCCACGCCAAACTATCGGGCAGCGTGATCACCGCTGCGCTTTGGCCTGCCTGCTGCAGCATGGCGCCCAAACGTGCCATTTTGGCGCTATGCGTCTCGCCTGCCAGTGCTTCGGGGTAGGGGCTGATCAGGCCTGCCGGGGGGGCGGGCTGATCTGGCCAGATGGCATCGACCGGGTTGGCAATGGGGCGCAAGGTGATGGCGCTGCCCTGTAAACCGGCGCGGATTTGGGCAATTTGGTCGGGGGTATGCAGCCATGGGTCAAAGCCCACCTCGCCGCCGTGGGGCAGATGCTGGCACAGCCATGGTGCGGGTTGGGTTTCGGGCCAGGGCACAGGGGTGAAATGCGACAGGGCAACTTGCCCCTTCACTTGGGTGCGGTAGCGCCCGTCGATAAACACGCCCGCCACATCAGCCAAGGCAATGCAAAACCCGGCAGAGCCCGTAAAGCCCGTCAGCCAAGCCAGCCTTGCGTCGTGATCGGCCACGTATTCGCCTTGGTGGGCATCTGCGCGTGGCACCAAAACCCCGGCCAGCCCCTGCGCCTGCATCCATGCGCGCAGCGCTTGCAGGCGGGCGGGGCCCTGATCGGGGCTGGCGGTTTCATGAAACTGTTGGAACATCGCGGGCCTCGTTGCATTGCTTAGCGCCATAAGGGCGCACAGCGCGCCCGGGCGCAAGGGGGCAAAGGGCCAAAGCCTGCGCGCTTATGCCAGAACCTCGATCCAAGTGATCATCCCCGCCGCGGCATGGCCCAGCATGTGGCAATGCAGCAGCCATTTTCCCGGGCTGTGGGCCACGAAGGCAATATCGCGTGTTTGGCCCCGCTGCATCAGCACCGTGTCGCGCATGGGGCCGGTGCTGCCATTGGGTAAAACTTCGCGAAAATGCATGCCGTGCAGGTGCATGGCATGGGCAAATGCGGTGTTGTTATGCAGGCGCAGCCGCAGGGTTTCGCCCTGAAAGGCACTAAGCAGGGGGCTGTCCATGTCACCGGCGCGGCCATTGAATGCCCAGAATTTGCCCTGCATCGCCAAGCTGCGTGCATCCAGCATCTGGCCCTGATAGCGTGCCTCGCGCAGCCCCCTCATGGCGCCGCCTGTCATGTCCAGCTGCACTTGGCGTGCGATGTCTATGACTGGCACGGCCATTTGGGGGTTTTCCGGCAAGGGCTGCGGGGCAGGGCGCGGCAGGCGGGTACCGCCGGTCTGGGCGGTCCAGCTGGCCAGGGCCCAGCCCTCGCCGTTTTGGGCAATGTCCACCAGATGCGCCTGGGTGCCGGGGGCTGCGGTGATATCGGCGAACAGATCCACGCGTTGACCCGGTGCCAGATCGATGGGTTGGTTGAGCGGCCAAGGTTGCGCCACTGGCATGCCATCCAGCGCCATCACCCATGCGGACATGCCCTGCACACCCAGCCGAAACACCCGTGCATTGGCGGCATTGATCAGGCGCAGGCGCAGGCGGCTATTTTGGGGCCTCGCCCCCTCGTGGGTGAATGCCCCGTTCACCGTGACCAGATTGCCAAGGCGCCCGGCATGGCTGTGATCGTGGCGGTTGTCAAAATCTGCGCGGATCTGCACGGTTTCCGGGTCTAGCCGCCAGTCGTCGATCAGCAGTGCTTCGTCGGCATCGATGTCGGGGCGTTCCGGTTCGTCCACGATCAAGGCGCCATAAAGCCCCTGTGCCACCTGCATGTAAGAGCGGTGATGCGCATGATACCAAAAGGTGCCCGCGTCTTGGAGGGGAAAGCGATAGGCGAAACTGTCCCCGGGCGCGATGGGCGCTTGGGTCAGCCCCGAGACGCCATCCATGCCATTTTCCAGCCGCACCCCGTGCCAATGCACCGAGGTCGGCATATCAAGGCGGTTCACAACGCGCGCTCTAGCCAGCTGCCTTGACGTGCCCGCAGGGTGGGGCCGGGAACGCGGCCCTCGAACCCTAAAATGGCCGTTTTCGCATAGCCCGCAGGCGCCAGCTGGGCCGTGCCAGCCTGCGCGGTCAGGGTGGGCATGGGGGCCGGGGCAGTTTCGGTTGTGCCCAGCCTTGGCCATAGGCTGCATGCCCCAGTGGCCAGCGCGGCCTGTAAAACGTGCCTGCGCGTCAGGTGGGATGTACGCTGGGATAACGGGGCAGGGCGCTGGGATGGGTGGGCAGTTTTCATCATGGTGGCCTGTCGCTGTGGTCTTGACCAACTATAGGCCCAGCGCCAGCTTGGGCCCCAGCAAAATGGCCCAAGCCGCCCCATGTCACGCAGATGTGAGCGGGCTAGCCCGCCCGCTTCATCCCGGTAAAGCGCGCCCGCGCGCGCGGGTCTTTGTCAAACAGCGCGGCCAATTGTTCTGTCATGGCGCCTGCCAGCTGTTCGACATCGGTGATGGTGACCGCACGGCTGTAATAGCGTGTAACATCGTGGCCAATGCCGATGGCCATCAGTTCAACGGCCTTGCGACGTTCCACCATTGCGATGACGTCGCGCAGGTGTTTTTCCAGATAATTCGCCGGGTTTACCGACAATGTGCTGTCGTCCACCGGGGCGCCATCGGAGATGACCATCAAAATCTTGCGCGCCTCGCTGCGGGCCAACATACGCCGATGCGCCCATTCCAGCGCCTCGCCGTCGATGTTTTCTTTCAGCAATCCTTCTTTCATCATCAACCCAAGGTTCGGGCGCACGCGCCGCCATGGGGCATCGGCGGATTTATAGATGATGTGGCGCAAATCGTTCAGGCGGCCCGGCTGCTGCACGCGCCCCTCGGCCAGCCATTTTTCGCGGCTTTGGCCGCCTTTCCATGCCCGGGTGGTAAAGCCCAAGATTTCCACCTTCACATCGCAGCGTTCCAGCGTGCGCGCCAAAACATCGGCGCAGATGGCCGCAATCGAGATGGGGCGCCCGCGCATCGAGCCAGAGTTATCCAGCAGCAGCGTCACCACGGTGTCGCGGAATTCGGTGTCTTTTTCGATCTTGAAGCTAAGCGGGGTGGTGGGATTGGCCACAACACGCGCCAAGCGGCCAGCGTCTAAGATGCCTTCTTCCATGTCAAACAGCCAGCTGCGGTTTTGTTGGGCCTGCAGGCGGCGCTGTAGTTTGTTGGCCAGCCGCCCCACCGCGCCTTTCAGTGGCTCTAGCTGCTGGTCGAGATAGGCGCGCAGGCGTTCCAGTTCGGCGGGATCGGCCAGCTCTTCTGCGGGGATTTCCTCGTCGAAACTATCGTTGAACACGCGGTAATTTGGGTCGGCCTCGGAGGCGGGGGGGGGCGGCGGTGGTTCAAGCGGTGCCTCGCCTTCGGGCAGCTCGGTTTCATCGCTCATCTCGTCCTCGGCCAGATCATCGGTCGAGATCTGCGCCTGCGCCGCGTCTTGGCTGTCTTCTTGCGATTGCTCGGGGGTGGCGTCGGCCTCGTCGTTTTGCTCGTCGTCTTGGCCGGTGCTGTCGGGCTGCTCGTCGTCTTCGGCGCTGTCCTCTTGATCGTCTTGATCGTCGTCGGGCGCGTCTGGGTCATCACCCAGCTGGTCGCCATAGCCCAGATCTTCGATGATCTGGCGGGCAAAGCGGGCAAATTCGGTCTGGTTAGACAGCCGATCGTTCAAGTTTTCCAGCGTTTCGGCGGCTTGTTCTTCGATGAAACCACGCCATAGCTGCATCACGTTATCTGCCCCTGCGGGCAGGGCGCGGCCCGTGGCCAAGTGGCGGATGAGATAGCCCGCCGCCGTGGCCAAAGGCGCGTCAGAGGCTTGGCTGATTTGATCATAGCCCAGCTTTGTGGCCTCTGACAGGATTTTGGCGTCGATATTGCCGGCAGTGCCGGGCATGTCGCGCGCGCCCATTGCTTCGCAGCGGGCGGTTTCCATGGCCTCGTACAGGTCTTGCGCCATGCGTCCGCTGGGGCGATAGCGGGCGTGCACGCCCTCGTCGTGATAGCGGCGATGCATGGCCAGCGCATCGGCTGTGCCGCGCGCCAAAAGCACCTCTTCGCGCGTCATCCGGCGGCTGACTTGCGGCAGGCGCATTTGATCACCGGCCAGCCCCGATGGGTCGACCGAGTAGCTAACTGTCAGCTCGGGGTCGTTCGCCATGACCTTTGTCGCTTCGGACAGGGCCTTTTTGAACGGATCGGCGGGGTTGTCGTTTGGCTTACTCATGGTCCTGTTTAAGCACCCATTTTGCGCCCCCGCAAGCCTGATCGCGCGGCCCGTGCCGCTGCGGCATTAGGACAAAAGCAGCGCTGTGCAGCCAGCCACAGCGCGGTGGGCGGCATTGCGGGCCAATCGGGCATCGCGCGTGTCGGTGTTAAAGCTTGCCCGCGTCAGCAGCGCCTTATGGGCAAATTTTGCATTCAGCCGCGCCGCCATGCTGGCCTGTGGTTGTTGGCCGGCTGGCAAGGCCTGCATCAGCTGCACCATGGCATCGCGCTGCGCTTGCCGTTGGGCGATTTGGCGCGCGTGGGCCTGTGCATCGGGGCCGGGGAGAAGCCAAAGATGCTCTATCTCGGCCGACAGGCGGCCCGCGCAGGTGGCAAACTGCTGGTAGGTTGTGCCGCCGGCCCATGTGGGCATGGCCCCGATCTGCGGGGCCAGCAGCGCAATGGCGACAAGATATGTTTTCAAACTGCCCATATTCTTATCTTTATGCGGGTTTTTACGCCTGACAAGTAGGCAGTTTGAAAACTTTTATCTGTTTACCCCAAAGACCCAAAAGAAAAAGGGCCGCCCAAAGGACGGCCCTATAGCCATGGTGCCGGTGGACTGGGCGCTTTAGCCCAGCGATTGGCTTGCCGCGCTTTCGGGCAATTCCTCGTCAAAGCAGCGCTGATAGAATTCTGCCACTGTTTGGCGCTCTAGCTCGTCGCATTTGTTCAGGAACGACAGGCGGAAGGCGTAGCCGGTGCTGCGGAAGATTTCCGCGTTTTGGGCCCAGTTGATCACCGTGCGGGGGCTCATCACCGTGGACAGATCGCCATTCATAAAGGCGGTGCGCGTCAGGCCCGCCAAATGCACCATCTGGCTGATCTGCTTGCGCCCGGCTTCGGTGTTGTAATGCGGGTTTTTGGACAAAACGATGTTGGTTTCCGCGTCATGGCTGAGATAGTTCAGCGTGGCAACCAAGCTCCAGCGGTCCATCTGCGCTTGGTTGATCTGCTGCACACCGTGGTAAAGGCCGGTTGTGTCGCCCAAGCCCACGGTATTGGCCGTGGCAAACAAGCGGAAATTCGGGTTCGGGGTGATGATTTCGTTTTGGTCCAGCAATGTCAGCTTGCCGTCATGTTCCAAGACGCGCTGAATCACGAACATCACATCGGCGCGGCCTGCGTCGTATTCGTCAAACACAATGGCCACGGGGTTGCGCAGCGCCCAAGGCAGGATGCCTTCGTGGAATTCTGTCACCTGCTTGCCATCGCGCAGTTTGATGGCGTCTTTGCCAATCAGGTCGATCCGGCTGATGTGGCTGTCAAGGTTGACGCGCACGGTGGGCCAGTTCAGCCGCGCGCCGACCTGTTCGATATGGGTGGATTTGCCGGTGCCGTGGTAGCCCTGAATCATCACGCGGCGGTTGTTGCGGAACCCTGCAAGAATGGCCAGCGTTGTGTCGGGGTCGAACTTATAGGTCGGGTCCAATTCAGGCACGCGGTCGGTGCGTTCGGCAAAGCCCTTTACCGTCATATCCGTATCTATGCCGAAAACCTCGCGAACCGAGATTTCTTCGGTGGGTTTGGCGGTTTTTTCCAGGGTTTCTTCGGCCATGCCATTGTCCTTTTACCTGTGCAAAGCCGCCGTTTGCGGCCCGCGTTTGGTGCACCATAACGTGCAGCGTTGCAAGGGCAAGGGGCGCACTGGCCCTGCGACGCAGGGTCTTTGGGGTGTGCCTTGCGTCTTGGTGTTATTTAAAGTTGCGGCTGTCTTTGATTTGATCCCACGCCCAAACCACTTGCTGTAGCTGTTCTTCTTGGCTGCGATCGCCGCCATTCATGTCTGGATGCAGCACTTTGATCAGCGATTTGTAGGCTTTGCGCACTTCGGCCTTGGTCCAATGATCCTTGGCTTCGAGAATATCAATCGCTTTGCGTTCGGTCGGGGGCAGCTTGCGGGTATGGCCCGCCGGGTTGCCGCGGCCGGGGTTGCGGGTGGCGTTTTGGCCCAGCACTTGGTGGGGGTCTTCGATGCCCAATCGCGCCCATGCGCGCGCCTCTGGGTCGCCCATGGGTTTGGTTTCGCGTTCCCACACTTTGTCTTTCGAGCGCTGGGCGTTCATCTCGGCCTCGGTGGTGCCGTCGAAGAAGTTCCACTTCAGATTATATTCGCGCACGTGGTCTTTGCAGAACCAAAAAAACTCGTCCAGCACATCGGGCGCTTTTGGCGCGCGAAACTTGCCCGGTTCGCGGCAGCCATCATGTTCGCAAACACGCTGCGAGGTTTCAAATTCGCCCGACATCCCACGGCGGCCGCGCGGATTTTTCTGTTTGGCCGATTTGACGGACATATCGAACCCGAATGGGTCTGGTTTGACCATGGTGGCACCTTTTTGAGTAGGGACGCAGAGTTTAAACTGTCTGCTGCCAGATGGAAGGGGGCGGATAAAAATTTAGCTGTGTTCATTTGCGCCATCTGCTGCACCGATGGGTGCATCATCTGGCGGGGGCGTGGTGGATTGGTTGGGGTGCAGATCGGCCACGGCCTGCGCCACGGGGCGCTGAAACACCAAAACCGAACGATAGATGGTGGTGGTTGAGGTCAGACCGCTGCGTTCCAGCGAAGGCAGGGTTTCGGCGCGATGAAACTGCCAGCCATCGGCTGCCATATCATTCATCTGGGCCTCTAGGGCATGGGCAAACCGCTCTTCTGCGGTTTTGGCGCTTTTGGCCTTTTGCCCGCGTTTGGGGGCGGGAATTACCCGATATTCAAAACCAGCCATGCCGTCACCCTATGTCGTTGCGGGCCACACGTTACCAGTTTGGCGGGCGGGGGGCCAGCCCCTAAGGGCCTGCTTGCCCTTAGGTTTTGCGCCGGATGCCAATACTGCGGCCCACGCGATCGGGGCGGGGCAGGGCTGCGTGGGCTTTGTGCATGGCGGCCACTTTTTCGGCAACATCGGCAGGCATGGGGGTGACGCGCGGGCCTGTCATGTCGATATGCAATGTCAGCGCCTCGGCGGTGGCGGCCAGCCAGCCATCTTCGTGATACAGCTCTTGGTAGCAGTGAAAGCGCTTTTCGTCGTAATCTATCATCTGAAACGTGCAGCTGACGCGGTTATTGACGTGCAATTCGCGCACATAGCAGACGTGAAATTCGGCGGTGTATGTGGTTAGCTTGCGGGTGGCGGCGTAATCGGGGCCAAAGCCCAGTTGCGGGTAAACCTCGTCGGCACAGCGATCAAACAGCACGTTATAATAGGCCATGTTCATATGGCCGTTGAAATCGATCCATTCAGGGCTGACCGACATCATGGATGAGCGGAAAAGAGGGTGGGTCATTGGCTGCTCCGGTTGTCTGTTTGGCCAAGGCTAGCGCGCCGGGCAGCTGCGGTCCAGCGCCCGTGGCAGGCTGGGTGTGGATCTGGGGCGGGCGAAAAAAGCAAGAACAATTGCTGAACATATCTTTAATTTGCGCAGGCGCCACGCTATGATTTGCGCCATGAACAGTTTTGACGATACCGACGCCTTTGAAGGCGCCAGCCTGTCGGCGCGTGCCATTGCTGCGCGCGGCGCCCCCTATTTGGACGAGCTGAACGAGGCGCAGCGCGCCGCGGTCGAGGTGCTGGATGGCCCAGTGCTGATGCTGGCGGGCGCCGGAACCGGCAAAACCAAGGCGCTGACCGCGCGCATCGTGCATTTGCTGAACACGGGCCGCGCCCGCCCGCACGAGATTTTATCGGTCACCTTCACCAACAAAGCCGCGCGCGAGATGAAAAATCGCGTGGGCCGGTTATTGGGCCAGCAAATCGAGGGCATGCCATGGCTGGGCACGTTCCATTCGATCTGCGTGAAACTTTTGCGTCGCCATGCCGAATTGGTGGATTTGAAATCGAATTTCACCATCTTGGACACGGACGATCAGCTGCGGCTGTTGAAGCAACTGGTGCAAGCCGCCCATATCGACGACAAGCGGTGGCCCGCGCGCCAATTGGCGGGCATCATCGATGGCTGGAAAAACCGCGCATGGACCCCCGACAAAGTGCCCGCCGCCGAGGCGGGCGCCTATAACAACAAGGGCGTGCAGCTGTATCACCAGTATCAGGCGCGCTTGCGCGAATTGAACGCGGTGGATTTTGGCGATCTGCTGCTGCATGTGGTCAGCATTTTTCAGCATCACGCGGATGTATTGGCGCAGTATCAGCGGTGGTTCAAATATATCTTGGTGGACGAATACCAAGATACCAACGTGGCCCAATATCTGTGGTTGCGGCTGCTGGCGGGGCAACACAAAAACATTTGCTGCGTCGGCGATGATGACCAGTCGATCTATGGCTGGCGCGGTGCCGAGGTGGGCAACATCTTGAAATTTGAAAAGGATTTTCCCGGCGCCACGGTGGTGCGGCTGGAGCAGAATTACCGCTCGACCCCGCATATTCTGGCGGCGGCCTCTGGGGTGATCCGCGCCAATCAGGGCCGCTTGGGCAAAGAGCTGTGGACCGCCGAGCAAGAGGGCGAAAAGCTGCGCCTGATCGGCCATTGGGATGGCGAAGAAGAGGCGCGTTGGATCGCCGATGAAATCGAGGCGATGCAGCGCGGTACACGCGGCATGGCGCCTGTGGGCTTGGACGATATCGCCATTTTGGTGCGCGCCAGCCACCAGATGCGCGCCTTTGAAGACCGGTTTTTAACCATCGGTTTGCCCTACCGCGTGATCGGCGGCCCCCGGTTTTACGAGCGCATGGAAATCCGCGATGCCATGGCCTATTTCCGGCTGGTGGTCAGCCCTGCCGATGATCTGGCGTTCGAGCGTATCATCAACACGCCCAAGCGGGGGTTGGGTGATAAGGCGCAGCAAACCATCCAGCGCGCCGCGCGCGATGCGGGTGTGCCGCTGGTCGAGGGGGCCGCGCTGGTGCTGCGCGACAAATTGCTGGGTGGCAAAGGCGCGGCGCAGTTGGGGCTGTTGTTGGAAAATCTGCGCCGCTGGGGCCGGATGGCGGGCGACAGCGCGATAGATCACAGCGAATTGGCCGGGCTGATCCTAGACGAATCTGGCTACACCGAGATGTGGCAAAACGACAAAACCCCCGAGGCCCCGGGGCGGTTGGAAAACCTAAAAGAATTGGTCAACCATCTGGAAGAGTTCGAAAACCTGCAAGGGTTTTTAGAACATGTCAGCCTTGTGATGGACAACGAGACCGACGATGGCGGGCAGAAAGTTTCGATCATGACGCTGCATGCCGCCAAGGGTTTGGAATTTCCGGCGGTGTTTTTGCCGGGCTGGGAAGACGGGCTGTTTCCCAGCCAGCGCAGCATGGACGAAACCGGGCTTAAGGGTCTCGAGGAAGAGCGGCGCTTGGCCTATGTGGGCATCACCCGCGCCGAGCAGCTATGCACCATTTCCTTTGCAGGCAACCGCCGGGTTTTTGGGCAATGGCAAAGCCAGCTGCCCAGCCGCTTTATCGATGAATTGCCCGAACCACATGTGGAAATTCTGACGCCTCCGGGCCTTTATGGGGGGGGCTATGGGGCGGCGGCCAGCGGGATCGAATCGCGCGTGGCCAATGCCAATGTCTATAACTCGCCGGGCTGGAAGCGGCTGCAGGCGCGTGCCAGCGCCCGCCCCAATAGCCAGCCCAGTGAAACCCGCCATGCCGTGATTGACGCCACCGCCATAAGTGCCTTTGCTTTGGGGGATCGGGTGTTTCACCAGAAATTTGGCTATGGCCGGGTCGAGGCGATCGAGGGTGACAAGCTGGAAATCGCCTTTGAAAAAGCGGGCATCAAAAAAGTGGTGGCGCAATTCATCATGGCCGCCGACGACGTGCCATTTTAAACAGGCCTTGCGCAAACGGCACATTTTGCTGGGTTGATGTCCTTTTTCTGCGGGTGACGTGCGGGTATTTATGCCACTCTATCCCTATGTGGCGGGTGCTTAGGGCGCCGCCAATGCAAGCTTTGGGCAGGGTAATGGGCGCAAAACACCTGTTGGACCAACTGGAAAATACCCCCGCCGCCGGCGCCCCCGAGGCCCGTTTGGCGTTTCTTTATTGGGTGTTGCACTTGCCCCATGGCACGCCCACGGCACGCGCTGCGCGCGATGCGCTGGCACATTTGCCCACAGATCCACAAACCGCAGCAGGCCGCGCCTTTGCCGCTTATTTGCAGATGGCCACCAAGCCTGGGTTTGCCGCGCCATCACAACGGCGGCGGGCCAAGCGCCTGCAATAAAACATTTTTTATGCGCTAGAAAAGCAAACGGCGGCACCCAGGGAGGAGGAGGGGCACCGCCGTTTTTAAACGTTGGCCCTAGGGAGGAGGAGGCGGGCCAGCGTATGCATTTGGGCAAAAGCCCGAAACTGATGTGCGGCGGCACCAAGGGAGGAGGCGGTGCCGCCGCGCTGTCAACGTCGCCCCAGGGAGGAGGAGAGAGGCGCCGTATTTCTGGCCCAAGGGCGGGTATAAAGTGCGACGACATCAGGGAGGAGGAGAGATGCCGCCGCCAGTTTCAGCAGGCCCAGGGAGGAGGGGAGGGCCGGCGACTGTTCTAACTTATTTGCCCGTCAGGGCGTTTTCATAAGCAACCGACCAAGCGATGCCGCGAATTTGTGCGCGGTGCATGCCCAAATCGGCCAATTCACGATTGCTGAGCGCTGAAAGCTCGTTCAGCGTGGTGCGATACACCCGATAGCGGGCAACACGCGCTTTAAGCTGTGCAAAGACCCCAGCGCCTTTGGGGGCGCTGATGCTGTTTGCCGTATCACTGATGAATGCCATCTTGATGTGTCCGTCTCTATTCTGGGTCGTGTGTTATTCTGTGTCGTGTGTGTCGTGTGCTGCGCCACATCGGCGCCGCTGTTGTGATGAATATGTAGTGAAATGCTGCGCCTGCACAATGGCTGCATGCGCAATGCTGCTATGCAGAAAATGCATATGCTTTGCTGACCTTCTTTTCGGCGGCTTTGCTGAAATATCAGGCAGTTATAAAATCTGTCTCGGCCCCCCTTGTGCCTTGGGGTGGCTTGCGCCCTTATGCGCCCAACAAACGGAGGCAATTGGCATGGCACTTACGCAACAGGCAGTTTTGGCGGCGCTTTCCAAGATTGCGCTGCCTGATGGCGGCGATCTGGTGGGGCGCGATATGATCCGCGCGCTGGACATTCAGGGTGCAACGATACGATTCGTCATCGAAGCCCCCACGCCCGAGGCCGCCCGCCAAATGGAACCCCTGCGCCAAGCCGCCGAAACGGTTGTGGCGCAGTTGGCTGGTGTGGAAAAAGTCAGCGTGGCGCTTACCGCCCACGGCCCAGCCGAAAAGCCGCCCGCGCCCAGCCTGAAA